>WNGB01006926.1_pt1 | contig 16535 bp, 13 predicted proteins | sample 5400681 | NCBI WGS metagenome assembly WNGB01 (sample SAMN13153367, study PRJNA577476) | soil metagenome | isolation source: 115 cm soil or saprolite under grassland replicate 2 | place: USA:California | collected 2016-06-15 | reverse complement strand
CGGTGATCCCGAGCAGCCCGTCCTCTCCCCAGCGGTACGTGCGGCTGCGGGCGTGGTCGTGGGGGAAGTAGTCCCAGGCGGTGCCGTACTCGGAGTAGTCCTCTCTCACGGTCCCCCATTGCCGCTCGGACAGGTACGGTCCCCAGCGCTTCCAGTTGCGGCGCCGGGAGGTGTCCTCCTCGAGGCGGATCTCCTCGGGCCCCTCGCCCGGCGGCAAGGAGATGGCGGTTTCCGTCGCCACCAGCCTGCCGCTCATGGCTCGGCGATCTCGCAGAAGACCTTGATCGCGCCCTTCGCCCCGTTCAAGGCCTCGAAGAGCTGCCCGTAGCTCTCGAGCCCGCGCACCGGATGCGTCAGCAGCTTCGAGAGCCACCCGGAATACTGCGCCTGCGCTTGTGCCATGTCTTTCACTCCGCTCTCGAAGTATTCGCGGTTGGCGTTGACCGTGCCGACCATCACCTTGTTGCCGAGCACGAACTCGAGGTTGATCTTGTCCGCCGGGACCGTGACTTCACGATTGCCGCCGGTGACGCTGGAGAGGACGAGGACCCCGTTCTTTCCCAGAGCCTGCATGCTTTCGAAGACGACCGGGGAGTAGCCGGTCGCCTCGAAGATGATGTCATAGGGACCGCTCGTCTTCGCCTCCTCGAGGAGCGGAGTCTCTTGCGTCGAGACGTAACGAGCGCCCAGCTCTTCGAGCAGGTCGGAATTCAGGTACGGCCGCGGCGTCAGGCCAAACGTCGTGACGGCCAAACCGCGCAGGCGAAGGATGAGAGTCGCGAGCAACCCGATCGTGCCCGCCCCCATGACCGCGGCGCGCCGCGGACGCCACACGCGGAGCCGGCGCTGGATCTCATAGGCCTGCGTGATTCCCTTCTCCGCCACCGTCAGGGGCTCGAGCAGCACGGCGACATCCTTCAGTCCTTGCGGCACCTTGACGACGAAGTCGGCGTCCTCGACGGAGTACTCCGTGAGGAAGCCGTGCAGCAGGTTGATGCCGTGCTCGAAGTAGGAGTCGTCCGTCGTCATGTCGGAGGTCCCGATGGCGTCGTAGAGGCTCATGCCGGGGCGGCGGACCGTGGCGACGACATAGTCGCCGGGAGCGACCTCCGTTACGTTCTCGCCGACCGCCTCGACCTGTCCGAAGTTCTCGTGCCCGAGAACCAGGAAGTCGCAGCCGGACGGCGGCGCTCCGTAGTCACCGGCATTGATCTCCTTGTCCGTGCCGTCCACGCCGCATCGTAGGATGCGGATGAGCACCCCCCGCCCGCCCGGAACGTCTGAGAGCGACGGCTTGCGAAGGTCCGCCAGATGGACGCTGCCCGGTTTTCGCGGAAAAACGGCGACGGCTTTCATCGGCCGGTCAGACGGCCTGCGCGAGGCCGACGCCGCGCGAAGGGAGAGTGATCTTCACCGGACGCGTCGCGATGCCGCGGCAAGACGGGCAGTGGAAGACATCGACGAGGATGCCCTGGAAGTCGATGTCGGCCGCGTTGGGGCCGTCGCCCGCCCAGGAGAGGTCCAGGGGCTCCGGCTGCCGCGCCATGGGGACGTTGCATCGGTAACAGCTGACGTGGTTGGCCATCTCGTTCTCCTTCTATCGATGACCGGTTGGATGCCGCATCGCAACCGGGGTTTCAGCCGCGCCGGGCCGCTCCCGCCGAAAGGGCCGCGGCCGCCGTGTCGTGGATCGGCGTCGGGACGCCGGAGGCCCGACCGTAGCGGGAGACGGCGCCGGAGAGGATGTCCAACTCGTTGGGTCCTCCGCGCTCCAAGTCGAGCAGGAAGCTCGGCTTCGTCCCGGCCGGAAGCGCCGCCATCGTCTGCAGTACCTTGTCTTCCTCCCCAGCCGGGAGGGGGATGCCGCGCGCCCGCGCGACGGCGGCGATCTCGCGCCCCGCGCGCTGGAGCAGCTCCGGCCCGAGAGGAGCCTCCCGGACTGCGCCGATCGGCGCGCGGGAGAGACCGCAGGCCGCGGCGAGCGTCGTCAGGAAAAGGAATTTCCGCCACAGGTCCACCGCGATGTCCTCCGAGACGCGGGCGTCCGCGCCGGCTTCCCGGAAGACCGCCGCCACGTGCTCCGCGCGCTCCGATCCTCCTCCTCGGCGTTCGCCGAGGATAACCGTGCGGAAGTCGCTTTTCCTCGTGAAGATCCCCGGAGCGGTTTTCTCTGCGCTGATGACGGCCAATCCCGCGAGCATTCGATCAGCGGCAACGCCGGCCTCGGCGAGCGACTCAAAGGCCTCGACGCCGTTCAACAGAGGGAGCACCACGGCGCCCGCCTCGGCCAGTTTCGCGACGACGGGCGCCACTTCCGACAGGGAGTAGCTCTTGACCGCGACGATGGCAAGGTCCGCCGGCAAGAGCTCTGCGGCTTCGTCCGTCGCGACGACCGCGGTCTTCCAGGCACCTTCCGGTTCCCGCACCTCGAGGCCGCGCGACCGGATCGCGTCCCTGTTCTCTCCCCGCGCGAAGAGGCGCACCTCGTGGCCGGCGCGCGCGATCGCTCCCCCGAAGTACCCTCCGACTCCGCCCGCCCCGACGACAGCGACCCTCATGAAACCCGCTCGCCTCGGCGATCATATACACCGGATTGTTCAAGAATCCGTCTTCCGCGGTCATCCTGAGGAGCGAAGCGACGAAGGATCTGCCCTGGTCGGAAGGAGCAGCCGCTCTCCCAGACTCTCACGCCTCCGCGCGGACAGAACGTGTCGCGAAGACGGGGACGAGCAAGGTCCGCAGCGCCAGCCTCGCGCGATGAAGACGGACCTTGACTGCCGTGCGGGTCAGGGAGAGAACCTGGGCCGTCTCTTCCGTCGAGAGCTCTTCGATGTCCCGCAGGACGAGCACCGCCCGGTACGAGACGGGCAGATTTTCGATCGCCGCTCGAACCCGTTTGCTCGTCTCGCGGGAGAGGAGCGAACCCTCGGGGGAGATCGCCCACTCTTCAACGGGCGCCGCGTGGTGCCCGGTCTCGTCGAAGCGCGGGAGATAGTCCTCGATCGGAGTCTCCGGGCGGCGGGAGGCCCCGCGCAGCTTCATCAGGGCGGCGTTGACCACGATCCGATGGAGCCAGGTCGAGAGACGGCATCCTCCACGGAACCGGTCGAGGCCACGGAACGCCGAGAGGAAGGCTTCCTGCACGGCGTCCTGCGCATCCTCGGTTCGGGGAAGGAAGTGCCTCGCGGTCGCGAGCAGCCTTGCGCCGAAGCGCCTCACCAGCTCTTCGTAGGCCTCCTCGTCACGGGCGCGCAGGCGCTCCACGAGGCGGGCTTCCTCGAAGTCCAGGCAGCCCTGCTCGGAGACCTCACGCGATTCGTCAGAGAGGGACTGGGAGTGGGCCGCGGACGGATTGACGGAGGCAATCATCTCTGACCTCCATTGAGAAGCTCACGAAGGAATCCGGAAGGGCGCTCGAGCCGGACGCGCCGGGCGATCAACTCGCGGAGCAGATCCTCCCCTTGCCGATCGACGAAGCTCACTTCAGACACGTCGAGGGTCAGGCCGCCCGTTTCGGCAAGCGCTGCTTCGGCAAGTTGCCGTAGCTCCCCGACCCAGGGACCGACGAGCCTTCCTTCGAGCTTCCAGGAGACCATCTGACTTACCGGCTCCTGTTTGCTGATCTTGAGCATTTGTTGGCTTCTCCTCGCTCTGCCTGTAAGGCAACGCCCGTACCATTCGCGGCGATAAGGGATGGAACGGAGAAGTCTCAGAAAATCAAAGAGTTGACTCGACACGCCCCTGACGGCATGCCGGGCTTGCCCTTCAGTTTTCGTGGGGAACTACGAAATCTCGTGGGGGCGGCCGCGCTCGATGCGGAGCTTCTTGATGCGGCTGCGCAGCGTGTTGGGATGGAGTCCCAGGATGCTCGCCGCCCCGCGGGGTCCCTCGACGATTCCCCCGGTGGACTTCAAGGCCGCCTGAATGTGGGAACGCTCGAGCTCTTCGAGGGTCCAGGGGCCGCCGGCATCGGCCCCGGCGGCCGGCACCGATGCCAGCAGGCCTACTTCGATCTCCAGGACCGGCCCCCGCGCCAGGATCGCTGCCCTCTCCAGGACGTTCTGCAGCTCCCGCACGTTGCCCGGCCAGGAGTACTTCGTCAGTCGCTCCATGCTGCCACGGCTGCAGCCGTCGAGCCGTTTGCCGAGCTTCTTCGAAAGAGAGTCGAGGAAGAACGTCACCAGTAGCGGAATGTCTGCCCGGCGCTCCCGCAGCGCAGGCACGCGCACCGGGAAGACGTTCAACCGATACATCAGGTCCGCCCGAAAGGTCCCTTCCCGCACCGCCTCTTCCAGGTCGCGGTTGCTCGCCGCGAGCACTCGCACGTCCACGCGAACCGTGCGGCTGCCGCCGACGGGTTCGAACTCCTTTTCCTGAAGGACCCGCAGGAGCTTGACCTGCGTCTCCAGGGGCAGCTCCACGACCTCGTCTAGGAAGATCGTCCCGCCGTTGGCCAGCTCGAAGCGCCCCACGCGCTTGTCAAGGGCTCCGGTGAACGCTCCCCGCACGTGCCCGAAGAGTTCGCTCTCCACGAGCCCCGCCGGGATCGCCCCGCAGTTGACCTTGACCAGCGGCCGCTCCCGCCGCCGGCTGCGGCTGTGGACCGCCCGCGCGAAGAGCTCCTTGCCCGTCCCGGTCTCGCCCAACAGAAGCACCGTCGAATCGGTTCCCGCCACACGCTCGACCTCGCCGAGCACCGCCAGAAGCGCAGGACTGTTGCCGACGATCTCCTCGAAGTTGCGCTCGGTCCGGATCTCCTCCTTCAGGTAGAGGTTCTCCGCCTCCAGGCGGTTCTTCAGGGCATCGACCTGCGTCAACGCCTCGCGCAGCGCCTCCTCGGCCCGGGCGCGCCTCTCGACCTGTTCCTTCATCTCCTCGTAGAGCCGGGCGTTTTCCAGAGAGATCGCCGCCTGGGACGCGAGGATCCGCATCATCTCGACATGCTCCGAGGTGAAGGCGTCCGGAGTCAGATTATTCTCGAGATAGAGCAGTCCCGTCAGGCGCCCCTGGTGAAGGATCGGCACGCAGAGAATCGAGCGGGGATTCGAGGCGGCGACATAGGGATCCCCGAGCCACAGAGGATCCGTTGAGGCGTCGGCGACGAGCACGCTTTCGCCCGTCCGGCGCGCGAGTTGAACGGCGGCATGGCAGAGATCCGGCCGTGCGGCGAGCGGCACTCTGGGAGGGATGAGAGCCTCTGCGAATCGGAGGGAACCCTGGCAGGCCACGAAAAGCTCCTTGGATTCCTCACGAAGGAGAAGACCCCGCTCGGCACCCGCGTTCTCGATGGCGATCCGAACGAGCTTCTTCACTAACCGATCGAGCTCGATCTCACCCGAGATCGCGTGCGCCGCCTTCACGGCCGTGAGGACGTCGAGCGGGCCGGCCGCCGTTTCGTTCGGCCGCGCGGACGGGGCGGTCGGGCCAAGTAGGGACGGGAAGCGGCGATCGAGTTCCTCGACCTTCGCTTTCGCCCCCCACCTGCGGTACGCGTCCCGCGACTGCGAGAGGAAGACCGCGGCCGCCTTCGCCTGCCCTCCTCCGAGCCAGAACTTCCCGTAGAGCTCACAGGCCAAGGCCTCTTCTCTGGGGCAGGCACGCGCGCCGCCCGAGGCGATCGCAGCCTCGTAGAGGGCAGGCGCTTCGGCCGTTCTTTCGGACCAGCGAGCCGTCTCCGCCAGAACGATCCGGTGCTGGGCCTCGAAGTTCTCGGGGCAGTTGACCGCCCATCCGGCCAGCCGCTCGGCTAAGCCTCTCACCTTCGCCTCCGTCGCCTGTCGCTCTCGGGGATCACTCTCTTGCGGCAGAGCGAGAAGGGTCAGCGCATGGTAGAAGACGGTCAGCTCGTCCCAGATCGTCCCCGGGTATTCTTCAATGACTTTTTCGGCTTGCACCGCCACCTCGCGCGCGGCCTCGAGCTCACCGAAGGTGTAGAGCAGGGCGAGCCTGGCGACGGAATAGAACATCTCGAAGAGGCTCTGCCCCGAGTAGACCCGTCGAAAGGTCTCCTCGTCGAAGTTGTCATCGGACAGGGAGAACCCGCTCTTCGTGGATCCTTCCAGAGCCAGCCCCCACTGAAGCATCAGCAGCGGCGACGCCGCGAAGTGGTGCATCTTGATTCGCCTCGTGTACTCCAGGCAGGCCGCGGCCGTCCGGCGCGCCGCTGCCAGTTCCCGGGCGCAGAGAAGCGATAACCAGCACTCGTTGAAAAGCGCGTAGGACGCCTCCACGAAGAGACCGGTTTCATTGCCGAGCCGGGCGGCTTCGCGCGTCACGGGGAGGGACTCCTCCATCGGACGGCGCCAGATGCTGACGGCCCAGGCCACGTTCATGAGAACGCGCGCGCGGACCGCGGGATTGGGAAAGCGGTCGTTGACGCGCTCGGCGAGAAGGCCGAAGCCGTATGCCGAACGGGAGTCGCCTCTGAGCGGGCCCAGGAACATCGCGGCGTAGAGGGCATAGGCGTAGGCGGATTCCTCGGCGTTGCCATGCTCGAGCGACAAGCGGACCATCGTGGCCGTATTCCAGATCGTCAGGTCTTTGTCGCCCGAGAGGTAACAGGAGGTGTGGAGCATCGTCGCGAGCTTCATGACCGCCCGGATCTCGGGGTCGCGCATCGGCGGCAGATCGATCAGGGACTCGATCGGCCTGTCCGCGAGCAGCCGATCGATCAACGCGACCTCGGCTTCGAGAGCCTCGCCCTTGGCGGATGCCTCGGGAAGAGTCAAGCCAAAGAGAGCGAATGCCTGCCTGCCGGTGCGGATGGCGTCGGAATAGCTGGAGAGGTTCTCGTGCTGGAGGATCTTCAGGTTGTAAACCAGAGACTTCTCCAGCCGGGTGTCGGCTCTTTCGAGCAGCCTGTCGAAGTCTTTCTCGGCCTCCTCGAAATGCCGGCACAGGGACTTGGATTCCGCCGCCTCGAGCGCCAGAGAGAATGCGAGATCGTGCTGGACGCGCCAATGGTCCTCGATCAGCAGAGCCAGGCCCGAGTCGAAGTACCCGAGCGCGGCCTGGAACGCCGCCGAGGACTTGGCCCTTCTTCCGGCCGCGAGGTTCAGCCGCGCCAGCTCCATGCGCTCGGCGTCCTCCGCCATGAGCGCGCTCCCCCGATTCAAGTGGTTGGCGATCTCGAAGATCTTCTCTCCGGGAATCTCGGGCCGGCTCTGGGCCAAGAGCAGGCGGCCAACCCGCAGATGAAGAGGAGCCTTCTCGTCCTCGGGAATCAGAGCATAGGCCGCCTGCTGAACCCGGTCATGGAGGAATCGATACGATGGCGCCGCCTTCGCGAGGACCTCGTCTGAAGAACCGGCGATCTGTCCGTAGCCCGCCGCCGGCAGAATGAGGCCCGCTTCGATCGCTTCCCACAGCTCGGACGCCACGGAGCGGAGCGACTTCTCCCGCACGGTCGCGAGAGTCGCCAGCGTGAAGGCATTCCCGATGCAGGCCGCAAGGGTAATTGCCTGCTGTGTCGGCTCCGAGAAGCTCCGCAACTTCCTGCGCATCAAATCGACGACGTTGTCGGTAATACCGGCCTGCTCGATCCGATCAAGGTCGAAACTCCACGACCGGCAGCGCCGATCGAACTCGATGAGACCGTCGGCATGGAGCGACTTGAGAAACTGCGTCACGAAGAAGGGGTTCCCGTCGGTCTTTCGGAGGAGCAGGCGCGCGAGCGGGCGGCTCTCGTCCTCGTCACGGTGAAGGGCGTCCCCGACGAACCGGGTCAAGTCGGAAAGGCCGAGCGGCGCGACATGGATCTCCGAGATCTCCCTCGATCCCGACTCCGCCTCGCGGACCTCGGCCAGCATCTTGACGAGCGGGTGATCGGGAGCGACTTCGTTCTCCCGATACGCGGCGATCACGAAGAGGTGCTCGACGCTCGGGTCCGTGAGCAACACGGAGAGCAATCGCAGCGTGGCTCCATCGACCCACTGAAGATCGTCCAGGAAGATCGCGAGAGGATGCTCGGCGTTCGCGAAGACGACGATGAACCTCTGGAAGAGGTAGTTGAAGCGGTTCTGGGCCTCGGCGGCGGGAAGCTCCGGCGCCGGCGGCTGTGGACCCAGGAGCATCGTCAGCTCCGGAATGACCGCCGCGATGACGCCGGCGTTGCCTCCGAGGGCTTCCCGGAGGAGCTCCCGCACCGACGTCATCTCCTCCTCTCTCTCGGCCAGCACCTGGCGCACCAGACCGCGCAAGGCCTGGAGCAGCGCGCCGTAGGGGACGTTTCGCTCGAGCTGGTCGAACTTGCCGGACACGAACCGCCCTTTTTGACGGACGATCGGTTTGTGAATCTCGCGCACGAGCGAGGTTTTCCCGACGCCGGAGTAGCCGGAGACGATCATCAGCGCGACCGATCCGCCGCAGACCCGCTCGAACGTCGCCAGGAGAGTCTCCGTCTCGGCCTGCCGGCCGTAGAGGCGCTGCGGGATCGTAAAACGATCCGGAATGTCCCGCTCGCCCAGCGGAAAGACGCCGATCTCCCCTCGCTCGCGCCACTGGCGGGCGCAGGCCTCCAGGTCCGCGAGGAGTCCCGAGGCGCTCTGGTACCGCTCCTCCGCCGTCTTGGCCAGGAGCTTCATCACGACTCGCGACAGCTGCTGCGGGACGTCCGCGTTCAGCTCGGAGGGAGAAGGAGGCAACTTCGCGACATGGCAGTGCACGAGCTCCAGGGGATCTTCCGAAGTGAAGGGAGGGTGACCGACCAGCATCTCGTAGAACGTCGCGCCGAGCGAATAGAAGTCGGTGCGATAGTCCACAATCCGGTTCATCCGTCCGGTTTGCTCCGGAGAGACGTGGGTGAGTCTTCCCTCCAGGCGATGCGGCGGGCGCGCCGGAGGCATCTCCTGCGAAAGGCGAGAGGCGATCGAGAAGTCGAAGAGCTGGACCCTGCGGCTCTCGGGCTCGACCAGGATGCCGTCGGGGTTCAGATTCTTGTGAATGATCTGTAAACGATGGAGCTCGGCGAGCGTACTCGCGAGTGGGAGGGCGACCTCGAAAAACGCCTCGAGTGACAGACGCTCGGAGACAAGGAGACTCGAAAGGGGCCGTCCGCCGATGTCCTGCAGGACGAGGATACTGCCGACTTCCAACGTCTCGGGCCGAGCGACCCCGGCAAGGTCGAGCGAGGACAGGATCTCGTGCTCTCGCCGCAGCGCGGAAATCTCGAACGCGTCGGCTGGAGACGCGACGGTTCGAAGGAGCACGATCGCCCCGTCCTCCTGCCTCTCCGCGCGGAAGAGGATTCGCCGCTCGTCCCGGAGAAGCTCCGAGCGAATCCGGTAACCGGACATCGAGGTACCTGTCGTCACCCCTAACTCCGTCTTCGCGAGAATGGAGGTTGGCTCGGCGGGATTCTAACCCGACGAAGGCGGCGAGGCTTTTGACGGCGGCGTTCGCCTCGCGAACAGGCGGCCAGAAGATTCTCGCCAGCGGGAGCGGCGCCCGGATGCGGCTACTGTTTGAAAGCCCTGGCGCCTTCGATGGCGATGTCCTCGTCTATCTGGGGAGAGTCGCCGCTGACGCCGATGGCGCCGATGACCTTCCCGTCGAGCAGGACCGGAACACCGCCCTGGAGCGGCGTCGCGTCGGCGAGAGCCAGAGCGGCCACGCGGCCGTTGCGGATCTGATCCTCGAAGACCTTGCTCGGCCGCCGGTAGATCGCCGCGGTGCGAGCCTTGCCGATCCCGACGTTGACGCTGGCGACCTGGGCTCCGTCCATCCGTTCGAGCAGGATGATGTGTCCGCCGTCGTCCACGACCACGATGACGACCTCGACCTTTCGGGCTCTCGCGGCTTCCTGAGCCGCGGTCGCCATCTTGCGAGCCGCGGCGAAGCCCAAGACCTTCTTATCGAGCGCCTGGGCGCACAGCGAAGAGGAGGACGCGGCCAGAAAGGCCGCGGTCAACGCACCCAGAGTTATGGACCTGCCGGCGATTCGCATTCAGAACCCCTTTCCCTTCGTGCTCGTGCGCAGGCGCAGGATCCAGTGGTTCGCGGCGATGTAGAGCACGCTGCCATCCTCGCCCCAGTTCAGGTTGCCCGTCTTGACGCCGGTCTCGATGCGGCCCAGGCGTGCGCCGTCGGGCGCGAACACGTGGATGCCTCCGGGTCCGGCGCCGAAGACGTTGCCGTTCTTGTCGAGTTTCAGGCCGTCCGCCACGCCCTCCGCATCCTTCACCCAGGCGCTCGCCTCGGCGAACTGCCTGCCGCTCCCGAGCGTGCCGTCCGGCCGCACCGGGTAGGCCATCCAGATCGGGTGCTTGCGGTCCGAATTGCTGACGTAGAGCGTCTTTTCGTCAGGTGAGAAGCCAATGCCGTTGGGCGCCCAGAGTTCCTTGGTCAATAGAGTGACTCTCCCGTCGGGAGTCGCGCGGTAGACCCCCTGGAAGGGGAGCTCCTTGGCGGGATCGTCGAAGGTCCCGGGCAGGCCAAACGGCGGATCGGTGAAATAGAGATCTCCGTTGGACTTGAAGACGAGGTCGTTGGGACTGTTCAAGCGCTTGCCCGCGTATCGGTCCGCGATGACGGTCACTCTTCCGTCCGGTTCGCGGCGCACGATCCTCCGGTCGCCGTGCTGGCAGGTGACGAGGCGCCCCTGGCGGTCGAAGACGAGACCGTTGGAGCCCGGTTCGCGCCCGGCGAACGGCTCCTTCCCGCTGTAGCCGCTCGCCCGCACGCGCTCGGTCACGCCGGTCCCTTCTTTCCACTGCAGGATCACGTTGCGCGGAACGTCCGAGAAGAGGAGGGCGCCGTTCTTCACATCCCAGACCGGGCCCTCGGTCCAGTCCATTCCATCGGCCACTCTCTCGAGCACCGCTCCGGATGGGACCAGCGCGTCGAATCGGGGATCCAGCCGCTCGATCTTCCCCACGGCCGGGTAGCCCGGCTTCGATTGCGATTGCCCGGACGCCGTCCGGTGTGCGGCCGCGAGTCCGAGGATGGAGAAGAGAAGCGGCAGGATTCGGATACGCTTCATCAAGTTCCTCGCGTTCGGCACGATCTACTCGGGGACGCGATTCCAGATCACGATTTGCGTCGTCCAACCCTCTCGCTGGCGCTTCTCAAAGGATGCCTTCAGGGGCGGGGTCTTCTTGTGGGCCTCCAGGGCATCCAGGCTCTCCCAGACCTCGAATCGCATGAACTCGTGCTTCTGGTCGGGCGACTGGTAGAGGTCGTAGGTGATGCAACCCTTCTCCGCCCGCGTCGGGCCGGCGAGCGAGAGGAGGTGCCGTTTCAATTCCTCCTCCTTCCCCGGGATGCCGTGGATCAGGGTGACGGCCGTGATTCGCTGGTCCTTGTCGTTCGCCTCCGCGGCCGCGGCCCGCCAGGCGAGGATCGTCGCGGCCAGGGCGATTGTCGCCCGGACCGACAATGCCCTCCGGCTCCGCTTCTCTTCCACTGTCATGAATCCTCGCTTTGCCTCGCGGCCGCTACTTGCCCGCGCCCGCGGGGGGATTCTTCAGCTCGACGATGATCCCGTGGGCGTCTTCGCCGATGTTCACCGGAGAATGCGTCGTGGCCTCGCTGTAGGCCGCATCGCCGGCGCGCGCCTCGCGGAGCTTCGTTTCACCATTGGGCAGCGTGAACCGGATCTCCACGTCGGTCAGGAACACCGTCACGTTGGCGGGATGCGAATGGAGCTTTTCGGTTGCGCCCTTTCGGAGACGGAAGTCCAGGACGCGGACCCGATCGTTCTCGAAGAGGACCTTGTAGTTTTCGGGATAGAGCGGCACGGGATCCTGAGACGAAGCCGTCCCGGACGCCGCGGCCAGGATGACGAGCCCGAGGGCCGCGACCAGCCCCGCCCGGAGCTCGCCCATTGGCCGCCGAGACTCCCGTGATGGCCGAGCGATTCGCATCTCTGTCCTCCCGACCATCAGATGCCGGAGTCAGACGGAAGTTTCCAGTCAGAGAGCGGAGATCGCCATCCGCCGCGATCCGTACTTCCGCCATCGGTCGGACCGGCGTAGCCTGCGTTGTCATCCCGAGGAGCAAAGCGACGAGGGATCTGCTCCGGAAATGCCGAAAGCGCGAGAGCAGATCCTTCGCGGAGCCTGTCCTGAGCAGGGCAGTGGCAAATCGAAGCCGTCAGAGCAGATCCTTCGCTCCGCTCAGGATGACAGGGAGGTGAGGCGAAGGGATGACAGAGAGAGGCTCAGGGCTCAGGATGACAGAGATGAGACGGATTCGACCGCGGGGAGTTCAGACAGGAGAGGCTCCTGCCGGGATGCGGACATCCCACGCGAGGATCCGAGCTGGACGAGGTCCTTGGAGAAGAAGAGGTCGAGGCTCCAGTCGAGCAGGACTCGGACCTTCTTCTCGACGCGAGGCAGCTTCGAGAGGTAGATCGTGCGCCAGAGCCACCAGGCGAGGAAGCCGGAGAACTGGAAGCCGAAGATCCTTGCGACTCCGGTCCGGCGTCCGATCGCGGCGAGCTGCCCGATCGTGGAGAAGCGGAAGCGGGTCAAGTCCTTTCCGCGGATCGCGGCGTACACGTTTCGCGCCAGGACCTTTCCCTGCCGAAGGGCGTGCTGCGCGGTCGGGGGGTGCGGCCTGCCGGTAGTCGGATCCTGAATGGAGGCGCAGTCGCCCATTGCCCACACGCCGGGCCAGCCGGCCACTCGCATCCGATCGTCCGCGACGAGGCGGCCCTTCTCGACCGTGCAAGGGAGGGCGGAGACGAGAGGGTTGGGGGCGTTGCCGGCGGTCCAGACCAGGAGGCGGGTAGGAATCGTCGTCCCGTCGGAAAGCTCGACGCCGGAGTCGGTCACGCCGCGCACTCCCGTCTGGAGACGGACCTCGACCTTGCGCTCGGTCAGCTTCCCGCGGGCATAGGGGCCCAACCTCCCGCCCAGCTCCGGCAGGATCTCCGGCACGGGATCCACGAGGACGACACGCAGCGACTCCTCCGTCAGGTTCGGGTAGTGGGCGATCGCCTCTCGCAGGAAGTCGTTGATACCCGCGACCGTCTCGACGCCCGCGAAGCCGGCCCCCGCAACCACGATCGTCAGGAGGTCCTTGCGAGAACCGATCGAGCACTCGAAGTCGGCTTCTTCCAGGTGCTGGATGAGCCGGTTTCGGAGGGTGATCGCGTCGGCGAGCGACCGCATCGTCAGCGCCCGCTTCGCGAGCCCCGGGATCCCGAAGAAGTTCGTCGTCGAGCCGAGCGCGATCACCAGGTGGTCGTATTCGAGCTCATGAGAGTGCTCGGACCCGCCGTGGGCCGCGAGGACGCGCCGTCCGGCGAGTTCCACCTTTTCCACCCGCCCGTTGAAGAACCGGACCCTTCTCAAGAGCTTGCGCACGGGATTGACGATCGTCGACGGATCGAGGTCGCTCGCCGCGACCTCGTGCAGCATCGGAGTGAAGAGGAAGAAGTTGTCCTCGTTGACGAGTGTCACTTCGATCGAGTCGTCCTCCGCCAGGATCCTCTCGAATTCCAGTGCGGCGTACATTCCTCCGAAGCCGCCGCCCAGGATGACGACGCGGACCGGTCGTTTGTCTGCCATGAGCGGTGCCTCCGGGTCCTTCGGCCTTCCGGATCAGCTCTGCTGACGAACCGGGGGCGCGGCGTCTGCCGTCTGGCCGGACAGGGGCGCCGTCGCGAAGTTGACGCCGAAGCGATGGCACCAGATGGTGACGGAGTGATACTTCGACAGATCGAGGTCGGATGGGACGTCGTAGTTCTGGTCGCCGACGTTCCCCTTCATGGGTCCGAGCGTGACGAACCCCGACTTCGTAACCGTCTCGTTGTCGCTCGCGTCGCTGGCCGCGCCGAGATACACCTGCACCTCCGGACCGTTGGAAGTCGCGAAGTCGGTCAGCCGCAGCACGCGCTTGCCGTCGGCGAGCTGATAGAGCGTGGCGACCCCCTTCGTCTCGTGCGCCACGCCGTGAAACTTTCCCATCGAGAGCGCGACGGGCCCGCTCGCGGGGGCCGAGATCGGCGCGGTGCCGAAGTTCACTCCGAAGCGGTGGCACCAGATCGTCACGGAGTGATATCTGGCGAGATCGACGTCCGCCGGGATGTCGTAGTTCTGATCGCCGATGTTCCCTTTCATCGCTCCGAGCGTGACGAAACCGGCTTTCGTGACGGTCTCGTTGTCCTTCGCGTCCGAGGCCGCGCCGAGATAGACCTGCACCTCGGGGCCGTTGGAGGTCTCGAACTGCGTCAACCGAAGGGTGCGCTTGCCGTCCGGAAGCCGGTAGATCGTCGCGACGCCCTTCGTCTCGTGCGCGGCGCTGTGAAAGCGGCCACTCACGAGCTCGACCGGCGCTGCCTTCGCCGAGGCCTTCTCCACGGCCGGGAATTGCTCGTTGACCTTCTGATTGACGAACAAGCGCTCGGGCCGGAAGGCGTACCAACCGACCGCGACGACGACCAGAGCTGTCAGACCGATCCATCCTTTACGACTCATGTTCCTTCCTCCTCAAGAGTTTCTTTTGCGGGCCCGCGGAGTCCACCGCCGCGCGAGCGCCTCTTTTTCGTTCTTCGGGTGTTTGATGTCGCCACACCCCCGCCGGTTTCACCGCCGCCGGCTCGGATCAGAAGACGCGGACGAAATAGACCTGTTGCGCGACGACCGCGGCGTGGATCAGCCCGGCAGCCGTGAAAGAGAGAGCCGCGGCCGGCGCGGTCAGCAGCCTCTCGCGCCAGGCGAGCCGGCTCAAGTACGCGTACAGCGGCGGCCGCACGACGAGCGATGTGATCAATCCCGGCGAGTACGCCCCGTACAGGGCGGTGGTGGCGATGTGGAAGAGCGCGTTGAAGACGCAGTCCTGAGTGAGGATCGCCGCGAAGTACAGCGTGACGACGCCGCGATTCGGCCATCGCGAGACAATCGTGGTCAGCACGATCCCGAGCAGGAGACCCAGGCCGTTGTTGCGCAGAAAATCCTGCGGCGTGAACTGAGGTGAAGCGTAACGCCTGACCCACGCCGTGAACTGGGGCGCCTCTTCGAGGACGTGAAGGAGAAACGCCGGCGGAAAGAGCCAGACCGCCTCTCGAAACTTCCGGCGGCCGAGCCAGCGCCCGATGCCGTCGAAGTTCACGGCCGGATGCCGGGGATGCCGAGCCGGATCCGGTAGAGGCCGGAGCGGGCGCAGAGATACAACGTCTTTCCATCCTCGTCGCCCCAGGTGAAGTTGTGGGGGTGCATGGGGCCGATGATCGTTCCGAGATGCTTCGCATCGGGCGACAGGATCCAGAGGCCGCCGGGGCCCGAGACGTAGAGGTTGCCCTTCTGGTCCACCTTCATCCCGTCGAGCGCGTCCTCGCCAGGCGCGGAGGTCATGTCGAAGAAGAGCTCCCCCTTGCCCGCGCTTCCGTCGGGAAGGACCGGATAGCGCATGACGACCTTTTTCTTCTCGTCCCAGTTGCCGACGTAAAGGAACTTCTCGTCGGGCGAGAAGGCGATCCCGTTGGGACCGGTCAGCTCCTTCGTCACCAGGAGGATCTTGCCCTTCGGCGTGACCGCGTAGACACCGGAGAAGGAGAGCTCCTTGCGCGGGTCGTCGAAGAACCTCGGGAGGCCGAAGGGAGGATCGGTGACGTAGAGCGTCCCGTCGGAGCGGTACACGAGATCGTTGGGGCTGTTCAAGCGCTTGCCCCGATAACGATCGATCAAGACGGTCTCATGGCCGTCCTTCTCGAGGCGGATGACGCGGCGATTCCCGTGCTGGTCGATCGTGAGGCGCCGCTCCCGATCCAGGGTCAGGCCGTTGGATCCCGGCTGGCCGTACTCGGCGATGTCCGCGCCCGAATAGCCGCTCGGCTGACGGAAGACGGAGAGTTGCCCGTCCGGGACGTACTTGTAGATGACGTTGCTGTTGGGATCGGAGAAGAGCAGGTACTTCCCCTCCGGGATCCAGATCGGGCCCTCCGTGAAGGCGAACCCTTCCGCGAGCTTGAAGATCTTCGGGTTCGGTCCGACGATGGCGTCCAGGCCCGAGTCCTTGCGGACGACCGTGACGTTGACCTCGGCCGGAGTGATCGCGATCGGACCGAGCTTGCCGGGGTAGAACTCGAGCCGAGCCTCCCGCATCCAGATGAAGTTCGTCGGCGGTGCCGAGAGCGGGCCGTTCATTCCGAAGACGGCGAGCGAGATCTTCTGCCCGGCCTTGACGTGGCGGCCGACGACGAGCCGGTTCGAGGCGTTCCAGCCCGCGACCATGGATCCCCCGCGCTGCCCGAGGTAGCGCGCGAGCTCGCCATCCACCCAGACCTCGGCCGCGTCGTCCACAGCCGTTTCGAAGACGGCTGTCTTGCCCGTCGGGTCATAATCGCCGATCTTCTGCGGGATCGTCACTGTGATGCGGTACCAGTTGAATCCGAGACGCCCGGCGCCCCGTCGCGCAGAGAGCGCGCTGGGGGCAATGGCTTCCCATGTCGAGTCGTCGAAGTCGGCCGCGCCGGCGTGCGGCGCGATGTCATACGTCTTTCCGACCGCGCCCGTCGGCTGATTGTCTGGGCCCGGGCCTGGGAATTCCGTCTCTGCGATTCGCGCGTCGCTGTAGCGCCACTGTCCCTGCAC
>WNGB01006925.1_pt1 | contig 16535 bp, 14 predicted proteins | sample 5400681 | NCBI WGS metagenome assembly WNGB01 (sample SAMN13153367, study PRJNA577476) | soil metagenome | isolation source: 115 cm soil or saprolite under grassland replicate 2 | place: USA:California | collected 2016-06-15 | reverse complement strand
ATCTACCCTCGAACCGGCCGTCCCGGCCGGCCGACGCCTGCGGGGTGGGACGGCGTTCCCGGAGCGCGCGGCTGTACGCCCGAGTCATGTGGGTTCCGCGATCACGCCGGAGAGCTCGGCGAGTTGGGCGCGCTCGTCGCGGGGCTCTCGGCGCAGACACTCGACGACCAGCTCGAGTTCGCGGAACGCAACCGCATCCCGTACCCGGTGATCGCCGACCCCGAGCTCAGGCTCGGCGCGGCGCTGCGCCTGCCGACGTTCGAGTTCGCCGGCGCGACGCTCTACAAACGGATCACGTTCGTCGTCCAGGCGTGCGCGATCGCAAAGGTCTTCTACCCGGTGTTCCCGCCGGACAAGAACGCGGCCGACGTCCTCGCCTGGCTGGAGGCTCGCGCATGAAGCTCGTGACGTTCGACGACGGTAAGGTCGGTCGCGTCGAGGACGACATGGTCGCCCAGCTCGACGTCGGCTCGATGCGCGACTACTTCGAGTCAGGCCAGGTTGCGCGGGGCACGGGCGACGAGCATGCGCTCGCTGACGTGAAGCTGCGCGCCCCGATCGTCCCGAAGAAGCTCATCCACACGGCCGGCAACTTTCGCGAGCACGAAGAGGAGTCGAAGCGTGTCGACTGGTCGCACGAGATCGCGCCGTGGATCGTCTTCTTCCAGAACGTCGACGCGATCATCGGGCCGGACGAGCCGATCGTCTACCCGGAGCATCTGACCGAGGAGCTCGACTACGAGCTCGAGCTCGCGATCGTCGTCAAGAGGGCGGGGAGGTGGTTCTCGCCGGAGGAGGCAGCGGACTACGTCGGCGGGTATGTGATCTTCAACGACGTCACCGCGCGCGACATCCAGCGGCGCGAGATGCGCTCCGGCGTCTTCTCCTTCTGCAAGGCGATCGACACCTTCTGCCCGCTCGGCCCGTGGATCGTGACGCCCGACGAGGTGCCCGATCCGCACGACCTGCGGATGGAGCTGCGGGTCAACGGCGACGCGCGGCAGACGTCGCACAGCGGCAACATGAGCGTCACGATTCCGGAGATCCTCAGCCACTACTCCGCGCTCGGCTACAGCGCGGGCGACGTGGTCTCGACCGGAACCGTGAGCGGCGTCGCAGGCTTCAGCGAGGACGCGGCGTCCCTGTACCTCAGGCCCGGGGACGTGATCGAGGCCGAGATCGAGCGGATCGGCGTGCTGCGCAACCCGGTGGTCTCCTGGCAGGACGCGCACGGCGCTCCGGCGCCACCGCGCGTCCACTGGTGAGCCTTGAACGCGTGGCCTCCCGGTGCTAGGACTCGCTGAGATCACCCAACCCTAGGGGGCACCTGTGGGAATTTCAGTGCTGGACCAGGCGGCAATCGCCGAGATTCGCGGCCGTTTCGAGGGCGACGTCCTCGAGCCCGGCGACCCGGGCTACGACGACGCCCGGAAGCTCTTCAACGCCATGATCGACCGCAAGCCGCGGCTGATCGTCCGCTGCGCGGGCCCTGCGGACGTCACGGCCGGGATCCTCCTCGCGCGCGAGTTCTCGCTGCCACTCGCGATCAGGGGCGGCGGGCACGGCGTGAACGGCCACGCGGCCTGCGACGACGGGATCATGCTCGACCTCTCGCCGATGAAGAACATCGTCGTCGACTCGCAGCAGCGCACGGTCGTGGCGCAGGCCGGCGTCAACTGGGGCGAGTTCGACGCGGCGACGCAGGAGCACGGTCTCGCGACGACCGGGGGACGTGTGACGACGACGGGGATCGCCGGGCTCACCCTCGGCACGGGGAGCGGCTGGCTCGAGCGGCTGCACGGCTACACGGCGGACAACCTGATCGCCGCGGACGTCGTGACCGCCGACGGGCGCGCCGTCAGGGCGAGCGAGGACGAGAACGCCGACCTGTTCTGGGGCCTGCGCGGCGGCGGCGGCAACTTCGGCGTCGTCACGAGCTTCGAGTACCGGCTGCACGAGCTGCCTCCGCTGATGGCCGGCGGCCTGCTCCTCTGGCCGAGCGAGCGTCGCGGCGACGTGCTCCGCTTCTACCGTGAGTTCATCGCCGACGCCCCGGACGAGGTCGGCGGCGGCGCGGCGTTCATGACGGCGCCGCCCGCTCCCTTCGTTCCCCAGGAGCTGCGCGGTCAGCACGCGGTCGGGGTCATCGCCTGCGCGTTCACCGAGCTGGAGCGCGGAGAGGAGCTGCTCCGGCCGCTCCGCGAGTTCGGCTCCCCGGCGGTCGACGTCATCGGCCCCATGCCCTATACGGCGATCCAGCAACTGCTCGACCCGGGCAATCCTCCGGGTCTCTACAACTACTGGAAGGCGGAGCTCGTCGACGAGCTGACCGACGAGCTGATCGATCTCTCGATCGCGCACGGCGAGAAGATGGGCCGGTCGCACTCGCTCCTCTTCTTCCAGCCGCTCGGCGGCAAGATCGCCCGCATCCCGGATGACGCGAGCGCGATCACGGCACGGCAAGCCGGCTGGACGCTGCACTGCATCGGCGAGTGGGAGACCCCGGAGGAGACGGACGCCGAGCTCGCGTGGGTGAAGGCGTGGGCGCCGATGATCGAGCCGTTCAAGCTCGCCGGCGCGCCGATGACGTTCAGGGCCGACACCGGCGACGAGCACGTCCGGTCGACGTACGGCGAGGAGAAGTACGCTCGTCTCGTCGCACTGAAGGACGAGTACGACCCGCAGAACGTCTTCCGGCTCAACCAGAACATCAAGCCGAGCGGCGCCTCGGCATAGCGATGCGAAAACGCCGGCGGCGGTGCGACGCGCCGCCGCCGGCCCCGGCGTTAGTGTCGCCGCTGCATGCCCTGGCCGCGCGACGACACGAAGCTCGAGCGCGTCCGCGCGCTGATGGCGGAGGAGGACATGGATGCGCTCGTCGTCCGCGCGCCGGACAACGTCCTCTACCTCTCGAACTTCCTCCCGATGAAGGGCTACGACGTCGTCGTCTTCCCGCGCGAGGGCGAGCAGACGCTCATTTGCCTCGAGCCGTCGCGCGACGACGCGCGCCGGATGGCCTGGACGGACGACCTGCGCTTGTTCAAGGGCTATCACGAGTCCGATCCGCGGCCTCCCGTTGCCCGGGCGCTCGACCTCGCGCTGAAGGTGTGCCGCGAGCGCGGGCTCGAGCGCGTCGGCCTCGAGCTCAGCCAAGGGACGCAGACGGCGGACCGGATGCTCGGCGAGCCGACGACGCCGACGCTCGCGTTCTTCGAGGCGTTCGAGCACCGGACCGACGCGACCGGCGTGCTCGCCGAGGCGCGCGCGCTCAAGACCGAGCAGGAGCTCGAGCGCATGCGCCTCGCGAACGAGCTCGCGGCGCTGGCGCTCGAGGACGTCCGCGCGAGCCTCCGCCCGGGCATGACGGAGGCGCAGGTCGCCGCGACGTGGGAGGGAGCGGTGCACGCGCGTGGAACCGGCTACGAGGGCAAGGTCGAGAACGCGCGCGGGTACGCGCTCGTGTGGTCCGGCGCCGGGATCAAGACGTTCACCGCCACGGGCGCCCGCCCGATCTCCGAGCACGAGCCGACGCTGTTCGAGATCTGGGTCAGTGCCGACGGCTACTGGTGTGACCACACGAAGAACCTCTGCCCCGGAGAGCTCGATCCACGTTACGCCGAGCTGGAGGAGCAGCTGCTCGGCGTGTATGAGCGTGCCGTTGCGCACTGTCGTGACGGCGCCGGGCTGCCCGAGCTCGACCGGCTGATCCGCGCAGGCATCGCCGAGGCCGGCTATCCGGGGCAGCCGTCGCATCCCGTCGCGCACGGCGTCGGCGCCCGCGCGCACGAGCCGCCGTACGCGCACCAGGCCGGCTCGGGCACGATCCGCAAGGGAATGGTGCTCGCGATCGAGCCGGGGGTCTACTGGGACGGCGGCGGCGGCCTCCGTGTCGAGGACAACTGGCTCGTCACCGACGGCGCGCCCGAGAAGCTCTGCTCCTTCCCCGACGGGATCGTGCGCACGTGATCCCGCGCGACGAGCTCTACCTCGGCGACCTCAACCGCCGCGCGCTCGAGCCCCAGCGGCGCGGGCCGGTCGGGCTCTACGACACGACGCTGCGCGACGGCGAGCAGGCCGTCGGCGTCGCGCTCGATCCGGAGGAGAAGCTCGAGATCGCGCGCCTGCTCGACGGGCTCGGGATCGAACGGATCGAAGCGGGCTTCCCGCGCGTGTCGAAGGATGATGCCCGAGCAATCGCGCTGATCGTGGGTGCCGGGCTGAACGCCGAGATCTGGGGCTTCTCGCGTGCCGTCCAGGCGGATGTCGAGGCGCTGCTCGAGCTCGGCCTCCGCCACTCGGTGATCGAGGCGCCGGTCTCGGATCTCAAGCTGAAGGCGTACGGCGTCGACCGCGACACGATGCTGGACCGCATCCGCAAGGCCGTGTCGTTCGCCGCCGGGCACGACATCACGGTCGCGTACTTCGGCGTAGACGGGACGCGAGCCGACCTCGAGTTTCTCGAACGCGTGTATTCGACCGCCGTCGAGGCTGGAGCGCGCGAGGCCGTCGTCGTCGACACCCTGGGAGTCGCGACGCCGGAGGCCGCCGCGTACCTCGTCGAGCGCGTGTCGGGGTGGGTGGACGTGCCGATCCACTGGCACGGGCACAACGACTTCGGCCTCGCGACCGCCGCCGCCGTCGCCGCGGTGCACGCCGGCGCGACATGGATCCACGGCACGATCAACGGCATGGGCGAGCGCGCGGGCAACGCGAGCCTCGCCGAGGTCGCGCTTGCGCTCGACGCGCTCTACGGGATCCGCACGAGCCTGCGGCTCGACCGCGCGCGCGGGGTGTCGGCACGGGTGCGCGAGCTCTCCGGCTACGAGCTCGAGCCGTGGAAGCCGCTCGTCGGCGAGACGCTCTTCCGCCGCGAGTCGGGCGCGGTCGCGTCGCAGTTCCACGACCCGCCGTCGATCGAGCCGTACGCTGCCGGTCTCGTCGGCGCCGAGCGCTCGCTCGTGCTCGGCAAGAAGTCGGGTCTCGACTCGATTCGCATCAAATGCGCCGAGCTCGGCGTCGAAGTGCCCGAGGAGCAGCGCGCCGAGCTCTTGGCCCGCGTCAAGCAGCTCGGCTCGGAGAAGCGCGGGCTCGTGACCGACGAGGAGTTCCGGCAGATCGCCGCGACGCTCGCGGTTTGACGGCCCCCCACGCAGCTTGGCGACGCTGAGTTAACGCCTACGCAGCCACGGCAGCGACAGCTCGCGGCCGCCCGTCAGGCCGCGCGGCAGGAAGACCACGACCGCGGCCATGAACGCGGCGACGACGACCATCCGGGTCCCGTCGGGAGCGTGGAGCCAACTCACGGAGTCGTTCTCTGCATCGCCGAGGAACGAGTCGAGGCCGCTCACGAGCAGCGCGCCCACGACCGCGCCCCACAGGCTCCCGATGCCTCCGACGACGAGCATCGCCAGGCTGAGGAACGTGAAGTCCAGGAACACGTCCTGGACATTGATCGTCCCCTGGAAGTGGACGTAGAGCCCGCCGGCGAAGCCCGACAGCGCGCCGGAGAGCACGAACGCCCAGAGCCGCTGACGGTGGATGTCGATTCCGGCGGCCTGGGCGGCGAACGGATCCTCACGCGCGGCGCGGAGCTTCCGTCCGAACGCGCTGCGCTGGTACGCGAAGGCGGCCGAGGCGACTGCGATCGCCCCGATCGTCGCCTGCCACAGGTCGGTCGTCTCCGGCACCGTTGACAGAGTCAACGGCCCGGGCCCGATCTTCTCCCAGTTGCGGACGATGTTCTGCGTGATCTCGAGCACGGCGAAGGTTGCGATCCCCGCGGCGAGCCCCGAGAGGCGCATCAGCGGCATGCCGACGACGAGTGCATACAGGGCACCGACTCCCGCGGCGAGCACGAGCGACCCTGCATTGCCGAGCGTGTGGTCGCGAATGATCGAGAAGACCTCCGGTAGCACGCTCTGCTTCACGTCGGCCGGCACGGTCATCTCACCCGCGGCGTAGGCGCCGACGATGAAGAAGCCGATCTGCCCGAACGAGAGGACGCCTGAGTTGCCGACGAACACGTACAGCGCGACGACGATCGCCGCGAAGACCAGCGCGTTCGTGAACTCGAGCGCCCGCGCGTCCGTCATGAAGCTGCCGACCACGCCGACGAGTGCGAGGAGCGCGATCGGACCGACGAGCGCGACCGCGTTGCTCGTCCGCGTCACACCCGCTCCACGACGCCGCGCGAACGCCTCACGAACACCCCGTCGGGCCGGACGAGCAGTACGAGGATGACGAGCGCGAAGACCGCCGAGTCGAGGTAGACGCCGCTCGTGAACGGCCAGGTGCCGACGCTCGGCAGAAAGCCGTCGAGCGCACCCTTCGCGAACCCGATGGCGAAGCCGCCGAGGGTTGCGCTCCAGAGGCGGTCGATCCCGCCGACGACGACGCCGACGAGGACGATGATCGTGTCTCGGAGCGCGTAGTCGGCGGTGACGTACGAGGTCTCCACGGTCATGACCACGGCGACGACTGCGGCGAGAACGCCCGAGAGCAGAACGGCGAGCGAGATCACCGCGTTCGCGCGCACGCCGAGCAGCCGCGCCGTCCGAAAGTCGGTCGCCGCCGCGCGCATGTGCAGGCCGAGGCTCGTGCGGTTCAGCAGCAAAAGGAGCAGCGCGAGCGTGACGGCGGCGACGACGATCGCGACGATCCAGATCCAGCGCACGATCAGCGTGCCGTTCCCGATCGGCCCGTTCAGCCCCGTCAGAGTCCCGACCGTCTTGCCGAGCACGCCCAGCTTGAGCGTGGCGATGCTCTGGAGGAGAAAGCTGATCGCGAACGTCGCGACGAGCATCGTCGCCGGCGACGCCGACGCGCGGCGCAGCGGCCGGAACGCGACGATGTCCAGCGTCATCGTCAGCCCGATCACGACGGCGAAGCAGACGAGGATGCTGACGGCGGGATTGAGCCCGTTCGTCAGCGCGAGCGCATACGCGCCGGCCATCACCAGCTGGCCGTAGGCGAAGTTGACGAGCCGGAGCACGCCGAAGACGAGCCCGATGCCGACCGCCATCAGCGCGTAGACGGAGCCCGTCGCGGCGGCGTCGATCAGCGTCTGGATCGTGCTCATGAGCCGAAGTACGCGGCGATCAGGCGCTCCGTGTCATCAGCGTCGCGCGGTGTGAACGTCGTCACCAGCTCGCCGTTGGAGAGCACGTAGGTTCGATCGGCGAACGCGACCGTCCGCTGCGCGCGCTGCTCCACGAGCAGGACGGTCACACCGCGTTCGCGGATCTGCGCGAGCACCTCGAAGACGACGGTGACGAGTTGCGGCGCGAGGCCGAGCGAGGGCTCGTCGAGGAGGAGGACGTCTGGACGCGCGACGAGCGCCCGCGCGATCGCGAGCTGCTGCTGCTGCCCGCCGGACAGGGTTCCTGCCGCGCGGTCGGCGAACTCCTCCACGACCGGAAAGAGGTCGTGCACCGACGCGAGATCCTCCTCGGCGCCGTTTCGCGACGCGCGGCCGGCGAGCCCCAGCCGGAGGTTCTCGGCGACGGTCAGGTTCGCGTAGATCCGGCGCCCCTCGGGCACGAGCGCGATTCCTGCGCGCGCGACGGACTCCGGCGGACGGCCGCGAATCGACTTCCCCTCCAGGCGGATCTCCCCGCCGTGCACCGGGACGAGGCCCATGATCGCGTGCAGGGTCGTCGACTTTCCGGCGCCGTTCGAGCCGATTAGGCCGACGATCTCCCCGCGATCGAGGCGCAGGCTCAAGCCGCGGACCGCCGAGACGGCGCCGTACCGCACCTCCAGCCCGTCCAGCTCCAGCACCGCGGCGCTCACTCCTCCGCCACCGGGGCTTCTCCGAGGTACGCGGCGGTGACGTCGAGGTTCGCGCGGATCTCCGCCGGCATTCCTTCGGCCAGCGTGCGGCCCTGGTCGAGCACCTGGATCCGGTCGCAGACGTCCATGACGAGGGTCATGTTGTGGTCGATCAGGAGGACGCCCGCCGCGTGGTCGTCCCGCACCGATCGCACGACGGCCGCGAACTCCGGCACCTCGGCCTCGGGCAATCCGGCGGCCGGCTCGTCGAGCAGAAGGAAGCGCGGCTCCGTGGCCAGCGCCCGGGCAACGCCGAGCTTGCGCTCGTCACCGTGCGCGAGGCTGCCCGCCGGCTGTCGACTGCGGCGGTGAAGCCCGAGCAGCTCGAGCAGGCTCGCCGCGCGCCGGCGCGCTTCACGCGGCCGGGCGCCGGACCCGAGGGCGGCCACTTCGACGTTCTCGCGCACGGTCAGGCCCGCGAACGAGCGGCTGTGCTGAAACGTGCGCGCCAGCCCGATTCGGCCGCGGCGGTGCGGGCTCCACGACGTGATGTCGTGCCCCTCGAGCTCCACGGCGCCGGAGGAGGGAAAGTCGAAGCCGGTCAGCACGTTGACGAGCGTCGTTTTGCCCGCGCCGTTCGGCCCGATCAGCCCGACGACCTCGTGCCGGTGCAGCTCGAGCGTCACGCCTCTGAGCGCGTGGATCCCGGCGAAGGCACGCGAGACGTCGGTGGCCCGGAGAGCATCTCCGGGCCACCCGTTGCTTCTACTGGACTGTGCTTCCGGCAAGTTCGCGGACTACTTGAGGCTGACCACCTTCCTGGTCTTCCACATGCGTAGGAAGGTCTCTTTGTTGTTCTGGACCTTCATGATGCGCCACGGCCGCCCCTTGACGCTGTGCAGCGTCGACGAGTACGTGACCGGGCCCGAGATCGTCGCCACGTTGCGGAACTTCTCGAACGCAACGGCGAGCTTGGCGCCGTTCGTGGACCCACCGGTGCGCTTCAGTGCGACCGCGAGCAGGTCGATCGTCGCCGCGCCGAGCGCGAAGCTCGCGGTGTCCGGAACCTTCTTCGCCGCGAGCAAGGACTGCAGCAGCTTGTTCACCGCCGGATTCGGGTCGTCACCGAACGACGACGCGTAGTTGTTGACGTAGTACTCGGTCACCTTCGGATTCTTCGGGTTCCAGTACGTCCCGTCGCCGCCCCACGAGTTGATGATCGGGGTCTTGTTGCCGGCGCTCCGAATCCCGGCGACGAACTGCGGAAGCTCTCCAAAAGCCGTCACGAAGGAGATCACGTCCGCCTTCAGCGGCGCGACCTTGCTGATCACGTTGCCGATCGTCTTGTCGAAGGAGGCGAACGCCTCACGGTCGACGATCTTCCCGCCGAGCTCCTGGAACCGCTTGGCAAACGCGTCGGAGACGTTGCGGAAGTAGACGAGGTAATTGTCCTTGACGACGATCGCCGTCCGCCAGCCGCGCGAGTACGCGTACTCGGCCTCCGCCGAGCCCTCGTCCTGCGCGGTGCTGCCGACGGTGAAGGCGAGCTTGCCCTTCGCGCCGAAGCGCTGCGGGCCCATCTGGTCGGTGGTCGTGCAGGGCGCCAGGGTGAGGATGCCCTTGTTGAGGAACTGCTGCGTCGCAGCCGCGCCGTACTCGACGTCGCAGGTGTCGAGCGCGATCTTGGCCCCGGCCTGGATGAGCTGGGCGGCGCAGGACTTCTGCTTCTTCAGCTGGTGGTTGCAGACCTTGATCTGGAAGTTCGGCCCTCCCTTTGCGGCGAGCTTCGCCGCCTCGATCTGCGCACCGGCGAGCGCCGGCGAGTCGAACGGTTTCATGCTGCTCGTCAGGTCGACAGCCGCGCCGATGATGATCGGCGTCTTCGCCGAGCTCTTGCCGGCGGCGGTCGAGGCCGCCACAGTCAGGCCGACCGCAGCCGCCACGAGCCCGAGCACGGCGACGATCCCAAGCCTCGGTTTCTTCATCGTTCCTCCTCAAAAAGTGATCCGGCCAGGGGCACCTTACGCCCGTTGAGTACGCGCATTCAACGTCGTCGGTTTAGCGTTGAGACGTGCGACTGTCGATCTGCGAGTTCACGACGCTGGGAGCGAGCTTCGACGAGGACCTGGCGGCGTACCGGGCGGCCGGCATCGAGGGGATCGGGGTCTGCGAGATCAAACTGGGGGAGGGCGCGGCAGAACGGCTGCGGGAGAGCGGGCTTCGCGCAACGCACTGCGTGCCCGGCGTGCCGTCGATCCTGCCGCTGCCGCTCATGGAGGGCCCGGAGGAGCCGGAGGAGCGCGTCGGCGCGCTGTGCGCAAGCGTGTGGCGCCTCGCTGAGCTCGATCCGGTGTGCGTGCAGTTCCTCACCGGGCCCGCCGGCGGTCGCCATGACGCGCGTGAGATCGTGCGCGAGGGCATCCGTGCGGTCGCGGCGGCGGGTAAGGCCGCCGGCGTTCGGGTTGCGTTGGAGCCCATGCATCCGACACAGGCGGACGTCTTCTCCTTCGTGCACACGATTCCGGACGCGCTCGCGCTGATCGACGGGGAGCCGGTTTCGATCATGCTCGACACCTGGCACGTCTCCGACCCGGACGCGATCGCGCCGTTCGTCGACGCGATCGCGGGCGTGCACGTCGCCGACCGGCGCGAGCCGACGCGCAGCCACTTCGACCGCGTGCTTCCCGGCGACGGCGTCCTCGACCTGGCCGCAGTCTTCCGCACGCTCGAGGCCGGCGGCTACGAAGGTTGGTACGACGTCGAGATCTTCTCCGACAACGGCGCCTTCGGCGACGCGTTCCCCGACTCGCTCTGGGACGTCGACCCGACGGAGCTCGCACGCCGCGCACGGGAGAGCACCGAACGTGTCTGGGAGGAACGCCGGGCGTGACTCGCCGCTACGACGCGATCGCGATCGGCAGCGGAATCAACTCGTTGGCCGCGGCGGCGCTGCTCGCGAAGGCGGGCTGGAGCGTCTGCGTCCTCGAGCGCAACGACTGGCTCGGCGGCGCGATCAGGACCGCAGAGATCACCGAGCCGGGCTTCGTGCACGAGGTCTTCGCGTCCTGGCATCCGCTCTTCACGGCCTCGGCCGCATATGCGGAGCTTCAGGGCGACCTGGAGGCGCGCGGGCTCGAGTACCTGAACACCGACCTCGCGACGGCGACGCTCTTCCCGGGCGGCGAGAGCGCGTTCCTCACGACCTCGCACGAAGAGAACGTCGCCATGCTCGGACCCGGCTGGGACCGCACGGTCACCGAGTTCATGCCGCACGCCGACCTCGCCTTCGGCGTGCTGTCGACCGAGCTTTGGTCCCGCGACGGCGCGCGGCTGGGGTGGAAGGCGCTGCGCCGCCTCGGCCGGCGCGGTCTCGTCGAGTTCAGCGGGAACGTGCTGGTGAGCTGTCGGGACTGGGTCACCGACACGTTCGAGGACGAGCGGGCGCACGGGCTGTTCGCGCCCTGGGTGCTGCACACCGGGCTTGGTCCGGAAGCAGCAGCGTCGGGCTTCATGGCCCAGGTGATCGGCGTCGCGATCGAACTGGGCGGGATGCCCGTGCCACGTGGAGGCGGCGTCAAGCTGGTCGATGCGCTGGCCGGAATCGTCCGCGACGCTGGCGGCGCGTGCGAGACCGAACGGGACGTCGAGCGCATCCTCGTCTCCGACGGGCGTGCGACCGGAGTACGGACTACGGACGGCGAGGAGATCGAGGCGACGCGCGCCGTGCTCGCGAGCGTCACGCCGCAACAGCTCTACGGCGAGCTGCTCGGCGCCGGCGGGCGTGTTGCTGACGAGGCCCGGCGGTTCCGGTTCGGCCGCGGCAACATGCAGATCCATTTCGCGCTGTCGGCGCCGCCCGACTGGCAGGGAGACGAGCGTCTCGGACGCACAGCGCTCGTTCACCTGACGCCCGGCCTCGACGGCGTCTCGCGTGCGGTCAACGAGGCCGAGCGCGGCCTGCTGCCGGTCGAGGCGACAGTCGTCGTCGGCCAGCCGCTGGCCGTCGACGCGTCGCGCGCACCGGAGGGGAGCTGGATCCTCTGGGTGCAGCTGCAAGAACTGCCGTCGCGCCCGAAGGGCGATGCCGCCGGCGAGCTCGACACCGGAGACGGCACGTGGACCGAGGAGTTGCGCGAGCGCTACGCCGACCGCATCCAGGCTCGCATCGTCCATCACGCGCCGAACCTCGAGTCGGCGATGCTCCGGAGGGTCGTCCTTTCTCCCGCGGACATCGCCGCCGCGAACACGAACATGCCCGGCGGCGACACCTACTCCGGCTCGTGCGCACTCGATCAGAACCTGCTGTGGCGCCCGCGCCCCGGACTGCCCGGACACCGCACGCACGTCGAACGCCTCTGGCAGATCGGAGCGAGCACGCATCCGGGGCCCGGGCTCGGCGCCGGCTCGGGCACCCTCGTCGCGAAGGAGCTGCTGCGGCCCAGCTTCACTCGGCGGCTGCGCCAACCGAAACGAATACGATCCTCGGAGTGAGCGCGCCGCCCGCCTTCGAGACGCTGAAGACGAAGCTCGCGGAGATCCACGACCTCACGAAGGCGGGGGCGCTGCTGGCGTGGGATCAGCAGACGATCATGCCGCCGCGGGGCGCGGACGCGCGCGCAGACCAGCTCGGCACGCTCGGCAAGCTCGCGCACCAATCTTTCATCTCGGACGAGATCGGGACGCTGCTCGAAGAGCTTCGGCCGTACGAAGAGAGCCTCGATCGCGACTCGTTCGAGGCGAGCTTGATCCGCGTCGCGCGGCGAGACTTCGAAAAGTCGGTGCGCGTGCCCCCGGAGCTGTCGGCCGAGATCATCCGCACCGGCTCGCGCGCGTTCGAGGTCTGGGTGGAGGCCCGCGCGAACTCCGACTTCGAGACGTTCCGCCCGTGGCTCGAGCAGCTCGTCGAGCTCAAGCACCGCTACGTCGAGTGCTTCCCGGAAGCCGACGAGTCGTACGACACGCTGCTCGACGACTACGAGCAGGGGATGAAGACCGCCCAGGTGCGCTCCATCTTCGCTCGGCTGAAGGAAGTCCTCGTCCCGCTCGTCGACGCCGCCGCTTCCGGAGCGACGCCGCCCGTGACCGGGACGTTCCCGGCGGAGAAGCAGCGCCGGCTCTCGCTCGAGATCGTGCGTCGCTTCGGCTTCGACGACACCGCCTGGCGTCTGGACACCGCCCCGCATCCGTTCGCGCAGTCACTCGCGACGTCGGACATCCGGATCACGACGCGCGAGCCGGAGCACTCGCTGGACGGCCTGTTCGCGGCGATGCACGAGTGCGGGCACGGGCTGTACGAGCACGGCGTCGATCCCGTGTACGAGCGCACGCTGCTCGCGCGTGGCGCGTCGCTGGGGCTGCACGAGTCGCAGTCGCGCCTGTGGGAGAACCTCGTCGGCCGCTCGCGTCCGTTCTGGAGCTGGTTCTATCCGAGACTGCAGGAGGTGTTCCCGGGCGAGCTCGACCAGGTCGACGAGGAGACGTGGTTCCGCTCGATCAACGACATCTCGCCGGGGCTGATCCGCATCGAGGCCGACGAAGCGTCGTACAACCTGCACATCATCCTGCGCTTCGAGCTCGAGCAGCAGATCATGGATGGGCTCGATCTGCGCGAGCTGCCGGACGTGTGGAACGAGATGATGGACCGTTATCTCGGAGTCGACGTCCCCGATGACGCGCGCGGCGTGCTGCAGGACGTGCATTGGTCGCGCGGCGGTTTCGGGTACTTCCCGACGTACTCGCTCGGGAACGTGTACAGCGTGCAGATCTGGGAGCGTCTGCGCGACGACGTCGACGACGTCGACGAGCAGATTGCGCGCGGCGAGTTCGGTGCGATCCGCGAGTGGCTGCGCGAGAACCTGCATCGGCACGGCCGGAAGTATCTGCCGGCCGAGATGCTCGAGCGCGCCGTCGGCGGGCCTGTCGACCCCGAGCCGTATCTCCGCTATTTGCAGGGGAAGCTCGCGGCCGCATGATCGAGCGCGTCTGCGTCGTGGGCGCGGGCGTGATCGGCTCCCTCTTCGCCGGCCATCTCGGCCGCGTCGCGGAGGTCTCGGTGCTGTGTCGACGGGACGACCATGCGCGGGAGTTGAACGAGCACGGGCTGCGCATCACGGGCAAGGCGGAGTTCGTCGCGCGCGTCTTGGCCGCATCTTCGGCGGCGGAGCTGCCCGCTCCCGAGCTCGTGATCGTGGCGACGAAGGCGGGCGGGCTCGAGACGGCGGCGGCGTCGTTGAGCGGCCACTGGCCCGACGCCGCGGTGATGCCCGTCCTGAACGGGCTCGGCGCCGAGGAGGTCGTCCGGCGGCACGGCGGGTGGCCGCTCGTCTCCGCCGTGACGTTCATCTCGGGCACGAAGCACTCGGACACCCACGTGGAGTACATCCTCGACACGGAGACCTGGCTCGGCCCGTACGGCGACGCGCCGTTCGAGCTCGCGGAGCAGGCCGGCGAGCTGATCGCGCGCTCCGGGTTGAAGGTCGAGGTGCTGCCCGATCTTCGCCCCGCGCAGTGGTCGAAGCTGATCTTCAACGCGACGGTGAACGGCGTCGCCGCGCTGACCGGTCTTCGCCACGACTTTCATTTCGCGCACGAGGACGAGGTCGGCGAGCTCGGCCGACTCGTGCACGCGCTGATCGACGAGGGGAAGGCGGTTGCTCGTGCAGCGGCGGTCGAGCTGCACGACGATCCGTGGGAGATGAACGTGCTCGCAACGCGTCGCGGCAGCGCGCATCTTCCGTCGATGCTGGAGGACGTCCAGGCCGGCCGAGCGACGGAGGTCGAGCTGATCAACGGCGCTCTCGTCCGCGAGGCGCGGAAGCACGGCGTGTCGGCGCCGCTGCAGGAGGCCGTCCACTCGCTCGTGCGCGGGCGGGAGGCGGGCTACTCGTGAGGATCTGCGTCGTCGGCTGCGGCGCGGTGGGCTCGTTGTTCGCGGCAAATCTTGCGCAGCTCGACGACGTCGAGGTCTGGGCCTACGACCTCGCGCAGGAGCACGTGGACGCGATCAACGCGCGCGGCCTCAGGCTCTCCGGCGCCGGGGAGCTCGTCGGCCGCGTTCGAGCAACTGCGAACGCCGAGGAGGTGCCGGCCTGCGACTTCGGCATCGTCGCGACCAAGGCGATGCACACGTCCGCGGCCGTCGAAGCGACTGCGCACGCCTTCACCGGCGGCTGCGTCGCGTCGGTGCAGAACGGTCTCGGCAACGAGGAGGCGATCGCGCAACACGTCGAGCGCGTGATCCGCGGCACGACGTTCCCGGCGGGGCGCGTCCTCGCGGCCGGTCACGTCCAGTGGGACGTGAAGGGCGACACGACGCTCGGCCCGTTCGAGCCGCAGCCGGCGCCGCTCGAGAAGATCGAGCGCCTCGCCGAGGCCTGCACACGTGCGGGCATGCCGACGAGCGCCGTCCCCGACGCGCGCGGCCCGCAGTGGCGCAAGGTGATCTTCAACGCGGCGACGAACCCGCTCGGAGCGCTCACGCGCCTGACGCACGGCCGCGTCTGCGAGCGCCCAGACCTGCGCGCGCTCGTGAGCGGGCTGGTCGACGAGGGCAAGGCGGTCGCCGCCGCGCAGGGCATCGAGCTCGACGACGATCCCGAACGCCTCATCGACCACGCGGCGCGCAAGGACGTCGCGTACGACCACAAGGCGTCGATGCTGCAGGACGTCGAGGCGCAGCGGCCGACCGAGGTCGATTACCTGAACGGCGGCATCGTCCGCGCCGGTCGCGAGCTCGGCGTGCCGACGCCGCTGAACGAGGCCGTCTGGGCGCTTGTGAGAGGGTTGGAGGCCTCGTGGACGAGGTGACGCGCCGTTACGCGAACGTCCGCGCCGCGCTCGCCCGGGACGGCCTGGACGCGGTCGTCGTCTGCGGCTCCGAGTACACGGGCTTCGAGGGCGCCGTCACGTACATGAGCGGCTTCACGATCGTCCATCGCTACGCGTACGTGCTGCTGCCGCTCGACGGCGACCCGGCGATCGTCTTCCCGGCCGAGGCCCGCTACGTCGGCGAGCACGGCGACGCATGGATCGAGGAGCAGGTCTTCGCCGACCGGCCGGGCGAATGGCTCGCCGAGCGGCTGCGCGGCAAGCGCGTCGGCGTCTACGGCCTCGACTACGTGATGACCGTCCGGGACCACGCCGCCCTGGCCCCGTCCACGGACCTGGTCCCGTGGGATGTCGCGTTTGACCATGCCCGCGCGGTGAAATCCGACGCGGAGCTCGTCTCCGTACGCGACAGCGTCCGCATCAATACGGACGGCTTCTTCGCCTTCCGCGACGCCTACGCACCGGGTCGCACGGCGGCCGAGGCGATGGCGCCTGCGGAGCGCCTCTTCGTCGAGCGCGGCTGCGGGCGGCTGACGATGAACATGGTGCTCGTCGGCGCCGAGTTCGCGCTCGCCCGCGACGACGTCACGCTCGGCGAGTTCTGCATTCCGTCGCTCGAGATCGCGGGGCCCGGCGGACACTGGGTCGAGGTCTCCCGCGCGCTCGGCACGCCTTCCGCCGAGGTGGAGCGCATGCTCGACGCCTACGAGGAGTACTACGAAGCGGCGAAGACGGCGCTGCGTCCGGGAGCGACCGCGCACGACGTGCATCGCGCGGTCTCGAAGGGCTTCACCGAGCGCGGCTACCACCTCGGCCATGTCAGCGGCCACTCGATCGGCATGACGATGATCGAGTTCCCCAAGATCGGCGAGGGCGTCGAGACCGAGCTCGCCGAGAACATGGTCTTCTCGATGCACCCGCACGCGATCGCGGCCGAC
>WNGB01006922.1_pt1 | contig 16538 bp, 11 predicted proteins | sample 5400681 | NCBI WGS metagenome assembly WNGB01 (sample SAMN13153367, study PRJNA577476) | soil metagenome | isolation source: 115 cm soil or saprolite under grassland replicate 2 | place: USA:California | collected 2016-06-15 | reverse complement strand
CCGCCCTTCTGGTCCACGTTATCCTTGCCACCGGGCTGCCCACCGCCGGGCTTCTCCGGCGGGTTCATCGCCATCGCGATGCTGTGCTCGACGCCCCGGATGGTCTTCTCCAACTCCGTGAAGCTCTCCTGTCCTGTGCCCGTGTCGGGCTGTTCGCCGCCGGGTGGAAGTTTCAATTCCGGCCGCTTCACATCGGGGAGGGCGACCACGTTCTTGTCGGGCAGAGGAGCATTCGGCTTCCCCGCGTTGGTCGGACTGCCGACACCCTCGGCCCCTGCTTCTCTTGGACGCCTTTTCTCCTCCTTGAAGAGGCTTTTGCCAAGGCCGAGGCCGTCGAGGTCTCCCTCGGCGCCGTCAATCTCCGCGAGTTCAATTTTGACGGGCTTGTGCTCGTCGTGGTCGCTGGTGAAGCGGAAGGCGAGAAAGGCGAGGGCGCCGAGCAGCAGGGCGTGCAGGGTGAGCGAGCCGGCCCCCGAGAGCGGGGCCTCGTGGTGCGGCGAGTAGCGCTGCCAGAAGCGCTCCTCCGGCGGCACCAGCGGTTGCTGCGCGGCGGCCTTCTTCTCAGTGGTGGCGGCGGGTTGTGTCATGGTTCGCCCCGGTTGAAGCTCGTGTAGGGTACGTAATTTAGGATAACCCGGGAGGATGCCCCTGACAAGCAGCAAGCGGGCCGCCGGGAAGGTGCTATTGCACCGCCCGCCGGGGGGATCCTTATAATAACCAAGAAAGCCCCTTCCCAGGAGCCTCCCTCATGCAAGATCGAATCGCGTACCAGGGCATCACCTTCGATGATGTCCTCCTCGAACCCGCGTACAGTGAGGTGCTGCCGCGCGATGTGGACGTCCGCACGCAGCTCACCCGCGGCATCCGCCTCAACATCCCCATCGTCTCCTCGCCCATGGACACGGTCACCGAAAGCGACCTGGCCATCACGCTGGCGCAGGAGGGCGGCCTCGGCATCATTCACAAGAACATGTCCGTCATCGAACAGACGCGCGAGGTCGATAAGGTCAAGCGCAGCGCCAACGGCATCATCACCGACCCGATCACGCTGGGGCCCGATGAGACCGTCGGCAACGCCAAACGCATCATGGAGCAGCACAAGATCAGCGGCGTGCCGATCACCGTCAACGGCTACCTGCGCGGCATCCTCACCCGCCGCGACCTGCGCTTCCTCGCCGACAATAACCAGAAACTCTCCGAGGTCATGACCAAGGACAACCTCGTCACCGCCGCGGAAAATACAACGCTCGAAGCGGCGGAGCGGATTTTAACGGAAAATAAGGTCGAGAAACTGCTCCTCGTGGACGATAAGTATAAACTGAGGGGCCTCATCACCATCAAGGACATTGACAAGCTGACGAACTTCCCCTCCGCCTGCAAGGACCAGCGCGGCCGGCTGCGCGTGGGGGCGGCGGTTGGGGTAAACGACTACGAACGCGCCGAATCGCTGATCCGGGCAGGCGTGGATGTGTTGGTGGTCGATTCGGCACACGGCCATTCGAGCAACGTCATTCAGACGGTCCGCGAGATCAAACGCCGTTTCAGCATCGAAGTGATTGCGGGGAATGTTGCTACCGCGGAGGGCGCCCGCGCCCTGGTTGATGCCGGTGCCGACTCCGTAAAGTGCGGCATCGGGCCGGGGTCAATATGCACTACCCGTGTCATTTCCGGAGTCGGCGTACCGCAGATAACGGCGATCTATAACACCGTCAATGGCATTGCCGGCAGCGGCGTGCCGGTGATCGCCGACGGCGGCATCCGCTACTCGGGCGACATCTGCAAGGCGCTGGCGGCGGGCGCGCACTGCGTCATGCTCGGCGGATTGCTGGCGGGGCTGGCGGAGTCGCCCGGGCAGACGATCATCTACAAGGGGCGCAGTTTCAAGACCTATCGGGGCATGGGCTCGATCGGGGCGATGGTCGCCGGCTCCAGCGACCGTTACCGGCAGAGTCAGGAACAGACCGAGACCCCTGGGGGCAAGTTGGTGCCCGAGGGGGTCGAAGGGCGGGTGCCCTACAAGGGCCAGCTGGCGCCGTTCGTTTATCAACTGGTCGGCGGCCTTCGAGCGGGCATGGGGTATTGTGGAACCCGGAACATCGAGGAGTTGCGGACGCGCTCACGCTTCATCAAGGTGAGCGCCGCGACGGTGCAGGAGAGCCATCCGCATGACATTGCCATTACGCAGGAAGCGCCTAACTACAGTTCCCGTGCGGAGTACGCCAGCACGGATGGCGGTTAGCCTGATGGGGCTCGGCCTGTTGCTGGCCGCCGGACCGGCCGCGGCCCAGGGGCCGCCCCTCACGTCCCCGCCGGTGGGTTGGGGGACACTTGCCCCAGTCAGCCCGCGCACAGGGGATCGTCTGCCCTCCGCGCCTGTTCCGGTCCAGCCGCGCGAACAGGTCTATCGCTACAGCGGCAGTCCGGGCCAGTCAGCCCCCGTTGCCCAGCCATTCCCGCCGGCGCGCATGCCGGCCACCCACCCGCTTCAGCTGGCGGCAGTGCAGCCGAAGATGCCCGACAAGCAGCGCGCCACCGACGAGATCACCGATTACAACATTCAACTCGACGTGCCGGGCAACCAGCGGCTGTTCCTGCTGGAATCGGAGGCGAGTTTGAAGGAGCGGATGCGCCAGGAGGCGAAGCGCTACGGCGAACGGTTGGTCTTTCCCGACGAGCCGATCCTCTCGAAGTTGCCCTATTCCGCCCGCCAGTGGGAACCGCTGACGCGCCTGGTCGAACCGCACTATGTCTGCTACGGCCGGCTGCTGTTCGAGCAGAAGAACTTTGAGCGCTACGGTTGGGATCTCGGCCCGATCACGCCGTTGGTGTCGGCGGGCACGTTCTACTGGGACGTGTTGACGCTGCCTTACAACGTCGGCACGCGGCCGTGCCAGCAATACGAGTGCAGCGCCGGCTATTGCCTGCCCGGCGACCCGGTGCCGTTCTTGCTCTATCCGCCGGAACTCAGTCTGACCGGGGCGCTCGCCGAGGGCGCCGCGATCACGGGACTCTTCCTGGCCTTCCCGTAAGGGTTGGTGGGCAGTTAGTGCAGGATCCGCAGAGCCGCTGGCGAGCGGCGCGGCGTCAGCCCGCCGGTAAGGCTTGGGACCGGCGGGCTGACGCCGCGCCGCTCGCCATTGATTGAACAAGCAGTCCGTTGCCGCTGCATTAGGTAGCGCTTCCATTTGTTCCTGTTCTGACCTCCTCCACCGAACCGGGAGCACCTGGCGGGCGTAGCATCCTCCAGCGAAGCACGAATCGACCACCCATAGTGGAGGAGTGTGCCCATGTCCTGGTTGCTTGGTCCGTGGTGCTTGCTTGCGGCACTGACCCCGGAGGCCGCCTGGCTCGCTTCCCTCCCAAAGGGGGTGACCCAGCTGCGCCACGGCGGTTTCGTCTCCGCGCTTGCCTTCACGCCCGATGGCAAGACGCTCATCTCAGCCAGCGGCGATCGGCTCATTCGCTTGTGGGATCCGGCGGCCAGCAAGGAAGTGCATCGGCTGGAGGGCCACACCGCCGCGGTCGTTTCGCTTGCCCTGACCCCGGACGGCAAGCGCCTCGCTTCCGGCGGCGCCGATCGAACGGTGCGCGTTTGGGATCTCGCAGGACGCAAGGAGGTGCGGCGCATTGAGGGCCACCGCCGCGACGTGACCTCGCTGGCCTTCTCCCCCGACGGCACGCAGCTGGCCTCGGCGGATGGTGACCGATTCACTCCACGGTTTACCTGAGGGAGCGTCGGCGTCACCCTCCTTCTTGTGCGGGATTCCGCCGGAGGGAACCCTCGCGAGTTCGCGAGTCACCTTAGTCGGTTCGCTCTCGTCGCCTTCGCCCCGGGCGGCAAGCACCTGCTCTCCGCGGCCGATTTCAACAGCGATACCCTGGCGCTCTCGGCACTGGCCACGGGAGAGCCCGTGCGCTTCTACTGGGGACAGGACGATGCGTTCACCTCGATCGCCTTTTCGCCGGACGGGAAACTGCTTGCTGCCGGGAGTCAGGCGGGGGTAGTACGGGTGTGGACGCTTGGCGGCCGACTGGTCCACGTTCTGCAAGGACACAAGGGGCCTGTCTGGTCGTTGGCCTTCTCCACCGACGGGAAGACGTTGGTGACGGGGAGCGGCGACGGCACGGCCCGGTTGTGGGAACTGGTGACCGGCAGTGAGCGCGCCCGCCTGACAGGACATCGCGGGGGCGTGTTCGCGGTAGCCTTCGCGCCGGATGGCAACACGCTTGCCACGGGCGGACTCGACGGACGGGCGTTGCTCTGGAAGTTGTCGGAGGTGGGACGGCCAGCGGGAACCCCGTGACCGGGGTCCATCTGCGCTTTGCTCCCCTCGCCCCTGTACGCGGGGGCGAGGGGAGAAGAAACCCTGTCCGCCGGGCTAGAACCCCTTCCCCTTGGTGCTCGTCCGGATGCGACAGATCCAGTTGTTGGCCGCGACGTACAGCACCGTGCCGTCGTCGCCGAAGGCGCAGTTCGCCGTCGGCACCTGCGGATCGATGTTGCCCAGGTACGTCCCGTCCGGGGTAAACACGAGCACGCCGCCGGGGCCGGTCGCGAACAGGTTGCCCTCGCGGTCGATCTTCATGCCGTCGGGCAGTCCCTTCCGCTTGCCGACCCACTTCGAGGCGTCGTAAAAGACACGCCCCTGGCCGAGCGTGCCGTCCGCCTTCACGTCGAAGGCCATCCATACCGCCTTTTTCGGATCGGAGTTGGCGACATAAAGGGTCTTCTCGTCGAGCGAGAAGGCGATCCCGTTGGGCCGGCTCATGTCCTTGGTGAGCAGCGTCAACTTGCCGTCCTTGGCGGAGATGCGATAGACGCCGCAGAAGTCCAGTTCGCGCGCCGGGTCGTCATAGTGCTTCGGCAGACCATAAGGCGGATCGGTAAAGTAGAGATCGCCATTGGACTTGAACACGGCGTCGTTGGGACTGTTGAGGCGCTTGCCCATGTACTCGCGGGCGAGGACGGTCTTCGTGCCGTCCGCCTCGATGCGCGACACCTGCCGGTCGCCGTGCTCGCACAGGACCAGGCGGCCCTTGGCATCCAGCACCAGGCCGTTCGAGCCGGGTTCGTCGCCGGGCTTGCCGCCGCGCGGCTTCTTGCCCGTGTAGCCGCTTGGCTTCAGGTAGGCGGTGATGCCCTTGCCTTCCTGCCACTTGTTGACGACGTTGTTCGGAATGTCCGAGAAGAGCAGGTAGCCGCCCTTCTTGACCCAGACAGGGCCTTCGGTCCAGATGAAGCCCTCGGCCAGCTTCTCCAGTTTGGCGTCCTTGGGAATCAGCTTGTCGAAGCGTGGGTCGGCGCGTTCGATGGTGCCGAGGGTCGGATAGGCTTTCTTTTCCTGGGCTGTGGCGCTGCGGGGGACGGCGGGGAGGACGGCCAGGGTCAGCAAAACCCCGACAATCAAGATACGGTTACTCATCGTGGTGCCGGACAGAGAGTGAGGTTGGGTAAACGGCGGCATCGATTCGCGCCTGCGGAAGATGCCCCGTAACGTCGTGGGGGATCGTAACACCTAACATCGGGGCCGACAAGAAGTTTCCTGGCGTGAAAGCGATGCCGTTTTCGGCGTCAGTCCGCGGCGGGTTGGAAGTCAAGGGCCTTGCGCAGAAGCCGATAGCGGGCACGCTCCAGGTGGAGCACCTCTTCGGGCGTGGCGGACACCAGTTCGTAGTAGAGCGCCTCGACGCGCTCCATGAGGAAGGGCTCGTCCCCGTCGAAAGCGATGAGGGCACCCTCGCCCGGGTGAATTTCCGCGGGGAGGAGCAAACCGTCCAGGATACAGCGCAACTTCACGAGTCTGGTTCTCCAGAGCGGTTCTGTCTCGATCGGGGCTAGCAGCCCGTTGACAAACCCCTCCCCCGGCCCCTCCCCGCAGCGGAGAGGGGGGAAAGACAGAAAACTCTCCCCTCTCCTTTCAGGGGAGGGGCCGGGGGAGGGGTTTTTCCACGGGCTGCTAATACTGGTAGGCGAAAATCTCTGTCACTTCTTCTAGCCTACCGGCAACGCAGCCCGTTCGGTAGCCCGGCAGGGAGCAACGGCGCGATTCTCGGCGCGGAACATCTGCACAGATTATGGCAAAGGGGCCCGCCTATTGATCGGCTTGCCGGTCCCGGCGCTGGCGCTTTGAGCTTGTCTCGGGTTGGCCTGCGTCGAGTCTAATTCCCTTTCACCGGCGTCAGCAGGTTCCAGATAAGGACAGTGCTGTCCTCGCTTGCGGAGGCCAACAGCCGGCCGTCGGGTGAGAATCCCAGACCGCGCACCCGGCCCTGATGGCCGCGCAGCTCCAGGCGCACCGTGGCGGAGGCGACTTCCCAGATCTGCACGTCGTTCTCGTCCGCCGCACCGCCGACCGCCAACGCCCGACCGTCCGGCGAAAACGCCAGGCAAACGCGATACCCGTCATACAACTCCTGCGGCCGCTTGATGGGCAGGCGACAGCGCTCCTTGCCGGTCTTCAAATCCCACAGGATCACGTCGAGATCCTGGCGGTCCCAGGACGCCAGGTAACGACCGTCGGGCGAAAACGCCAGCGCCGGGTTCGGTTGTTCGCGTTCCGAGCGCTTCGCTAGTTTGCGGAAACGGTGCAGCTCCCTCCCGGTGTCGGTGGCGTTCACGTGAATGACGCCATTGTAGTCGCACCACGCCAGCAACGAGTCGTCGGCGGCGAACGCAACCTGTAGGTGCAGACGCGCCTCGGGGATGGCGCAGCGCCGCTTGCCCGTGGTCGTATCGAAGACCCAGACGCTCCAGTTGGCCTCGACCAGAGCCACCAGGCGGCCGTTCGGAGAGAAAATCCCGCCGTTTGAGTGGAGTTGGGATTTGTTGGCGTCGAGGCGGCAAACCATCCGGTCGGTCGCGGTTTCGCGGACGAGCAAGGTGCCGTCGCGCTGCAAACCCACGAAAAGGCGGTGGTCGGGCGTGATGGTCACGTGCTCGTGGCCGTATTTGAGATAATCGGGATCGGCCCGGCGAGCGAGGTGGTAGTGGAAGGAACGGCCCTGCAATTTCCAGGAAGCGGTGTCCCAGGTGACCAATTCCCAGGGCACGGCGTGGCCGTCGCCGCTAACAAGGCGTTTGCCGTCGGCCGCGAATTGCACGAAGCCGAGGTTCTCGACATAGCCCGGGGCGGGCAGGAGCAGCTTGCCGGTTGGCACTTCCCAGAGCCACGGCACACACCGATACGAGAGCAGCATGCGCTGTCCGTTGGGCGAAAACGTCATCCACAGGGGGCCGAAACTGCCCCGATAAAATTGGTCGTCGGTCAGGCGGAAAAGTTGACCGGCCTGTCCCGTGGCAATATCCCAGAGGCGGACACCCAGGTGGTAGGTGCTGATCGCCAGGGAACGGCCGTCGGGCGTAAACTCCAGGTCGGCGAGGGCGGCGCCGTGCCGCCGCACCAGTTCCTCGTCCAGGAGAGGGTCGCGCGCTGGGAAACGGCGGAGCAGCTTGCCGGTGGCCGCGTCGTAGACGGCAGGACCGCGGGCGGCACCCTTTTCGGCAGGCGGGCAGTAAAGCGCCAGGTACTTGCCGTCGGAGGACAAGGTCAAGCGGTCGCGGTAGGCATCGCTGGCGGGCTCCTCGACGCGGCAGCGTTCCTTGCCCGTGGCCATGTCCCAAACCACGACCGCGACGCGGTCTCTGGGAGCCTGTTCGGCCTCTGGGCTGGGCAGAATGATCGCCAGGCTCGACCCGTCGGCGCTGAGGGCGAGGCCGTCCACCTGACGGCGGGGTGCTGGGGACAGGTAGTCCCAGGAGCCGAGTTGCTTGCCGGTGGCCACGTCCCACCAGAACACGCTGCCATACTCGCTCACGGTCAGGAGTGTCTTGCCCCCATCGGTGAAGCCTAACTGGCTCACCCGGTGTCCTGGCGCGAACGACCGCAGCCGTTTGCCGGTAACCACGTCCCAAAGCAGGATGCGCGGGGCCGGTCCGGTGCATCCGCAGGAACCGCGGCTCGCGGCCAGGTATTTGCCGTTGGCGGAAAACGCCAGGATGGCGTTCGCCCACGGCTCGTCGCCGGGCAGCGTCCGCACCCGTTTGCCCGTGGTGGCGTCCGCGAGGTGGACGGAGCCATCGTTCTCGCCGGACGTGGCGAGGAGCCGGCTGTCGGGCGAGAAAACGGCGGCGCTGAGATGGCGGTCCTGGTGGCCCAGGCGGGTGCTGCCGAGGCGGGCGATGGCTCTTTCGGGCAGTGGGTCGCCGAGGTGGTCGATCCGCGGCGGTTGGGCGTCCACCTGGGATAGTTGCAGCAGGCACAGGAGGCATGCGGCCATTTGCGATCTCCCCACGGAGGGTTTGCTTTGCTACGTTTTTCCGAGCCCGAAGCGTATCGGACAGAATACCAAAGCGGGCGCGCGGGGAAAAGTGCTTGACAGCGAGGGGCATCCCCCGCTGTGATTGAAAGCGACCGGTCGCCCGCGGTGATTGAACCGATCCAAGGGTACGATCCATGCGAAGCGCTCTTTGGCTGGTTGTGGCTCTTGCCGCCGCCCTCGTCGCCTTGCCGCGTAGGGTCAACCCCTCTACCCAAGAAAAGACGTCTCGTGGGGGCGACGGTTTCTTCGTCGCGAAGGTGGCGCCGGTGCTGCGCGAGCGCTGCCTGGAGTGCCACAACGCGAAGAAATCGCGCGGCGGTCTCGACCTGACGACGCGCGAACAGACCTTGACCGGCGGCGACAAGGGCCCAGCCGTCGTGCCCGGTGATGCCGGCAAGAGCCTCCTGCTGCACATGGTCGATGGCCGCGAGCCGAAAATGCCTTGGCAGCGGCCGGCATTGTCGGCGCAGCAGATCGCCGATCTCCGCAAATGGATCGACGACGGGGCGGCGTGGCCGAAGTCCCTCGTGCTGGCGGCGAGCGGCGCAGGCGAAAAAACCGCTGCGGACTGGTGGTCACTGCGACCGTTGCAACGTCCGCCGCTGCCGGCGGTGAAAGACAGCGCCTGGGTACACAATCCCATTGACGCCTTCATCCTGGCGATGCTGGAGGCGAAAGGTCTCGGGCCATCGGGGCCGACGGATCGCCTCACCTTCATCCGCCGCGTCACCTACGACCTGCACGGCCTGCCGCCGACGCCCGCGGAGACCGACGCCTTCGTGAGTGACACCGCGCCCGATGCCTCCGAACGGCTGATCGACCGCCTGCTGGCATCGCCGCGCTACGGCGAGCGCTGGGGCCGTCACTGGCTCGACATCGTCCACTACGCCGACACGCACGGCTACGACAAGGACAAGAAACGCCTCTGGGCGTGGCTGTTTCGCGACTGGGTCATTCGCGCCTTCAATCGCGATCTCCCTTATCGTCGATTCGTCCGTCAGCAATTGGCCGGAGATGTGCTGCTGCCCGACGATCCCGACGGCGTCATCGCGACGGGTTTTGTCGTCGCCGGGCCGTGGGACTTCGTCGGCCACGTCGAGCTGCGCGAGGGGACGGTGGACAAGGAAAAGACGCGGCTGCTCGATCGCGACGACATGGTCGCGAACACCATCTCGACGTTCACGAGCCTGACGGCCCATTGCGCCCGCTGCCACGATCACAAGTTCGACCCGATCCCGCAGAAGGACTACTATCGCCTGCAGGCTGTCTTTGCGGGCGTCGAGCGCGGCGACCGGGTTCATCTGAGTCCGGCGGCCCAAGGCAGGCGGCTCACCCTCGAACGCCAACTCGCCAGCCTGAAGGCGGAACGGGACCGCTTGTGGAAAAAGGCCGAAGCCTCCATGCCGGCCGGTTTCAACGCCATCTTCGATAAGGAAGTGACCGCTTTACGGGAAAAGCTTGCCCGTCTGCCGCGTCCGGTCGGCACAGAAAAAAGCCCGACCAACGGCTACCACAGCGCGATCTCGGCGACGCCCACCGCGGAGAAATGGGTCCAGGTGGACCTCGGCAAGGTGGTCCCCATCGACACCATCCGGCTCATCCCCGCGCGGCCGACCGATTTCCGCGACACACCGGGTTTCGGCTTCCCGGTCCGCTTCCGGGTCGCCATCGCCGACGAGCCGACCTTTGCCAATGCCAAGGTAGCGGCAGACTGTTCGGAGGCCGATTTTCCCAATCCCGGCGACAACCCCTACACGATCCGCCTGGCGGGGACCAGGGCGCGTTATGTCCGCATCACCGCGACGAGGTTGTGGGAACGAACGAAGGACTACGTCTTCGCCCTGGCGGAACTCGAAGTGGATTCCGCCGGAAAGAATCGCGCGCGCGGCGCCGCGGTGACCGCGCTGGATTCTATTGAGGCGGGGAGGTGGGCGAAGAAGAACCTGGTGGACGGGTACGACAGCCGGAACCGCCTCCCTGACCTCACCGCGGACGCGAAGGCCGCTGCAATCGTCAAGCAGCGAGAGGAACTCGAACGCGAAATCCGCCTGTGGCAACTTCGCCGTGAGTACATGTTACTCTTCATGCTTGACGGCATCACAGGGATGGAATTTCGGAGGATCGACGGGGAGGTGAGCAAACTCACCAAGGCGATTGAGTCCCTTCCCAAGCCCGTCAAGGTCTACGCCGTCGTGCCGCGGTCGCCGCGACCCATCCATGTACTGCACCGCGGCGATGTCGAGCGCAAGGGCGAACTCGCCACGCCGGGGGCGCTATCATCGGTGCCCGGTCTGGATCCGATTTTCAAGCTCCCTAAAGTCGATGATGAGGCCAGCCGCCGTCTCGCTCTGGCGGATTGGATCACCGACGACCGCAACATGCTGACGTGGCGCTCGATCGTCAATCGCGTCTGGCACTACCACTTTGGCCGCGGCCTCGTCGATACGCCGAACGACTTCGGCAAGAACGGCTCGCAGCCGACGCATCCCGAACTGCTCGACTGGCTGGCGGTCGAGTTCCGCGACGGCGGCCAGTCCTTCAAGCGACTGCACCGCCTGATTCTGCTCAGCAACACCTATCGCCAGTCGTCGGCCCACGACGCGGCGAAGGCGAAGATCGACGCCGACAATCGCGCGTTGTGGCGCATGAACCGGCAGCGGCTCGACGCCGAGTCGATTCGCGACAGTGTGCTGGCGGTCAGCGGCAAACTCGACCTGACGATGGGCGGCCCCGGGTTCGAGTTGTTCCGTTTCAAGGACGATCATTCGCCGGTCTACGATCACACCGCCCTGGAGAAGATCAACGACCCGGCGACGTGGCGGCGGACGGTGTATCGTTTCGTGGTGCGGAGCGTGCCGAACCCGTTCCTGGAGTCGCTCGACTGCGCCGACCCGAACCTCAACGTCCCGGTGCGCAACACCACGCTCACCGCTCTGCAGGCGCTGGCGTTGCTCAACAATCCATTCATGGTGAAGCAGTCGGAGCACTTCGCGCGGCGGCTGGAGGGGATGGCGCCGGACATGGAGAGGCGCGTCGAAATGGCGTATCGGCTGGCGTTCGGGCGGATGCCGACGCGCGAGGAGCGCGCTGCGGTAGCAAACTACGCGCGCAGACATGGGCTGGTCAACGCCTGTCGCGTGCTGCTCAACGCCAACGAGTTCCTCTTCATCGACTGACGCGGGTATTCTGCTGGCCGAGCGATTCTTCCGGCGGTATCATCAAGTCAACTTCGGAGGACTGCTCCCAGCGTTGCCGCTACCATGTCCTGGAGAGAGGCTACAGTCCATGCCGACCGACTCGCCATCCCAATCGTCCCTTCCCGCCGACGGGTCAAAATCACCCGAATCCCAACCGCGCTCGGACACGATGCCAGAGACTGTCAGCACCGGAATGCCGCCAGGCGCTGGTGCCGGGCCCTGGATAGCCGGAGCGGAGCCGGTGTCGGGCTATCAGCTCGTGCGATCCCTTGGGAAGGGCAGTTTCGGCGAGGTATGGCAGGCGGTCGGTCCCGGCGGCTTCCCCGTCGCGTTGAAGTTCGTCCGCCTGGCCGGCAAGGTCAGTGTCGCCGAGCAACGCGCCCTGGAGTTGATGAAAACGCTGCGCCATCCCAACCTGCTGGCGTTGCACGGCACCTGGCAACAGGGGGAATGGCTCATCCTGGCCATGGAACTGGCCGACGGCACCCTGCTCGACCGGCTTCGTCAGGCCACCAACGAACAGAGTCTGCCCGGTATTCCGCTGGCGGAACTGCTTCGGCAGATGCGGTCTGCCGCGGAGGGGTTGGACTACCTGAACGCGCAGGGGGTGCAGCACCGCGACGTCAAGCCCCACAACCTCCTGCTGGTGGGCGGTGGCGTCAAGGTGGGCGATTTCGGGCTTGTCAAACTGCTCCAGGACACGCTGGCGAGCGCCAGCGGCTCGATGACTCCGGCTTACGCTTCCCCCGAGGCGTGCAGCGATCAGGTGAGCCGCTGGTCCGACCAGTACAGTCTGGCCGTCACCTACTGTCAGTTGCGCGGCAACCGTCTGCCGTTCGAGGGACCACTGGCGGCGGTGGTGGCGGGCCACCTGCTGCGCGCGCCCGGTCTGGAGATGGTCCCAAGGGTAGAGGAGCGGGAGGTGGTGGCCCGGGCGCTGGCGAAGAACCCGGAGCAGCGCTGGCCTAGCTGCACTGCCTTTGTCGCGGCTCTCGCGCCGTTCTGCGCGGCGCTCCCTGAACCCCCAGCCGTGGCGGGACCTCCTGACGCGGGCACCACGGCGAGAGACTCGGCCACTCCGGCCTCGCCGTTGCCCTCGCTGATCGGTGGCAGGGCGAGCACCGCGGAGCGCGGCTGGACCCTCGTCGTCGAATCCGCTCCAGGGCCAGTTACCCCTCCGCCCGAGCCACCCGTTTCCGCCGCGCCTGTGGTTCCTGTCCCCGGCACCGGGCGCCGCAAGGACAGTGGCCAGAAAGGCAGATCGCGCAGTCGCGTGGTTCTGCTCGCATTCGGCGGTGGCGTGCTGGCGGCTGCGTTGTTGCTGCTGCTGTTTCAAGGGTTCGGGCCCAGTGAGCGGCCCACGAAAGTGGTCGAGGTTGCCGCGAACCCTGCGAATGAAGCAAAGAAAGAAGACAAAAAGGCTCCGGTGCAGGTCGTAAAGGACATCCCGAAGGAAGCCAAGAAGGATCCCGTCCAGCCCGTGAAGGAGATCAAGAAGGAAGACAAGCAGCCCCCGCCCGTGAAGGAGATCAAGAAAGAGGAGAAAAAGGAGGAAAAAAATCCTCCGCTTGTGCTGGAGAAGGAGATCACGAACTCGATCAACATGGAGTTGGTGCTGATTCCTGCGGGCGAGTTCATGATGGGTTCGCCGGAGAACGAGGTTGGCCGCTTCGCGAACGAGCACGCCCACAAAGTGAAGATCACGAAAGCCTTCTACCTGGGCAAGTATGAGGTGAACGTGGGCCAGTTCGCCGCGTTCGCCAAGGCCAGCAGCTACCAGACCGAGGGCGAGAAGGCCCGCCACCCCAACACCTGGTCCAACCCCGGCTTCCGCCACAGCGACCGTTCTCCCGTGGTGTGGGTGTCCTGGAATGACGCGGTTACGTTCTGCAAATGGCTCAGCAAGGAGGAGGGGAAAACCTACCGCCTACCCACGGAGGCTGAGTGGGAATACAGTTGTCGCGCGGGCACCACGACCTGTTACCACAGCGGCGACGATGAGGACAGTCTGAAAAAGGTGGCCACCTACGCCAGGCAGGATCTCAAGGTGCCGGTGCCGAATGCGTGGGGGCTGTGTGACATGCACGGCAACGTCTGGGAGTGGTGCCAGGACTGGTACGACGAGAACTACTACAAGAACTGTCCGCCGGTGGATCCGCAGGGGCCGACCTTCGGCGTCTACCGTGTCTTCCGCGGTGGCTCGTTTTTCAACGGACCGACGCACTGCCGTTCCGCGTACCGTGACTGCTTCGCGCCCTGGCGCCGGACCAACGCCATCGGCTTTCGCGTGGTGTACGCGCCGTAGTCTCCGGCCGAATTGTTCGGGCATGCCTGATATTGGTGGCTGGGGAGACACTTTTCGCAAGAAGCACTCGGGAGTATCACTCTTATGGATCGACGCAGTTTCCTTTGGCGAGCTGGCGGTGGCCTCGGCGGCATCGCCCTGGCGCACCTGCTCGGCAGCGAGGGCCTGCTCGCCGACGCTGCACAGTCCCGCCCGCGTGCTGACCGCAACGGTGGCCTGCACCATCGCGCGAAGGCGAAACGTATCGTGCAACTCTTCATGTCCGGCGCCGCCAGCCAGGTCGATACCTTCGACTACAAACCGGAGCTGATTCGTCGTCATGGGCAGGCGTTCAACCCCGGCGGCCGCGTCGAGCTGTTCCAGAGCAACCCCGGCGCTGTCATGAAAAGCCCTTGGAACTGGCGGCAGTACGGCCAGTGCGGCAAGTGGAGCAGCGACCTCCCGCCCCACCTGGCGACCTGCGTCGATGACATCGCGTTCCTGCCGGCGATGCTGGCGCGTTCCAACGTCCACGGCCCGGCGACGTTCATGCAGGCGACCGGCTTCGTGCTGCCGGGCTTTCCCAGCATGGGCGCCTGGGTCAGTTACGGCCTGGGCAGCCTCAACGACAACCTGCCGACGTTCGTCGTCCTGCCCGACATGCGCGGCTTCGCCCCGAACGGCCCGGGGAACTGGGGCGCCGGTTTCCTGCCCGCGGCCTATCAGGGGACGATGATTCGCGCCAACGACCGGAATCCCATTTTCGACCTTTACCCCCCGCAAAACGACTTCATCAACCGCGACAGCGAGGCGGAGGGCCAGGCGCTGCTGCGGCAGATGAACCGCCAGCATCAGGCGTCGCGGCCCGGCGATTCGCGTCTCGACGCCCGCATCGCCTCGTACGAGTTGGCGGCGCGGCTGCAACTCAGCGCTCCCGAGGTGCTGGACGTGTCGCGCGAAACAGCGGCAACGCGACGGCTGTACGGCCTGGACCAGCGCATCACGGAGGACTTTGGTCGCAATTGTCTGATCGCGCGGCGGCTGCTGGAGCGCGGCGTGCGTTTCGTACAGGTCTGGAGCGGCGCCGACAACGGTTTCCCGCGCCGCAACTGGGACTCGCACGAGGACATTCGCCGCGATCATCTCGACATGGGCACGAGCATGGATCGGCCCGCGGCGGCGCTGCTGAAGGATTTGAAGGCACGCGGCCTGCTGGACGATACCATTGTCATCTGGACGACGGAGTTCGGGCGGATGCCGTGTAGCCAGGGCACTCTCGGCCGCGACCACAACCCGTTCACGTTCACGTCGTGGCTTGCCGGCGGCGGCATCAAGGGCGGCGGGACCTACGGCGAAAGCGACGAGTGGTCGTTCCGCGCCGTCCGTCATCCGACGTACTGCTACGACCTGCACGCAACAGCCCTGCATCTGCTCGGCATTGACCACGAGCGGCTGACGTTCCGCCACAACGGCATCGACCGGCGGTTGACCGACGTGCATGGCCACGTCATCCGCGAGATCCTGGCGTGAGGAGTTCCGGTGTATCTGGGCATTGAAATCGGCGGGACCAAACTGCAGTTGGGCCTCGGCGAGGGCGATGGCGTCGTCGCGGGCTTGTGGCGCGGCCGCGTGGATGTGCAGGAAGGGCCGGAGGGGATTCGCCGGCAGATTACCGCGGCGGTGCCGGAACTACTGGCAAAGGCAGGGGTGGAGCGCTCCCGGCTCCGCGGTGTCGGCATCGGCTTCGGCGGGCCGGTAGACGATGCCACACACACCGTCATCAAATCGCACCAGATCGAGGGGTGGGACGATTTTCCCCTCGCCGACTGGATTAGCGACCTGCTCGACTCGCCAGCGGTCCTTGGGAACGATGCCGACGTGGCGGGGTTGGCGGAGGCGCTCTTCGGGGCGGGAAAGGGGCTATCGCCGATCTTCTATATCACCATCGGCTCGGGGATCGGCGGCGGGCTCATCATCAATGGTGAGATCTACCGTGGCTGTGGGCGGGGTGCGGCGGAAATCGGACACATGACGTTCTTCAATGGTGAAGGGTTTTGTACGCTTGAGTCCGTCGCCTCTGGGTGGGGAATTGCGGAGCGCGTTCGCGAATTGCTCGGATCGGATGCCCGCCATCGTCGCTCGCTGCTAGTCCGTCTGGTCCATGGGGATCTCAGTCGGTTGACCGCTGAGCATGTTGCCCGGGCTGCCCAGGAGGGAGACCTGTTCGCGCGGCAACGGCTCGGCGATACTTGGGATTACCTGGCTGAGGCGATCCGCAATGTCTTGGCGCTGCTCTGTCCACGACGGATCGTGATCGGCGGTGGGGTCGCCTTGATGGGCGAGGAACTGCTCTTTGCCCCGTTGCGCAAGTTGGTGGCCGATCGCGCCTTCAAGCCTTTTGCCAAGTGCTACGACATTGTCCCGGCGGCGCTCGGCGAGGAGGTTGTCGTCCACGGCGCCTTGGCCTTGGCACGCAAGCGGCTTGGCGGTTAGATAGGGCAGAGATCGCTCCCAGGAGGCTACGATGGGCACGGATCGCTTTCCCGCGAAGTTGCTGACCGCCGAGGAGTTCTACGAATGGGGCTGGCTCCCTGAAAACGAGGACAGGTTCCTCGAACTGGTCGCCGGCAAGGTGATCGAATGGCCCTGGCCGCCAGGCCAGCGGCACGGTGTCGTATGTGGCTATCTCTGTTGGCTCCTCGGCGAGTTCACACGGCGCCGGAACAAAGGCTATGTCT
>WNGB01009549.1_pt1 | contig 16541 bp, 15 predicted proteins | sample 5400681 | NCBI WGS metagenome assembly WNGB01 (sample SAMN13153367, study PRJNA577476) | soil metagenome | isolation source: 115 cm soil or saprolite under grassland replicate 2 | place: USA:California | collected 2016-06-15 | reverse complement strand
GGAACCCGGGCCGGAGATAGGCCGGGGACCTTCATGCGAAACCCTCGACGATGTAGGACGCCGGGGTGGTCGTGATCGCGTCGGTAGCCCGTCCCCACGACCTCGCCGCGATTGTTGAGGGCGGTGGCTTCGACCAAGAGCCAATCGTCCGGCGACTGGATGAAGTCTTCCAGCCGCAACAGGCCGAGCTGTTCGGTCCAAACGGTTGCACGGCGATCGCCATGGGGTTGGTCGACGTAGGCGGATCCCGTGACGGCTCCCTCTGCATTGATGGCAACGGCGGTGCTGATGCTGCCGGCCACCAACGTCCCGAGGTCATCGACCTGGTGGGTGGACAGTGTGAGCCGATACCCTTGAACTTTGCCCTCGTGTTCGGCAAACCCGACGATCTCGTCGCCGTTGGTGCCACGGGCCGTTCGCAAGACCCAGCCGGGCGGAGCGTATTGATCGTTGAGATCCTGCAAACGCCTATCGGCATCGACGTAGCGAAAGGCATGGCTGCTGTCCCACATCGTCGCGCCCGGGGAGACGATGGCGTCGCCGACGACGTTGTTTTGGTTGTCGATCGCGAATCCCAACGTTCGCGAACCGCCCAGGAGACCGAGAAGTTCGTATCCGCGTTGGTCCGTGTAGAGGAACGCCTGTTGTGCGTCGAACCCCGTGACCGAATTGGAATCGTTGATGGCGGCCGCAACGCCTGCCGCGCTGGCCGGGCCCAGGCGCAGGAACCCCGTGGCGTCCGAGTAGCGGACCGGTACATTGACGCCGATTCTGCCCGCAACGAAGCCGGCGTTGTTGATGGCATGGGCCGAAGAAATGTAGGCCTGCGGGTCGGTCGTCAGCATATGGATGTCGGGGCTTCCCCGGAACCATCGGGCCGCATTGTAGTTGTTGTTGAGGCCGGGAATATTGTTCCAGCCGAAGCCGACCGTCACGCCCGAGTCGTTGATGCCGTACGCCGTCGAGCCATCGCCGTCGAAGGTGCCCAGGTCTTCGACCGCGATGCGGGTTCCATCGCACCCAGGGACGGTGTTGCCCGAGCAGATTCCCGTTCGGCAGATGTCGTGGACCGTGCAATGGTCGCCGTCGTCGCAGAGCGCGTTGTCCGGAAGCGGAACACCGCCCGATGAGCATGGAATCGTTGGGGGAACGAGGGTCGCGTAGAACGACCAGGAAGCCGTAGCCGGATCGGACGAAGGCGGGTACGTCGCGGGCATCGCTCCGAACGGGAACGAGGCTTCCACGAAGGTTCCCAAGTTGCGGTTCACCCTGATGTGCAGGCCGCTGTCGCTCGGCAGGTAGACGAGCCAATACGTGCCAGGCTGGAGCGTCGTGTGCGAGAGGACGTTGGCAGTGTTCCACCCCGCCACGGGCGTAAACGCCGCCGTTTCGGCTTTCTTCCCACCAGGTTTGCCGTCCGGACCCGTGTCGTCGTAGACGCCGAGGCGCAGCTGTCCGGCCGGCTCGCTGACATACAGGCTCAGGCTCTGGAGGGTGCCCGGTTGTTCCAGCAACGTCCTTTGCGCCTCGAGCAGGTTGCCGTGGCCGCTGTCGTCGTCGGGGAAGACGTCCGTTTCTCCGATCAGCAGAGACAACTGGGGACCGGGCGAGGTGACGGCGCTGTTCATGTCGGCCGCGATCTCGGACGCCGACAGCGCGTGGTCGTAGATCCGCACCTCGTCGATGAGCCCCTCGAACTGCTCGCCGCTCCATACGTTGTCGCCGCCGAAGCGCAGAGCGCCGTCCGAGACGTCGATGCTGCCGGCCGCCGGCTCCGACGCGACGAGGTTGCCGTTCAGGAAAAGCGAGAACGTCGAGCCATCATACGTCGCCGCGAGGTACGTCCAGGCATGCTGCGGCAGCAAGTCTCCCCCAACGACCCCTTTTTCCTGGTTGCCCGAAAAGAAGAACGCACTCGGGTGGTCTCCGTTGGAGTTTGCGTAGAGGTCATAGATCAACTCGCCGCTCGCCTCCTTCGCGATGATCGGTGGCCAAGCCGGCAGCGCGGCCGTGGGTTCTACCCAGGCGGAGAGTGTCATGCCGCTCGTCAACTCCAAGGGCGGCGCGTTCGCGACCGTGACCCAGTTGCCGATCTCGCCGTTGAATTTCAGGGCATTGCCGAACTTGCCTCGGCTCCAAACAGGGCCGGTCAAGGTTCCGCTCAAGTTGTTCCCGCTGTTCCCGGACGAGTCGGCGGTGGTCGTTCCGCTACCCTCCTCGAAACCGTACGCCGCCACCAAACCCGCCCTGAGCGCCTTCCCATTGCTGCCGAGGGCCCTCTCATCGCGAGCACCGCGTGCACGGCAGCCCGCGAGGACGAAGAATGCGGTGAGGCACAACCCCAGCCCAGCTCCAGACCAACCTCGCAGGTTAGCGATCACGAACGCACCTCGATATGGTGACGAAGCTCGGGTTGCAATTGGTCGAGCCCTGCGTGCCGACGTTGGGATGCTTGGACATGGTCCTCTTGGGCGGGAAGCAAGCGTGTGAAGACGCACCAGCGAAGGTGCGGGCGGTCCGACATGGAGAATCGTGAAACCGCGGCGCGTAACGCAACGCCCGTGCCGAACAGCTCACGAATCGAAACCGTCAGGAGATCTCGGCGGCGTGCCGCCCGTCTACGGGTGGCAACTCACCGATTGGGTGCTCGCCGCTCCGATGGGTCCGGTCTTGGGGCTCGTCCATCGACACACGGAGTGTGTGTGATACAGCCAGCCAGCGCTCAGCGGAAATCCTTCACGTTGACACCGAAGCGCTTCAGCCAGCGATAGACCTGTGTCGATGCTTTTCCTATTTGCCGTGAGACGGCGGTCACGTTTCCGCGGTTCGTCCGCATGTGCTTGATGAGCAGGACCTTCAGCTGCTCTTGCTGGTCCGTCAGCGGCCGCTCGACCCCAGGCGCTCCACCCGCGGGCCGACCGTCGAGAGCTCCGGCAATCGTCGCCGGCAAGCACGCGGTGCGGATGACGCCGTCTTGCGCCAAGAGCGTCGACGTTCTCAAGGCTTGCTTGAGCTCGCGAATGTTCATCGGCCACCGGTGCATGAGAAGCGCGCGCGCCGCATTCGGCTCGATGGAAACGTTGCGGTTGCCCTGGCCGGGCATGTCGCGGAGCAGATGGGAGATGAGCAATCCCAGGTCTTCCAGGCGATCCACGAGAGGGGGCAGCCGATGCGTGTAACCGGCGATACGAGCAAGAAGATCGGATCGAAACCGGTTCTGCTCCGGATCGGTTTCGATCGTTTTGTGCGTTGCGGCAACGATTCTCACATCGACTTTGACTGGCTGGGCCGCTCCGAGCGGAACGACCTCCGACTCCTCGACCGTCCGGAGGAGCGTCGCTTGGGCAGGCACGGCGAGATCCCCGATCTCGTCCAAGAACAAGGTGCCCCCGTCCGCCGCGCGGACGAAGCCGACACTGTCGCGGGACGCACCGGAGAACGAGCCTTTCAGGTGACCGAAGAGCTGGCTTTCGGTCAGCGAGGGTGCCAGGGCGCCGCAGTTGACGGCGATGAACTTCCCCTTGCGTCTTGAAATCGAGTGAAGAGCTCGCGCAAGCAGCTCCTTGCCGGTGCCAGTTTGGCCCAGCAATAGAACGGAGACGTCCGAAGCCGCGATCTGGCGGAACGTGGCGATGCGATGGCCGTCGAGCGGGAGGAGCGTGGCGAGCCCTGGCTCCAAATCATGGAGATCCGAAGCATCGAGATCGGCGGGGGCACCGGCGGGGGTGGGTAAGTCGGTGCGCAGCCTGAATATCGTCCGCCCAAGCTGGAGAATATCGCCATCCGCGAGCGGTCCCTTGTCGACCGGATAGCCATTCAAGAAGGTGCCATTTCGGGAGCCGAGGTCTTCGATCGCCCATTGCCCGCTCCTGCGGACCAAGCGCGCGTGGTTGGCCGACATCGACTTGCTCGGAACCTCCACCCGAAGCTCGCGATCGCTCCCGTGTGCCGATCGGCGGGCGGACCGGTCGACACCTCGGCAGATGACCGCACTGCTGATTCCGGCGAGGGACCGGGCGCCGGCGGCAAGTAACCTGTCGCACTCGAGGATCAAAAAGAGTTGCGGCTCGGTCGAGAGATCATCGAGACGACGGCTCGAGGCTGAGGGTTCGTCGGCAGTGGCGTCGGACCTGGACATGCGCAGCGATTTCTACCACGGCGAGCGTTGCATCGCGCACACTCGTGCGGTTGCAGCTGAACTGGCCGAGTACTAGAGTTCACGCTTCGATGCAAAGAGGCGATGACCGCTCGACGACCGAGCCTGCGCGAAGTCTCGCTTCCACTGTTCGGCCCCTGTTGGGGCCTTACCGGGTCCGCAAACAAATAGGTTCGGGCGGCATGGCATCGGTGTTCGAAGCGGTCCACGAAAAGTTGGACAAGACCGTCGCCCTGAAAGTCTTGCACCCGCACGTTGCCGCGAACCCTCGGGCGGTAGCGCGGTTTCTGATTGAGGGCCGGGCGGCCGCACGAATTCGTCACCCGCATGCCGTCAGCGTGTTCGACGCCGGCACCACCTCCGATGGGACGCCCTACTTGGCGATGGAGCTCGAGCGGGGAGAAACTCTCGCGTCTTGGGTGCGCGCCTTCGGTTCTCTCGATCCGCGGCAAACGGTCGACTTGATGCTGCCCGTCTTGTCGGCGATTCAGCACGCGCATTCGCTCGGCATCGTTCATCGCGATCTCAAGCCTGCCAACATCCTGATTGGATCCGATCACCTGGGTGAACCGGTCCCCAAGATCGCCGACTTCGGGATCAGCCGATTCAATCGCCCGGGAAACGACGATCTTCTCACCGGCGAGGGCGGACTACTGGGAACGCTTGCCTATATGGCACCGGAGCAGATCAGCGCTCCCCACGAAGCGGAAGCCGCCGCCGATCAATACTCGGCGGGCGTCGTCCTTTACGAGTGTCTGACTGGCCGGCGCCCGTTCGAAACCGATAACGCGAAGGAGCTCAGGCATCTCGTTTTGCATGCTCCGGTCCCTCCGCTCCGCAGCTCGCACCCTGGCATTCCCGTGGCTCTCGAAGCGGTGGTCCTCCGGGCGATGGACAAGGAGGTCGCCGGGCGGTTCTCGACCATCGGCGATTTCGCCCGTGCCCTCTTGCCATTTTCCTCCGAGCACACTTTCCTCGTGTATTCGCGAGACTTTGCCGATTCGGGGCTCATCCATCGGCTTCCTTCGTCGCATCCGAGGGGCGGAACGCAGGATGAACCGCTGTCCGCCGAACTCGAGGATTTCGGCGAACCGACGGGCGCTCTGGCGCCGAGCGTCGGGCGCTCGAGGCTGTGGCTCGTCTCGGTTCTGCTCGCCGCAGTCGCCATTGGAACCATCGCCGTCATGTCGTTCGGGCGTTCTCCTCGCGGAGACGTGCCCCTCGCCGCGCCCCGCGCCCTGGACGATGAAAAGCCGGCGATGGCTGCGGCAACGGTCCTTGGTGTTCCTCCCGAGCCACCGATGGAGAACGCAAACGTTCGAAACGACATCGAGGATCGGCGCACCCCGAGCAATCGTAGCCGGCCGCAAAAGCCGTCATCGTCGCTCCTTCCGTCATTGCCGCACCGTGACGTCGCCGGTGCGACCGCGCGACCGGCACCGTCGGCGAGCTCCTCGGTGCATGCGGGAGAGCTGGCCGACGATTTCGGGGATCCCAGGCTCGACCGCCGGTAAGCCATGATCGCTCGAACCCGTCTTGCCTTAACCATTCTCGCGTGCATCGCCACCATCGCCTCGGCTGCGTCCGCTCAGGACTCCTCGGCCAGCCAAGCGCAGTCTCTTTTCGAACGTGGTCGCGAATCCATGAAGAATGGTCAGCTCCAAGATGCGCTGAGGGATCTCACCGAAAGTCACGCCCTGGATCCCAAGCCCGGCACGCTGCTCAACATGTCGCTCTGTGAGGAGAAGCTGGGCCGGCTGATCAAGGCCGGACTCCATCTTCGCGAATTCCTCGGCTGGACGGCGCTGGACGACGATCGGCGAGAGCTCGCGTCGCGCCACTTGCGCGATATCGAGCAGCGGATGCCTCACGTTACCCTGAGGCTCGACAAGAAAAGCGCGTCGGGGACCATGGTGCAGATCGATGGAGCGAAAGTCGACAGCGGTACGCTCGACGTCCCGTTGCCACTCGATCCGGGCGAGCACATTCTCCTTTTGACTCGAACCGACGGAATGGAGCGAAGGACGGCTTTCCAGATCAAAGAACGTCAGGACTTACTCCAAATCGTGGAATGGATCGACGCGCCCGACACGCGCGGACTATCCGCCTCATCGACGACGACGCAACCGAACAGTACGAATGCGCGGCAAGCGAGCGTCGATGCAACCGAGGGCCGTGGGGGAACGGCCCGCATCGCCGGCATCGTTCTGGCAACGATCGGAGTGGCAGCGGCGATCGGCACCGCGGTGAGTGCCTTCGAAGTGCTCAAGGACAAGCGAGAAGTGGAGCAACACTGCGATGCTCGTGGATGCGATGCCGATGCCTTGGAGGCCGCGAGCGCGGGCAAAACGTGGTCGGCGGTTGGAACCGCCACCGGGATCACGGCGATGGTCGGGATGGGGGCCGGTGCGTACTTCTTGTTTTTCGCGTCCTCCAAGAGCAAGGCCGGGATGTCACCGACTTCCAGCCGCCTGCTTGGCCTGCAGCTTCGGGCTACCGGCCCAATCTTTACGGTAGCCGGAACATTCTGAACGCCGGGCCGTAGATGAGTCTCCCTCTGACGACGCGAGCCTCTTTCGGCATCTCGGTGCTCGGCATCGGTTGTGGTCAGCTCCTTGGCGCTTCGTTCGACGATCTTCCCAGGCGCGACGATCGGGCCAGCGAATCCGACTCTGGGCCATTCGAAGGCGGTGACTCGGACACATTCGACGTGGGCAATCCGCTCCACCCAGACGTAGCTGACGGGGGCGACGCGCCCGACTTCGGCAACGCGGACATCGGCGAGGCAGACACCGGCCCATCGGATGGTGCTGGCTCAATATGTCTCCCACCTCCGGTCTGCACGGGCGACATCAGCAACATCGGCACCGGGGAGTTCTCGATCTCGTTTCGAATTGCCACTGTGTCGAGCGCGAAGAGCGGCATCCTGTCGCAACGCGTTCTATGCACGAGTCGCGAGTTCTGGGACATCCGGCTGTTCAACGCGGGCCATCTTCTCATCGAACTCGAGGCGAATGGCGGCGCCGACTACGACGCCCTCTTGAGTACGCTCACCATCAACGACGGCGTCTTCCACGAAGTGCGAGTCTGCCGAAGGCTCGCCAAGCTCTACATTTTCATCGACGAGAAGGCTGCCGGGAGCATACCGTCCCAGGCGTCGCTCGGGCCTCTCGCGCCTCTCGCGACAGGTACCAGCGTGTGCATGGACATCGACGGGACCAGCACTCTCGTCGGTGCAATCTTGGATGTTTGTGTTGGCTCGCTCTGAACGGCGAGAGCTGGGGCCGCGGGAGAAATCGCTGCGAGCACAACGCGCCTTGGCGAAGGCAAGGACCTGAGCGCGAGGTAACCCGGCTACCTGCAAATGGGAACCGAGACTTGTTCATGAACGATTAGCCATTTGCCATTCGTCTTTCGATAACACGCGGTCCAGCGCAACCAACGGTCGCTGTTCTGGCCGTTCTTCATCGTTCCACTCACCCTGTTGAGACTATGGCTGAATGCCACGTCACCGCCTGCGGTGACGCTCAGATCGCGAACCTCATAGCCAATCGCACTCTCGCATGACTCGAACAGCTCTTGCCAGCGCCATGCCTCAACCCGATCAAGGTCAGCAGCGCGAGGGGAAGATTCGGCGTATCCGCGACCGATCAGCCGGGCGCTGCGCGAATCGACAACGCGTGGCGGAACACGTCGCGCGGATCCCACTGCGCTTTGATCCGCTGTAGACGCGGGTAGTTCGCGTTGTAATACAGGGTATGCCACGGCACGCCCGAGGTATTCAGCGCCGGGTCCGCGAGGTCGGCGTCGGGGTGATTGATGAATGCCCCATCGTACGCCGCGCCCGGGACGGGGACGCCGCCGCTGTCCGCGAAAAGCTCCCGATAGAACGCACGCACCCAGGCGAGGTTTTTCGCCTCGTCGTGCCGATCGAGCCAACCGGTGTTGCACGCAATATCGAGAATCGCAGTGCGTTGAGCGGAGGCGGTCGCGTCGGGCGAGACGGTATTGATGCGCCCGCCGTAGGTCGCGAGCCCCAACATCCCGCCCATCACGTCGTGATCGGCGCGGGTCAGGTAGTCATAGGCCACGCCGATCTGACGGTCGCTGAAGCGTTGCTTGAGCAAGGCATCCTTCACCTTGGAGCTGACGCCGCCGGGAGGCATCGCGAAGAGATCGGGAAACGGATTGAGCGGCAAGGAAGCGCAAGGCGGAAGCGGCGCGAGCGGGAGGCGATGGGTCGCGAAGGAAGAAAGCTCGGGACGGGGGCGTCATCACAGCGGCCCAGTGCGAAGCTCTGATGCAGCTTACGCCTGGTCTCGCCGAGAAGAAGCGCACGAAATGACCGACGACGCGGCCATCGTCATCGGGTGTTGGCTTCGGTCGTTGGTGCGCCGATGACCGTATCGCTCCCGAGCGTTGCGGTGGCACCGGCCCGAACGGCACCGCGGGTCCCCATCTCCACGATGTGCAGGGTCGTTTCGTCGCTTGCCTGATCCGCGATGAGGAACACGACGGCTCCGCTACGCGTAAAGATGCGCGTCCCCGTCTGCTGCGCGGGGATTTGGCCCATGTTGCCTTCGGGGGGAGTGAATTGCCGCCAACCTTGCGCGGGCAGGGTGTGCTCGTACGTTTCGAGCACGCGGGCGGCCGTATCGCGCGTTGCAAAAGCACGAATCCCATATCCCGTCCCCGCCATGTCGGCGCTGAGCAGGCGCACCGAGTTCGGCGGCCGCGAAACACCCTCCGTGTCGCGGCCCGGCACGTCTCCCTCTGAGAACAACATCTCGTTGACGTTGAAAGAGCCTTCGCTCCAGAGCGTCACCAGGTCGGCTCCTCCCTTGGTGTTCGCCTTGGCGAACACGTAACGGAGTCTACCGACCCGGGCGAGGTCGCCGGTTTCCGCGAACTCCCTCACGCGCGCCAGAAATCCCTGAATGCCGTGCGAGCCCTCGGGTGCCGCCAAGCACGAAAGAACTCCCTCTCCCTCTGCTTCCGTTCGCAGGATGCCGAATCGCTTCGGATTGCGAAGCGTGGGCGGCAGCCCGGTGCGCGTTTTTTCGGGGAGCTTGGTGAATTCCTCTTCGAGCCCGACGCCGTGATCTTGACAATGCTCTTCGAAATGGTCGAGGGCTTCTCCAACCGACATGCGCACGTGACGCCCCCCGACGAACATCGTCGTACCATTGATGACAACCGGTTGTGGCGGGCCGAGAATGTCATGCAGCTTGACGAGATCGCGTCCCAGTCGCATGGCGGACTCCCCGATATCGCCATAAACAGAACGAACCGCCAAACAGGTGAACCCGGCACTCACCAGCGTGGCGAACCCGAGAACGCGCGCAATGCCGGCCATGCGCAAGCGAGGCTTTTGGTTGCCGTCGCACGACTGTCTGCGCCACGCCGTCGCTCTTCTGTAGATGTAAGTGAACATGGTTTTCTCGCTACTTGGGAATGAGTTCGTGAAAGCCCCATTCGAGAAGATCGAGGAGCATCGAGTGGGAATCGTTGACGGTGACCTCGTTGCAGGCCACGCGGGTCTCGCTTTTCATGCTGTAGCTGCGGCCGCCGAGCGCCGCCGCCGAGCGCACATCTTCGTGCTTGGAGTTGGTCTTCGCGCCGACCCGGAGACCGGCGGACGCGAGGTCCGGAGCGTCGCCTTGCAGAAGATCGATGAGACTCCCGACGCCGCCCGTGATGCCGCCGGAAAGTCCTCCGCCGCAGCCTTTGCCTGCCGCCTCCCAGGCCTCGTTCCGCGACTCGCGCATCGCTGCCAACTTGCGAATGTAGAGCTCGTGGAAAAAGTAGCAGACCAAAAGGAACGTGGTGAGCATGCCGACGACAATGAGCGTTTCCGTTAGTACTGCTCCTCGGTTGCCGTGCCGCTTTCGTCGGTAGGGTCGCATGGCCTAGCTTCCTTCGCCTCAGTGAATGATCGTCGAACGCTCACCGGTGCGCGCGATCCAGTCGTTCATTTTCAGCTGGTCGTAAGTGAGCTTGTCTCCCTGGCCGCCGCCGAGCTTGACCTCCCCGTAGTAGTGGAACCAATAATTATCGGTGAGATGACCGGTGAGCCACTGCATGGCGTAGGGCAAGGGAGTGCCCGGCGCGGCGTGTTTGGGCCCCTTCGCATGTTTCGGTACGTATTGGTGCACCGATTTGTCTGCCCACTTACCGAGCACCTTGTCGAGCGCCCCCTCCAGTCCCTTGACGGCGGCGCCAGCGCCCCACCCTTGAGCGATCCCGGCGATGTCCACCTGCTCGGTGGGGCTGCGGAGCCGGCGCAGGCGCGCTTTCCATTTCATGTTCCACATGGCCTCTTCCGCGCATTCCGCCCACTCCAGGCCCTTCTCGCAGTCGTAGAAGTATTCCGCTTGCGCCGCGCCGAGGTGAAACGACATTTCGTCCTCACCACGCGCGTCAGGCCCGCCCGCTGCTGCGATCTGTACGCCGGCGTCGTCGTCGTACGACCACTCCGGCGCGCCGTGGGCGAAGGCCCACGTCTGAAAGAACACCCCGCCGTTTCGCGCGATGTCCCACACTTTGGCCGGCACCGTGTTGAAGCGAGCTTTCTTGGCGGCAACGCCTTGCTGCGCCTTCTCCATGCAATCGTCGTATTTGAAAGGACCCTTGTTGTGGCGGGGGACGTCGTTGGGTTTGGCGCGCCCCTGCTCTTTGTCGTACTTCTCCTTGTCCGCGTCGCACTTGTCTTTGGCCCTGGACGCGATCTCTTGTTCTGCACCGTCGGGAGCCTTGAGACCTCCACAGAAAAAGCCGGGGAACGTCCCGGTGATCTTCCCGTAGGCGCTCTTGAAGTGCTTGGTAAGGTTCTGGAGCGGGCCGGCGCCGGCGGCGATCATGAAGGGACCCATCTCTGACGTCTCGGCCAGGAATTCTCCGGCCTTGCTGCAGACCTTCCAATAGCCGTCCTCTTGAATGGGCATGGCCGGCAAGGCGGTTCCCATGTTCATACGAGCGGGGAACTTGAGTTTGACTTGGCCGAACGACTCCAGCGAAGGCATGATGGAAAAGCTGAGCGGGACCGTGAAACCAACGGACGCCCCCGATTGCCCATAGTAATCAGTATTGGTCATGGCGGGCTCGAGCACGTCTAAAGGAGGGGCGAAGCTCGAAACGATTTTTTCGGCGCGGTTCACTTTGCCCAGCCAGTTGTCCACTTTTTCGAAGATCTTGGGATCTTTCGGGAGCATCTGCGCCAAGGTGTCGCCGCACCATGCCGCGGCGGGCTCCAGCCACTCCATGAAGGGAAGCAGGGAAATGAGACCGATCACCACGGCCGCGACACCGAGCACGAATTCCAGCGTGCGCCACGCCACCATGATCGACAGGATGGCCGACATGATGATGTTCAAGGCGACGAGCAAGTTCATCGTGCGGGCGTGCCAAACAGCGGATTCGAATGCGGTCGCGTCGGCCGCTTCCTGCATGCGCTCGCGGTACACAATGGCGTCGCCGACGCCGACCATGTGATACAAAACTGCGGTCAACAAGACTGCCATGATGACTCCCACCAACATCACGGCCCCTCGGGTGTCTTGCAACGTTCTGCGCATCCCGTTCATGTCATGCCTCGTCTGCGCTCCAAAGCTCCGGCAATCACTACCGGTATTCGTAATCTGCTCCTTGGTAGGGGAGCACGGCCGTACCGCTGAGAGGTATCGACTCTTTCCCCCGGCACGCCACGTTGAGCCATCCCGAAAGACAATGGTATTCGGCCGTGACGGTTGCGGTCAGTTGCCCTTCCGGCCCGAATTTGCCGGAGAGCTTGACTTCGGGACTGGGCGGGTGAAAGTGGGGCGATGCCGCGAGAATCAGGGCCGCTGCGGTCGTGACATCACGAAAGCGAACTCCATTTTCCTCGAACTGATTCGGCTCCTCACCCTCGTAGAAGCGTTCGTCATCCGGGCCGACGACAATGGCGGCTCGTGCGGCGGCTACGGCCGCATGTTTCACGATGAGCTGCGCCGTGAGCAGGTCCGCGAGCTGCCAGATGATGAAGAAAAAGAAGAATGGCACCAGGATCGCGATAAGCGTTTCGACGTAAACCGATCCGGCTGTGGAGCGCCTATTTCTCATAAGCTCCGGTCGCGCGTACCTTCGCGAATGCGAGGGCCGATCTCTTCTACGGGGCGCGTTCATGGGCTCATCTTGAGCAATTGAGCTCTCGTATGCGTGTAATTGCGAATGACATTCGGTCCCAGCGCGGCCAGCGCCGGAAAGACGACGAGCCCAATGCTGATGAGCACGATCAGATACTCGACGTACACCGTGCCCCGTTGATCACGAAGCCGCTCACGTCGGCCCGAGGGCGGCGCCGCACTCAGTTTCATTTTTTGCTCGAGGACCATCGCACATGTGTGCGCCATGCAAGCGTCGCGCCCTGTGAAAGCGCCACTCTTTTCGGAGCCTTCCCGCAATGGCCGTCGCGGCCGCCAACCACCAGTTGGCAGACGCCAGTTGCACCCCGGACAAGAACGCCAAGCGGCGACCGGGCGCGCGTCTTTCGTCTGTTCGCCGAGGGGACCGCCCTGAAGAAAGTCGCTGTCTCGTTCAATGCGGTGCCGTTCCCGCGATCGCGCAATGTGACATCGAAAGCGCGCGCGATCGTGCAAGCGATCTCCGACAATCCTGCGTTGAAGGAAGAAGTAGAGATGTGAGCCCCTACTACGCCAATCAGGTCTTGGACGCATTCGACGGTTTCAGGAGCGGCAAGAGCCTGCCCGATCATGTCGGAGGAGAGGACTTCGTGATCGACGCTTCCAACGCACGAATCCTTTTCGGATGCGGCCCGCCGCTAGGGCCCGAGCGACTCGGAGCCCACGCGCGCATAGCGACCCGGAGGCTGGCCCACGTGGCGGCTGAAGGCGGTACTGAAGGTGCTTGCCGAGCCGTAGCCGACGCGCTCGGCCACCTCCGCGATTGCGACGTCGTGGCGGCGCAGCAGATCCCTTGCGACGGCCATGCGCCAAGCGAGCAGGTATTCCATCGGCGGCATGCCCACGGTGCGCGTGAAACGGTCGAAGAATGCCGAGCGAGAGAGCGCCGCCGCCTTCGCGAGCTCGACCATGGTCCAGGAGCGCGAGACCTGGGCGTGCATCTGCCTTATCGCCGGCGCGAGCCGCGCATCGGCCAACCCACGGAGGAGACCCGGAGGCGCGTCATCACCGGACGTCGACCGTAACGCCTCGATCAGCAGGACCTCTACGAGTCGCCTGAGGACGAGGTCACGACCCGATCTTTCCCCTTTCGCTTCGTCGGCGACGAGGCGAACCAACACCGAGAACCGCTCAAATCCGGGCGCCCGCCGCGTGTGCCGTGGCGGACTTCACCCGTCGAACCGGCCGCGACCTTGGGGTCGATACGCTCGGGCTTCGCCAGCTCGAAGCTGGACATCGTGAAGGCCGGCGTCGCCGGCAGCAGCACGAAGTCGCCCGCTTCGAGGGTCAGCGGCCGCTGGCCGTCGACAGCCAGACGGCAGCGACCCTCGAGGACGACGGAGAAGCTCGGCTGCCCAAAGTCGGAGTAGCGAACGCCCCAGCGGCCGGCGCCGCTGATTCGTTTCGAGAAAACGGTGCGCGGCTGCAGCAGCGCGATGACTTCGGAGAGAGGATCGTTCATGCCTGGACTCTCGCAAATGAAGTGTGGGCGCTCCATTGTAGATCGTCCGAGTGGCGGCGGCTACGTTAACACCTATGAACACGACTCATCTGGTGGATCCCGCGGCGCGCGACATCGCGCCGTCTCTTAAAGTGTTCGACCCCGACCGCGAGTCGCTCGCATCGTTCCGCGCCCAGCTGCTCACGATGTACGCGCAGATGGCCCCGCCGATGCCGGACGCGCGCGAGGAGCGCTCGCTCCCCGGGCGACCCGACGTGCGCGTGCTTGTCTACCGACCACGCAACCCCCGCTCGCCATCGGGTGCGATCATCTATGTGCACGGCGGCGGGTTCATCACTGGCGCGGCGGTGATCAACGACGCCACGTGCGTCCAGCTCGCCGAAGAACACCAGGCGCTCGTCGTTAGCGTCGACTACCGCCTCGCGCCAGAGAGTCCTTTCCCCGGCCCGGTCGAGGATTGCTACGCGGCGCTGCGCTGGGTGATGGACGACGCAACCGCGCTCGGCGTCGACCCCTCGCGCGTCGTCGTGATGGGGCCCAGCGCCGGCGGAGGGCTCGCCGCGGCGACCGCCCTCCTGCACCGTGATCGCGCAGGAGCGCCCCTCGCGGGGCAGGTGCTCATCTACCCGATGCTCGACGCCCGCACGGGCACACCGGAGGCGCCCTTCGAAAATCCGACCGTCGGCGAATTCGTCTGGACGCGCGCCATCAACCGATTCGCGTGGCGGGCGTTGCGAGGCACCGCTGCCGTTCCGAAGGACCGCGAGGGCCACTTCTCGCCGTCGCTTGCGTCCGATCTCGAGACGCTGCCGCCCACGTTCCTGGCCGTCGGCTCCCTGGATCTCTTCTTGGAGGAGGACGTCGACTACGCGATGCGCCTCTCACGCGCCGGCGTGCCCGTCGAGCTGCACGTCTACCAAGGCGGGGTCCACGGCTTCGACCTGTTCCCCGGGAACACCACGGCTCGGTTCTCTTCCGATCTCCGTACCGCGCTCGCGCGCTTTCTCAGAAAGGAGTCGACAACATGAAGGCCACTTACGGATTTCACGCAACGATGACCGCCCGTCCAGGCAAAGGCGACGAGCTCGCGGCCCTGCTTCTTACTGCGACGAGCGGGACGGGGCCAGCCACCAACGAGAACTGCGTCGTCTATTTCGTCGGACGCTCTGCCAGCAACCCGGACGTGGTTCACGTCATGGAAGGCTGGACCACGAAGGAGGCTCACGCCCAGAACTTCGCGGGCCCGCACGCCCAAGCGTTCGTCGCGAAGATCGCGCCGCTCGTTGCGGGCGAGGCCGAGTATCGCGACGAAGTGCCCGTCGCCGGCAAGTTCCGCCTGGGAGCCACACCATGAACACCGTGCTCATCACCGGCTGCTCCTCCGGCTACGGCCTCGAGACCGCGCGCCATTTCCTCGCGCAGGGATGGAACGTCGTCGCCACCATGCGGACGCCGCGCGAGGACGTTCTGCCTCGCTCGGATCGCCTGCGGGTGATTGCCCTCGACGTGACGAAGCCCCAGGGCATCGCCGCCGCAATCGAAGGGAGCGGTCCCATCGACGTGCTCGTCAACAATGCCGGCGTCGGTCTCTTGGGCGCTTTCGAAGCGACGCCCATGGTCATCGTGCGCGAAGTGTTCGAGACGAACGCCTTCGGCGCGATGGCGATGACTCAGGCGGTGCTGCCCCAGTTCCGCGCCCGCAAGTCCGGCGTCATCGTCAACGTGACATCGAGCGCGACCTTGGCGCCCATGCCGCTCGTCGCCGTCTACACCGCGAGCAAGATGGCCATCGAGGGGTTCACTGCTTCGCTCGCGTTGGAGCTCGAGGGCTTCACTGTGCGTGTGAAGTTGGTTGAGCCGGGTTATGGCCCGAGCACGAACTTCACGAGCAACGGCAGGGCCCGTATGGAAGGGCTGATCCCAAAGGAGTACGCGCCCTTCGCCGAGCGCATCTTCTCTTCTCTCGGGCAGCCGGCTGCGGTGACGAGCCCGACCGATGTGGCCGAGGCCGTGTGGCGTGCCGCGAACGACGCGACTGGGACGCTCCGTTTCCCAGCCGGTCCTGACGCGGTAGCGCTGGCTCAAGCGACCTGAGGCGGATTCATGGGACGCTGGACCTTGCCTGTTGTCTTTGCCGTAGTCGGGGTCGGACTGATCCTCGGCGGACACTCAGTCCTCCGTGCCTTTTGACAGTGTCCAATCAACGGCCATGATTCATCGTGCTTCTTGAGCTCGGCCAGCTGGCCCGAGAGCTTCCCGCCGGCGCCCTGGACCGGTTCTCAGAAATCTCGGCCGCGTAGAGACGGGTACGAGGTGGCTAAGAGACTTCGCAAGGCGCACCCCGACAGAAAAATGCTGCTGGTTGCCTTGACTGGTTATCAAGGCGACCCCGCACGCTTCAAAGAGGCAGGCTTCGATCACCACGTGATCAAGCCTCCTGATTTGCAGAAGCTATCGAACTTGCTCACCACCGGCGACTTGGGAAGCGTTTTCTTCACGCTCGGCGGAGCATCTTGCTGAATCTCTGCTTGGAGGCACCGATGCTCACTGAAGTCTTCAGCCGCGCGAACCCCATTTCAGGGTGATGCGGGTGCGCAACATGCTTCGAAAGGAGCCGGAGGTGCGGGCGGTTGCGCGAGCCTTTCGTCGATCATCTGGACGAGGCGCGAGCTGGACTCGCAGCTGCGCTCGAGGCGTGAAGCTTCGGTCTCGCAAAGATTCGCGTCCAGCTTGCTCTTCTTGGCCT
>WNGB01006916.1_pt1 | contig 16543 bp, 16 predicted proteins | sample 5400681 | NCBI WGS metagenome assembly WNGB01 (sample SAMN13153367, study PRJNA577476) | soil metagenome | isolation source: 115 cm soil or saprolite under grassland replicate 2 | place: USA:California | collected 2016-06-15 | reverse complement strand
ATGGCCGCCCCCGCGGGCAGGAGGCGCTCGCGTAGGGAGGCGAGGCGCGCGTACTCGAAGCCGACGAGGAGGGCGCCGAGGGCGAGGGCGAGGAAGGAGAGCGACCAGACGGTGGTCGAGAGCTGGTCGACGTCGTAGAACAGTCCCTCGCCGACTGCGAAGGCAAGGAGCGCGAAGCCGCCCGTCTGGAGGTCGAGGCGAGGAAGGCGCAGGCCGGTCTCCACGAGCGCGAAGGCGACCGCCGCCCAAAGGGCCGCCAGGGCGACATGTCCGTCGTCGAAGGTGTCCACCTGTACGAAGAGCTCGAGGAGCGCGAGCGAGGCCGAATAGAGCAGGAGGGCTCCCGCTCCCCAGAAGTAGACGGGGCCGAGAGCCCGCACCTTCGCGACCCCGACACCGAGGTAGCGGGCGAAGGTGCCGGTCTCCTCCACACTTTGCGGGCGAACCGCGGCGTAGCGGCCGAAGAGGAGCAATGCCGCCGCCGCGAAGGCGGCGCTCGCAGCGCCCGCCGCCGGATGTCGGCTCGCCTCGAAGAGGTCGACGGGCGGGCCCTCGACCGCGAACACGTAGCCGAGTGCCAGCGCGAGGTAGCCGAAGGCGGGGAGGAGGAGCCGCTGCTCGCCCGTCCGCGCTGCGAGCCAGGCGAGCAGGACCGCCACCGCTCCCCAGATGGCGGTGAGCGACGGCCCCGCGAAAAGCTCGCCGCCGGCGACGGCGCCGAGGATTGCCGCGATCGCCCAGAGCAGGCTCGTCAGGTCGCGCGTGCGTTCCTGCCGGAAGAACCCGATCGCGAGCGCGCCGTAGACCGCCGAGACGACGAGCAGCCCAATCCCTTCGCGGTGAGCGCCTAGTGTGGTGCCCGACAGAAGATACGCGCACGCATAGGTGGCAAGCGCTCCGCCGGTGATGATCGCGGTGCCCGCCACGGGTTCGAGTCCCCACGTTCCGAAGCGGCGTTGCCACGCGAGTCCCACACCGAGATAGAGGAGCCAGAAGACCGCCGACAGGGCAACGAGTCGCCATTCGAGCGCATCGGTCTCCGACACGAGGACGGCGATCTGCACGAGGCTCGCCGCGCCGGCGAACATGAGCAGCTCGCGCCAGCGCTTGCGCAGGGCAACCAAGGCGGTGCCGGCGAAGACAATGGCGACGAAGCACGTGCCGACGAAGGAGAGCTCTCCCTCGTCGACCAGGATCATGAGCGGCACCAGCATGGCCCCGACGAGGCCGAGCCCTGCCACGGTCTGCGCCGACCAGGCGAGCGAGACCGCGGCGCCCACGGCGGCGATGGCGGCTGCGATCACGAGCGCCGCGAGCTGAGGGACGAAGTCGTAGAGAGCCGTCGCCGCGAGCAGGGTCGCGTAGCCGCCGGCGATCCCTGCCGAGACGGCCGCGAGCGCGGCTTGCAGGCGTCCGTAGCGGCGCTTCACCCAGAGGCCCGCGCAGAAGACCGCGAGCGACGTGAAAGTCCCGAGGCCGATCCGGATCTCGTGAGTCAGCCAACCTCGGTTCGCGGCCAGGATGAAGAAGAAGACGATGCCGAGGATGGTCACGAGGCCGCCTGCCAAGGCGAGCCCGCGAGCTCCGAGGAAGATCGACCAGTCGATCTCCCGGGGCGGCTTCCGCGGCTTGGCCGGTCGCGGGGGTGGTGGGGGGGCGGGTGGCGGCTCTGGGGGGATGGACGCGGCGACGGGCGCTGGGACAGGCGCTGGAGTCGGCGCAGCGACCGGCGCAGGAGTGGGCGCGGCGAGGGCCGCCTCGGCGAGCGTGATCGCGTTCCGGATCTCGTCTTCGAGCATTCGCGCCGTGACGTCGACGGCGTTGAGCGCGGACTCGAAGCGACTCTGTCTTGCCGTCACGGGAGGGGGAGCCTGTTCGGCGCCCATTCCCGCCCACTGGACGAAGCGCAGGTTCTGCGTCGTCGCGTCGATCAACCGCTTGGTGCGAGCACTCGGGTCGCGCTCCGCGAGGGCCCCGGCGAGCGCGAGGATGCGCTCGAGCTGGGCCGCGTCACCCGCGACAAGGGCCCGCCCGCGGGCTCGCTCGAGCGCTCTGCGTGCCCGCCGGATGTCTCCTGACTGGAGATAGCTCTCGGCGTCGTCGAGATACGTCATCTCAGAACCTCGACCTTGGCAATCGCATGACTGCTATATAGCAGGTCTGCGCTAGATGTCAAGGACTGCGAATGCCGAAGAGCGCGGATCCCCCACCGCAACTCTCAATCGACTGCGAGGCTCCCGCGCTTGAGGAGGCGCATAGGGGATTCGAACCGCTGTTACCCCGCCTGAGCGGCGGAGTGGAGCCGCGATGCAGGTTCGCGCTGAACGCCCGCTGGGCCAGGGAGCGAAGGGCAACGTTTACGGCGGGCTCTCGAAGGGAGACTCAAGTGTGTCGACATGCCTTGGCCACTCTCTTCCCGGCCCCGGACGGGCCGCCCGACGGCTTCGTGCAAGGCGGTTCCTCCGCCGTTTCCGAAAGGTGTTCGCCGGCGACGAGCGGGGCGACCTCCTGAACCTTCTTCCCAAGGGCTCAGTCGGAGCCGAAATCGGCGTCTGGCGTGGTGACTTCTCCTCGCGTCTCCTCAGTGTCGTTCGGCCGGCTCGCCTCCATCTGGTCGACCCGTGGAAATTCGAGACGAGCAGCGGCTACGAGCGCTCCAGATACGGCGGGGCGGTCGTGAAGAACCAAGCCGAGATGGACGCTATCTATGAGACCGTTCTCCGTCGTTTCGCCCAGGAGGCCGAAACCGGCGTCGTCCTCGTTCACCGCGGCCCCTCGGCCCAGATCGGGATGCGGTTCGACGACGCGTATTTCGATTGGGTGTACATCGATGGCAACCATCTGTACGAGTACGTGAAGAGGGACCTCGAGGTCTTCGCGACGAAGGTGAAGCCCGGCGGCCTGCTGACCGGCGACGACTATGGCGTGCGAGGCTGGTGGGAACACGGCGTGACCAGGGCGGTGGACGAGTTCGTTACGGGGAGCGCCTGCGAGCCGGTGCGCCTCCGCCGCCAGTTCGTCCTTCGAAAGGTCTAAGGAAAACGGATCGCTTGCGGAAGCGCGGCGGCGGGCTAGACGCGACCTAGCTGTCCGCTTTCCAGGAGCGCACGCCACTCTGCTGGCGAATACGAGACTTCACCTAGCGGTAAGGAATCCGACTCGTACCACCGCACGACACTCGATTCGGTCGAGCCGCCCCCTGCGAGCAAGTAGCCCAGGACTCGCTTCCGTCGTGGACGAGGAGCAGCTCATCCCCTGGCTGAAAAGCGCCGACCGCCATCCGAGACCTGCGTCCCACGCGATCAGGTGTAGGCGGGGGACAAGGAGCGCTTGCGGGAGCTCGGCGGCGGGCTGTTCGTCCTCAAGACGAGGGACAAGCCCACGGGCAGCACAGCTGTCCACTCGCATCGGCTGGGTGACAGTCGTCAACGCCAGTCGACGGTTGCGGCCTAAGGGGGTGCCACCTGGCTACCGATGAATCTGGCCCCTCCCGATGCACGCTCAGCGCCGCAAAAGCAGGCCCTGCGCCTGCTTGACGACCCAAAACGCCGCCAGGAAGAGATAGACGAGGGACGGTAAAGCTACGCCGAACGACGCAACCATGGGGCTCGCACCCAAGGCCAGGATGCCCTCGAGCCCGGCTGGGACGAGCAGCCACCCGACCGCAAGCGCCACGCCGACGTGGAGCATCGCCCCACGGAAATCACTTGGTCCGAACCGCTCGAAGCGGAGATCGAGCCAGACCGCGATCAGCGCCGCTCCCACGGCGAGTGCGACGAGGAAGAAGCCCACGTGGTTTCAACGAGGTCACGCACCGCGAGGTTACGCTCGACGGTCGGCTGCAGAGAACCGCCTTTTGGACAGGACGTGACCGCGCCGGTGGGAGAGGAGACAGCCGTCACCGGGGCGCTCGTGTTGCGGCCATGGGGGTTGCGCCAATCGTGCGCCAATATGGTTCCCTCTGCGCCAACCTGAACCCACGGCATTTCGGCAGCGCGAGAGAAAAAGCCCCGCTTTTACGGGGCTTTTTCATGGAGGCGCATACGGGATTCGAACCCGTGCTCCTGACGGATGGGCTCTCGGAGCGGATTCGGCGGAAGCTGGCCGAGGTTCACGGCGGTAGCAGAAAAACCCAATGAGCCGCCCTCCGACGCCAAAGTCATCCTAAGGGGTTCGATGGATATCTTCGCCAAGCGCGGGATCAATCCCGACGTCGTCACCATCCGGGGTTATCAGCGCTACGAGAACCCGGACGACGTCTACGCCGTCGATTGGCGCTGGCGGTTTTTCCCAGGGAATCTCCGCAAATGGTGCTCAAAGGGAAGCGGGTCGCCCGGTTGGGTCATGCCGAAGTACAGCGTTCTTCCGGGGGTACACGATCCCCTCGCCCAGTTGCGCCCGGATCGCCCGATACGCAGCAAAACCAAGGGCCACGACCACGATGGGATGACGCATCTCGCGACGGACTGTCCGTGCACGGTGAAAAACCACTCCGAGAGTGTCCTGCGGCGGCCGCAGGAACCGATGGGAGCCCACGAACGAGGCCTTCACGAGAAGGGCAAGCACCACCTGGACGAGTCGGGCAATCCGCTGCTGGACCCTGATACCGGGGAACCGATTCCACTTGAGGGTCCGCATCGCCACGTCGAGTTCGCCAAATACCTTCTACCTCCGGGCCCACACGGCATTCGTCTTGAGCGGCATCCCTCGACGAGTTTCACCGAACACCACGACCGCGTCTTCTTCGTGCTCGAGGGCACGCCGAAGAACGACTCCCTCGTTTCGCGCGGCGAGGCGTCGTTCGACGTCCCGAGCGTGACCACTTGGTGGAAGGAGCGTATGGAGGGCATTGATCGCTTCCTGTCCCCCGCTGCGCCGATCGACGACGCAGCCTTCGAGTCGTATCGCCGAGGGATGCGGGACGCCTTTCAAGAGGGAGTAGCCCCGTGGGAGACGGGTTCCGAATTACAGACGTTCGCCGAGACCTACCTACGAGGCACGCCTGTCATCGTCATCTGCGATTCCGACTGGCGTCACAACCCCGAGGTAGCTACGCAAGCGCTCGTTTGCCGCGACAAGCTCCGTGGCTACGGGTGCCCGGCCATGGTTGCGGCCCCGCCAGAAGGGCCAGTGCGCTACGTCGACGAGAACGGACGGGAGATTCGGCAGAAGGTTGGTGTTGACGACTTTCTGGGCCGAGACAACGGCTCCCCGGACGGCGACCCTGACGACCTGCTTATCGTCGATCCGCAGCCTGGTCCCGGCTTCGAGCGCTTCGCCAGAGATTACAAGGGGGAGGCCAGGAAGAAGGGTCGGAAGGCATTCAGCGCAGAGATTGACATCGCCCTGTTGCGTTGGGGCATCAAACACTCAGCCGCCACCGGAGAATTCAAGCGACCCGTCCCTACAGTGGCGCGGCAGATGGAAGTCAGAGACCGCACCGTCTTCAACGCAACGGCGCGCCTGCAAGATTCCGGCGCGTTCCTAATCGACGAGCTCACTCCGTTGGTCGACCAGCGCTTTATTCATGTCCCCAACCGACGCAGAGCGCTTCCGCTCGGGTATGGGCACGATGGCAAGACGCCGACGATCGTCTTACGCGAGGACCTGAAGCCAGTCTCCACCCCCATGACGGTCGGAGAATGGCTCCGAACCTTGTAACTGTTCTCACGATTTTCGTTCATACATAAGGAATAGGAAGGAGCACGAATGAATCGGCTGCTCACAGTGGCTGAGGTTGCCGCGCGGCTGGGCCTTCACAAAGACACCGTCTACGCGCGCATCAAGTCCGGCGATCTGCCGGCATTGAAGACGACCGCCCTCAACAAGCGCAGCGTGATACGCATCGACGAGGCCGAGCTCGAGCGCTGGCTGTACGACGAGCGCGCCCCGATCGTCGACTGATTTCAAAATAGTCCCGGTCTCGGCGGACCGGGGCATGAGGGGCGCGCGGGGCGTCAACTCCTTTCGCCCACCGCAGCGCTCCCTTGCATCGGGAGTTGAGGGGGACGATTCCTTCTGGTCGTCCCTCCTCTCTCGATGCCTAAACCCAAACCCAAGGAGCCCCACACCGTGACCGATTACGACCCCTGGCACTGGAACGGCCCAGCGTATGCGCGCGACTATCTCAACCCGCGAGAGCCCGTGCCCGCGCGGCGGGAACACCACCCGCCCGACGTGGTGTTGCCGGTCGGTGCCTACAGCTATTGCTTCTCCTGTTCGAGCAAGCTCGGCCCCGGCCAACGTTGCACCCAGCCAGAGCAGTTCGCAGAACTTCGCAACGCAGCCGCGCATGAGCTGCTGACGGTCCCGTGCTGCCCGCTCGACCTGGCGGACGAAATCGCCGCTAGGCGAGCTCGTTGCGCGGCTGTAATTGAACCCCTGCCACAACACGAATCGAAACCAAGCCGCTGGCGCCGCTGGTGGCGGAAAGAGAAGAGCTAATGCCACGCGTAATTTCGAATGAAGAACTCGCGAAACGGCGCTACGAATCCATGGAGGAAGAGTCGCGCCAAACTGGAGAGTCCATTTGGGACATCATGGCTCGCCGCAACTGGCGAGAACGCAGCCGAGAAGAAGCCCGCGCGCAGTTCCGCGCATCGACGAAGTCGAACGGTGTTTACAAGCCCGACGGCGAGCACAGCTATTTCCGTGATCTGATCGCGGACACGATGGCGCGCTCACACTCACAGCGCGTCGAGGACGCGACCTTCGGCGCTAGTGACGTGGCACGTCTCGGTGCCGGCGTCGGTGAGCTGTTCGCGGCAGTCGGGAGCATCGAGGAGGTGCAGGCACGGCTGGCGACAGTGGCTAGCGTTGAAAAGCGCGACGTCACGAGTGCCGATCCGGGCGCTGCGGCATTCTTAGGCCCTGGCTACCTGGGCGAACTGTTCAACACCGCAGCTCGCGCCGAAGCCTCGCTTGCCGGCGCGCTCGGGCTGCAGCCGATTCCGCCGGGGGTGAAGCAGATCGACATCCCACGACTGGACACGGGCGCATCCGCCGCCGTACCGGCCACGGAGGGAGCCAACGTCTCTGAGACGGACGTCGACGGCGCCTCGCAGCCCGGAAAGATTGGGATCATCTCCGGCCGCTCCGACCTCTCAATCCAGGCAGCGGAATTCATGGACCCGAGCTTCGACTCGGTAATCGCCAAGGACCTCGGGAAGGCGATCGGCTCGGCGCTTGATGCTCAACTCATCGCCGGCACCAATGCAAACAATCAGACGCTGGGGCTGGCGACCGTCACCGGAATCAAGAGCATCAGCTACACCGATGCGTCCGCCACGTCGCAAGAGTTCATCGGGAAGTGCTGGGCAGCCTACGACGCGATTGCCAACGGTGGCCAAGGCACGGCCTCACCGGACGCGTACATGACTGTGCTGCATCCGCGAAGACTCGCTTGGCTGTATGCGAACCCGCAGAACGCGCAGTCCCTCGATCCGCGTGTTCCCGGCCGCATCGTCCCCTGCGCCGGCCTGCGCACGGCGCTCGGTGCTTCGACGTCAGAAGACGAGTCATTCGTTCTGCTCCCCGCCGAGTTGCCGGTGTTCGCCTCGAGCCCGGTGTCGATCGTCGTCGACGAGAACAGCCTCAGCGGCACGATGCAGATTCGGCTAGTCGCTTATCGGGCTGTGGCTACAGGCTTCGGGCGCGCCCCCGGCGCAATCGCGAGAATCAGCGGCACGGGCATGATCGCTCCTGTCCTGTAGTCCATGACGCCCGTATTGCGAGTTTGCTCGCAGCCTGGCTGTCCTGCCCTCGTGGTCCGCGGTCGCTGTCCTCTGCACAAGCTCGAGCCAAGGGGACGCGCGCATCGCAGACTGCGAGCTCAGGTGCTTAGCGAAGAGTCAGTCTGCTGGCGATGCGGTGAGCCAGCACGGCCGGATGATCCGCTGGTCATGGGCCACGTCGTCGCTCGAGCTCGCGGTGGCCCGCTCGTACGCGCGAACGTGCACGCTGAGCACGCGAGCTGCAATGGGAGTGCGGGCTCGAAACCGCATGAATGACGTTCGCCGGCTACTCGAGGTGGGCCGGCCCGGCCCCAGCGATCCAGTCTGGACCACCCAGTCCCCTTTTTGTCTTCGGCGACCTTACGGCCGCAAGAAAACGAGGCAGGCCGCGTCTCTATCAGTGGGGGGCCGGAAGGGCTCGCCGGGCGACTAGGGGGGTCACCGGCGAAGCCTTCACCCCGGGACAAGGCTACTTCCGGCCCCTTTCCATCTTAGAGGTGGGTCGACATCAACTCCGGCCGATTTGCGCCGGTCTGGTCCGAGGAGGGGGGTGTTCCCTGCTGCCGCGCCGACTCAGCGGATACCGCCCAGCCCCGCTCTTACGGAAACTGACACAGCGAAGGAGAAACGAATGACGCATCCCGGCGGTAGGCCCGTGGGGGCGGTTTCAGCACCGGATCGGCGCCGCACTAAGGCAAAACTAGCGGCCCTCGAATCGCTTTCCTTTCCTGATTGGTGCGCCCGCCACCTGGTCCAGTCCATCGACCAATGGGCTGGCCGGCCGCTCGAGCTTGAGCCCTTCCAGCTGGAATTTATGGAGGAGGCGGTCGCGAAGTCGGATACAGCCTTTCGCTGGAAGACGCTCGTGCTGATCCTGCCCCGCAAGAACGGAAAGACCGCCCTGCTGGCGGCGTACAGTCTCTATCGGCTCCTGACCGATAAGGGCGCGCCCGAGATCCTGCTCGCGGCCGCGAGCGATAAGCAGGCGGGCCGACTCTTCGACGCTGTCTGCGCTTTCGTCTACCAGAACCCTGAGCTTCAGGAGTACGTTCATTTGCGGGCCTACATGGGGGAGATCAGCCGCAGAGACGGCGGCGGGAAGATCCTGCGCATGGCCTCCGACCCGGCGACTCTGCACGGCTACAACCCGAGCCTGGTCGTCTGCGACGAGTTGCACGCCTGGACGAAGCCCTCGCAGCGGAAGGGTTGGGCCGCATTGACGACCGGAGGCGGCGGCCGGCGGCTGACTCAAGTAGTCGTCATCTCGACGGCGGGCTCGGCCGAGGAGCGCAAAGAGGGGATCTTGGGCCAACTGCTCGACGCCAATGAGGAAGCCGGCGAGCTCGAGGAGCGCCCCGGTCTCAGGATCTCCCGAAACGAGGGCGCGCGCGTGATCGTCTTCAACTACAACGCACCGACGAACGACCCGACCGACATCGAATCGCTGTTGCTTGCGAATCCGGCTAGCTGGATCGGTGCCGACTACCTGAGGGCGCAGGCTGAAAGTCCCGAGATCACGTCGGCTGAGTTGCTGCAACTGCATGGGAACGTCTGGGCCGCCTCCTCCAAAGCCTGGCTGCCGGCGGGTGCCTGGGATGAGCTCGCGGATCAGTGGCATGGAGTCCCAGACGGCGCCCAGGTTGTTCTCGGCTTCGACGGTAGCTACAACCGAGATGCGACGGCGCTGGTCGGCTGCACTCTTGAGGAGACTCCCCACGTCTTTGTAGTCGGCGTCTGGGAGCGCCCTGCCGGCGCCGCTGGCTGGGTCGTCCCCCGCGACGAAGTTGAAGACACGATTGTCCGTGCACTCGAGCGGTGGAACGTGCTCGAGCTCGCCTGCGATCCGCCGGGCTGGCACGCGGAAATCAACCGCTGGGCCGAGACCTACGGAACGCCGCCTGTGATCGAGATTCCGACGAACAACCGCGCCACGATGAGCGAGATGTGCTCGCGCCTGTACACGGCGATCGTGAACAAGGGTGTCACGCACGACGGCAATCCACGCCTCGCTGCGCACATGGCCAACGCCATGGTCAAAGAGACACCCGATGGCGCCTACATTACGAAGGGGGACCGCCATTCGTCGCGCAAGATCGACCTAGCCGTTGCTGCGGTGCTCGCCTTTGGTCGAGCCGCTGTAGCTGGGCCGCAAGCGTTCGTCCTCGTCTAGCCGGCCACACGACCTCGACCCTCCCGACCCGCCATGGTGGGAGACGTCTGACCGGGCGGCCTCCGCTCTTGAGGTAGAACTTGTAACGCGCCTCCTTTCGGGGGTAGGTTGCATTTCCTAAAGTCGTGCAAAAGGGGAGAGAGGGATGGAGCAGAGTTCGTCGGGTCCTACACAAGTCGCGCTACGCCTGCGACCCCCGAGCGACCTCGGCGACACAATGGCCCTGTATGCCAACTTCGTGCAGGCGTCGATGTCAGCCCACGACCTCACGCTGCATTTCGGTTGGTTCACACTCCCCGCCTTCACCGAGGTTCCGAGCGGCGAGGTCGACGTTCCGGTCAGGCCGCTAGCCAAAGTCTCCATTCCCCTCAACCTCGTTCGTGGACTCATTCGGCTTCTCGAGGCTCAGGTCATCGCCTGGGAAGACGCGCATGGACAACCAGTCCCGGATCTGCCGACATCGGTTGCGCCGAACTCACAGGATCCCAGCGGTGGAGACGGCTAACGACCGTACGATCAACGGAGAGGTCCTCAGCGCGAGTTCAGCGATTTATGACCTGCTCCACGTAAACGTCTTGTCTCGACCGCCGGGGGCCACCGAGCTCGGACGCACAACAGTCGACGTGCTGGCAACGGCGGGCGACCTAATGATTGTCGGCGAGATCCACACTTGGCAGGCAAGCCACGAGGAGTTCGGAATTTCCGAACCGCACTTGCTCCAACTTTCCGCCGGGGCCAGGGACGCCTTCACTGACGCCACCCGGGTGGTCAGCTTCGGGATCGTCCATCCGGGTGTCCTCCCCGATCACTTGGAGTTCGATGAAGGGATTACGCTCGCTGATTTCGGAGCGGGCATGTTGGGGCCGGGTGAAGTACGCCAGATGGACATGAACCGAATCACTACGGAGGTTGACGTTGAACAAGAGCCGGCCGAACACAGCACGGAGTCGGATACGTTGATCCATCACTTGGCTGAAGAGCTCAACGATCCGGCGTGGGACTTTCGCACGGTCGGCGGCCTTGCAGACTCGCTCGGAATTTCACCCGCAGATGTCCGGCGGATGATCGACGCGAACCCCCGCCTAGTACGATGGGTTCCGGCGCGAGGCGAAGGGGGCCAGCCCTTACTCACTTCCGCTGCTCGCCCGGTGACTTTCCGCGAAAGGCTCATTCAGCTTCGAGCCTTTGTCGCAAAGTCGACTTACTGAGGTTTTCTTTGGGGACATTCGGCTGGGCGGTGATTGGTGGTGCTCTCGGCGAAGTCCTGGGCCTCTACCAACTCCGCCGCGAAGCCCACGATGGTCTCCCCGAGTGGGTCACTTCCCTGTTTTATTGGCTTGTCACCGGGATGATGGTTCTCTCGGGCGGCCTGCTTGCCCTCCTCTACGAATCCTCAGTCCAAGAGCTGAAGCCACTCCTTGCAGCGAATGTCGGCGCGTCAGCTCCGCTTATCATCTCGGGCTTGACCAGACGTGCGCCGCCCGTGCCGCCCGGTCATGTCGGCTAGTTCTGGCCTTCCTCGGCCGCCCCGGCTTGGGCTGCTCGCCCGCATGTGAGACGGGCTCGTATGAAACTCGCCACCTAAGAGCGCGACTCTAGAAGGAACGTCTCGCGGCTCCCGTCGTACTAGAAGAAGATGCGGTGGGAGCCCGAAGTCGCTGTCTTGGTCGGCGTCCTGATCGGACTCGCGTTCGTCCTCATGCTGCTCAGGATCATCGGCGTTCTCTGAGCCGCCAGCGCGTCGCGCGCATCGTCGCAGGCAGCTAAAAGCGCGCCACCACCACACGATCTTGACGGTTTAGCGGCCGTCAATGGGGGCTGGACTCGTTGGCTCGTAGGCACCCCACGAGTCCCTCAAGGCTCTCAGGTTGCCTCCGCCCTTCCTGGGAGCCCACAGCCCCCTCTAACAGGCGGACCTAACGAATCGGAAGGCGGAACGATGTCTTACAGACCGAAGGCGGCCTGCCAGCCGCCCTCAGCCAAACCACCATCTGAACCGTTGACAGTAGCACCCCTGGGCGATTACCACGCCGACGGCATCTGCGCCTGGTGTGGCGCTCTCTCGAGCGAGGCCGAGCTCCATGTCTCTGTCCTGCTCGCTACCCACGCCGAGGCGGTCGTCTGCTTCGATCGCATCGCCTGCCTGCGCCGAGTGAAGGGGGCGGCATGAGTGACCTCGACCGCATCTATCAGGGAACACCACCAGCAAAACCTCGCCTAGCTCCGTCCGACCCGGAAAGTAGCGTTCGAGATTCGGCTACCAGCCAGCACTGGGGGCTCCCTCCGAAAGAGGGGTATGGCGGTAGCGTGAACGACAACAACCTGATCCCAGCCGAGAAGCCAGAAGGCTGGTCGCCATTCGGCGGCGGCTCCTCCGACCCCGAGACGGCGGAGCTCCTGGGCGAGATCGTCGCCGAGATCCGGCGTTACGTCGTCATATCGGCGGCCCAGGCCGAGACGATCGCCCTCTGGATCATGCACACCTGGGCGCTCGACGCGGCCGAGGTGACGCCGTACCTGAACATCTCCGGGCCGGAACGGCGCGTCGGCAAGAGTCGCCTGCTCGAAGTGCTCGCCCTCTACGCGAAGACGCCGATCAAGACGGCGGACATCTCAGAGGCGGCCCTCTTCCGCGTCGTGGAGGCCTCGTCACCGACGCTTCTGTTCGATGAAATCGACACCGTCTTCGGTCCGAAGGCGCGCGAGCAGGAGAGCCTTCGCGGTCTCCTCAATGCGGGGTTCCAGCGTGGGGCGATGGCCTGGCGCTGTGTCGGCGACGGCTCCAAGCAGACGGTGGAACCCTTCGCGGTCTTCTGCGCGAAGGCCTTCGCCGGCATCGGCGAGATCCTGCCGGACACGCTGTCCGACAGGTCGATTCCCATCCGCCTACAACGCAAGACGAGGGCCGAGCGCGTCGAACGTCTTCGCATCCGCGAGGCGCGTGAGCGGGCCAATCCACTCCGCGAGCAGATCGCCCGTTGGGCCGAGGATCATGTCGATGTCCTCGCAGACGCGCGGCCGAGTCTCCCCGACGAGTTGGACGATCGGGCGCAGGACGCCTGGGAACCTCTCCTCACGATCGCCGACGCCGCAGGAGGCGAATGGTCCGACCGTGCTCGCTCCGCCGCTCTCGAACTCTCGACCGGACAGACAGATGACGGCCCGATCGGTACTCGCCTCCTCGCCGACGTGAAGCGCGTCTTCGACGAGTCGACGGCCGAGAAGCTGCACTCGAAGACGATCACGACCGCGCTCGTCGAACTCGAAGAGTCGCCCTGGGGCGACTGGCGCGGGCAGCCCTTCGAGCCGCGCGCACTCGCTCGGATCTTGAAGCGGTACGACATCAAGTCGGAGCAAGTTTGGATGGACGCACAGAACCGCCACGGCTATCGTCGCGAGCAGTTCGAGGAGGCCTGGGAACGCTATCTTCCCCTGGAAACCGACTTCCAGACGCTAGGAACGCTAGAACCCGCAGGGGTAAAGGGATTGAGGGCTGTTTCGCAAACGCTAGACAAGACCATCCCTAGCGTTCAAAAAAAGGGCGCAAACCCGCATGAACAGAGCGGTCTAGCGGACCTAGCGTTCAAAAGCTCATTAGAGGGGCCGGGGGAGGAAGGCGGCCCTCTTCCCGGACTTGGTGACGACGACTTTGCGATGGTTCTAAGTGACCGCCTCGCGTACCGCCATATCACTAGACGGGAGTGGCGCGAACGGGTTTATCTTCATGATTTCGTGAGAAGGGCCGTCACCTGATGACCGACCTCGGCCGTGCGATCGACCTCTACCTTGGCGAGCTCGCCCGTCGCAACTGCACGAGCGAGACGCTTCGAACGTACCGGCGCATCCTCAACCTCTTCGCCGATCGCTTCGAGGGGAAGGCTACCGAGGAGATCACGCTCGACGATTGCCGCTCGTTCCTCGATCGCTGGATGACGGCGTCAGCGGCGACGAAGGCCCAATACGTCTCCATCCTTCGCGGCTTCTTCGCCTTCCTCCTCGATGAGGAGATGATCGCTCAGACACCTATGGCCCGGATCAAGCGTCCGCGGCGCCCACCGCCCGAGGAAACGGAAGTTGTCTCCGTTTCGACCTCGGAATGTTTCAAGATCATCGAAGCCTGTCTCGACTGGCAGGAACTCCTCTGCGTGACGACGGCTCTCTACAGCGGCGCTCGACGCGCAGCGCTTGGAAGTGTTCGCCGCGGCGACGTCGACCTAGAGGCCGGGACGATCCGTTTCTTCGAGAAGGGGCGGAAGGTGATCGTCAAGCCGATGCCGGATGAATATCTCGCCATTCTCCGAGCGGCAGAGAGTGACGGAATCTGGACCTCCCCGGAGGACTACCTCATTCCGAATCGTCGCCCAGCGTCGGTACGCGGTCGCGTGCGCTCGGACAAAGTCGTCTGGGAGACGATCCGTCGGGTTGCGAAGCGGGCGGGAGTTCGCGCTCATGTCCATGCCCTCCGCGCCGCCTTCGCCGTCCACTTCATCGAAACGCACCCCGGTGAGGCCCTCGCGCTCCAAGACCTCCTGGGACACAAGCGCATGGAGACGACCGTGCGTCACTACCTTCGCCGGCGTGACAGCCAACGCCTGATGGGGGCCGTCCGAGACCTCTCCTGGTCGTCACCATCACCATCCCTGCTATCGCCGTCAGCACAGGAGGCGCATACGGGATTCGAACCCGTGCTACCGCCGTGAGAGGGCGGCGTCCTAGGCCACTAGACGAATGCGCCCGGCGAGCACAGGGTAGCGAATCGGAAAAAGCGAACGGCGGCCCGTTTAGGCCGCCGCTCATCTGCGCCGGGCATGCTGGCGGTCATTCCCCGAGCCGCAGGAGGACTTTGATCCTCATGCGCCATTGTCGGCGGCAGAGGACCCAAACTAAAGAGGAAAAGAATCGGTGCCGAAGAAGGAATTGAACGACGCCAGGCCGCAAGGCGCCGTTCCTCTCCTCAGCAAGGGTCGCCTCTCTCGGGCGACCCTCTTTTTTCCCGAGCAGAGCCTGCGCATGCGGCGGCGGACTGATCCGCCGCCCTCCCGCAAGGCTTCCCCTCGTCAACCCGCAGTCTTATCGCGCCGTACAGCCGGACGCCGAGCAGACAATGCGAGCGGGAGGGTCACCGCCGCGCTTGACGATAGCCTCCACGGGGCCTCGCCCTTGTGTTCTCAAAGCCGACCGCGTGTCGTTGGCGACCGAGCCTTTTGCGAGCTGGTTCATTGCGGCGAGGTAGACGTCAACCGTTGTCCAGGCCTCCCGCCCGTCAGGAGCCTGAGATCTGACCGACCACGAGGCTCCAATGCTCTTCGAGCTAGGCGTCAATCTCGTTGACTCTCTCACCGTCCATCCCAGGGCCACACCACCACCCTAGCCCGCCGCCGCCGTCCCCCGACCGCCTGCCTGCAAGAACCAGGCAGCCGCGGGCCTCTATAGAAGGTGGGAGCCGCGGGGGGAGGGGCTGCGACCCTTTGTCCGCGGCTCCCGCGCGTCCCGAGACTGGGCACCGTACGGGCTGCCTCGATTCGAAAAGCCCCACTGACGGCTAGATCAGCCAGGACCCCCGCTCAGCGGCAACCCGCGTTCTGCTCTAGGAGGGCGGGTAGCCCTCGTGTTTACCTCGCCCACAAGGGCGGGTAGGGCTGGTCTAGTTCACGGATTTTTGGAGAGGCGAGTGGAACGGCCAGAGAGCTTCCTCGCTGGCTATTTCTTTTCGGGGGTTATGAGTGGAACAGAAGAGTAGGTCTTTCGCGGAGGCTCATCAGCCGGAAAGCGATCCCGTCTTGGAAGCCCTCCTCCTCAAGCGGGTGGAGGTTTACACGTGGCTCGACAGTCCAGCAAAGCAGACCAACCTGGCCGCGATCAACCGCATGATCGAGGAGCACCAGCGGGAAACTGAGGCCGCGTAGCCACAGCGAGACGGCGTCAAGAACCCGTAGCTGACTTGAGTGCTCTAAGCGATGATGTCGGTGATCGCTTCTGGGTGCGTCGCCCGCCACACTCGCAGGTGGATCTCTACCTCGCGCTTCTCCTGGTCGAGCGCGGGCGCGTCTAAGCGGCGGACCTCAGCCATGCTGCCGCCGGCGGAGTCCGCGACGAAGCCCGCGCGTCGGAAGTTCGCGCAGAGATCCTCTACGAGGTCGGGTTCAGAGAGTCGGATCAGCATGGCCGCAGACGCCGTTTTGCATCATCGACAATTCGTCGATTCAGCGCGAGCCCAAACGAGGGAAGTGAGGGTCGCTCGGGCTCGGTAACTGGCCTGGTTTGAAAGAAGGACGAGACCGGGCGGCACGGGACGGTACCTCTGCGGCAAGGTCGCCCGGCGCAATGCCCGGTCTCGGAACTGGACCTCGTCAGCCGCCGCGGCTCGCTTGACCTCGAACGAGGGATGGCTCAGCACTGACGTCGCGCGCGGGCGCCAGGTCTACCTGGGTGTCTTGGGCAAGGATTCGAACCTTGACTTACGAAAGCTTGACGAAATGGCGACGCTGATTGTCACCGCTAGCGGTTGACGACGCTTAGTCGGCCAAATTAGGCTGCTCTTTTGCGGCCGACGCCACGGGGGCGTCCAAACAGGGAGGCACATAATGCGGAAGACGTTCGCGGCTGCGATCTGCGCAGCCGTTGTCGCGGGTCTGAGTGC
>WNGB01010752.1_pt1 | contig 16549 bp, 13 predicted proteins | sample 5400681 | NCBI WGS metagenome assembly WNGB01 (sample SAMN13153367, study PRJNA577476) | soil metagenome | isolation source: 115 cm soil or saprolite under grassland replicate 2 | place: USA:California | collected 2016-06-15 | reverse complement strand
CTCAGCGCGGCGTTCCACCTCAGCAAAGAACAGATGGGACTGATTTGGGGGCCGGCGTTCTGGGGCTTCACGGTGGCGATCTTCCTCTCGGGAGCGCTCGTCGATCTGCTTGGTATGCGAGCGCTGCACATCCTCTCCAGCATCGGCTACATCGGCGGCGTCGCGCTGGTGCTCGTGGCGCCCAAACCGGAAGCGCACGTCGAATCCATCTTTTCGCATACCGGCACGTTGTTGCTCTACGTCGGCTTCCTTGCCATGGGTCTTTCGCAGGGCTTGGTCGAAGGCGTGATCAACCCGCTCATCGCCACGATCTACAGCGAAGAGAAGACGAAGAAGCTGAACATTCTCCACGCCTGGTGGCCGGGCGGCATGGTATTCGGCGGGATTGTAGCGCTGCTCCTCAGCAAGGCGGGCGCGAGCTGGCAAGCCAAGCTCGCGACGATCGTCATCCCGGCCGTCGTCTACCTCTTCATGGCGGCCACGCAGAAGTACCCGCAGACCGAGCGCGTGGCGTCGAATATCTCGACCGCGACGATGTTCAAGCAGGCGGCGAATCCGTTCTTCATCCTGCTGTTCGTCTGCATGTGGATGACGGCTGCAACGGAGCTCGGCCCTGACCAGTGGTTCCCGTCGGTGATGCAGCAGGTCGCCGGCATCGAGGGGATCTGGTTCCTGATGCTGACCGCCGGAATCATGTTCGTGCTGCGTTTCTTCGTCAGCAATTACGTGCACAAGTATTCACCGTTCGCCGTCATGGCAGTGTGTTCGGTGATCTCCGCGATCGGCCTGTTCTGGCTCGGCAGCCTGCAGCCCGGTACGTCGATCCCGATCGCGTTCCTGGCGGCGACCGTGTTCGGATTCGGCAAGGTCTACTACTGGCCGACCATGCTGGGCGTTACGGCCGAGCGCTTCCCGAAGGGCGGAGCGCTGCTGATTTCGCTGATGGGTGGCGCCGGGTTCCTCTCGATCTCATTCGTCCTGCCCGTCATGGGCGCTCAGTTCGACAAGCTGGGTCCAGGCGCCGCGCTTCGAAGCGTCGCGGTGCTGCCCGTCATACTGACGGTGGTGTTCGGCGCGATGTACATCGTGTTCCGATCGAAGGGCGGCTATCGCGCGCTCAAGATCGAAGAAGAGGCGCGAGTGGCGATCGCGTCGAAGTAATAGTCTCGACCGCCTACGAAAACCCAAACGGGGCGCGATCCTAGATCGCGCCCCGCGCGCTTCACCGGTTCCCTGCGATCCCGCTCGCCGGATGAGGGCATACACAGTCGAGCCCGCGAGCGCCCGGCCCACGTCGGCCGCCGGTTCGGCGTCGCGTACTAGAACCACGCCCGAAGGCCGGACGCCCTGTCCGAGAGCCGGCCTCCCGCCTGACAAAGTGCGTGGAATCAGGCGCGGTTCGGCTGGCCCAAGAATCGCAGTGGTCTTCTGCTAACCTGAAAGGGAGATGTCGATGGCCGCGTCCGATATCACGATCGAGATTCTGAAGGACATTCGGGACGAGATCCGCGGCACCAACAAGCGGCTCGACGTGAACAACGAGCGCCTCGACACGGTCGAGTCGACGCTACTGGATCTCGCGGAGCAAGAGCGTTTCGTCGTCCGCTATACGCGGGCGATCTCGGAGCGTGACCTGAAGCTCGAGACGCGGGTCAGCGATCTCGAAGGCCGGGTCGACAAGCTTGAGTCTGAGTAAGGCCGGGCGCCTACGACTTCGCGGTGGTCGGCTTGGCAGCCACAGTCGTGCCCTCCGCCGGCGCGGCGTTCGATTGCGTCGCCGGCGGCGGCACGCCGTATTCGGGCGCCGGGGCGCCGTAGAGAGCGACCGGGCCGCGGTCGTCGTTGGTGTCGGTGGCGGCGGCGCTGTCTGGCGGGCCGGCGTCGGGCTGCAGTGGCTTCGAGTCGGTGCACGCCTCCGCGGCGCCGAGCAGCGCGCCCGCGGTCATGATCGCGGCGCGGCCGAGACGCTTGCGCGGCAAGCCCGAGCTCGCGGGCGTGGCGAGCGCGCGCTCGGGTTGGGCGGCGTCGCAGAACGGGCAGCGGGTCTCGTCGGCGCGGACGTGGCGGTTGCAGGCGGAACAAGGGATGAGCGCGCTCGGACTCATTGCGGAACCTCCTCGACGATGATTTCGAAGCGCCCGTTGTCGAACGGCTCGCCGGGCGCGGGCGCCACCTGGACGAGCCTCTCACGCAATCCGCGGCGCTGCATCTCGAGCGCGCGGTGGTGGCAAAGGGGATTGTTCCCCGGCTTGCCGAACAGCGAAAATCCGGTCCACGTGCAGCCGGCGCGGCAAGTGTCGGCGTAGTAGCACGTGCGGCAGAAGCCCCACAGATCGTCGACGGTGCGGTCGCGCATGTAGCGCAGCGGCGCCGAGCGTTCCCAGATGTCGCGCAGCGAGGCGTCGCGGAGGTTGCCGCCCGCCCAGGCCGCGGTCTCGAGCGAGGGGCAACCCTTGATCGTCCCGTCGGCCTCGATCCCCATCGTGCTGCAACCGGCGCCGCACGAGGCCATGTGGCCGCGCACCATCGTCCCGCGCAGCACCGACTCGTAGGGCCCGAAGTAACCGATGTTGTTGCCGGGCCAGAGCGTCACCCTCGCCTCGACGCAGCGGCGCTTGAGCTCTCCGAGCACCGGGAACAGCTCGAGCAGGTCGTACGGTTGCAGCAGCACCTCGGGCGCGTCGGCGGCGCGGCCCATCGCGACCGTCAGCTGAATTTGCCAGGCGTGCGCGCCGAGTGCGATCACCGTCTCGCAGATGTCGGCGAGCTCGGCGATCGACGCGCGGTTGATCTGGGTGTTGATCGACAGCCCGATGCCGGCGGCGCGCAGGTTGCGCGCGGCCCCCAGCGCCGAGCGGTGCGAGCCGGCGACGCCGCGCAGCCGATCGTGCGTCGCCTGGTTGCCGTCGATGGACACGCTGGCGCTTTGCAGCCCGGCGCGCGCGGCGGCGCTCGCGCGCTCGGCGGTGAGGCCGCGCCCGCCGGTGGTCATCGTCGACTGCATGCCGGCGGCGCGGATGGCGGCGATGATCTCGACCCAATCGTCGCGCAGGTAGGCCTCGCCGCCGATGACCGTCACCTCCATGACGCCGAGGTCCGCCATCTGGCGGACGAGGTCCAGGCACTCGGCGGTCGTCAGCTCGTCCGGCCGCGCGCGGCCGGCGCGTGAGCCGCAGTGGCGACACGCGAGATCGCATTTGAGCGTCGTCTCCCACACCGCGTAGATGGGACGCGCGCGACGATCGACATCGCGCGCGTCGGGCGCGAGCGGCAGGTGCCGGCGCGCGGGCGCCGCCTTGGGCGCGAGCGGCAGCCGTCGGGGGGGGCGAACATCGGTGTCGGCGGCGGACATTCGCGAGTGCTCTGGCGGCAGGCCTAAGCAAGAATCGTACACCGCGAGCGGCGGCCGAGATCGGCGGGTGATGCCCGGCCGTTCGCGCGCCGGGGCCTCACGGATCCGTCAACGGCCTGGCGCGCGCCTCGACTATTTGAGGCGCGTCGAGCGCAGCGCGGCTTGGCCGCGCGTAGCTCATCGCGGGAGGTTGGGAACCCTTTGAGGGTTCCCGTCCAATCGTCGCGCCGCGCAATTTTCCCTACACCCATTGCCGGAAACACGGCTGGCAGTTGGCGTCGCGCTGGTCACACTTGAAAGGTGGCAACGGTTGGGCACGTCGCGGTAGGCCTGCTGGCCGGGCGGCTCCACCGCGGGTGCCCGGGACAGCCGACATCGAAGGGAACGTTGCTCGCGTTCGCGCTGCTCGCCCTGCTGCCCGACGCGGACGTGCTGCTGGTGGTACTGGGCGCGTCCGACACGAGCGTCGCCGGACACCGGGGCGCCTCTCACTCGATCGCGCTCGCGCTCGCGGTCGGCCTCCTGTGCGCGATCGCGACCCGCCGGATGCGCTGGCCGGTGTGGATTTCCTCGGCCACGGAGGCCGTGGGCTGCCGCTCTTGTGGCCGTTCAGCGAGGCGCGGTTTCACTCTCCGCTGCGGATCTTCCCGGACGCGCCCCGCGGTCTGCGCCTCGTGACCAGCGCCGGCCTCACGAGCATGGTCATCGAGCTGGTGCTGTTCCTGCCGGTGATCGCGTACGCGCTGTGGCCGCATCTGCGCCGGCGGCGACCGAACGTAGGTCAGCCGCAACTGACGATCATGGCTGGCGGCGCCACCATCACCGGCGGCGCCCCCGTTATCGCCCCGGCGTCGCCGACAGCCTCGACCGACGAGCGCGAGCCCCCGATTCGATCGAGCGGGTAACGCGTACCTTTCGTCTACTTCGGCGTCGTGATCAGGTAACCTGGGCGGCGATGTTATTCGAACGCGAGCGTGAGAGCGTCCGGAGCGCGACGCGCGCCATCCGCGACCTCATCGTGAGGCCGGGACGCGAGTTCGGCGGCCTCGGCGGCAGCCTCGGCGCGCTGGCGATGCTGGCGGCAGCGCCGCTGCGGCAGCTGCCCGGCATCGCCGCGCAGCTGCCGGGCACGATTCGCGATCTCGGCGAACGCGTCACCGCGATACCGGGCGCCCGGCGGCGCGCACCCTCGCTCGGGTTCGCCGCGCAGGCGCTCGCGGCCAGCGTCCGCCAGGGCGCGACGATGCGCGAGCGCTACCTCAACCTGCTGGCGGCGTCGATGGACGGCGACACCGCGGCGCGCGTTCACCCCGCGTTCCTCGATGTGTTGCGCCAACTGGTGCCCGACGAGGTGAAGATCATCAGCCTGTTCCAGCACGACGGACCGTTCCCGCTGCTCACGGTGCGCGCGCGTTACAAGTTCGGCGAGCGGCTCGGCACCGAGCTCCGACATTTCTCGCGCCTCGGCACCGACGCGGGCGTCGAGCAAGCGGACCGCGTCCCGCTCTACATCGACAACCTCTGCCGCCTCGGTCTCACCGAGCTGCGCGCGGTGCGGATCGCGGACGACACGCGCAGCTTCCGCCCGCTGGAAGAGAGCCCGGAGGTGAAGGCGGCGAAGGCGCGCATCGAATCGCGCCCGGCGCTCGACAGCGCCGCCCCCGACGACGGCGACAAGGTGGTCGCCGAGATCCAGCGCTCCGCGCTCTACGTGACCGCGTTCGGACGGCAGTTCTACGAGGCCTGCGAGTACCGTCCGGATCCGGCCCGGTGAGCCGGCTGCGGAGCGCTTGATGGAAGCCGGCTCGTCCCCACCAGCGCCTCCGTCTGCTCCGTCGACTGCGCCGGAGCGCGAGCCGCTCTCGCTGTCGGAGGTCCGCGACATCTGGCAGCTGCTCGCGCACGTGGACCGGATGCAGGCGTTCCTGATGCTGCCGCGCGACGACGCGGAGGACTTCTTCTTCGCGATGAACTCGCGCGAGCAGGCCGAGGTGCTGCTGGGTATGCCGGTGCGCGAGCAGCGCTCGTGGGTTCGCAGCCTGCCGCCCGACGACGCGGCCGACTTGATTCAGGCGGCGCCGCTCGACCGGCGCGAGCCGCTGCTCGCGTTGCTGGATGATCCGACCCGGCGCGAGGTGACCGCGCTGCTCGCGTACTCCGAGGACAACGCGGGCGGCCTCATGAACCCGCGCTACATCCGGCTGCGGCCCGAGATGACCGTCGACGAGGCGATAAGTTACGTGCGCAAGCAGATGCGCGAGCAGCCGCGGACCATCTACTACGGCTACGTGCTCGACGGCGAGCAGCGCCTGTTGGGGGTGGTGTCGTTCCGCGAGCTGTTCACCGCCGCTTTTCGCACCCGCGTCGCCGAGATCATGAAGCGGCAGATCATCGCCATCCCGGAGCAGATGGATCAGGAGGCGGTCAGCCACAAGTTCTCGCAGAGCCACCTGGTCGCGCTGCCGGTCGTCGACGCCACCGGGGTCATGAAGGGCATCGTGACCGTGGACGACGTCGTCGACGTCGTCCGCGAAGAGGCCACCGAGGACATGCAGAAAATGGGCGGTGTCGAAGCCCTGGACGCGCCCTACCTCGATATCGCCCTGGCGCCGATGATCCGCAAGCGGGTCGGCTGGCTGTGCGTGCTGTTCCTGGGCGAGATGTTGACCGCCAGCGCGATGAGCTTCTTCGAGAAGGAGATCGCGCGCGCGGTCGTGCTGGCGTTGTTCATCCCGCTGATTATTTCCAGCGGTGGCAACTCCGGATCGCAGGCAACTACGCTGGTCATCCGGGCGATGGCGCTGGGCGAGATCCGGCTCTCGGACTGGTGGCGTGTCGTCCGGCGCGAGGCGGTCACGGGCCTCGGCCTCGGCGGCGTGCTGGCCGTCATCGGCTTCTTGCGCATCGTGGTGTGGGAGGTGCTGTTCCACACCTATGGCGCGCATTACGTCGGCATCGGGCTGACCGTCGGTTTCAGCCTGCTGTGCGTCGTGCTATGGGGAACGCTGGCAGGTTCGATGCTCCCGTTCATCTTGCGGCGGCTGGGGTTCGACCCCGCGAGCGCGTCGGCCCCATTCGTCGCCACCCTGGTCGACGTGTTCGGTCTCGTGATCTACTTCAGCACCGCGGCGATCATCCTCGGAGGTACGTTGCTCTGAGAATCGAGCGCCGCTGCGCCGTGGTCCTGGCGCTGGCCGTCTCGGCGGGGTGCGAGCGAGAGCCGCCACCGGCGGTGCTGCCGCCCATCAGCACCGACGAGCTGCTCGACACCGGGTGCCCGCCGCTGCCGCCCATCTCCGGGTTCGTCACCCGCGACGATGGCGCGCTTCTGCTCGACCGCGTGACCCCCTTCCGGTCGACTGGCACCAACCTCTACTACCTGCAGCAGCTGTTGTCCTACGCGCAGCAGGACCAGGACCCGCAAGCGCTCGACACCGTACGCGAGGTGATGGACGACCTCGTGTGCTTGTCGCTGCCGGTGGTGCGCATCTGGGGCTTCAACGACACCAAGGACGCGTCGTCGATCCGGCGCAGCCCCGAGGAGGGCTTCCGCGAAGAGGGGTTGCGCGGTCTCGACCAGGCGGTGTGGGAAGCCAAGCGGCGCGGCATCCGGCTCGTCATCCCACTCGTGAACAACTGGGCCGAATACGGCGGGCTGCCCGCGTACGCGGCGTGGGCGACCAAGATCTACGGCGGCAGCTGGCTGCACGACGACTTCTTCGCCAGCCCACAGCTCAAACAGTGGTGGATGGAGTACGCGCTCGCGCTGATGAACCGAATCAACACGTTCACCGGCGTCGCGTATCGGGACGAGCCAGCGATTCTCGCTTGGGAGATCGGCAACGAGCTGCGCTGCTCGAGTTGCGCGGGGACGAGCCGGCTGCCCGACACGGTCGCGGAGCTGGCGACGTTCCTCAAGCAGATCGCGCCCAACCAACTGGTCGCCGACGGCGGCGACGGGTTCGACGACGACCCTTCCTTGTACGTCGGGCTCAGCAACCTCTACGCGGTCCGCGGCGACGAAGGCGCCAGCTTCTCGAAGCTCGGGCGCGTCGACGCGCTCGACATGTTGTCGTACCACTTCTACCCGCTCAACTACGGCTTCTCCACGCCGCGCGACGCGGAGCTCTGGATCGAGCGCCACCAGGCGATCGGGGCGCTGACCGGCAAGGTCGCCTACCTCGGCGAGTGCGGCTTCGTCGCCCCCGACGCCGAACGCGCCCAGAGTTATGACGGCTGGCTTCGCCACCTGTTCGGGCTCGCGGGCGGCCAGCTCGGCCTGTTCTGGCAGCTCTCCCCCGGCGGCCGCACCAACAACGACGGCTTCGCCGTCTACTCCCGCCGCGACAACGCCACCGCCTGGATTCTCGCCCGCTGGGGCAAAGCCATCAGATAAATATTTGTCGGGCCGATGTGCCTGGGCTCACGATGAAAAGCCGGGGTGAGATCGCGACTTTTGAGGGTTTCCCCTGATGTCGCCGGTGCTAGTATCGGCGCCGTTTTGGGGAAGAAGGTTGTCGTGGAGATGTCGGCGGAGGTGGAGCGGCTCGCCAAGCGGAACGCCGCTCTGCGACGCGAGGTGGCGCGGCTGCAGGTGTACCGCTCGATGGCCTACCGCGACCCGCTGACCGGACTCTGGAACCGGCGCTACTTCGAAGAGCGGCTCGCGGAGGAGCTCAGCCGGTCGCAGCGCGCGGGGAGCGAGCGGAAGTTCTCGCTCATGATCCTCGACCTCAACGACTTCAAGGCGACCAACGATCTTCACGGCCACCCGGTCGGCGACGCCGTGCTGCGGGACGTGGGTGAGTTCCTGGTCACGCACCTGCGCCACCACGACGTCGCCTGCCGTACCGGCGGCGACGAGTTCGGTGTGCTACTGCCCGATCTGTCGTCCGAAGATTGCGGCCACCTCACCGCGCGCCTGCGCGACGGCCTCGAGCGCGCGAACGCCGCCCGCCAGATCCCGCTGTCGTTGAGCATCGGCACCGCGACGTGGCCCGACGCGGGCGACTCGGCCGCGGCGCTGCACGCGGGCGCCGACGAGGCGATGTACGCCGACAAGCGCAGCCAAAAGGCATCCGTCGTCGATCGCGCGCCCGTCGCGCGCCGCGAGGTCCCGCGCCGCGTGCGACGGACTACGGTACGGCGCGGCCGAGTTACTGCAACAATCTCCTAAACGCCGCGGTCACGCCGACCAGAGCGACAATGAAAAGTCGCCGGCGCCGTCGGTCCAAAACTCGGCGGGCTGGAAGCTCGCGGCGACGAGCGCGCGCTCGAGGCCCGCGCGCGTGAACTTGGTGCTGATCTCGGTGCGCATCTCTTCGCCCGCCGAAAACGCCACCATGAGATCGAGGCCGCGCACCGGGACCACGTGCGAGACCCGCGCGCGCAGTCGGATGTCGACCAGCTGGCGCGCCGGGTCGTAGCCGGCGACGTGATCGAAACGCGACTCGTCGAACGCGGCGTCGAGGTCGCGGTTCAGCACGCGCAGCACGTTCTTGTTGAACTGCACGGTGACACCCGCGGCGTCGTTGTAGGCGGCGTCGAGCCGCGCCTTGTCCTTGACCAGGTCGGCCCCGAGCAGGAAGAAGTCGCCGGGCGCGAGGATGCGGCGGAGCGCGGTGAAGAAGTGTGCCCGCTCTGCCGCGTCGAGGTTGCCGATGGTGCTGCCGAGGAACGCGATGAGACGGGGGCCCCCGGCGAGCGCGGGGCGGGGCAGCACCTCGACGTGGCGCTGGAAGTCGCCGACCACGCCGTGAACGTCGAGACCTGGATACTCGCCGCGAATCGCGGCGGCGGTGTCATGGACGGCGGGCACGCACACGTCGAACGGAACGAACCGGTTCAGCGTCCGCGCCTCGGCGAGCGCGTTCAGGAGCACGCGCGTCTTCTCCGCGCTGCCCGCGCCGAGCTCGATCAGCGTCGCGGCGCGCGTACGGCGGGCGATCTCGCCCGCGCGCGCGTCGAGAATCTCGCGCTCGCGGCGGGTGAGGTAGTACTCCGGCAGCCGTGTGATCGCCTCGAACAATGTCGAGCCGCGCGCGTCGTAGAACCACTTGGGCGGCAACGCCTTCGGGCGCGAAAGCAGCCCGCGCCGCGCCTCCGAACGCAACAGCGCGACCCGCTCGTTCTCCTCGAGCAGCACGTCCAGCTTCGGCACCAGGACGTTCCCGACGGAACGGCGGACCAACCCCGGCTCGGCCACGAAGGGTTCGTAGCAACCGGGTCCCTCAAAGTCAACGCGGGGAAAACCCGATCCGCGTCGAGCGCAGCGCGGGGTTGCCGCGCGCTGCTCATCGCGGGAGGGTTCGGGACCCTTCCAGGGCTCCGAGTATCAGACTTCGAGCAGGACTCTTTCCGGATCCTCGACGCACTCTTTGACGCGGACGAGGAACTGCACCGCCTCGCGCCCGTCGACGAGACGGTGGTCGTAAGATAGCGCGATGTACATCATCGAACGCACCACCACGGCATCGCCGACGACGACCGGCCGCTTCTGGATCGCGTGCAGGCCCAAGATGCCGCTCTGGGGTGGGTTCAGGATCGGCGTCGACAGCAGCGAACCGTAAACGCCGCCGTTCGAGATCGTGAAGGTGCCGCCCTCGAGCTCCTGCATGGTGAGCTTGTTGTCCTTCGCGCGTGTCGCGAGCTCCGCCACCGTCTTCTCGAGGTCCGAGAACGACAGCCGATCCGCGTCGCGCACCACCGGCACCACCAGCCCCTTGCCGCCGCCGACGGCGACGCCGATGTCGTAATGATCCTTGTAGACGATGTCGGTGCCGCGGACCTCGGCGTTGACCGCCGGAAACGTCTTCAGCGCCTCGATCGTCGCCTTGACGAAGAACGACATGAACCCGAGCTTGATGCCGTGCTGTTTGACGAACCGCTCCTGGTAGCGCTCGCGCAGCCCGAGCACGTTGCCCATGTCGATCTCGTTGAACGTGGTGAGGATGGCGGCGGTGGACTGCGCCTCGACCAGCCGGCGGGCGACGGTCTTGCGCAGCGGCGACATCGGCACCACGCGCTCGCGCGCCACGGTCGCGCGCAGGTCGATGGCGCCCGACGACGACGACTGTATCGGAATCGCCACCGGAACCGCTGTCGCTCCGGCGCGCTGCTCGAGCGCGCGGTCGACGTCCTGCTTCTGGATCCGTCCACCTCGCCCCGAGCCCTTGACCTCGGCGGGCGAGAGCCCGGTCTCCGCCAGCGCACGCCGCGCGGACGGCGCGGCCCGGACCGAGCCGCCATTGCTCGCGTTGCTCGTGTTGTTGCTCGGCTTCGGCACCGCGGCGGCCGGCGTCTCGGCGCGCGTCACCGCCGCCGGGTCGGTCTGCGCGGCTCGTTGCGCTTGCCCGTCACCTTTCGTTTGCGCAGCCACTTGCGCTTGCGCAGCTACTTGCGCTTGCGCAGCTACTTGATCAATCTCGGCGATCGCGTCGCCTACCGCGACCGTCTCGCCCGCCTTGCGCAGGATCTTGCGCAGGATGCCCGCGCCCGGCGAGGGCACCTCCAGGGTCGCCTTCTCGCTCTCGACCTCCACCAGCGGCTCGTCGGCGGTTACCTCGTCACCCTCGGCGCGCTTCCACGCGCCCAGCGTCGCTTCCGTGACCGATTCGCCGAGCGCGGGAACCCGCAGCGTGAGCGTCACGACGTCGCCCCGCGCGCGAACGCATCCGCGACCAGCCTCGCTTGCTCCTTGGCGTGCCGCTTCGCCGACCCGGTGGCGGGGCTGGCCGACAGCGGGCGGCTGACGATCGACAGCGGGAACGTGCTCGCGAGCAACGGGGGCAGCTCGCGGTTCATGTAACCGGCGGCGCCGAGGTTGCGCGGCTCCTCTTGGACCCACACCACGGGCGTACCGTCCGCGAACGCGGCGAGCGTCTCGAGCAGTTGGTCGGTGCGCAGCGGGTAGAGCTGCTCGATGCGAATGATCGCCACGTCGTCATAGCCGCGCTCGTCGCGCGCGGCAGCGAGGTCGTAATACACCTTGCCGGTCGTCAGCAACACCCGTTTCACCTTCTTGGGGTCGACCTTGTCGTCGGGGATGATGTGGCGGAACCGGCCGTCGGTCAGATCCGAGAGCGACGACGTCGCCGACGGCGACCGCAGCAGGCTCTTGGGCGACATGATCACCAGCGGCTTGCGGTACGGCCGCAGCACCTGCCGCCGCAGGGCGTGGAAATACTGCGCCGGCGTGGTCAAGTTGCAGACTTGGATGTTGTCGTTGACCGCCATCGTGAGGAAGCGCTCGAGCCGCGCGCTCGAGTGCTCGGGCCCCTGCCCCTCCATCCCGTGCGGCAGCAGCAGCACGAGACCGCTCACCCGGTTCCACTTCGCCTCCGACGACACCAGGAATTGATCGATGATCACCTGCGCCGCGTTCACGAAGTCGCCGAACTGCGCCTCCCAGATCGTGATGCCTTCGGGCATGTCCAGGCTGTAGCCGTACTCGAACCCGAGTACGCCGCCCTCCGACAGCGGACTGTCGCGCACTTCGAACACCCCCTGCTTATCGCGGATGTGCCCGAGCGGCGTGTACGGCTCGCCGGTGTTGAAGTCGAAGAACACGGCGTGGCGGTGGCTGAACGTGCCGCGGCGCGAATCCTGCCCCGACAGCCGCACCCGGGTGCCCTGGGCCAGCAACGTGCCGAACGCGAGCGCCTCGCCCATGCCCCAGTCGATCGGCTTGTCGCCCGCCCCCATCGCCGCGCGTCCGTCGATGACGACGCCCTTGAGCTTGGGGTGAATGGTGAAGTCCGGCGGCAACGTGGTCAGCGCGCGGGTGACCTCCTCCACGAGCGGCGCCGGCACCGAGGTCGGCACCTCGGCGACGACGCTGTCCGCGCCGCCCGACACCTTCGACCAAGCGCCCGCGAACGTGCTCGGGCGCGGCGTCGCCGCGAGCCCGTTGGCGATCGCCAGCTCCTGCTCGAGCTCCTGGCGCTTGGCGGCCGCGATCGCGTCCGTCTCCTCGACGGTGATCGGCGCCTCGCCGCTCGGGTTGGCACCGTCGTGGGCCAGGTACGCCATCCGGATCGACGGCTTCTGCGCGATCCGTCGGTACATCACCGGTTGCGTGTAGCTCGGCTCGTCGCCCTCGTTGTGGCCGAGCTTGCGATAGCACCAAAGCTCGATGATGACGTCGCGGTGAAAGCGCTGGCGGAAGTCGACCCCGAGGTCGACCGCCTGGCAGACGGCCTCGGGATCCTCGCCGTTGACGTGGAAGATCGGGATCTGCAGCATGCGCGCGACGTCGGTCGCGTAGGTCGTCGACTTGGCGTCCTTCGGCGAGGTGGTGAACCCGACCTGGTTGTTGACCACGATGTGTATGGTGCCCCCCACGCCGTAGCCTTCCAGCTCCGACATGTTGAGCGCCTCGGCCACGATGCCCTGGCCCGCGAACGCCGCGTCGCCGTGAATCACGATCGGCAGGCAGCGCGTGCGCGAGGCGTCCGCGAGCCGATCCTGCTTGGCGCGGATGCGCCCGTCGACCACGGTGTTGACCCACTCGAGGTGGCTCGGGTTGAACGCCAGCGACAGGTGGACGCGGTGCTCGTCGTTGCCCTCGCCGAACGCGCGGTCGATCGAGAACCCGAGGTGGTACTTCACGTCGCCGCCCTGGTTGGGGTCGGCGGGGTCGAACTTGTCCTGGAACTCGGCGAAGATCTGCGACGCCGGTTTGCCCAGCACGTTGGCGAGCACGTTGAGCCGCCCGCGGTGCGCCATGCCGATCACGATCTCCGCCACCGACGCGCGCGCCGCGCGCTCGATCAGGCGCTGCAGCAGCGGGACCAGGCTCTCGGCGCCTTCCAGCGAGAACCGCTTGGCCCCGATGAACTTGTTCTGGAGGAACTGCTCGAACACCTCGGCGCCGATGACCTGGTTGAGCAGGCGCGTGCGGTCGGCGCGCGACAGCGGCACGCGATTGCGCGTGCTCTCCATGCGGGTTTGCAGCCAGCCCCGCAGCTCGAGATCATGCAAGTGCGCGAGCTCGACGCCCATCTTGCGGCAGTAGGTCTCGCGCAAGAGCAGCATGAGATCGCGCAGCGTCGTGCGGTCGGGACCGGCGACGTTCTCGCTGCTGAACACGAGGTCGAGATCTTCCTCGGCGAGGCCGTAGCCGTCGAGCACGACGTCCTGCCGCTGGCGGGTCAACATCCCCAGCGGATCGAGATCCGCGGATAGGTGCCCGAGCTCTCGGTACGCCTCGACCAGACGCTGCACGCGCTCCGACAGCAGACGGACCGAGGTACGGCTGGCGATCGCGCCCGGCGGCGACGGCGCGAACGGATCGACGGGCGCGGTCGCCGCGAAGATGCTGCGACGAAATGCCGCGGGCGGGATCATCGCCGCCGCGGCGTGGCCGTTGCTTCCCGCGCCGTTGGCGGCGCCGTTGCCATGACCGTTGGTTCCGCCCCCGCCGTGCTCGAGCCGCTCGAACAAGTCCCGCCACGCCGGATCGACGCTGTCGGGATCGGCGAGGAACTGGAAATAGAGGTCCTCGGCGAAGGCGAGGTTGGAGATCGCCAGCGTCTCTAAGGCCCCGGTGTCGCCGGCGTCGGCACCGTTCGCATTCCCTGGCTGCGTACTAGGCATGGTCCGTCGAAGGGGGGACAGTATAAATCCGTGCTCGGGGGAAGTCCCGCGACGGTATCGACAGACCTCGTCGGAACCCTGAGCGTTACGGGGTCGGAATTTCGGCGGTCGATTGGGGTTGGGTTTGCGCCGACCGCGCGGACACACGCTGGACCGCGCGCTTGGCGGCGTCGACCAGGCCCGGCACGCGCCGGCTGGCGTCCATTGCCTTTCCTCGCGCCGTCGGCGACACCGCCAGGGCGACGCCCGCGATCGCGAGCAGCACGACCAAGGTCATCCCCACGACCCGCCCGAAAGCGCGCCGGCGAACCCGGCCGATGAGCCGCCGCGTGACCACCCCCGGCTCGTCATCGGGGAGAAGTGACACCTGGGTCGTGATCGCGTCTTCCATCGGATCGGGCACGGAATCGGCCTCGGGCTCGGCCATGGCCAGCGCCGGGACGTGCACAGGCGGCGGCGTATCAGCCGACGTCAGCTCCGACGTCACCTCCACCCTCTCGGGCACGGGGAACACGATCTCGGCCTCCTCCGGGAACCCCTCGGCGCGCGTCCCGGCGAGCGCCTCGGTGAGCGCGCTCGAGAACTCCAAGATGTCGGGGTAGCGATCCTCGGCGCGCTTCTCGAGGCCGCGCGCGATCACCGCGTCCACCGTCTCGGGCAGCCAGTCCATCAGCGTCGAGGGCGCCGGCGGATTTTCGTGCACCACCTGGTACAGCACCGCGACCGGCTCGTCGCCCTTGAACGGCTCGCAGCCGGTGAGGAGCGCGTACGCGATCGCGGCCAGCGAAAACTGATCGCTGCGATGATCGATGTCGTCGCGTCGCCCGCGCGCCTGCTCCGGCGACATGTACTGCGGCGTGCCCACCAGCAACGCGTCGGCCGTGAGCCGCGGGCGCCAGCTCGCCTGCGAGATCCCGAAGTCCACCACCTTGACGAAGTCGGTGACGCCATCGCCCGAGAGCAGGATGACGTTGTCGGGCTTGAGATCGCGGTGGACGATCCCGCGCGTGTGGGCGAGGTGCAGCGCGTGCGCCATCTGGTCGATGATTTTGGCGGTCGACCGCGGATCGAACGGCTTAGCGGTCGCGACCCGCTCCGCCAGGGGCCGTCCCTCGAGCAGCTCCATCACCAGATACGGGATCCCTTGTTCGGTGACGTTGAAGTCGTAGACCTGCACGATGTGCGGGTGCCGGAGCGACGCCGTGATCTCCGCTTCACGGCGGAAGCGGGCCAGTGCGGCTGCGTCCTGGGCAAGCGCCGGGTGCAGCGCCTTGACGGCGAGCTTGCCCGGGAGGCGCGTGTGCGCCGCGAAAAACAGCTGACCGCGGCCCCCGGTGGCTAGCGGCCCGAGGATGCGATAGCTACCATGTAGGACAGTACCGAGCTCGAAGGCGCTGAGCGCGCGCGGCGCCTCCCACCCTCCTGCTCGCGTGGCCGAAGCTTCGATATTATTCACGAGTCGGCAGCTGCTGCATGCCGCATGCCCCGGCCGAACAGGCCGATCGGCGCCCGGCGTTGGTGCGCCGCCGTGTCAGGGCGGTATCACGCGCCGGGGTGGCGTTTCGAAGCGGTAACGTTCGCCCGGTTAGCCGACGGCGTCCTTGGCGGCCTTGACCGGACGCGCGCGGACGATCTTGCGGGCCGGCTTCGCTTTGAAGACGGTCGGCTCCTTGGTGAAGGGGTTGATGCCCTTCCGCTCCTTGGTGGCCGGCTTCTTGATGACGACGAACTTGGCGAACCCGGGCACGAGGAAGATTCCGGCTTTCTTCAGCTCCTTGTAGCCCACGCTGCACAGCGCCTCGAGGACGCCCTTGACGTCCTTGCGGGAAAGCTTGTCGCCGTTTTCCTCGGCGAGCTTCGAGATCAGGTCCGACTTAGACATTGCCTTGGCCATACGTGCAAATCTCCTTTCCGACGGTAAAGTGGGCGCATCATGTGGGAAACGGCGGCGATTGGGAAGCGAAAATCAGCCGTTTTTGCAGATGTTTCATAGCAACGCTCGCCGGGCGGAATGTTTCGGGTGTGCGAGCGCGTCGTCGCAATCGCGTCGAGCGAAGACCGGCTTCGCCGGTCGGAGCTCATCGCGGGAGGGTTTGGGAGGGCAAGGGTGGGGCCCCACCCTCCCTCCCATCTCGACGGTAACCGAGCAGGCCGGGGGCCTCTTTTTCGCCATGTAGTCGCAGCACCAAAGTCTCGTCGCGGTCGGTGAACACGCGCGTATGCAAAGGCAGCGACCCGGGCGCGACAATCAATAGGTCGAGCGGGCCGCTGCGTCGCGGGCGCTTGATCTCGAGCGGCGCGATGCCGAGCAGCTTGCGCCCCCAGAACACCTGCGCCTTTCGCTTGCCGTCCGCGACCAGTCGGAGCGTGACGGTATCCGGGTGGGCGGCGGGGGCAACGTCGGCGTCGTCTTCTTCGACGAATACGGGAACCGGTGGCGCGGGCGCGGCGGTAGCCTTCGCCGCGGCCGCGCGCGGAGCGGGTCGCTCGGGCTCGCGCGTAGACGAGCACCCGACCGTGGGACAAACCGCCAAAGCGGCGCTGGTCGTGACGCTCGCGAAAAAGCCGAGGCACGAGGCGGCGCGGGTCACGGCGCCTCCC
>WNGB01006908.1_pt1 | contig 16549 bp, 12 predicted proteins | sample 5400681 | NCBI WGS metagenome assembly WNGB01 (sample SAMN13153367, study PRJNA577476) | soil metagenome | isolation source: 115 cm soil or saprolite under grassland replicate 2 | place: USA:California | collected 2016-06-15 | reverse complement strand
AGCAGTCCCTGCTGGCTGGCCTGGAAGGCCTGCGCGGTGCCCCCGAACCCGGTGCTGATCGTGGCGGGGAGCGTCTGCCGCGCCGCGCGCTGCACTTCGCTCACGGCGGCGCCCAGCGAGACGTCGGGCCCCAGGTTGAACGACAGCGTGACCGAGGGGAGCTGGCCGCTGTGGTTCACGCTGAGGGGACCGAGGCCGGGCGTCACCGTCGCCACCGAGGTGAGCGGGACGAGCGTTCCCTGTTGGGATCGAATGTACAGCAGCCCGAGCGCGGCGAGGTCGCGCTGGTATTCGGGGAGTAGCTCCTGAATCACCCAATACTGGTTGTTGTCCGTGTAGATCGTCGAGACCTGACGCGAGCCGTAGGCGTCGTACAGCGCTTCCTCGATTTGCTGCACGGTCACGCCGAGCCGGGCCGCGCGGTCGCGGTCGATCTGCACCTGGACCTGCGGGTTCTTGATCTGCAGGTCGGTCGTGACGTCCTGCAGGATGGGAATGGTGTGCAGCTTGGCCTCGAGCCGCGCCGCATTCTCGTACAGCGCGCCGATGTCCGCGCCCTGCAGGGTGAACTGGTATTGGGCCTTCGCATTGCGCCCGCCGATCCGGATCACCGGGGGCACCTGCAGGTAGGTGCGGATCCCGGGGATCGCCGCGAGCTGGGGCTGGAGCTGCCGCACGATCTCGTCGGCCGAGGGGCGCTGGCTGCGGGGCTTGAGACGCAGGGTGATCGAGCCCTGATTCGTCGTGCCTTGCCCCACCCGCGACATGTAATGCGCGACGTACGGGTTGCGGCCGATCACCTCGGCCACGGCCAGCTGATGCTGCACCATCGCGTCGTAGGAGCTGCCCTCCACCGTTTCCGTCGAGCCCTGGATCGAGCCGGTGTCCTCGGTGGGGATGAAGCCCTTGGGCACGAGGACGAACAAAACGGCGGTCCCGACCAGGATCCCGGCGGAGAAGACGAGGCTCGCCGGCCGGTGGTCCATGACCCGTGCCAGGCTTCGCTCGTAGGCGCCGAGGACGCGGCGGTACACCCGTTCGCTCGCCTCGTAGAACCGCCCGTGGCGTTCGTCGCGCGAGCGACGGAGAAAGCGGCTGCACAACATCGGCGTCAGCGTGAGGGAGACGAACCCCGAGACGAGGATCGCGATTCCGATCGTGACGGCGAATTCGTTGAACAGGCGGCCGATGAGTCCGCCCATGAACAGCACGGGAATGAACACGGCGGTGAGCGACAGCGTCATCGACACGATCGTGAACCCGATCTCCCGGGCGCCGTCGAGCGCCGCCTGCAGCGGCGGTTTCCCCATCTCCATGTGGCGCACGATGTTCTCGAGCATCACGATGGCATCGTCCACCACGAACCCGACGCACAGCGTCAGGGCCATCAGCGACAGGTTGTCGAGGCTGTAGTCCAACAGGTACATGACCGCGAAGGTGCCTACGATCGACAGGGGCAGCGCGAGGCTCGGAATGACCGTCGCCGAGAGGTTGCGCAGGAAGAGGAAGATGACCAGCACCACCAGGACCAGCGTGATGAACAACGTCACTTTCACATCGTCCACCGATTGGCGGATCGACAACGACCGGTCGTAGAGCGTGTTGACCTCGACGGACGCGGGCAGCTGCGGAATCAGCGTCGCCATCGTCCGCTTCACGGCGTCCGCCACCTCCACCGTGTTGGTGCCCGGCTGGCGCTGGATGGCGAGCGTGATCGCCCGCGCGCCGTCGAACCAGCTCGCGTTCTTGTTGTCCTGCACGTCGTCGAGCACCTGGGCGACGTCCTGCAGCCGCACCGGCGCGCCGTTGCGGTACGCGATCACCAGGGAGCGGAACTCCGGGGCGCTCTCGATCTGCCCGTCGGCCCGGACGGTGTAGGCGCGGTGCGGCCCCCACAGGATGCCCGTCGGCAGATTCGGATTGCCCGACTGGATGGCGTCGCTCACTTCGTCGAGCCCGATCCCCCGCGCCGCCAGCGCGGTCGGGTCGATCTGGATGCGCACGGCGTACTTCGCGGCGCCGAAGACCTGCACCTGGGCGACGCCGGTCACGGTGGACAGGCGCTGCGCCAGGAAGGTCTCGGCATACTCGTCCAGCGTCGAGAGCGGCATCGTCTTGGACGTGAGCGCGTAGAACAGGATCGGCGAGGCCGCGGGGTTCACCTTTTGATACGACGGGGGCTGGATGCCCGGAGGCAGCTGGCGCAGCGTTTTCGAGATCGCCGCCTGTACGTCCTGCGCGGCCGCGTCGATGTTCCGCGTCAGATTGAACTGCAGCGTGATGTTCGTGCCGCCCTGGTTGCTCGACGACGTCATCGCGTCGATCCCGGCGATCGTCGAGAATTGCTTCTCGAGTGGGGTCGCGACCGCGGAGGCCATCGTCTCCGGGCTCGCGCCCGAGAGTCCCGCCGACACCTGAATGGTCGGATAGTCGACGTTGGGCAGGTCGCTCACGGGGAGCAGGCGGTAGGCCATCAGCCCGAAAAAGAGGATGCCCGACATCACGAGCGTCGTCGTGACGGGGCGCCGGATGAACAGGCCGGAGATGCTCATTGCTGCCCAGGCTCCGTCTTGGGTCCGGCGCGGATCTCGACGCGCGAGTCGGGGGTCAGGCGCAGCTGGCCGTCGGTGACCACCATCGTCCCCGGCTCGAGCCCCGCCGCCAGCACCGCCAGGCTGTCGACCGTCCGCGTGACCGTCACGGCGCGCTGATCCGCGCGGCCGTCCGCGTTCACCACGAAGACGTAGGTGCCCTGCTGCCCGGTCATGACCGCCTGGGCGGGCACCACGAGCGCATCGAGCTGCACGTCAACGACCAGCCTCACCTCGACGAACTCGCCGGGCCACAGCGCCCCGTCGCGGTTCGGGAAGCGCGCCTTGAGCAGCACGGTCCCCGTCGTCGTGTCCACTTGGTTGTCCAAAAACGAGAGGATGCCGTCCGCCGGCGTCGCCGAATCGCGCGCGGCGCTCGCCAGCGTGCGCAGCGGCTTGCCGGCATGGCGCTGCAGCTCGGGGAGCTGAGCCGCCGGGACCGCGAAGCGGACGAGGATCGGACGCAGCTGATTGATCGTGACAAGCGGCGGCGTGCTGCCGGGGCGCACCAGGTTGCCCTCGTGGAGGAGCAGCCGGCCGGTCCGCCCGGCGATCGGCGCGCGGATCGTGGCGTACTCGAGGTTCAGCCGCGCCACCGTCAGGGCGGCGGAGTCGGCCCGCACCGCGGCGGCGAGCGCGTCGGCCGTTGCCTGTTTCTGCTGGTAGTCTTCCTTCGTGACCGTGTTGCTCTCCGCCAGGTCGCGATAGCGCTCCGCGTCCCGCGCGGCGTTCTCCGCCTGGGCCAGGTCCCGCAGCAGATTCGCCGCGGCCTGCTGAGTCGCCGCCTGGTAGGGGCGCGGGTCGATCTCGAACAGCACCTGCCCGGCGGCCACCTCGTCCCCCTCGGCAAAGCGCACCCGCAAGATCGTCCCAGTCACCTGCGGCAGGATCTCGACCGTCCGAATCGGCTCGACGGTGCCGCTCGCCCCGATCTCGTAGGGGACGGGACGGCGCTCCACGCGGGCGACACTCACGGGCACGCGGGGCGGCGGCCCCCCCTGGCGGGAGGAACAACCGGCCGCGCCGACCGCGAGACCGAAGAGCCACAGCGAACGTACGTTAGGTCGCATTTGGGGTCACCTTCATACGCACCGCCTGGCTCCGGCGTGGAGATGTCCGGGTGCTGCGATACTTGGGTAAGCAGCGCGGCGTTTTGCCTACCGCCTGTCGGCCCTCCCGCCCTACCGTCTCTCCATGCTCGCCCGGGTCCGCTCCGCCGCCGTCCTCGGCATCGACGCCTACCTGGTGGAGGTCGAGACGGACATCGCCAACGGGCTTCCCACCTTCGTGACGGTGGGCCTGCCGCAGGGGGCCGTCAAGGAGGGTCGCGACCGCGTGTCCGCGGCCCTCGCCAACACGGGCTACACGTTCCCCCTGAAGCGCATCACCGTCAATCTCGCCCCCGCCGACATCCGGAAGGAAGGCTCCGCTTTCGACCTCCCGATCGCCCTCGGCATTCTGGCGGCGACCGGCCAGGTGGCGGGAGAGCGGTTGGGGCGGGTCGCAGTGTTGGGGGAGTTGGGGCTCGAGGGCGCCGTGCGGCCGGTGCGAGGCGCCCTGCCCGTGGCGCTGGCCGCGCGCGCGGCCGGGGTGGAAGCGCTGATTCTCCCCCAGGAGAACCTCCCGGAGGCGGGCGTGGTGGACGGGCTTCGCGTGCTGGGGGCCGGCTGCCTCGCTGAGATCGCGGACTTCCTCGACGGGAAGGCGGAGCTGACCGGCGCGGCGATCGACGTCGCGCGGCTGTTCGCCGACCGCGCCCGGGACGACGTGGACTTCGCGGAGGTCAAAGGCCAGGCGCACGCGAAGCGCGCGCTCGAGGTCGCGGCCGCGGGGGGGCACAACATCCTCATGGTGGGGCCGCCGGGGTCAGGAAAGACGATGCTCGCGCGGCGGCTGCCGACGATCCTCCCCCAGATGAGCCTCGACGAGGCGCTCGAGACTACGAAGATCCACTCGGTGGCAGGGACGCTGCCGCTCGGTGAGTCGCTCGTGGCGCGGCGCCCGTTCCGGGCGCCGCACCACACGATCAGTGACGCGGGACTGATCGGCGGCGGGAGCTATCCCCGGCCGGGCGAAGTGAGCCTGGCGCACGGCGGGGTGCTGTTCCTCGACGAGCTTCCCGAGTTCCGCAAGAACGTGCTCGAGGTCCTGCGGCAGCCGATGGAGGACGGCGTCGTCACGATCGCGCGCGCGGCGATGAGCCTCAGCTACCCGGCGCGCTTCATGCTCGCCGCGGCGATGAATCCCTGTCCCTGCGGCTGGTTCGGCGACCCGCAGCACGCCTGTGCCTGCGCCCCGGTCGCGGTGCACCGCTATCTGGCCCGGGTCTCGGGGCCCCTGCTCGACCGGATCGACATCCATCTCGAGGTGCCGGCGGTGAAGTACCGCGCGCTGGCGGGCGAGTCGGGCGGGGAGCCGAGTGCGGCGGCGCGCGAGCGGGTGGACCGGGCGCGGGTGATCCAGCGGGAGCGGTTCGCGCGGCGGCCCGGCATCTACGCCAACGCGCACATGGCGCCGCGCGACATCCGCGCGCATTGCCGCGTCTCGGACGGCGCCGAGGCCCTGCTCAAAACGGCCATCACGCGCCTGGGCCTGTCGGCGCGCGCCTACCACCGCATCCTGAAGATCGCGCGGACGGTGGCCGACCTGGACGGGGCGCCCGCCCTCGAGCCGAAGCACGTCAGTGAGGCGATTCAATACCGCAGCCTGGATCGACGAGGAGTGGGGTGAGGGCCCGCCAGGCTAGGGGCAGCTACCTCCGGTCACGAACCAGCACTTCGTGAACGGCGAGCCCTTGAAGAACGCGAGCAGCATCGTGCCCACTTTCTGCTGCCCGCTTTGCGACGGATGGGTGCCGTCCTGCACGAAGTCGCCGCGCTCCCAGATGAGCCCGTCCCCCTGGCGCGGCGTCGTCCCGTCTGCCCAGAGGTACGGCCCCCAGCCGATCCACGGGGCGCCGCTGTCGTAGTTCAGATCGCCGGCACGGGGGTCGGTCACCGTCCCGCCGTTCGCCACCTGGTCGATCTGCGCCTGGACTAGCCACTTCACGGCGAAGCCAGACTCGTACGCGTACGGCTCCGGGTTCAGCGTGGTCGTGGCGTACCCGGCGTAGATCCGACTCGAGAGGAAGACGAGCTGGAGGTTGGGGTAGCGTGTCGTTAGCGCGCGGACGATGTTGCCGAGGCGGGTCTCGAGCTGGTAGGCGTCGGCTTGGGACGAGGCGAGGGAGTCCCGTGGCCCGGCGTCGGCTTGCTTCACCCACGCCACCTGTACCTGGCGCTCGGTGAGCCCCAGCGGCGCGAGTCGGCTGAGGCGCACTGAGTCGTAGTTTGCGTCGGTGGCCGCGTCCCACGTTTGCGCGTCCTGGCCGCCGCGCGCGCCGTTGACGATCGCGAGCGTCGTCGTGCTGACCGCCGCGTCAGCCGCGGCCTGCCCCATGAAGCTCCACGCCGTGCAGCTCGTGGTCGTGGAGCTCCCGGCGCAGAACTCCTGCGTGGTATTCGACATCCCGATCGACAGCAGAACGATCTTGCCGCTGGGGCTTGCCACGCCTGCGGTGTCGAGCGGGACGACGCCCTGCGCACGTGTGATCCCTGCGGCGGCGTGCGCCGCCGGCACCGAGGTGCTCCCGCCCGGATAGAGACCGCCCGAGAATCCCTTGTAAGTCCCGATGCTCGACTCGGAGAGGGGGACTCGGCCCGGCGCGGCGGGCGACGCAGTGTTGCCGCAGGCGGCGGCGGCCACAGTGAGGCCGACGAGGAGGGAACGCCAAGAAGGGGTCACGGCTGTATCAGACGGTTCGCGGGCACGTGGCGTTAACTATACGCGGGGGGCTGGACGGATGCCCGTGAGCGACATCACACGACGAGCCTCTGGAAACGCCACGTTGCGGTACCGCATCTACATCACGACGAGCGCTGAGCGTGGCGTTGTGGCGCCGACCCACCGCCCGGGTGCATCCGCCTCGTACAGCGAGGGTACACGAATTGCCCTTCCTCAGGTTAAGGAAGGGAGCCGGTGTGAAGCGGAGCCAATTCGAGTGGTGGGAGGACGCCCTCATCGTGCTGGCGGTGTGGTTGGCGACGCTGCTGGGCCGCCGGAGCGCGTAGACGGGGCAGTCATGGTTGACGCCGGCCCGCCCGTCCACCTAGCTATCGGTGAGGGGACTCCGGAGAGGCGCCATCATGCCCGAAGCACCGCAGTGGGCCCGCGTACGGGGGGACATCAACTGCAACGTACGGCGTGGTGCGTGGTACGAAGTGGTGCGCCTCACCCCGGACGAAGCTATCCTTGACGTGGACCAGCGGCCCTTCAGTGTCGCCAGGTCCTCTCTCCAGATCGTGCCCGTGCGACCCCAGCGGTGGTCCATCGTCGCGCGCCCGTCGGATGCGGTGAATGTGCCGTTGAGCTGGGGATCCAGGTACGCCGTTTGCCCGAGCTGCCGTGATCGCGCCCCGCTGAAGGGCCACCCGACGGACCTCCGTTGCTCGCGGTGCAATGGCGTCTTCACCGTCGCGTGGGACGACCCGTACTAGCTACCGGAGCGACGTCAGCCGCCACGCAGACCCTTCCCGCACGAACGTGCCCCGGAACGACACGGGCCGCCGCACGCCCCGCCCACTCGCGCTCTCCTCATAGTCGTACGACCCCTCGATACCGGCCTCCCCGCGATCGCCGAGCGGCTCGAGCGAGGTGACGCGCAGGCTGACCCGGAGGTTGCGCGCGCCCATGAAGAACTCGCCCCACTCCTGCGCCTGCTGCACCGTGAGGTTGGAATACACTTGGCGCACGCGGGCGAGGTTGCGCGACTCGAGCGCGCGGCCCAGTGCGACCACGCGCTCCTCGATCCCGGCGCGAGCAACGGCCGCCGGATCCGGCGGGGGCGGGGGGGGCGTGGCCGAGGTCGAGGAAGCCGCGGTGGCGCGCTGCGACAGGGGCGCGCCGCGAGGGGCTGCGGCGACCGCGCGGTTCTTCACCGGGGCGGAGAGCGGCACGGGCGCGGCTGGCGCCGGTGCGGCCGGCCTGGAGCGCGCGGCGACCCACCACCCGCCCACCGCGAGCAGGGCGACGGCGGGCAGCGCCCACACGGTGGCGGGCCACCGGCGCCGCTTGGGTCCCGCCGGGCGGGTGGGCGGCAGCGGGCTCACGGGCGTCGCGAGCCGCTTGACGTCGGCATCCGCCTTGGCCTGCGCGAGCGCCGCGAGCTGAGCCCGGATCGGATCGTCGCGCGTGAGGGGTGCGCCGCCGAGGGCAGCGACCGCCGCTTCGACGTCGGGCCACCGGTTCGCGGGATCCTTCTCCAACATCCGCATCAGCGCGGCCGCTGTCTCGGGCGGACAGTCGGGGCGCAAATCGGCGACCGGCGGCGGCTGCTCGTGCACCTGGGCGTAGAGCAACCCGACGGTCGTGTCGGCTATGAACGGCAGCCGGCCGGCCAGCATCTCGTACGCGACGATGCCGAGGGAATACTGATCGGAGGCTCCGGTCAGCTCGCGCTTCGCGGCGCACTGCTCGGGGCTCATGTACGAGGGCGTGCCGATCGTCGCGCCCGTCTGGGTCAGGCCCTGCGCTTCGGCCACCTTGGCGATGCCGAAGTCGGCCACGACGACCCAGCCGTCGGTGTCCAGCATGATGTTGGCGGGCTTCACGTCGCGATGCACCACGCCGCGCCGGTGGGCGTAGCCCAGCGCCGCGCCGACCTGATACAGCACCGCCCGCACGATGGGCAAGGGGAGGGGTCCCGCCGCGCGGACGATCGATTCGAGCGAGCGTCCTTCGACGAACTTCATCACGAAGTAGACGTGCGCCGCGCTGTCCCGCACGGCGTAGATGGGGATGATGTGGGGATGGCCGAGCGCGGCCGCGGTGCGGGCCTCGCGCTTGAACCGCTCCACCATGCCGGGGGTGGCGAGCAACGCGGGCGACATCACCTTGATCGCGACTTTGCGGTCCAGGGCGATGTCGTGGGCGAGGTACACGGTCGCCATGCCGCCCTGGCCCAGCTCGCTGTGAATGTCGTAGTCGCCGACGGTGGCGGCGCGCAGGGCATCGAGCTGGTCGGCCTGGCCCTGCGCGATGCGCCGGGCGTCGTCCGGCGCCACGTAGGCCGTCGCCACCTGGCCCTGTTGGTGGGAGACGTCGGCGCCGCATGCCGGACAGTGGCGCGCCCCCGGCGGCACCGGTGCGCCGCAGCGGGCACAGGCGGCTTGATCGGGCATCGGGGCAAATATACGGAGGGCGCGCCCAGGTCGGGCGCGCCCTGTCGTATTGCGACCTGCTCGATTCCTAGAACCGCACCAACACCGGCCCGCCGGTCTCGACCGACAAGTCGGCCGCGCGCCGGAACGCCTCGATCACGTCCTCGGGCGTGGCATCGTCGCCCACCTTGACCTCAGGGGTGCTCGGGCCCGCGGACCGCCCACCCGAGGCGCACGTCACCTTGATCCACATCGGCGTGTAGATGCCGAGCGTCAGGAAATTCACCAGCTGGTTCACGAAGCTCAGCTGGGTCTCGACCTTGGAGACGCCGTTGGGGCACTGGGACATCGCCTGGACGGGGCTGGGCGGCACGAGCCCGTACACCCAACCAGACGCGAACGACTTTTCGATAACCTGGCTGCCCGCGGGCAGCCCGGTTTGGATGGTCGCGTGATAACAGGCGGGAAGGGCGAGGAGCAGCGCGGCGGCGGTGAGCTTCAGCGAACGGAACATGGGTACCTCCTGGCCGGCGGGAGAGTTGGAGAGGGACAGCGGAGGCACGCACGGCACCCACCGGCGTGCGAAAGAACATGGCTCGCCCACTGGCCGCCCGCTAGACGGGTTCTATCCCGGTCAGCAGCTTGTGCGCGCCGCGCAGCTGCGGTCGCTGGCCTACCACCACCAGGACGTCCCCGGCCGCGAGCGTGAACCGCGGGTCGGGGGTCGCGATGTCGCTGTCGCCGCGACGCACCGACAAGACCAACGCTCCCGTGCGCGAGCGGAGCTCGGTCTCCGCGAGACTACGCCCCACCGCCGGCGCCCCTGGGCCGAGCGTAATTCGCTCCACGTGCATCTGCGGCATCGCACCGAGCGTACCCGTCAGCGTGAGCCGTGCCTTGGCGCCGGGACGGAGCGCCTCGTAGTGGGAGGCGCGGATCTCGGCGACGAGCCGGTCGATCTCGTCCCGCGGGACGGTGTAGTGGGCCAGGACGCGCGCGAAGATCTCGATCGAGGTTTCGAACTCCTCAGGGATCACGACGTCGGCGCCGAGCCGGCTCAGCTCCGGGACTTCCACGACGTAGCGGGTGCGCGCGATGATGTGGAGCTTGGGGTTCAGGGTGCGCGCCACGCGGACCATGCGGCGGGTCGCGGCGGGGTCGGAGATCGCGATCACCAGGAGTCGCGCCCGGTCCACGGCGAGCGCGCGCAGGATTTCCTCGCGGGTCGCGTCGCCGTAAAACGCGGGCTCGCCTTCCGCCCGGACGCGGCGCACGGTCTGGGCGTTCAGCTCGACGATCAGGTACGGCGCGTGGATCGCGCGGAGCGCCGCAGCCAGGTTGCGGCCGTTCAACCCGTACCCCGCAATCACGACATGATCCGAGATCGGCTCCTCGACCGGCGCGAACCCCTTCGGCCGGAACCCGGGGAGGAGCCGGTCGAGCGGCACGAGGCGCTCGACCGCGTCCAGCACGGCGGGCCCCCCTTGAAGCAGGAAGGGCGTCACCAGCATCGTCACCACCGCGACGGCCAGGAATTCCTGGTATAGCGCGTCGGCCAGCAACCCGACCGACCGTCCCTGCTCGGCCAGGACGAACGAGAACTCCCCGATCTGCGAGACCGCGAGCCCGGCGAGCAGGGCGACGCGGCCGGAGTATCCCATCACCGCCGGCCCGACGGCGGCGGCCAGGGTCTTCCCGCTCATGATGACCGCCACCGCGCCGAGCGTCAGCCACGGGTGCGCCCGCACCGTCCCGACCTGCACGAGCATGCCGACCGCGACGAAGAACAACGAGATGAAGATGTCGCGGAACGGCATCAGCTCGGCGAGCGCCTGGTGCGCGTAGTCCGACTCCGAGATCACGAGCCCGGCGAGGAACGCTCCCAGGGCGAGCGACGCGCCCGCGGCGGCCGTACCCAGCGCCGTCAAGGTTCCGATGAGGATGACCGCGATCAGAAAGAGCTCGCGGCTGCGCGTCTTGAGGATCTCGGACAGCGCGCGCGGCACCAGCGTGCGGGCGGCGACGACGACGCCGATCACGACCAACGCGGCCTTGCCCAGGGCGACGAGCAGTCCCACCGCGCCGCCGCCCGCCGTCCCCGCGAGGAAGGGGAGCAGCAACATGATCGGCACCACGCACAGGTCCTGGAAGATGAGCACCCCCGTCGCCAGGCGTCCGTGGGGCGCGTCGATCTCTCCCTTGTCGGTCAGTCCTTTGAGCACGATCGCCGTGGAGGAGAGCGCGATCAGGAAGCCGAGGAACAGCGCCACCTGCCAGCGGGGGAGGAACACGACCCCCACCGCCAGCGTGACCAGCACCGTGAAGGCCATCTGCGCGAGGCCGGTGCCCGCGACCTGGCGGCCCATCTCCTTGAGCCGGCTGAGGGAAAACTCGATGCCGATCGTGAAGAGCAGCATGATGACGCCGACTTCGGCCAGGCTTTCCACGCGGTGCACATCGGAGACGAGCTTCAGCGCGTTCGGGCCCAGCACGATCCCGGCGACGATGAACCCCGGGAGCGCGGGCAACTTGAACCGGTGAAACAGAAGGATGACCAGCAGCGAGCCGGCGAAAATGACCGCGAGGTCACGCAGGACGAAGAGTTGTTCCACGGTGGCTAACATAAGACGCGCCCCGCTGGCGAGGGGAGGGGGCGGCTCGTAGGTTGGGGGCCGTGAGCGAGTGGCTTCGGCAGCGGGTCGGTTTGAGTCCCGCGGTTCAGATGCACCTGCTGGTTTCGGTGCTCGTGATCGTGGGATTGTGGCTGCTCCAGCGGCTCGTCCTCGCCGTCGTCTACCGCCGCGTCACCGATCCCTGGACCCGCTACCGCTGGCGCAAGAGCACTACCTACGTCCTCATCGCCACCGGCATCCTGGTGGTGGGACGGGAGTGGCTGGGGGTGTTCGGCTCGCTGGCGACCTTCCTCGGCCTCGTCTCCGCCGGCATCGCGATCGCCCTCAAGGACCCGCTCGTGAACCTCGCCGGGTGGGCGTTCATCGTGTGGCGGCGGCCGTTCGACGTGGGAGACCGCGTCGAAATCGCCGGCCACAAAGGCGACGTGATCGACCAACGCTTGTTCCAGTTTACGCTCAATGAGATCGGCGTCTGGGTGGACGCCGAGCAGAGCACCGGGCGCATCATTCACATCCCCAATGGGCGGATCTTTACCGATCCGGTGGCGAACTACGACAAGGGCTTCAAGTACATCTGGAACGAAGTCCCCGTGCTCGTGACCTTCGAGAGCAACTGGAAGAAGGCGAGGGAGGTGCTCACGGCGATCGCGTTCAAGCACGCCGAGCACCTGACCGCGGAGGCCGAGCGCGACCTGCTCACGGCGTCGCGCCAGTTTTTCATCAACTATAAGAAGCTCACGCCGATCGTGTACATCAGTGCGGTGGATTCCGGGGTGCGGCTCACCATGCGCTACCTCATCGAGCCACGGCGACGGCGGGGCTCCGTGTCGGCGATCTGGGAGGACATCCTCACCGAGTTCGCGAAGTGCCCCGACGTCGACCTGGCGTACCCGACGTCGCGCCCGTTCCATCACATCGTGGAGGGCAAGCCGGCGCTCCGGCCGCCGGCCAAGGACTAGCGGAGCGCGTCCCCCGTATCGACCACGGCCCGGACGAGGAGGTCGAAATCCTCGCGGCGGCTGCGGTGATTCGTGATCGCCACTCGAATCGCGAAGCGGCCCCCGAGCATCGTGTGCGACGGGATTGCGAGCCCGCTCTCCTGGACGCGGAGCAGAATCTCCTGGTTCAGCGCGTTTAGCGCCCCGTCAGCCTTCCCGGGAATCGCGTAGCGGAAGCAGACGATGTTGAGCGGCGCCGGCGCGAGCAGCTCGAGCCGGGGGTGGCGCGTCACCAGCTCGGCGAGATACGCCGCCTGGCGGACGTTCTGTTCGATCAGGCGCGCGAACGCCCGCAGGCCGTGCGCCTTGAACGACATCCACACCTTGAGCGCGCGAAACCCGCGCGACAGCTGGACGCCCCGCTCGGCGAACGGAAAACCTCCGGCGGCGATGCCGCGGTCGAGCGCGGCGAGGTAGGCCGGCGTGACATTGAAGGTGGCGCGATGTGCGGTCTGGTCGCGCACCAGCGTGCACCCCACTTCGTACGGCAGATACATCCACTTGTGCAGGTCGAAGGCGACCGAGTCGGCCAGCTCGACTCCCGCCACCTGGGGGCGCAGCGCCGGCGAGATCGCCGCCAGGGCGCCGAACGCACCGTCCACGTGCAGCCACATGCCCTCGTCGCGGCACAGCGCGGCCAGGGCGCGGAGATCGTCCGTAGCGCCCGTGTTGACCGTGCCCGCGTTGCCCACCACGCAGATCGGGCGGTTCCCGCCTGCACGGTCGGCGGCGATTGCGGACCGCAGCGCCGCAACGTCGATGGCGTAGTCGGGCCCGACCGGGATCAGGCGCAACGCTTCGTGGCCGAGACCGAGCAGCTCGATGGCCTTGCGCACCGACGAATGCGTCTCGCTCGACGCGTAGACGGTGAGGCGCGGGACATCGGACCTTTGGAGGCCGCGCTCGCGCACATCGAAGCCGGCCCGGGCGTTGCGCGCGACCGCGAGCCCCACGAAGTTGGCCATCGAGCCGCCCGAGACCAGGAGGCCGTGTGTGCCGGCCGGGAGGCCGAGCAGCTCGACGAGCCAGCCGATCACCTGGTTCTCGACCCGCGCGGGTGCGTCGTCGAACTCCGCGACCTGGGGATTCATCCCCGAGGCCAACATGTCGGCGAGCATCGCCAGCGGCGTGCCCGTGCCGATGACCCAGCCCCAGAACCGCGGGTGAATGTTGCCGGTCGGGTAGGGAAGCACGTCGCGCTTGAACTGCTCGTACACCGCCGCCTCGGGGGTCGGCTCGAGGGGCAGGGGCTCGGTGAGGCGCGCCCGGACCTCGGCGGGCACCGGACGCCACACCGGGCGGTCGCGCACGGTGCGCAGATGCTCCAACATGTCGTCGAGCATCCGGTGCCCCAACGCGCGCAGCGCGTCCCAATCCTTTGGATCGAGGGTCCCCTCGGGCTCGGTCACAGGGGCGATGAGCCTAGAGCCGATCGAGATCGGGGACGGTGCGCTCATTCCGAACGTTTCCCGTGTTCAAGGTGGACTTGGGCTCGAGCAGGACGACGTGCGTTTCCTCCTCGGCGACGGGGAGGTGCTCCACGCCGTGGGGAATGATGGCGAATTCGCCCGGGCCGAGGACGAGATCGCGGTCGCGCAGGCGCAGCCGCAGCCTCCCCTTCACCACGAGAAACAGCTCGTCCTCCCGCTCGTGGTGGTGCCACACGAACTCGCCCTGGAGCTTCACGAGCTTCACGTGGGCGTCGTTCAGTTCCCCGACGATCTTGGGCTTCCAGTGATCCTGGAATCGCCCGAACATCTCCGCGAGGTTCACGACCCGGGGTGCTTGGGGAGTCACGGGGCCACCTCCCTGGCGGCGGATGGGCGGACGGGCGGACGGGCGGAAGCAGCGTGGCCGACGGCCAGGTGCGAGAACTGGATCCAGACCACCGCGCCGAGAATCAGGGCCATCGCAGCCACCGTGCGGCCGGTGATCGGCTCTTGCAGCAGCAGCCAGCCCAGCAGCACCGCGATCACGGGGTTCACGTAGGCGTAGGTGCCCACGATCGTGGCGGACGCGTGGCGCAAGGCGTAGGAGTAGGCGCTGTAGCCGAGGATCGAGCCGAACACCACGAGGTAGGCGATCGCGCCCAGTCCCTTGGGGCTCAGGTGCCAGGCCGGCCATTCTCCCAAAGCGGATCCCAGAATGGCCACCGCGGCGCCGCCGACGACCATCTGGACCGCGGCCCCCATGTAGGGGCTGACCTCGGTCGGGTGCCGCTTGGCGTAGACCGAGCCGAGCGACCACGACGCGCTCGCGAACGTGAGGGCGACCGGCCCGCGCAGATCGGCCTTGAGGATCTCCGCCGGGCTCGCGCCCACGAGGAGTGCGGTCCCGAGGAAGCCGAGGATCAGCCCCGCCACCACGCGCCAGTTCAAGTCTCCCGAGCCCCCCGGGATGGTCGCGTCGAAAAACGCCATCCACAGGGCGACGGTGACGACGAAGATGCTGGCGACGCCCGACGCCGTGTACTGCTCGGCCCACACGACGAACGCATTGCCGCCGGCGAGCAGGAGGAGCCCGACGATCGCGAGCGTGCGCCAATCGCTCACGCGCCGGGGCAGTGGGTCGCCGAGCGCGCGCGCGACGGTGAGCAGCAGCACCCCCGCGGCGAGAAAGCGGAGCCCCGCGAACAGGAACGGCGGCAGCTCCCCGACGCCCACTTTGATCGCGAGGTAGGTGGAGCCCCAGAACACGCAGACGACGAGGTAGGCGACGAGCGCCTTGCCCTTCAACGCAGCCATCAGTCGTGCTCCGCCGGGATGAGGCCCGGCTTCTCAAAGAGAGTGGAAAGAACGATCGTGGTCCGGGTGTTCATCTGGCCGTTCGGCCCGCGCAGGTCGCGCAGAATCGCCTGGACGCCCTCGAGGTCGTTGGCGACCACCTTGAGGATGTAGCAGTCGTCGCCGGCGACGTGGTGGCACTCGAGCACGCCGGGATGTTTCTCCATCTCGCGCATCCGCGGCTCGTCGCCCACGTAGTCGCTGCTCCCGTACCGCACGGCAACGAACGCCGTCACGGGAAGGCCGACCTTGGTCCGATTGAGGTGTACGCGGTAGCCGAGGATGTAGCCCGTCTCTTCGAGCCGCTTCACGCGCTCCATCACGGCGGGGCGAGACAGGCCCACCTCATCGGCGATGGCCTGGTAGCTTTCGCGCCCGTCTTGCGCGAGAATGCGCAGAATCTTGCGATCGGTGGAGTCGAGCTCGGTCTTGGGCGGCATTTGGGGGGTCTCCGTGCCGATTGTCCTACTATCCGTCGTCAGTAGCGACTGGTGGACAACGCATCATAAGCATAGCACGTTCCCGCCCTACGGAATATCCGGTTTCCGATGGCAGAATGTCCTTTGATTAGGACACCCGGGCTACTACTATTCCGCATGCCTGGCGGCCCCGACCAGCTCCGCGCCCTCGTTCGCACCTTCCCTTCGGCTCTGCTCGGCTACTCGGGCGGCGTGGACTCGGCTTTCCTGGCCGTGGTGCTGCGCCAGGAGCTGGGCCGGGAACGGATGCTCGCGGCGATCGGTCGCAGCGCCTCGTACCCCGAGGCGCAGTGGCGCGCCGCCCGCGACGTCGCCGAGCGGTTCGACATTCCGGTGGTGGAAGTCGACACCCACGAGCTCGACGATCCGAGCTATCTCGCCAATCCGACGAACCGCTGCTTTTTCTGCAAGACCGAGCTGTGGAGTCGGCTCGTACCGCTGGCGCGCGCGCGCGGCTTCGCCGTCGTTTGCGACGGCACCAACGCCGACGATCTGCGGGAGCATCGGCCCGGCCGGGCCGCCGGACAGCAGGCGGGCGTGCGCTCGCCGCTCGCTGAAGCGGGCCTGACCAAGGCCGCGATCCGGGAAGCGTCGCGCGAGCTCGGCATGCCGACGTGGGACGCGCCCGCCGCGCCGTGCCTGTCGAGCCGCGTGCAGTACGGCTTGCAGATCACGCCCGCCCGCCTGCAACAGGTCGAGCAGGCCGAGACCTTCCTCCGGGAGCTGGAGGGCGGCGTGCGCGGCGATCTGCGCGTGCGCCACCGCGGGGACACGGCGCGGATCGAGGTCGAGCCGACATGGATCCCGTGGGTCGAGGCGCGGCTCGAGACGATCACGACGCGGCTCACCGCGCTGGGCTTCGCGCGGA
>WNGB01020429.1_pt1 | contig 16552 bp, 15 predicted proteins | sample 5400681 | NCBI WGS metagenome assembly WNGB01 (sample SAMN13153367, study PRJNA577476) | soil metagenome | isolation source: 115 cm soil or saprolite under grassland replicate 2 | place: USA:California | collected 2016-06-15 | reverse complement strand
ACGCGATCGGCTACTTGGGTTGATTGACGGCCTTGAAGCGATCGAGCTTGATCTCGTGTTTTCTTAGAAGATCATAGAAATCGGTCCGGCACTTGCCGGCGAGTTTTGCCGCGTCGCTGGCTTTGCCGGCGCAAGATTCCAACAATTGGGTAAGATAGGCTTTTTCAAACTCGTATTTGGCCGTCTTGTACGTGGTCAGAGGCCCTTTCACAGAAATCTCCAAGTCGCTGGCGGTTCTTTCGGCAGAGGATTTTGTCGAAGAATCTTTTCTTTGAAGAATCAAATCCTCTGTAATGACGTCCTGCTGGCTCATGGCGACCGCATACTCTAGAGCGTTTTCCAATTCTCGAACGTTTCCGGGCCAATCGTAGAGCATGAGTTTGCGCAACGCCTCGGGCGCGATTCCCCTTACATTTTTTTTCATTTGTTCCGACAGCTGCTTCAAAAAATGCTCGACGAGATACGGTATTTCTTCCTTACGCTCCCGTAGAGTCGGCAGATGAATCGGGATGACGTGCAGTCTAAAGAACAGATCTTGGCGAAACTTTTCTTTTTGAACTTCTTCTTCCAAATTTCGATTCGTCGCGACAATGAGTCGCACATTGACGTCTATGGGCTTTTCGCTGCCCAATGGATAGAACCGTCGCTCCTCTATAACGCGCAGCAGCTTGGCCTGAATAGAGAGCGACATATCTCCGATCTCATCTAAGAAAATCGTTCCGCCATTGGCCTGGCTGAATAAACCTTTGGTGCTCTTGATTGCGTCAGTAAAAGCCCCTTTTTCATGACCGAAGAGCTCACTTTCCAGGAGCGTTTCAGGTAAAGCCGCGCAGTTAATCGCCACAAAGGGCAAGTCGCGTCTGTGGCTGGCGAAGTGAATTGCTTTGGCAATGACCTCTTTGCCCGTACCGCTTTCGCCGTGCAGGTACACGGTTGAATCCGCCTTAGCGATTCGACCGACTACATCCAAGACGCTTTTCATCTTGCCGCTTTTAGCAACAAGATTGGGAAAGGAATATTTTTCCTCGAGTAATCCTTGGAGCCGCTGGACCTCGAAGTTGAGCCGACTGTTCTCCACCGCTCTTTCGATCTGTAACAGCAGCTCCTGCGTATCAAACGGCTTTGTCAGGTAACTGTACGCGCCCTTTTTCATCGCGTCGACAGCGCTTTCCACGCTACCGTAACCGGTAAGAATGATGACCGGCATGTCCGGGCTAATCGAGTGCAATTCATTCATGAGCGAAATACCATCGCCGTCCGCCAATCTCAGATCGGCAACGCACAAATGAAAACTTCCATCCTCAACCGCTTTGATGGCTTCGCTTGCCGTAAGCGCGGTTTTGATTTCATACTCTGCGGCGCTCAGCTTCCGGCGAACGAGTTCTAACAGATTAGTGTCGTCATCAACCACCAGAAGTCTTTTATCTGCCATTTTTTATGCCTCTTTTTTCGATCCTTCTGCGTGCTTTGGAAATTTCAAGGCTTGCAACTAGCACTCGCGGAAGTTGCTGCCTTCGGCCGAAGAAAAAATCTCAGATGGTTGCTTCATGTTGCCGGCTAATCGCCAAGGCCGCCAATAATGGACTTAGCAGAAGGCGTTCCAACTCGGCAAACAGCGTTAGGATAATAAAAAAGTCATACAATCCCGCCATCTACTCGTCGGTGAATCTTCTCGTCCATGGTCGGACTTGTCGGAGATCTCCTACTTTTGCTGTTAGAAAAAGACTTACACGAGACAGGCTACTGACATTTTCTTGTTCATTATCATGTCGAGGCAAAAGGAACTCAGCGCGGCAGATCGAGGTGGCCCAGAGCTTCGGCGAGCACGGAGAGTTGTGCCGCAGGCGCGAACAAGCCAACCAGGAGTGCGCCCTCGCATCGCACGGTTCAGTCAACCCGTGTGTCGGGACGATCTTTCTTTCCTTTAAAAATAGTACCGTCAGTCCCAGTTTTCCCGCTTTCGCGACACGAAAAAACCGACAAAAAACATTCCTTCTACAAGCCACCGAAATTTTAAGCCTCTAATATTAAAGCACTCTTGCCATGATTCCAGTTCTGGCACATTCTTTGTACAAGAAATAAATTTGCGCAGTGCGTAAAAAAAACTCCCGGAGCCGGCTGCATATCTAGCTGGCTATTGCATACCCTAGGCGAAGGAGGGGTTCATGAAAAAATATTTACCTCTATTATTGTTGCTGTGCCTGCCACAGTGGGGGTGCGAGTTCCTGGGTGGGGCCGCTGTCGGAAGTCTGGCCACGGGTGCAGGCTACGAAATTAACAACAAGCGCGCAAGACAGGAAGCTTCGACCAAACGGCACGAAACCTTCATGAGTTTTGACAAGGAGAATCATATGGCATGGAAGACGATAATTTTTTCCATGATGTTGGCGCTTCTATTGTCAGTCGCCGGATGCACCTCGCTGACCGGCGAGACAGCCGGCCAGTACGTCGACGATCCGACGATCACGGCCTCAGTAAAAGCGGAACTGGCTCTCCAAGTCAGTGGTGTGACGCGAGTGGAGAACAATCTGCAGATCCAGAAAATTAATTAGATAAGCAAGGATGCCGCCGATCCAGGAATCGATTTATTAAATCGAAAAGGAAAGAGAAAATACTATGAGAACGACTCGCGAAACGGGTATTCCGTATTTGATAATCGGTGTTGGCTTGGGGTTGGTGGCCGGAGTTTTGCTCGCCGCGCGTTCCCGGACGGAGAGCTGGGAACAATTTCGGCGCGGCGCCAGCGATAGTCTGGATTATCTGATCCGGGAAGGCGAGAAAGTGCGCGCCGGCGCCGATGAGTTCGTCGGCAAAACAAAAGAATGGCTCACGCGCATCGGTAAATCGCTGCGCGGCGCAAGAGATAGCCAAAAAGCAAACTCGGGAGAATCGCCTTCATTCGATTAGCGGTGTGGAGAGCTGTAATAACTCTTGGGACTCGAAACGCTATAGTAAAACAGTCGGTATTGCTGCGTGAATTGGATTAAATTGCGCTCTTCTCCACCAATAACACGGCAGCCAAACGATATTTTGCTTTGCCAGACGGTACGTGGTCGTATGAGCGTCTGAATGATCTCCGTGGCCGATTTCCGACTTGAAAGTTAGTAGAGCCGCAATGAAGACATCGGTGTTGATTGTTGACGACGAAGAGAACCTGTTGGTGCTGCTTGACCGCATTCTCACCAAAGACGGATTCCAGGTCAAAACCGCCACAAACGCATATCAGGCCCTCAATTTACTCGAACAAGAAAATTTTAACGTGGCGATCCTCGATATCAAAATGTTTCCTATCGACGGCATCGCCTTGCTCGCTGAGCTAAAAAAACGCTCCCCTTTGACTCGAGCCATTATGATCACGGCTTATCCTACCCCGGATAGTCGCAGTGAATGCATCAAGAACGGCGCTGCCATGTTCCTCACCAAGCCGCTGGACTTGAATGAGCTAAAAACCGTCGCTCATAGTCTTGCGCTCGCCTAGGCATGTGCCCGAAGAAATTTCGTCGATCCCACGCTCTCTCTAATGCCCGTTTGCCGGGCCAGCCTTACAAAACATCGCGCGTCATAATATATCATCACACTGCGTTGGAGCACGGTCGATGATTGGCCGTGCAGCGCGCTTGCCATCGCCGTTTCGTGCTACTGCAGATGCTGTTACGGCCGGGTAGTGACAATGAAAATCCGTGCCCACCTATTTTTTCTTGTGTTCGCGGCCTTGCTGCCTATCCTGCTCTTTTCCGTGGCTCTCACCGCGCTATTCTGGCATGAGCAGCGCAGCGTGGCGCTGGTCGCGGCGGCGGGAGCGACTGCGGCGCTGCTCCTGTCGATCGCTCTGGCCTGGGTATTGGGAAAACGAATTGCTCGAGCGGTTTCCGGACTTGCCAGCGTCGCGCGCGGGTTGGCCACGGGCCAACCGGCGCCACCCGTGCCTGCAGGAAACGTTGCCGAGATAAACGAAACCGCCAATGCGTTCGGCGAAACAAGAAAGCAGCTCCAGGCCCGCGAGAGACAGCTTCGCGAGAGCGAAGAAAAGTTTCGCACGCTGACGACGCATGCGCCGGTAGGGATTTTTCTATCGGATCTAAAGGGCGATTATTACTTTGTCAATCGAAACTGGTGCACGGTATCCAGAATGACAGTAGAACAGGCGAAGGGCAGAGGGTGGCAGCGAGCGCTTCACCCGGAGGATCGCGATCGCGTGATCGCGGAATGGCGGGCAGCACTGCAACATGGGCTTCCGTTCAGCTCCGAGTTTCGCTTCCTGCAACCCAACGGGACCGTGACCTGGCTTCAGGGTAGCGCCGCTGAGTTGCGCAATTCACACGACACTGTGGTGGGTTACATCGGCACGATTTCGAACATCACCGGATTAAAGCGCGCTGAGGAAGCGATGCGTCTCAGCGAAGAAAGACTTCGGCGTCAGGCGCAAGAATTGGAGCAACAGTTGATCGCTTCGGGCCGTTTGGTTTCTCTCGGCGAGGTCACTGCATCGATGGCTCATGAATTCAACAATCCGCTGGGAATTGTCATGGGCTTTGCCCAAGACATGCTGAGCGAAACCGACCCTTCGAGCCAGCACTACCAGTCTTTAAAGATTATCGATGACGAGACCCGGCGCTGCCAAAAGATCATCCAAGAGCTGCTCGAATTTGCCCGACCCAAGAATACGGATCTCGGACGAACGGATATAAAGCAGATAATCGAAAAGACTCTCACTTTGGTGTCGAATCATCTCTACAAGCAAAAAATCGAGGCTACCAGCGTCGTCGACTCCAACTTGCCGCACATCTACGCCGATGTGCAGCAGTTGGAGCAAGTATTGGTCAATCTTTACTTGAATGCCATCGATGCCATGCCGATCGGCGGCAGCTTGAAGGTAGAAGCCAAGCACGAAAGTGCCGACACTTCCGGTCCGATGATCGTCATATCCATCACCGACACCGGTTTTGGCATAGACGATAAGGATTTGCCGAGGATTTTTCTGCCGTTCTTTAGCGCGAGAAAGAGAAAAGGATTGGGCTTGGGGCTGCCGATCTGCGAGCGTATCATAAAAAATCACGGTGGCAGGATTGAGGTCGAAAGCCGGTGGGGCAAAGGAAGCACGTTTAGAATTTTCCTGCCCCTCGATCATCAGCCGGAACGTCTCCCAGAAACGGACACGCGGCCGGAATGAGTTCAGTGGACGCCATCTTCCGGTTCATCGAGATCGGTGCGATCAAAATTCAGCATGACAAGAATTGTGTACTGATTGTAGGCCGATTCGCCGACCGAGCGCGGGCTTCTCGTTAAAAAATCTCCACTTGCGCCGTCGATGGTGTACATTTGAATTTCGGCATAGCCCTGATAGGTAGCGGATTTGAATAGAGCGATCTCCGGCATAGTAACACCTAAGAACGGCACCGTGAGGGAAGGCATGCCGAAAAATGACTGGCCTTGATCGACTCCCAAAACAGGAGCGAACACCTTCAGTCGAACGTCGGCTCTTGATGGATCGGCGACAACCTTGATCCTCCTGCCCTGGAGCCAGGCGATGCAGAACTCTTTGGCGAAATCCTTGTCCGGTGTCAGCCCATAAAAGTCCACGGCGACGGTCTTTCCTTGCAGCGCCACGATATCGAGCTGGTCTAGGGACGATCCAAAGATCGGACCAAGAGACGTTGCTCGATGCTGGACCGCTGCGTATGGGTGACCTGCGTCGATGCCGAGCAACCGGCGAGCCAAAGCGAAACGAACAGCGACGAAAATTTGTGATGCATTGGTGACATCTGCACGCCTCCTTGGTAGCTAATCCGAATTATTTTTCCGGCATCCTGATCAGACGTTGGCTTTGGGAAACCGTGAACGCAAAAACAACGGAATGCGGCCAAAATTACAGTGCGGGGGCGCGAGCCGAACTCCGGACGATTACCCAGATCAACCCTGTCAATTTATGATTATATTTGCCGCCGACGTTGCGGCAATTAACTTCAACTGGGTCAGTCAAACCAGTGGATATTTCATGGGAATTTGAGCAATAGGCATGCCATGGCCAGCTCCGGATGGATTAGTGGTCAATTCAATATTGTCAAATCGGTTGTAAACCGATCGGATTCGAAATCGGCGCCAATCGGCGAAATGCAGACGATCAAGCACGTCTATTAATTTCATCTTTTTTCTCGCATCTAACCGTCGCGCACGGTTAGGTTTTTTAGAACAGGCTGCAGCGGGTCCTGGGGTCATAGGTTGAAATTCCGCCGATGGAGCGTTGCTTCGAGGTAACCGCAGGAAAAGCCCTCCAACTTCGTGAAGAAATCCTGACGCCATCGGCGCAATGCCACTAAAATCAGCAACTTATCGAGACCAGGGAATTGGCATTGGCCTTGCTGCCTTGATACGTGGTGAAGGGGCCGAGTTTTACGATTGCACAGATACTCGCCGTTAGCTCATATTTTGATTTATTTCTTTCCACGATTATGATTTATTTCTTTTCACGATTACCAAGAAGCGGAAGCTGGTTATGAGCCGCAGTTATAGTAATTTTGAGTCGCAGCACGCAACATCTTTCAGCGGAGATTCCGAACCTCCGCCGTTTTACAGCAATCTTCATTACCAGGAAGTACTGACAACACTTCGCTACGGCATCATCGCTCGTAAAGGTCTTGTCCTGCTCATCGGCGATGCGGGTACTGGCAGATGATGCAACGCTGCAAGACCATTTTGCGTTCCGAATTGGAGCGCGGCCACATCGTTTCTTTAATCATCGATAACGCGCAACGCCTTCGCGATGAAACACTTGAATACCTACTGCATAATTTCTTTGCCGCTGCGCCAACAGATCGTGATGAGAATCTATTGCAGATTGTCCTGGCAGGACGACCCGCGCTGAAGGAAAGGCTCGACCAGCCACGGCTGCGCGCACTCAAACCTCGCTCCGACCTCCTGTGTCAACTTCAGCCGCTGAGGGACAACGACATCACCGCCTACATCGAGAATCGGCTTCGAACCGCCCAACTCCCGGCACAGGTATTCGATCACCTCGCGATCAATCGAATTGCCGGCTATACCGGCGGCAATCCCCAGCTAGTGAATGTGCTGTGCGATCGTACTCTGCAGATTACTGAAGAATCCCCGGTCAGCAAAGTTAGTGCCGAGGTGATTGCGCGCGCCGCGCGGGACCTCGGCCTTTCTGAGCCTCGATTTCGGGCAAGAGCGACAGCCGAGCCAAATTTTGAAATGCCGATCGAACGCGACGAACCGTTCCGCCTCCCGTCGGCCGATGGCGACACGACGGAAGTCGTCGGTCAAACATTTCTGAATTATACCTTCGAGGACCGCAGGCCGTGGCTTTGGCCGGCGGATCGAAATCGAAAGGTAGTTCGAGTTCTCTTGTTTCTGATTCTCCTTGGTGGCAGCGCCGCATGGCTCCAAAGTGAGGTAGGAAAAAATCAATTAGCCCTCTGGGTTGGCAAGCAAAACAGTACCGTCGGCGCGCCACCGCGACCTGGGTCCGACGCCGACGCGCCGCTCACAGAGAAGCAAACCCCACTACCCGCGCCAGCGCCGAGCAGCGAAAATCCCCTTCCACGGCCTAATATCGACGATAGCAGCGAGATTTCGCTTCCTGCAACCGAAAAACCCGTCGAACCGCTGTCTTCCGTCTTGACAGAAAAAGCTCCCGTCTTAAGCGAAAAAGGCGCCGACAAATCCCCGGCAGAAAAATCCCCGACGAGTGATCCAAAGCCTGCGCCGAGAAAAACTCCCTCGGTGGCTAGCAACGATCGCCAAGCGCCGCTCGCGGAAAATGCCGATGCGCGAAGGAAACTCTTAGAAGCACAAGTTTACAAAGCGATTGAAAATCGCGCCATCATGGGCGTCGACGTTTCGGTAATCAACGGCACCGCCTATCTTGAAGGCCGAGTGGCCACCGAGCGACAGAGGACTGCCGCGGAACGAGCCGCTCGCGGTGTTGCCGGAATCGAGCGAGTGCGCAATCGAATTGCGGTCAGCGGCTGAGATTCCGCCACATGGCCAGAAGAAAGTAATCTGGCAAGGGTGAATTTTCTTCTCTAACCTCAGTTTTTATTGTTCTACGAAATCGGTCTTGTGCAGCGACGCCAATTTCCAACTCTGACGCGGCCGGCCGACAACCCGGTTGTTAGTCGCTCTGTTTCCGCCCAGAGATTCTTCGAGCGCATAGGCGACCTCGGACGCTTCGACTACGTTGTTACGGATCTCGTTTGACAACAGAGCGCCGCCGAGCGAAATACCGTTGGCGACTCCTTTGACCAGATTGTCCGCGACCAGTGAATTCTGCAGATGTCTCAGGTCGACGGCGAAATCCTGACCTCTGGGAGCTTCGCTTTCGAGCTTGTTGCCGGTTATGGATAAGTTGGAAAATATGATTCCCGCCGTAGCCGAAGTGTTGGCGAAAATCATTTGCGCCGGCGGCGGCGCGCCAGCCTCGATGCGCAGACGATTGTTTCTGATTTGAATATTTTCGAATATGTTTCCCGCCGTTTTTTTAGAGTTGTTAGGCGTTCCCACACGCACGCCGTAGCCCGACGTCTTGGCTCTGATCACCTGATTGTCTGCGATGGTGATCCGCCGAAACACACAATGACCATCCGTCGGAGGGTCGATGCCGACGCTGAACCCGGCCCCGATCGGATCGACGACCGAATTGTTGGTGATTTGATAATCTTCAGCGACGGCATTGTCGCCAACCGTAAAAATCCCTATGCCGGCAGTCTTGACCGCGCGATTCACGACATTGCGATCGATGACGACTTGCTTGGCGTGGTTGATTTCAAGCTGCAGGTCGTCAATGACGTTGTTGATGATTCGCAGATCCTGGCTGGGCGATTTTCCCTTGCCGAAAACGATGGAGTACCGATCGGTATCCCGTACCGGCTTGGGAGCACTGTCCCAAAACCAGTTTTCTTCTATGCGTACCCGATTCATCGCGTAAAACACCAGTCCGCCGTACGCGGCAATGCCATTGGCATCGAAGCCGAGTTTCGTGATGGCGATATCCGATGAGCCGTCGAACGTCGCGATACGCTCGGCGCCGGTTTTTTGCTTGATCATGCTGTTGCGACCCTCGCCCATGAACGACAGGCGGGAGCGATTTTTTACGGCCAAGTTTGACACCAGGTAGATGCCGCGGGGAAACATCACAGTGGCGCCATTGGTCGCGGCATTGACGGCAGCTTGAACGGCCGCCGTATCATCTGACACCCCGTCGCCCTTGGCGCCATAGTCTCGAACGTTCAGCACAGCGCCTTTCTGTGCCGCTGCGGCGTCTGAAACCGCGCCGAGTTTCCCTTGCGCCATCGTTTGCGTTTGCGGAGATCGACCGACAGGCATCGACATCAGTAAAATCAGCGCTAGCCCGCTGACCACAGCGACTTTGAAATTTCGCGCCGTCATTTCACACTCGCGCTTGCGCCTGTTCGACGGCTTCGAGGCGAATGGCTCTTTCGTCGAGAAGCTCGCGGTAAAGATGATCCACGTCATGGACGAGCCTTTTGACGTCAAAGCGTTCGCGCGCCGCAATCATCGCATTTCGGCCCATCGCTTGGGCCATCTCCGGATGGTGCAACAGATCGAGAACCGCGCCGGCGAGCGCTTTGGCATCGCGCGGCGGAACTAAACGTCCGCTCTCATAGTCGCTGATCAGGTCCGGCACGCCGCCGACACGAGTGGCCACGACCGGACAGCTTGCAGCCATGGCTTCAATGGCAGACAGCGGCGTGCCTTCGTTGTTGGAGGATACGACGAGGACATCAAGATCGGCGTAGATGGGCGCGAGATCCGAACGCCAGCCGGTAAACAAAACTCGGTCGGCGATACCCAAGTCGCGCGCCTGTTGTTCGAGCGCAAACCGCAACAAGCCGTCGCCGACGATGACGAAACGGGCGACAGGTTCGGCGGCGGCGATTCGAGCGGCAGACTCGAGAAAGAGCGCGTGGTTTTTGACCGGGAAGATTCGGCCGACGATGCCAACCAATTTGGCATCGCTGCTCAAACCCATTTCCCGGCGAAATTCCCCGCGCCGGGCTCCAGCATCGAGATACGGCTCCAAGTCGAGACCGAGAGGAATGACGGTGATCCGCTCGGCCCCGGCGACGCCGTATTCGACCAGCTCTTTTTTGACTTGTTCGCTCACAGTCACCAGTCGATGGCTAAACCAAGCCAACGTTCTCTCCATCCGCCTGAGCGCCCAGTTCTGCACCGGTCCGTAGTAACCATGCAGCACGTGACCGTGAAACGTGTGCACGATGATGGGGACGCCGGCCAGACGGGCGGCGATGCGCCCGAGTAAACCGGCTTTGGCTGTATGCGTATGCACGATATGCGGCCGGTAAAGACGCATCAGCGAAAATAGCCGCTTCAGCGCGATGCCGTCGCGCGGGGCGAGATTGAAGGCGGTCACGATTTCCTGAATGCGATGCGGCCATACGCCGCGAGACAAGGCGTAATCCAACATGGAACCCTCTGCCGGGCTCTCATGTCCGATGACGAGCAATTGCTCATAGCGGCTGGGATCCAACCCGGCCGTGAGATTGACGACGTGAATGCTCGGACCGCCGACATTCAGGCGCCCGATAACGCGTAAAACTCTGATTTTGTCTTGTGCGGAATGGGAAGCCATGGACTCACCTCCCGGTCGATGAATAGCCGGTGCCAGATTTCAAATGTCAGCAACGCCCATAATCGGTGACCATGATCGCGTTTGCCGCCGATATGTTCGTCGATGAGCAGCCGCAGGTTTGGCTCTCTGAAGTAGCCGCGTTGTAACGCCTCGGGGGACAGCAACGTGTCGCGCAGAAAATCCTTCAAGCTCGTGCGAAACCATTTTCCCACCGGCACGCCGAACCCGTGTTTTTTACGCCAGATGATTTCGTCGGGCACGAGTCCCTCGAGCGCGCGCTTCAGCACGTACTTGGTCGTCATGCCCTTGAGCTTGAGCTGGGAAGGGATGGTGCATGCGAACTCCAATAGCCGTTGGTCGAGAAAGGGGCAGCGAGCCTCCAGAGAGTTTGCCATGGTCATCCGATCGGTCTTGACCAGCAAGTCGCCGGGCAGATAGCTGATCATGTTGACCCTCAACAGCTGGCCGATGGGATCGTCAGCTTGGCGCGAATCGAAGTAGGAGCGAAAGTGCTCTGTTGGGTCTAACACGATGGGCTCGATCAGTAGTTCGCGCAAAAGTTCGGGCTTAAAAATACCGACCCACCCGAGATAACGCTCGGGCAGCGGCAGCGGCGCGCTATCGACAAAACGTCGGGCGCGGCGTACAAAACCGTTGTACGAAGTGGACTCCGGCAATGCGTGAACCAACCCACGAGCAGCGCATTGGAGTAACCAGGGAGCATGCCGATAAATTTCCGCGACGCGCGCCGCGGCGAAACGCTCGTAACCGGCAAACAGCTCATCGCCGCCATCGCCGGTGAGCGCCACCTTGACGTGCTCGCGGGTTAGTTGGGCAACGCAATAGGACGGGATTGCGGAAGAATCTGCGAACGGCTGATCGTAGTGCCAAACCAGCTTCGGCACCAGGTCGATGGCGTCCGGTTTGACCATAAATTCATGATGATCCGTGCGGTAGTGATCGGCGACGATGCGCGCATATTTCAATTCGTTGAAAGACGGATCATCGGAAAAACCGATGGCGAATGTGCTCACCGGATGATCGAGCAGGCGGCTCATGACCGCGACCACCGCCGCCGAATCAACCCCTCCGCTGAGAAAAGCGCCGAGCGGCACATCGCTGATGAGACGAATTTTCACCGCGTCTTCGAAATGCTCACGCAGCTGTGCGAAATATTCCTTCTCGGACAGAGCCGGCTCTGCCACCGAATCTTGAGGCATTTCCCAGAACTGGCGGATAGCGATCTTGCCGTCCTCGACGTTCAGCATGTGCCCCGGTGGGAGCTCACAAATGTCCTCGAAAAGAGTGAAAGGGCTCGGCACGTAGCCGTAGGCTAAATAGAGCGGAATCACCGTCCGATTCACCCGAGCGCGGACCGATGGATGAGCCAAAATCGCCTTGATCTCGGAGCCGAAGATCAAGCGGTCGTCATCTTGATAATAGTACAGAGGCTTCTTGCCGACTCGATCTCGCGCCAAAACCATCCGTGGTTGTGCGCCGGCGCCACGCTGGTCCGCGCCTTGGCGACGGTCGTAGATCGCGAAGGCGAACATCCCGCGCAGCCGTTGCACACAATCTACGCCCCACTCTTCATAGGCGCGCAGAATCACTTCTGTGTCGGAGCGCGAGCGAAAGCGATGGCCGCGTGTCTTGAGGTCCTCGCGCAACTCGACGAAATTATAAATTTCCCCGTTAAACACGATCCAGCAATCTTCCGCTTCGTTGGTGATGGGCTGCTGTCCACCTTCGAGATCGATAATACTGAGCCGGTCCATGCCGAGAACCGCGTCGGCGAAAACCACCGCGCCGTGGTCGTCCGGACCGCGATGACTGAGGGCTGCATTCATGGGTTCGAAAACCAAGGTCGACGTTTGAATGTCGGACTTGCCGTGAAGTTGTACCCACCCACAGATGCCACACATGTTTGTTCCCTCCGCAGTTGTTTGGTTGCTTTTACGCCAGTGATCTCAACTGAGCTATCTGGCCACAGGCTTCCTCATAGAGCGCGATCGTTTCCGCGGCCATTCTCTCGGCGGTAAAGTACCTTTGCACTCGCTCGCGCCCGTGCCTGCCCATTCGTTGACGACCGACCGGGTCGCTCAGAAGTTGGGATAAAGCTGCGGCAAAGGCGGCAGGTTTTCCCGGCTCAACGAGCAGCGCGCTTTGCCCGTTCACGGCAATTTCGGTGAGAGGCGGCACTCTGCTCGCGACCACGGCTCTACCCGCGGCCATCGCTTCCACCAACACCTGCCCAAAGCCTTCTGAAGTTGTCGCGAAAACAAACGCATCGAGGGCATGGAGGAATGAGACAACGTCGTTTTGAAAACCAACCATGCGCACGTTTTCCTCCACGTGCAGACTCTTCATCAGCTGTCGAAGCGCTTTTCCGTAACCCCATGGGTCATGGCCGGCGATTAACAACAACGCGTTGGGAATTTGCCGGCAAAGTTCGGGCATCGCTTCGATGACGTACTGATGCCCTTTGCGCGGCTCGAGCCGGCCGATCGTGCCAACGACGATCCGATCCTTAATGCCCCACAGCTCTCGAACGTCGGTCCCCGAATGGGCGAACTGTTCCGTCTCAATCCCGTAGTGAATCACTCTGGCCTTTTCTGGCGGCATGCCGTGGCGGATCAGCCAATCGCGCACCGCGTGTGAGATACATAGGATCAGGTTCGCCCGGCGCCAAAGAATCCTGATCAAGGGCAGACTCCATCGCCCTGACCAATCCGCGCTGTAGATGGCATGCACGGAGCAAACCCAAGGAATGGACGGTCGCAGGAACTGGGCGAACGCCCCGGCAAGATCCGCGCGTGGCAAATGAGTGTGCAGGAGCTCCGGTTGTTCAGCGGCCATGACGCGAGCGATCCTCACAAAGAATCGCGAATCGTAGCGGCTGTCGGCGTTAAGGTCGATCACCTGGATGCCCGCCCGCGCGAAATCGGGTCGGAGCGAACGGCTGTCTTTCACATGTTCGCGCAGGCATACCACGATCGGCTCGATTCCTTGCGCCTGGAGATGGCGGCAAAGTGTGAGCAGATGGAATTCGGCGCCGCCCGCCGAAAGCGTATTGATCAAATGTAGTACTTTCATGATGACAAATGGCTTTTCATGGCATGCGTATCTAAGCGGTCAAAAATCGCCGCCGAAACCCGTCTCTCCCTTGAGCAGCACGTCGAAGCGCCAACGCAAAGGCACGCTTCGCAGAACCGGAACGTTTTCGCAGAGACTCAATGTATGCAAAACCGAGTGGGGCAGCTTGACGGTCATGGGAACGAAAAACGGACGCCAATCGATGTTTCGAAAACCCGCCGCAGTGAGCATCTCAATGGCACCGGCGATATCAATCTTCCCCCGCGGATTTAGATCGAGAATAATCTTTTTGCGTATGTATGGCCGCCACCGCTGCAACAACGCTGCGGGATTCTCGACGAAGGTAAAAAACGCGCCCATATACGAAATGACGGCATCGACCGGCTCGCTGAGAGATAGTTGGGCCGCGTTGCCGATCATAAAGTTGGCCCCGTTCCCGGCTGCGGCCTGGCGCCGCCGTGCCATTGCGATCATGCGCGGCGCAACGTCCAATCCTCGATAGTGCAGGCCGTGCCGGACCAAAAGCTGGGCCAAGTAACCGTCACCGCAGCCCAGCTCCAACACCGTATCCCCAACGCAAAGCGCGGGGCCCCAAGTAGTCGAGACAGACAACCGGTGTTGCATGTCGAATTCCAAATTGGCCCATGATCGCTCGGCAAACCCTTCGGCAATGCGATCATATTTTTCCGCGACATCTAGGGACATTGGGCGAGTCCTCCGTGAACCAGGTACTGCTGCACCGCCATCGAGGTCGGCTCGAACGTTTCGCTATGGGTGATTCGCAGAAAACACAACAGCATCAGATGCCTGTGAAACGAGAGCAGATCATAATCATGGAGGTAGACGATTTGATGCCAGTGAGTCTGATCGCGCGCCGTCTTCCAACCCCACTTGAACCACTCGCCTAGGCTGCACGTCGTCGGCAGCAACAGCAGTTTACCGCGGCCGTTGCGGTAATTTTGCGGCAAGCGCAGCCACTGCATTCGCGGGTCTGGCGTCGGATTCCTTGGCTTGGGAATTTGCGCCGAGCAATCATAGACGAAACCCAACTCCACCAACACGTCGAGGACCGTCTCACTGACAAACCAAGATCCTGCTGTGAAGCCTTTGGGCGAATACCCACTCGAGCTCAATGCGGCGAAAATGGGTGTGCTGAGCGATTTCATGGCCCAAAGAGCCGAGCCAGCGCACGCGATCGTTGATATTTTTGCCGTGAACCACTGCGGGAAACGGATAGACGAAAAATGTCGCATGGATCCCATGCGCCGCCATCCAACGCGCAACCACTTCCACCCGCCACCAAACCCGGGGCTGGTGTAATTTCTCGGCGTGAAACGCCAGAGTCGTGAGGGTCATCTAGTATCCGTCAAAGATCAGACCATTATCCGCCTGTGAAAGCGCTCGGTTCCCCACCATTCCTAATTTTAAAAGCGTGCCACGAAACACGGCGCCACCCCGCTGCCGAAAACCTATTGATCAAACGAAAATCATTCACGAATCAACTTGCCTGTATTCTCTACTCCGCTGCCGCCGCATCAATGCGTTACGCTCCGGCGTCTAATGTTAAAAAACGTTTCGCCGACAAAAATGAGACCCCAGGTGAATACGAGAAGAGTCAATGCCTGTGGCCAGACTTCAATCGATGCCCATGACATCTGCAGACTACAGATGAAAGCGAGCACGTAAATCGCCGCATGGAGACGTCCCTGACGGAATCTCAAGTAAAGCATTTTCACGATGGCGCCATAGAGCACCATGACGACAGGCACTCCGCGCAGGCCGAGGTTCAAGTAGGCGTCGCCGATTAGCGAAGCATTGACGGCCCACCTGTCGTCCGGCGTGACGAATCCGACCAGGGTTTCGACGATGTACACGCCGGCGCTCCGGCCGGGGATGAAGATGATTTTGTTGAGCGGCCACGTCAGCGAGCCGAGAAACGTTTGCCCGCCGAGCACTCCGGGGCCAATGGCCAGCGCTCCGGCCAAGGCATGCAGCTGGCCCAGGTCGGTGAAGATACTGACCTGCAGATAGTCCCACAAGCCGCGGAGTGTTAATCCCTCGGAGAAAGCCCGAGCGCCGAGCTCACCGCGATAGAGCGCGCCGACGTATGAGACGAACAGAACGGCAACGATGATCAATGGCGCGATCACATAATGGGGATACCTTAAGGTGATTTTAGGCCAGCCGTTTTTCTGCCGATGGCGGTACCACAGCAACAGCAACCCCGCTGCCAACGCAACGACGGCGCGATTTCTGCCGCCCAATACCCAATAAAATAACGTTGCCGTGCCGACTGGAACGAGCGCAAACATGGTTCGGCCATTGGCCAGATAGTAACAAGACAAAAGCACGCTCCCGGCGATCAGCGCATAGGCCATAAAAAAATACTTGCCGGTGCCGGTTTGGATCGTCGTTTCGCGGAAGGCGCCGCTGCTGATCACGTCCAACGAAGCATTGCTGCCGAGGAAAACCGCCAGCGCAGCGAAGCCCACGAGCATGCCCAGGAAAGCCGCGAGCTTGACTCCCGGGACAAGAGAAAAGTTCAGTCTCGCCGGCCCACCTTTCAGGCGAAACGGCTGGACCAAATACCAGCCTGCAGCGGTCCCCAGCAACCCGGTCAGAGCCAGCGCATGCGCCCACCGCCAGTCGTCGTCCGACAACTTCATCGCCTGAAAAAATACTCTGACTTCGTCGGGGAACTCGATGCCGCTGAGGATCAACCAAGCCGGCAACAAATGACGCACCACGCCGATGGCGAAGATTAGGCAGAGAGGATTAAATGTGTCCCGTAATGTTTGAATCGACCTGACGAAGGCGATCGCCAGCGCC
>WNGB01007863.1_pt1 | contig 16554 bp, 17 predicted proteins | sample 5400681 | NCBI WGS metagenome assembly WNGB01 (sample SAMN13153367, study PRJNA577476) | soil metagenome | isolation source: 115 cm soil or saprolite under grassland replicate 2 | place: USA:California | collected 2016-06-15 | reverse complement strand
CCAAATCCCATGAGGCGCAGGGCCGGGACGCCACTCACTCTGTAACCAAGGGAATGCCGCCGCGGTTGTGGCGGCAAGGAAGGCGTTGACCACGTCCAGCCGCGTCACTCCGCGCTCCGCGTCAAGCCTGGGAGACCGCCGGCTGCAGCAGCGCCGGCAACCGCGCCAGGGCCTGCTCGATACGCGGCCCATACCACGAGAGGAGCTTGCCGTCCACGAGGTGAACCCGACCGTCTCTCAGCGCCGGTATCTCGGGGTGGACCGAGAAGTCGGGGATATGGGCGCGGCGGAATCGGTAGGGCTCGTCCGGAAGCAGGATCACTTCCGGCCGCGCCAAGGCCACGTCGGCCAGCGTAACCTCGGGGTAGCGCCTCGGGAGTCCCGCGAAGACATTCTCCCCGCCACAGGTGGCCAGCATGTCGTGCATGTAGGTGTCGGCGTTGATGGTCATGTACGGCTTGCGCCAGATGGGGCAGAACACGCGCGCGCGTCGGCGACCCCTTTGACGCGCGTGCGTCTCGGCCAGGCGCGCCTCCAGCGCCGCCGCGATCTCGGCCCCGCGATCGGGGGTGTCCGTCACCTGCGCCAGTGCCCGCACGAGCTGGATGCCCTCGGCCACCGTCCGCGGATAGGTCACGTAGACGGGGATGCCCCAGCCGCGCAGCGTCTCGACATGCTCCCGAACATTCTCCTCGACGTTGGCCAGGACCAGATCTGGCGCCAGCTCCCGGATGAGATCCAGCTTGGGGTTCTTCTCGCCACCGATGCGGGTCTTGGCGGCGACTCCCTCCGGGGGCTGGGTACAGTACACCGTGCACCCGATGACGGCGTCTCCGAGGCCGAGGGCGAAGAGGGTCTCCGTGATGCTGGGGATGAGCGAGACGATACGGCGCGGCGGCGCGCGCAGGGTGACGGCAACGCCGGACGCATCCACGAACGACCCCATCACGTGCGCTCGGTGTGTCCTAGAGCTTCGCCGCGCTCCCGGACAGACGCTCGACAAGCTCGGTCACTTCCTTCATCCGCTCGCGCAGCTCGGCGGCGGCCTTCTTCGCCGCGTCGGCCTCACCGCCCTCGAGCGCCTCCTCGAGGTTGGTGACCGCGATCCCGAACGCCTTCAGCAGACGACGCGTGCTGTCCTCGGCCATGGGTCACCCCGACGGCGGCGGATGGGAACGGCTCGTTCGGTTTTCACGCATCGCAGTCAGGATATCACGGCGCGCACCCGGCTCTTCCGGGCTTCGTGATCGGGCCGTCCCGCGGGAGGATGAGCGGCGTCGACCGAGCCGTGCCGCCACCGGTGACCCTTTTTCAACGACCCGGATGCCGCCCGATGTATCCTCCGGGAGAGCCCGACCCATGGTCCGCGCCGCTGATCGTCTCTATCGCGCCCTTTACCGTGGCGTTCTCTCGCGCCTTCCCGAGCCGACGGCCGTGGCGCTCGGCCAGTGGAGCCTGCGTGTGCTCCCGCTCGATCGGCTCTCGACCTTCAGGAACACCGACCCGCGGCTTGCCGCGACCCTGGGCGGCGTGGCGCTGCCGAACCCGTTGATTCTCTCCTCGATGTACTATGACACCCGCGTCCTGCGCCGCGCCATGGGACTCGGATTCGGCGCCGTCACCACCAAGAGCATCACGCGCGGGCCGCGCCCCGGTCACCCGCAACCGAACCTCGTCCGGGTCGAGACCGCCGACGGTCCCGGTCTCGTGAACTGCAATGGATTCAAGAATCCGGGGCTCGAGGCCTATCGTCGCGCGCTCGCGGGCCTGCCCCACCGCGCGCCACTCATCGTCGCCGCCGCCGGTGAATCGGTCGAGGAATACGTCGAGGTGGTCGCCGGGCTCGAGGAGTTCGGCGACCTCGTGGAGATCAACATCTCCTCGCCCAACACGCGGCTCGTCTACGAGTGGTCGGCGCGACCGGCCGAGCTCGGGAGGCTCTTCCGGGCGGTGAGGACGGCGACGCGGAAGCCCCTCATCGTCAAGGTCTCGCCCGACTATCGGCAATCCAACGAGGAGGCGATCATCCCGGCCGCCCTCGACGCGGGGATCGGCATCGTCAACTGCGGGAACACGCGGCGCGTGGAGGAGCCCCGCCTTTCGCAGAAGGTCGGAGGCCTCTCGGGCCCCGCGCTCTTCGCGGTCACGCTGGACAGTGTGCGTCGGCTGCGCGACCGCTTCGGCTCCGGCCTCGAGATCATCGCGTGCGGGGGCATCGACGCGCCGGCCAAGGCCTGCCGGGCACTCTCGGCGGGGGCGAACGCCTGCGCCTACTTCACCGGATTCGTCACTCGGGGCCCGATCCTGGCCCGGCTCATCCTGGATGCCCTCCTCGACGCCCGGAAATAACCCACAGGTTATCCACTTATCCACCGGCATCCACAGTGGCCGAAATCGCACGCCCTGACGCGCTTTCGCGGGTGGATCACGAAAATGTGACGCTCTCACCGTCCACAGCAGAGAGACCATTCACGGCGCCCTGCATTCACGCAGCCTCGCTGCCGGGCGCGCCACGAAACCGGCGTCTGGCGCGGTGAAACGAGGCCTTGACAGGAGTGTGACCGCTCCCTAAGGTGGTCGATGCGCGAGGACACTCCAGGACGCCGCAGTCGGGAGAGATGATGGTGGTGCCCATTGCCACGAGGGGACAAGACGTATGGAGGCCAGCCGGAAGCCACTCGCGAAAATCGAGGGCAGGAAACGCATGCGGCTCAGCGGAGTCACGGTCGCGTGGCGCGGAACCCCGGGCCTTGATGACTGGGTCGCCTACATCGTCAACGGGACAAAATCCCGCAAGCTGATCCTCGCGGACCACACCGCCGAGAGAAAGGTGAAGGCGCTGCTCGCCCGCATCCAGGGGCTCTCCAAGAAGGAAGTGGAGAAGCTGGCCAAGGGATAACCTCACCGCCGGCGCTCGACCGTCGATCATGTCGGGCGCGCCCTTCTCGGACAGGGTTCTGCCGGCGCAACCCTGTTCCCTGGCGGAGGACGCGCCCAGCCACGTGGAGCCCCCTCGAACCTCCGGCTGGAACTCATAACGTGCCCCGCTGGGCCAGGCTCACGAAGCGTTCCCGCCCGATGACGACGTGGTCGTGGATGCGCAGGTCGAGGAGCTTCGAGCACTCCACGAGCTGCCGAGTGAGGCGCAGGTCCTCCCGGCTCGGCGTGGGGTCCCCGCTGGGGTGGTTGTGCAGCAGGATGATCGACGCGGCCGATTCCAGGATGGCCGGCTTGAACACCTCACGGGGATGGACGAGGCTCGCCGACAGCGTTCCCTCCGAGACGACCACGTCCCGCAGCAGCCCGTTCTGCGCGTCCAGCAAGGCCAGGCGGAACACTTCCTTCTTGAGATCTTCCATCAACGGTCCGTAGCGCGCAAACACCTGTTCCGGGCTCGAGAGGACCACGCGACTGACGCCGTTCCGCGAGCGCAGGCGCCGCGTGATCTCGAAGGCCGCGGCGAGCCGCACGGCCTTGACCCGCCCCACACCCCTCGTGCCCGCGAGCTCCGCGACTCCCAGGCCAGAGAGCCGCGAGAGCGACCCGTGCTGCGCCAGCATGTCCCGGGCCACGTCCACGGCGCTCATCCCCGGGACGCCGGTCCCGAGCTGGATCGCCAGCAACTCCGCGTCGGCCAGGGCCTCCGCGCCCTTGTGATACAGCCGCTCCCGAGGTCGATCCTCGACCGGCCACTCTCGGATCTGCGACGCGCCCCCCATGTCCTCCCGGGTAGCATGCGCCGATGGGTCCGGTCAACGTGTGCGGACCAGAGACATGCACCGGTACGCGCGAAGATACAGGGGGGCGGAGCCCCCCTCCGAGTTTCCTGAAAAATTAAATTAGGGATGCTCGATGACGATGCGGCGGGGCTCGTCACCGAGCCCGGTGATGGTCACCGTGATCGTGTGCGAGGGCAGAAGAGGGAGAAGCTTGTCCGCCCACTCGATCACGGTCACGCCGTCGCCGTGCAGGAGATCCTCGACGCCGATATCGAGCAGCTCGGTCAGGGTCTCGGTGCGATACGCATCCAGGTGATAGACGGGCAGCCGCCCTCGGTAGTGGTTGACGAGCACGAAGGTCGGGCTCGTCACCATGGACTCGACGCCGAGCCCCCGGGCGAGGCCTTGGAGGAAGCAGGTCTTGCCGGCTCCGAGGTGCCCGATGCAGGCGACCACCGCGCCCGCCTCGAGGCGCGCCCCCAGGTGCTCGCCCAGCGCCTGCGTCTCTTCGGGACTTCGCGAGATCACCGTCTCCAGGGACTTCACGAGCGACGCCTGCCCCGCGAGGGCGTCATGGCGGCGGGAATCGCCTCGATGATGTCGCCGGCGATGAGCGAGTCCTCGCCACGCTCGGCGCACGCCAGATCGCCGGCCAGACCGTGGAGGAAGCAGCCGGCCTGGAGCGCCGCCAGCGCATCCAGCCCGCGGGCGAGAAACGCGCCGACCATGCCCGTGAGGACGTCGCCCGAGCCGCCGCTGGCCATGCCCGGATTGCCCGTCGGGTTGATGAAGACGCGTCCGTCGGGGCCCCCGATCACCGTGCCCGCGCCCTTGAGCGCCAGCGCGACGCGGTGCCGCGCGCAGAACGTCCGGACCGTCTCCAGCCGATCCGCTTGCACCTCGGCGACGGTCGCCCCCAGCATCCTCGCCATCTCCCCCGGATGGGGCGTGAGCGCCCGCGGACCGGCCGCCCGATCCAGCAGATCGAGATGCCCCCCGAGCGCGCTGAGGGCGTCGGCATCCACGACCATCGGCCGGCGCACGTCCACGACCAGTCCGCGGATCAGCTCCTGGGTTTCGGGATCGAGGGAGAGGCCCGGCCCGAGGGCGACGGCGTCGGTCCGCGCCGCCAGCTCCAGGATGCGCTCTCTCGCCTTCAACGAGACCGTCTGCCCGACGGTCTCGGCGAGCGGCTCGGTCATCGGCTCCATGCCGAGGGCGGCCACGATGGGCTGCTGCGAGGCGGCCGTCGCGATGGTGCAGAGACCGACGCCGCTGCGGAGCGCGGCGAACCCCGCGAGGGCGGCGGCGCCGGTCTTGCCCACCGAGCCGGCCACCACCAGCAGATGACCGAAGCTGCCCTTGTGAGCGTCGGCCCGGCGAGGCGGGAAATGGCGGCGGACATCGGCCTCTTCGAGCAGGAAGGTCGCGATGCCGCGGGCGACTTCGGCGGGCGGGATCCCGATGTCGATGACGCCGATGCGTCCGGCGTGGGACGCCCCCGGATGCAGCACGAGGCTGCGCTTGTAGCCGGCGAAGGTGGCGGTCAGCGTGGCCTTCACGGTCGGGCCGAGAAGCGCGCCCTGGTCCGAGCCCAGACCCGAGGGGAGGTCGAGCGACACCACCGGCCGGCCGGCGGCATTCACGGCGCCGATGGCCTCGGCGACCAGCCCATGGGCGGGTCCGGTAAGCCCCGTACCGAGCAGCGCGTCGACGATCACGCCGGCCTGGGCCAGGACTGGACCGAGCGCCCGGAGCCTCGACTCCGCCGCGATCTCCTCGATCCGCCCCCGCCATCGCTTGAGCGCGAGGGCGGCGTCTCCCTTGACGTCGCTCCGGCGGCCGATGAGCAGGACCTGGACACGAGCGCCTTGCGCCTGGAGGCGGCGCGCCACGACGAAACCGTCTCCCCCGTTGTTGCCCTTCCCGCAGAGGATCAGCACGCGCTTGCCTCGAATGGGCGCGAACTCGCGGGAGATGAGACGCGCGGCGCCGGCGCCGGCATTCTCCATCAAGCGCGGGCCCGGGATCCCGAGCTCCGCGATGGCGCGGGCGTCCAGGGCCCGCATTTCAGCGGCGGTGAAGACGGGAAGCACGACTCAGCGTTCCCGGGGCGCCAATCTGACGGGGGGCACCGGGTCGAGGTGCGAGCCAGACGACGCCCGACCGAGTCGGCGGCGCGAGGCGTAGGTGGTCGTCCGTTGAGCGCTGCCGACGAGGGAGAACGTGGCCGTTCGAGCCGCATCCGCGAGAGCGACGGCGAGGGCTGAGTAGATGTGGCGAAGCAAATTGGCCAGTGCCTCAGCGTTCCCGGGGCACCAGGAACGTCGCCGATTCGCTCAGGAAGGCGCCCAGGAGCTCCGTGTAGATCTCACGATACGTCGTCCGAACCGCCCGCGGCAACTCGATGTGCAGCGCCCGCGGCGCGCCGGCCAGCACGCCGGCCTGCTTGGCGGCCGAGGCCGTGTACCGGACCGGATCCAGCGACTCGACCCAGACCTCCAGGCGCGGCACCGCCGGGTCGTCCAGACGCGAATCACGGATCAGCTCGAACAAGGTCTTGAGCCGCCATGCATCTTCCCGGCTGAGCCCCACCGTGGCGATCTCCAGGCGCGCCGCGCTGTCCTTGTGCGCATTGCCGTGCACCTCGACGTAAAGACGCAGGGGCCCCTGGGCCGCTTCCGCCACGTGCCGGCGATAGGCCTCGTACACCCGGCGCGCATCCTCGCTCTCGGCCTCGAGCCGGGCCGGCGTGCCCGGGACACTCTCGGTGGGGCGGTTGACGTTCAGCCGCCGCCCGTCGGCGCCCAGATGGGAGAACCCCGTCACCACGACCAGGCTGAAGCCCGTGAGTCCTGCCAGGTCGCGGGCGATGATGTCGGTGCCCTTGTCCGAGGTCCCGTGGGGAGCGCCGATGACGATGCCGGGCCGTCCTCTCCGGACCTGGAAGCTCCCCTCGCCACGCGAGATCTCCGCAGGCCCGGTCACGCCCTCTTTGTCCTGGATGAGCCCGGCACATCCCTGAAAGAACATGGCGAGCCCGAGCCCGAGCCTACCCGCGCTCCGCCACGTCATCCGCCGCGCCTCCGACGAGCATGGCCTGGGCGAGCGCGTAGTCGCCGTCATGGGTGAGAGAGAGGAGCACGCGCCCGGCGCCCTTGGCGAGCGCGATGGCGCGGCAGCGCCCGCTGAGGACCATCGTCGGCGCCTCGCCCCGCTCGCGCCGCACCTCCATCTCGCGCCAGTTCACCCCCATCGCCAAGCCCGTGCCCAGGGCCTTGAGCGTCGCCTCCTTGGCAGCGAAGCGGGCGGCAAAATGGGGAATGGGGTCGCGCCGGCGGCGGCAGTAGGCAATCTCCTCGTCGGTGAAGACCCGGCGCAGGAACCGCTCGTCCCACCGTTCCACGACCTCACGCAACCTCGGGATCAGCGCCAGATCCACGCCGATGCCTTTGACGTTCATGGGGTCAGGCTTTGACTTCTATACAATCGCCGCGCGCATGGCACCCGTGAGCTGAAGTGTTGAGAAAGCAAAGCCTGACCCCGTCAGCGGCCGATCGCCGAGCGAATCATCTCCGCCAGCTCGGCGGCGATACGCTCGACGCGCCCCTGCTCTTCGCCCTCGACCATGATCCGCGCGAGAGACTCGGTGCCGGAGTAACGGAGCACGATGCGCCCGGCCCCGTTCATCTCGGCCTCGAGATCGGTCACCCGGTCGCCCAGCCCGGGAATCGTATCGAAGGCTCGCTTCTCCTTGACCGGCACGTTGACGAGGACCTGGGGGAACTTGGTCATGCACGACGCCAGGTCGGAGAGCGATTGCCCGGTCTCCCTCATCACGCCGAGGAGGTGGAGCGCGGACACGATCCCGTCGCCGGTGCTCGAGTGATCGAGGAAGAGGAGGTGACCTGACTGCTCGCCGCCGAGCCGGGCGTCGAGCTTCAGCATCTCCTCGAGCACGTAGCGGTCACCGACCTGGGTCTTCACCACCCGGACACCGGCGCTCGTCAAGGCGCGGTCGAGGCCCAGGTTGGCCATCACGGTGGTGACCACCACCCCCATCCTGAGCCGGCCCTGACCGGCGAGGCGCCGGCCGAGAATGGCGAGGACGTAGTCCCCATCCCGGACCAGGCCGCGCTCGTCGACCGCGATCAGGCGGTCGCCGTCTCCGTCGAAGGCCAGGCCGACGTGGGCCCCCGAGGCCACCACCTTCTTCTGGAGCGCTTCCGGGTGGAGCGCGCCCGAGCGCCGGTTGATGTTCCGGCCATCGGGACGGGCGCCGAGGACGATCACCTTCGCGCCGAGGCCACGGAACACCTTCGGGGCGACGCGGTAGGTGGCGCCGTGGGCGCAGTCGAGCGCGATCGTGAGGCCGTCGAGGTCGAAGGAGAAGCCGTGACGGGCATGGGCGATATACTCGGCCTCGGCCGGAGCATAGGACACCAGCCGGCCGATCTGCGCTCCGGTGGGTTTGGGGGCGCCGTCCGCTCCCGCCAGCCGCCGCTCGATTTCGTCCTCCCAGGCGTCGGGCAGCTTGGCGCCCTCGGCGGAGAAGATCTTGATGCCGTTGTCCTCGAAGGGGTTGTGGGAAGCCGAGAGCACCACGCCGCCGTGGGCCTCCAGCCGGCGCGTCAGATAGGCGATGCCCGGCGTCGGCACCACGCCCACCGCATAGACATCCGCGCCGGCCGAGAGCGCTCCCGAGACGAGGGCCGCCTCGAGCAGCGGCCCCGAGAGCCGCGTGTCCCGCCCCACGACCAGACGCACCTTGGAAGCGCCGTGATGCTCGAGCAGCGTGGCCACGAGCTGACGCCCGAGTCTCTGCGCGAGTTCCGTCGTCAGCGGCGCCTCGTTGGCCACGCCGCGAATGCCGTCGGTCCCGAAGAGCCGGCTCACGAGCGCGGCTCCCCGGCGATGGGCTCGGCGCTCGACGACCGCATCGCCTCGAGCACCACGCGGATCCGGGAGGGATTGACGCGGATGACGGTGATGCCCGATGGGACGGCAACCTGCTCGGGCAGGAGGCGGAGCGTGATCTCTCCGGGGATCGCCCCCGCCAGGCTGACCCGGGCCTTGACCTGATCCGGAGCGAGTCGGGCGAGGCTGCCCCGCAACCCGTGCAGCTGCACGTCCACGCTGTCCGGACGCTCGCCCGTCAACGCCAGTCCCGACGGCACGTCGTCGAACTCGAGGGGCGCGGAGAGGATGAGATCGGATTTCTCCGAGGTCATCACGAAGAGCCAGAGCGCGAGGGAGAAGCCGACCGCCAGCAGCTTCAGCTCCCAGTGGCGCATCAGCACGCTCATTTCCGGAGCCACCCGCGGGCCGGCACCCACCGGTGAACCCGTCCCTCCGCGGCCGGCTCGGCGCCGAGCGAGAACAGCTCGACGAGCCGGCGCCTCAGCACGTCGCGGTCGAGGGGCGACTCCATGTTCCCGCCCACCGCCAGCGAGATGCGGCCGGTCTCCTCGGAGACCACGAGCACCACCGCATCGGTCTCCTCGGCCAGACCAAGCGCGGCCCGGTGCCGCGTGCCCATGGCGCGCGCCAGCTGCGTGTTGCGGGACAGGGGCAGGAAGCACCCGGCCGCAGCCACGCGGTTGCCGCGGATGAAGACGGCGCCGTCGTGCAGCGGCGAGTAGGGCAGGAAGAGGCTCACGAGCAGGTCCGCCGAGACCAGCGCGTCGAGCGGCACGCCCAGCTCGGCGTAGTTGCGGAGACCGGTGCTCCGCTCGAGAACGACGAGAGCGCCGATGCGCTTGGCGGCCAGGGCGTCGGCCGCCTTGACCAGGTCGTCGAACAGGTGGCTCCGCTGCTCGCGGGCCACCAGCGCCACGCCCTGGAAGAGCCGGCTCTGGCCGAGCTGGGCCAATGCCCGCCGCAGCTCGGGCTGGAAGAGCACGATCAGCGCCAGCACCCAGAAGGACCAGAAGTTCTCCAGCAGCCAGCTCGTGCTGAACAGCTCGAACCGGCGCGCCACGAAGGAGGCCACCATGAGACCGCCCAGACCCAGGAGCATCTGCACGGCCCGCGTCTCCTTGAACATCACGAAGACGCGGTAGAGCACGACCGCCACCACGAGGATGTCGACGGCGTCACGCAGGCGGAAGGAGTGGAGCACCGTCCACATCGCTCAGGGGCCCTCGCGCGCGCGGCGTACGGCCTCCGCCACCTTCACCGCCTGTACGGTCTCCTCGACGTCGTGCGTCCGGATGAGCTGCGCCCCGCCCAGCACCGCCACCGCGGTGGCCGCGAGCGAGCCGGGCAGGCGCCGCGCCGGATCGTCCTCACCGGCCACCGCCCCGATGAAGGACTTGCGCGACACGCCCACGCAGACGGGCTGCCCCAGCTCGCGGAGCCGGTGGAGCCCGGCGAGCACGGCGCAGTCCCACTCGTGCCAGACCATGCCCTGGTGCCGGAAGAAGCCGATGCCGGGGTCCACGACGATCAGCGACGGATCGATACCGGCCGCGCGCGCGAGCCCGAGACTCTCCTCGAACAGGCCGCGCACGATGGCGATCGGGTCGCGGCTCGCCTGGATTCGCTCGCCTCGGCCGGCGGGGCATGATCGGGTCGCTCGACTCGCCCGCGGGGAACCCAGCCCCCGGCCGGGCTGCGGCTCGCCCTGCGCCCGCGACGTCCGGCGGCCCGCACTAGCCATCAGGATGAGCGCGGTGCGCGCGCGAGCCACCAGCGGGGCCATGCCGGGATCTCCGGTGAGGCCGGTCACGTCGTTGACGATGCGGGCGCCCGCCTCCAGCGCGGCCAGGGCGGGCAGGCTGCGGCTCGTATCGGCCGAGACCGGCAGGTCGAGCTTCCTCACGAGGAGGTCGATGGCCCAGGCGAGGCGTTCTGCCTCCTGCGACTCCGGGATCCGCGCGGCGAGGTAGGGAGCCGTGGACATGGCGCCCACGTCCACGAACGCGGCGCCGGCTCTCGCCATGCGTTCCCCCGCGCGCAAGAGATGGTCCCCCTCCGTCATGATCGAGGCCTGGTAGAAGGACTCGGGACTCACGTTGAGCGCGCCCGCCACGGCTACGGGCAGACCATCGCCGATGGTGACCCCCCCCAGGTACGCTCGGTTCATCATCTGAGCACCAAAATCGTCGAGGGTCTCCGCCGAGGCCCTCGGAGGTGACGGGGGTTGCGCCGTCCCGCCTTCCTGGGAGCCTGTCGGAGAAAATCTCGCGCGCCGGCTTGACCTTTCGACCGCCGGCTTTGCCGGCAAAACCGATTCGACTCGGGGGAGGGTGTGAAAAGGAGGGCGAGGCCCCCCTCCGAGCTGGTCAGGCCGGGGTCGGCGCGCCCTGCAAGGGCGGCACTCTGAGAAGCCGGGCGATCTCCTCGCCGTCGAGCGACTCGCGTTCCAGGAGCGCCCGCGCCAGCGTGTGCAGCTTCTCCAGGTTCGCCTCGATCATCTGCCGAGCGCGTGCGGCGCACTCGGTCACGATGCGCTTGATCTCCGAGTCGATCAGGATCGCGGTGTCCTCGCTGTAGTCCTTGGCCCGCGACATCTCGCGCCCGAGGAAGATGTGCTCCTCGCTCTTGCCGAACGTGAGCGGCCCCATCTTGTCCGACATCCCCCACTCGCAGACCATCTTCCGGGCCATCTCGGTGGCCTTCTCCAGATCGTCGCCGGCGCCGGTGGTGCGCTGCTGGAACACGAGCTCCTCGGCCGCCCGGCCGCCGAGCAGGATGGTGATCCGGTCGATGAGGTACTCCTTCGAGTAGTTGTACTTGTCGTCCGTCGGCAGCTGCTGGGTGAGGCCCAGCGCCCGGCCACGCGGGATGATGGTGACCTTGTGGAGGGGGTCGGCGCCGGGGAGCAGGTCGGCGACCAGGGCGTGCCCGGCTTCGTGGTAGGCGATGGTCTTCTTCTCCGACTCGGAGATGATCATGGAGCGCCGCTCCACGCCCATCAGGACCTTGTCCTTGGCGTTCTCGAAGTCGAGCATCTCGACGATCTTCTTGTCCTGGCGAGCCGCCAGCAGCGCCGCCTCGTTCACCAGATTCGCCAGGTCCGCTCCCGAGAAGCCCGGGGTGCCCCGCGCCAGCACCTTCAGCTCCACGTTGGGGGCCAGCGGGATGCGCCGCGCATGCACCTTCAGGATCTCTTCCCGACCCTTCACGTCGGGTCGGGCCACGACCACCTGGCGGTCGAAGCGACCCGGGCGCAGCAGCGCCGGGTCGAGCACGTCGGGGCGGTTGGTGGCGGCGATCAGGATCACGCCCTCGTTGGTCTCGAAGCCGTCCATCTCGACCAGGAGCTGGTTCAGGGTCTGCTCGCGCTCGTCGTGGCCGCCGCCCAGTCCCGCGCCCCGGTGCCGTCCGACCGCGTCGATCTCGTCCATGAAGATGATGCACGGCGCGTGCTTCTTGCCCTGCTCGAAGAGATCGCGGACGCGGGAGGCGCCGACGCCCACGAACATCTCCACGAAGTCGGACCCCGAGATGGAGAAGAAGGGCACGTTGGCCTCGCCGGCGATGGCCTTGGCGAGGAGGGTCTTGCCGGTCCCGGGGGGACCGACGAGGAGCACGCCCTTGGGGATCTTGCCGCCGAGCTTCTGGAACTTGGGAGGGTCCTTCAGGAACTCGATGATCTCGCGCAGCTCCTCCTTGGCCTCATCGACGCCCGCCACGTCCTGGAAGGTGACCTTGTTCTGCTTCTCGGAGATGAGGCGCGCCCGCGCCTTGCCGAAGGAGAGCGCCTTGGCGCCGCCGCCCTGCATCTGACGCATGAAGAAGATCCAGACGCCGATGAAGAGCAGCATGGGTACCCACTGGAGGAGAATGGCGTACCAGGGGTTGTTGTCAGGCGGCTTGACCTCGATCTTCACGCCCTTGTCCCGGAGGGACTTCACGAGGTCGGGGTACTCGGCCGTGAAGGTCCTGAAGGCCGAGCCGTCGCTGAGCCGGCCCGTCACCGAGTTGCCCCGGAGCGTCACCTCTCTCACCTCGCCCGAGTCGACCTTCTTCAGGAAGTCGGAGAAGACGATCTCGCCACGGGGTGACTGGTTGGCCTGGAAGAGGTTGAACAGGAGGATGACGATCAGCCCGATCACCATCCAGAGCGCCAGGTTCTTGTAGAACGGATTCATGCCGGTGGAATTATACCATAGGGCTTCAGGACCGCCCCCGGGCGGCCGGCCCGACGTCGTGTCTCGGCTCTCCCGGGCGCGGCTCGCGAGATCGGGCGGGTGGCGGCGGGGCGGCTTCCGGTCGGCCGGGTGGAGTGGGAGCCCAGCACCGGTCAGCGCGCCTGCCCGCGTTCGAGGACGGCTATATGCCGGAGATTGCGGTGCAGCCCGTCGTGGTCCAGGCCGTAACCGACGACGAACTCGTCCGGGATGACGAAGCCGATATAGTCCACGGTCACGTCCACCTCCCGGCGGGCCACCTTGTCCAGGAGCACGCAGAGGGCCAGGCTCCGGGGGTGGCGGGTGGCCAGGTTGCGCCGCAGATAGCTGATGGTGCGCCCGCTGTCGATGATGTCCTCGACGATGATCACGTCCCGCCCCTCGATCGACAGGGAGAGGTCGGAGCTCAATCGTACGACGCCCGAGGGCCGCGTGCTCGAGCCGTACGAGGAGACGCTCATGAAGTCAAGGCTGACCGGCAGCGCGATCGCGCGGATCAAGTCGGCGGCGAAGATCACCGCGCCCTTGAGCACGCCCACCAGCACCGGGGCTCGTCCCGCGTAGTCGCGGCGGATGGCCTCACCCAGCTCCGCGACCCGCACCGTGATCTCGTCGTGGGAGATGAGGATGCGGCCGAGGCGGCCTTCCATGTCCCGGCCGCCGCCTACTTCGCCGTCACGAAGGTCGGCAGCGAGCGGTCGGCGCGGACGCGCTCGGCCGTGCGGACCGCCTCCTCCCTGGTCCTGAAGGCTCCCACTCGGACCCGATAGCGCACTTGCCCATCCTCGATGGTCATCGGCGTGACCTGGGCCTCGAAGCCGCTCTCGGCGAGCTGCTTCTTGACGCCCGCCGCTTGCTGCGAGCTCTTGAAGACCCCGACCTGAACCGTCCATTCAGTCTTCGCCTCTTGGCCGTTCCCAGGGCCGACCGTCGACTCACCCCTCGCCTCCTGGCGCTGCTCGGCGGCCCTGGCTTCGACGGACGTCAGCCGCCTCTCGGGACCGGTCCCCCTCGGCAGGGTAGGCCTATCGGTCCGCTCGGGAGCGGGCTCCGGGCTCAGGCGCGCCTTGGCCGCCACGCCCGGTTTGGCGGTGGCCTCCCCCTTCCCCGATGGCGGGACCGCCCCGAGCGGCGCCGTGAGCGTCTGATAGAAGGTCAGCTTCTCCTGTGGCGCTCGCTCGGTACCCACCTCGGTCAACCCCCCGCGGCGAGGAACCGAGGTTGCCTTGCGGGTGGGCTCGGAGGCGACCGGCAGCTGGGTCTGGCGCGCCCATTGCCGGCCCACGAGCATGCCCAGCGTGAAGGTGAGGCCGAGGATGATCAGCGCGGCCATCCCCAGCGCCACCCAGTGGGGTGCTCCCGGCCCGCCGTTGCCTCGCTGGCGCACACCCGTCGCCATCAGATCACCCCCTCGGATCCCCGGACCGCCTCACGCACGCGCGCCTGGCTCGCCTCGCAGGACTCGTGCGACTACATGCTCTCTGGGGCGGTGACGCCGAGGAGGCCCAGGCCGTTCCTCACGACCTGCCCGACCGCGGCGCAGAGCCCGAGCCGCGCCAGTGTCAGCGGTCGGTCCGCGGTGATGATCCGGTGCGCCTTGTAATAGGGATGGAACACACCGGCCAGCTCCGTCAAGTAATACGCGACCCGATGCGGCTCCCGGGCCCGCGCCGCCCCCGCGACCAGGTCCGGATACTGCAGCAGCCGCTTGATGAGGGCCTGCTCCTCGGGCAACGCGAGCGGGCTGAAGTCCACATCGGTCCAGGGGGGGATGTCGAGCGCGAGGTCGGCCGCATTCCGGAACAGGCTCGCCACGCGCGCATGGCAGTACTGGACGTAGAACACCGGATTGTCGGCGGACCGGCGCGTCGCCACGGCCAGGTCGAATTCCAGCGGGCTGTCGTGACGGCGCGTGAGGAAGGTGAAGCGCGCCGCGTCGCGCCCGACCTCCTCCAGGAGCTCTTCCATGAGCACGAACTCGCCGCGTCGCTTGGACATCCGCACGGGCTGGCCCTCGCGCAGGAGGGTGACCAGCTGCACGATGATCACGTCGAAGGCTTCGCGGGGATGCCCGAGCGCCTCCATGGCCGCCCGAGCGGAACCAGAGGGCGCCGTCCTGCTCGTAGGTGTGGCCGGCGGCGGCGAGCGCCTCGATGGCGCGCTCGGGCAGCCCGGCCGCCCGCACGTCGGCCGCCTCGTGGACCCAGCGGTCGAAGACCGTACCGTACGCGTCCAGCACGCGCCGCTGCGCCGTCACGAATTCGCCGACCGCGCGACGCCCGAGCCGCTCGAGCCGCTCGCGCTCGGGAAGGGCCAGCAGGGCGCGCACGCCCGCCGGATCGCGAGCGAGCCACTCCCGGGCCAGATCGATGAGGTACTCGCCCTGATAGCACTCCGCCGGCAGCTTGACCGGCTCTCCCATCTCCTGGCGCAGCCGCACCTCGATGGAGCGCGCGAGGGTCAGGACCTGGTTCCCCGCGTCGTTGACGTAGTACTGCGACTCGACGGTGGAGCCGAGCGAGCGGAGGATGCGCGCGAGGGCGTCGCCCACCGCCGCCGCCCGGGCGTTGACGATCACGAGCGGGCCGGTGGGGTTCGCGGAGACGAACTCGAGCCGATAGCGCTTGCCCTTTCCCGCCTCGCTCGTGCCGTACCCGGCTCCGGCGGCCAGGATGTGGCGGAGCGCTTCCGCGCACCAGCGCGGCCTGAGGAAGGCGTTGAGGAAGCCCGGCCCCGCGACCTCGAGCCGCTCGACGGCGGGCGTGTCGGGAAAGTGCGCGACGATCGCCTCGGCCACGGCGCGCGGGGCCCGACGCGCCTGCCGGGCAAGTGTCATGGCCACATTGGTCGCGTAGTCACCGTGGCTCTCCTCGCGCGGCACCTCCCAGAACACCGACTCGGGAACGGGCAGCCCCGCTCGGTTGAGCGCCTCCTTCAGAGCGTCCGCCAGGTGATCGGTGATGTTCAGCTGCATCGTCGGGTGTTGAAGACAGCAATCGCCGCCCATGGCGGCGGCGCCTCATCATACGCCTCGCCCGGAGCGCGCCGGAACAAAAATCGGCGATTCTTCAGAGGGCGAGCAGGTCGCGAAGGCGCGCATGATCGAGGACGGCGTCGAGCGTGTCGGCCAGCCGGTCATAGGCTGCCTCGCGCGAGGCGCGCGCATCGGGAGCGACGCCCGGCCGGCCGGCGATGCGCGCCGCCCGGGCCCAGTCGAGGATCCGGCGCCGAACGGCGCCCGCGTCGAGGAGGCCGTGGAGATACGTACCCTGGACACGGCCGTCCGCGGATGCGCACCCTTCGGCCGCGCCCCCGACGTCGAAGAGCGGACGCCCGTCTGCGTCCGGCACGGTGCGGCCCATGTGGATCTCGTAGGCCTCGAAGTCCGGGCCGTCAGGGAGCCACCGGGCCACGACCCGTCGGGTGGTCTTCCTTCGCTCGAGGACCGTCTCCACCGGGAGAAGACCGAGTCCCTCCTCTCGGCCGCCGCTCTCCACGCCGTGCACGTCGTTCACCGATCGGCCGAGCATCTGATAGCCGCCGCAGACACCGAGCACCGCGCCGCCTCGTGTCACGTGGGAGCGGACCGCCGCGTCGAATCCCCGAGACTTAAGGAAGCGCAGGTCGGCGATGGTGTCCTTGGAGCCGGGCAGCACGACGAGGTCGACACCCTGCAGCACTCGGGGCTCCTCGACGTA
>WNGB01006903.1_pt1 | contig 16557 bp, 15 predicted proteins | sample 5400681 | NCBI WGS metagenome assembly WNGB01 (sample SAMN13153367, study PRJNA577476) | soil metagenome | isolation source: 115 cm soil or saprolite under grassland replicate 2 | place: USA:California | collected 2016-06-15 | reverse complement strand
TCGATGTCGGCTCGTCGCATCCTGGGGCTGGAGCAGGTCCCAAGGGTCGGGCTGTTCGCCCGTTAAAGCGGTACGCGAGCTGGGTTTAGAACGTCGTGAGACAGTTCGGTCCCTATCCGTCGTGGGCGCAGGAGACTTGAGGGGAGCTGCCCCCAGTACGAGAGGACCGGGGCGGACGGACCTCTGGTGTGCCAGTTGTCGCGCCAGCGGCACTGCTGGTTAGCCACGTTCGGCAGGGATAAGCGCTGAAAGCATCTAAGCGCGAAGCTCGCCCCAAGATGAGGTCTCCCACCGGGTCAAACCGGGTAAGGCCCCTCGCAGACTACGAGGTAGATAGGCCGGAGGTGTAAGCACGGCAACGTGTTGAGCCGACCGGTACTAATAGGCCGAGGACTTGACTCTTGCTCGCGCTCGCTATCGAGTTCCGGGTCACGGGCCCGCGCGCCCGCAGACTCGCACCCTCGAGCCGTTTCGGCGGCTATAGCGGAGGGGAAACACCCGGTCCCATTCCGAACCCGGAAGTTAAGCCCTCCAGCGCCGATGGTACTGCCCTGGTAACGGGGTGGGAGAGTAGGTCGCCGCCGGACATCGTCGAAGAAGGGCCCCGAATCGGGGCCCTTCTTCCTTTGAGCGGTAAGGTTCGGGCTGTGCCGAGGGAGAGAACCGACCCCAGTCGCGGGCGGCGGCCGCGCCCGGTCAGCCACGACGGGCCACCTGGCGAACGGGCTCAGCGCTGGGTCGTCGAGGAGATCCGAACGACCGCTCGAGCCGGAAAGGCGGACCAGGCCCTGCGCGCCTTCGAGGAGGCCGTCGATCTCCTGGAACGAGGAGAGGAGGCCGCCGCCGTGAAGGCCGCCACCCAGGCCAAGTGGCTCGCTTCGCGTTCCGGGGCCGTGCGGGAAGTGCTCGGCATCGCGCTGTATCGAACGGAGCGGTTCCGGGACGCCCTCCGCGAGCTCCAGGCGTACCGGCGGATGACCGGGCGGGTCGATCAGAATCACCTCATAGCGGACTCCCATCGCGCTCTGGGGGCGCCGGAGAAAGCGGTGGAGCCGGCCATAGAAGCGGTGCGCGCCCCGATCCCCGAAGAGGTGCGGGCGGAGGCCGCGATGGTTGGGGCCTCGGCGCTGGCCGATCTCGGTCGCTACACCGAAGCCCTCGGCATCCTGCGGTCCTTCCACAGTCAGGAGCAGCTGGCCCGCCCGTTCGATCTGAGGCTGTGGTACGTGACCGGCGAGATCCTCGAGCGGGCCGGACGCCCCGAGGAGGCGGCCGAGGAGTTTCGCCGGGTCGTCCGCCACGATCCACAGGCGTTCGACGCCGCCGAGCGGTTGGCAAGGCTGGGCTGACTCGGTCAGCCAGCCTCGGCGCGCTCTACCGCCTGCTGGCGCTCCTGCCGTTTCTTCCAATATCGGGCCAATCCGGCCGCGTTCGTCTTCATGTCGGACAGGACGTCGTACCGGCTCGGATCGACCGGGGTCACACCGTCAAACTCCGATGCCGTTCGCCGGTCCAGGAGTTCGGCGATCCGATCGAGATCGTCGGTCTCCTGGAGGGCGTCTCGCACGATGTCTGCCCACTTCCGAAGGCGGGAGGCCGCGATCGCGCACAGCTCGTCCACTTCGGAGACCGGGCCGAAGTGGCTAAACAGCAGCACCGACTTGGCGCGGTGCCGGATGCGTTCGATGCTTTCCAGTCCGAGCTCGACGTCGATGTCGGGGGGCGGGGTTGCCGGCCGCAGCACGCGGTCATCCGGCAAATGGATGCCCAGAGCGTCGCCGGTGAACAGGGCGCCCGAGAGCGAGTCCACCAGGGCGACGTGGTGGGAGGCATGGCCGGGTGTGTACAGAACCTCGAGGCTCCGGGTTCCGAGGCGGATGGTGTCGCCTTCGTTCACCGCGCGGATCCGGTCCGAGGGCGCCGGGTCAACCGGACCGAACAGGCGCTGGAGGCGCTCCCGGCCGTACACGCGCGTCGCGCTGGCCACGAGCTTCTCCGGTTCCGCCAGGTGCGGAGCCCCTCGCTGATGCACCCAGATGGTGGCGCGAGTGAAGCGTTGGGCAAGTCGGCCGACACCGCCGGCATGGTCCAAGTGGATGTGGGTGACCACGATGTGCGCTAGGTCCTCGGGGCTCAGGCCCAAGGCATCGAGACCGGATCCGACCGTTTCCACGGAGGTGGTCGGGCCCGTCTCGACCAACGCGGGTTCCTCTCCCTGGAGGACATAGGCGGACGTCACCGAGGGCCTTCCGGCCGTGCGGGTGTCGATCCCGGTGATGCCCGATGCCGCCTCGTAGGTCTCGGCCATGGCTGAGCGAGTGTATCGGTGACACTTCGGCCACACGGAGGCGCAGGTCAGGTGCCATATCCGAGAACGATGTCACTGCCACCTCGTACGGTTCCTGCGAAGGGAGGAGCCATGGTCACCGTGAACGTGGTGGTGCTGGCAGGACGGCTGTCCGACGTACCGGAAGTCAAGGAGATGCCCTCTGGAGACCACGTGACGCGGTTTCGCCTTCACGTTCCGGATCCCGGCAGACGCGTTCTCCCTCTCCCGGTCTCCGTGTGGGACAAGTTGGCCAGGAAGGGCTGCGACCGCCTCGTCAAGGGCGATGCGGTCCTGGTTCGCGGCCATCTGGTCCGCAGGTTCTTCCGAGACGGTGGGGGCGGCCGGTCGGTCACCGAGGTCGTGGCGACGGAGGTGAAGAAGCTGGAAGAGCCCACCCCGGAGTAGTTCCGCGAACCTCATACGGCCGGGCACAGCCCCGGGTCGGGGCCAGCCGTCAGGGCCGGAAGGGTCGAAGCACCAGGCCGGTTCGCGGCTTGGGCCAGAAGTACGTCGACTTCTGAGGGAGCTTCCGGCCGGCCGCCACCAGCTTCCACACTCGGTCGACCTTGGTGGGCGGGAGGAAGAAGGCTGCCCTTCCCTGGCCGGAACGGACCGCGGCTTCGGCCGAGGCCGCGTCGGGCACGAACCGCAGACCGATGTCCGGGGTCCGGTCCAGGACTTGGTCGTGGAGCGCACACACCGTCGGTGGTTCTCCACGAACCGAAGCCACCCGGTGGATCAGGATGCCGTCCTCGAGCTCGGCGACGCCGAAGGTGAGGTGATCGTCGCTCACCGTGGCCAGGATCTCCGCAAGGTCGGGGACCCGTTCGCCCAAGCGCGTCGACGGCGAGCCGTTCGTGACCACGCGGTGGATGGGGAGCACGGGCGGGTCCTCGGCCCGGGCGTCCACGATCATCATCATCATGGCGTCCCAAGGACCGGGCCCGAACCGCGAGCGCATCTCCTCGCGATGGGCCAGGGCGACCGTGTACCGGTGATGTCCGTCGGCGATCATCAGCCGGCCCGCCCGAACGGCCTCCAGGGGTTCGGCGGCGCCATCGGGCACGACCCACAGGCGATGGTGGGTGCCTTCCTCGTCGTCCAGCTGCAGCGCCGGCGGGCCGCTGGTGGCGGCGTCCAGGAATCCGGACAGGGCCTCTGACCTCTGCGGGCTCACCGCCAGCGTGTACACGGGGGAGAGGTTCGTCGACATCGCCCTCAGGAGGTTCAGCCGGTCCTCGATGGGGCCGGCCAGGGTTCGCTCGTGGGGAACGATGGAGCCTCCCCACGGCTCGAGGTCCACCTCGGCGATCAGTCCCCTGACCCGGCGCCTGGTTCCACCCAGGTGAAACTGGAACTCGTACGGGTACACGCTGGGCTGGGGCGTGGAGCGGAGGACGCCTCGCTCCCGCCACGACCTGAGGGAGGAGGCCGCCTCCGTATACTGGTCGGCCGAATCGGGCGAGCCGGCGCCGTTCGTTCCCTCTCGGGAGAGGATGAGGCGGACCACGTTGAAGGGGCTCGCCCGATAGAAGCGCTCCTGATCCAGGGGAGATATGACGTCGTATGGTGGGGTGGTCAGAGCTTCCAAGGGACCGGCCACTGCCGTGTCGTAGACCAGGCCGACGAATGGGCGAGCTTCGGGCATCCGAGTCTTTATAGAGGCATTCCGCGATGGATGTGAGCGAGCAGGAAGACGACCGGCCCACCCGAGCGTACGAGCTGCTGGAGCGGGCCCGGGAATTCCTTCGGCGCGGTCATCCTCACCAGGCCGCCATGCTGCTGGGTGAGGCCAAGCTGCTGGAGCCCGACAAGGGATCGATCCGCGAAGCGCTGGGCCGGGCGCTCTACCTCTCCGGGCGGACCGCTCGGGCCCGGCGGGAGTTCGCGAAGGCCGTCCAGATCGACCCCGTCAACGACTATGCGCACTTCGGACTGGCCCTCTCCTGCGCCCGCACCGGCCAACGCACGCGCGCCATCGCTCACCTGAAGCTCGCCATCGCCATGCGGCCGAGCGTGGAAGCCTACCGCCAGGCGCTCGACCAGATCGGCGATTGACGCCGTGACGCTGGCCGAACGATACGACGCGCTCTTCATCGATCTCGACGGCGTGGTCTACCGGGGGGACCAAGCGATCCCGGCTGCGGTCCACGTGCTGCCGGAACTTCGGCTCCCGGGCCTGTCCCTGCTCTTCCTCACGAACAACTCCGCCCGGACCCCCGACCAGGTGGCCGAGAAGCTGCGCGGGCTGGGGGTGCAGGCCGAGCCCAAGGACGTGTTGACGTCCGCCCTGGCCACGGCTGGGCTGCTCCGCAGGGAGGGAGCCGGTGGCCGGACCGCGTTCGTCATCGGCGAGCGAGGGGTCCGGGAGGCGCTGCAGGCGGTCGGCATCCAGCTCCTGGAGGATGAGCCCGATCGAGCCGATCTCGTCGTGGTCGGCTGGGACCGGACCGTTGACTACGCGAAGCTCCGGACCGCCTCCCTCCTCGTGGAGCGGGGCGCCAGGCTGATCGCCACGAATGCCGACGCATCCTATCCGGCGCCGGAGGGGCAGTGGCCCGGCGCGGGGGCGCTTCTCGCTGTCGTCACCACGACCACCGGCGCGCACCCCACGGTGGTGGGCAAGCCTTCATCGCCTCTGTTCGAGGCCGCCGCGGAGGCGACCGGCGCCACCCGCCCACTGGTGGTAGGCGATCGCCTCGACACCGACGTGGTGGGAGCGGCGGCGATGGGGTGGGACTCCCTGTTGGTGTGGACGGGGGCGGCCCGGCCGGCGGACCTGCTTGCCGCGCAGACGCTTCCCACCTACGTGGGGGAGGACCTCTCGGTCCTGCTCGACGAGCGCCCACCGGGCCGGTTCCGACCGGCCACCGATCAGGACGTCGAACCCTTGCGGGAGATGCTCGAGGGATCCGGTCTCCTCTCGAACGGGCTCGAGCTGCGTCTCTCGCGGACCTTGGTCTCGCGCGGCTCGGACCGACGCTCGCCGGTCGACGCCACGGCGTGTCTGGAGGAGTTCGATGGCTTCGGCCTCCTGCGATCCGTGGCGGTGCGGCCCGACCTTCGAGGGAAGGGCTTGGGGATGCTGGCCACCGCCGCCGCGGTGCGAGAGGCTCGGTCCCTGGGGACGTCTCGCGTGTTCCTGCTCACGGAGACGGCCGAGGGCTTCTTCAAGGGCTTGGGCTTCTCCGTGATCGAGCGCGACACGTTGCCGGGGGCGGTCGGGACGAACGCGCATGCCGTCGAGGAGTGTCCCTCGGCCGTGGCGATGGCGATCGACGTGCAGCCCTAGCCGGGCCAGCCGCCCCCGTACTGGTCACCGAACGGGGGCGGGCGCCGGCGACCCCACCCCCAACCACTGGGCACGTCCGGCCGCCGCGGCGGCGGCAGAGCTCCGAACCGCTCCTTCGGGAAGAACAGCAAGGCTATCAACGCGCCGAACGCAAACCCCCCGATGTGGGCGAAGAAGGCGATCCCACCGCCCGTGTTGACGCGGGAGGCGAGCGAACCCACGCCGCTGAACAGTTGGAGAACGAACCACGCTCCCAGCACGACGTAGGCGGGCAGGTACACGAAGGTGATGAAGAGGAAGATCACGAGCGTCAGCACGCGGCGTCTCGGGAACATGACGATGTAGGCACCGAGCACGCCGGCGATGGCCCCGGACGCGCCGAGGTTGGGGATCACGGAGTTCAGGCTGACCAAGAGCTGGGCGACGGAGGCGACGACCCCGGCCACGAGATAGAAGAGGAGATAGAAGGGGGGGCCCACCTTGTCCTCGACGTTGTTCCCGAACACCCACAGGAACAACATGTTGCCCCCGATATGGAGCCAGCTTCCGTGCAGGAACATGGCCACGAAGATCGATTCCCACCACGACTTGTTGCCGCATTCCTGTCTGAACCTAGCTTGGAACTGCTCAGCTTGGGAGGGAGTCACGTTGAATTCGTCCTCTATCTCTTGTCCGGCATCGGGTCCGCCTTCTCCGAGGTTCGTTTGGTGAGTGACCTCCCAGGGGATCTCGGCGTGGCAGAAGAAGAACGTCTGCTGATCGGTCTCGCTGCCGAACGTGGGCTGCCACAGCAGGAAGGCCAGCACGTTCAGGGCGATGATGGCGACCGTGACGATGGGGAAGTGCCGAACGGGATTGTCGTCGCGGATCGGGATCACGGGTGCAGTCTGCCCCGAGTCGGCCCGTTCACGCCAGTTTGCGCAGGCGGAGCAGGTCGCTGAAGCTTGCGTCGATCTTGACCTGTCCGACCAGGTAGGCCGAGAAGAGCGACCTCCGTCCGTCCACGAGCTCGACCAGGTCGTCGCTCGAGACGCGGATCCGGATCTCGTAATGGGGCGGCACGCCTTCGTGGATTGACCCCATCGCGCCATCGGCGAGCTCGGTCCAGTAGGACACGCCGAGGTCGGAGAGGGCGACCTCGATGACCCTGGATTCCGGCAGGGCGCCCGCCAACGAGCTCCGAACCCCGCTGCCCGATTCCTCGAGGCGCTTCATCAGCTCTCGAAGCTTCCGCTCGACCTGACGCTTTGTCGCCACGATGCTCCCTCATCGAGCAGGATCGCCGGATGCTGGAGAACGGGTCGACCGGCGGCGCGGATTATACCCGCCGCTCGGGGAGGGCCGGGGGGTATCCTTGCCTCGATGCACGAGGTGACGAGCACCTTCGTACGCGCGCGGGTGATAGCGTTCCCGTCCCCCCAGCGCGAGGGCCTCGCCCCGGCGTGACGTGCGCCGGCGCCTCGACGTCGAGATGGTCCGCCGGGGGATCGCGGCCAGCCGCTCCGAGGCGACCAACGCCATTCGGTCGGGCAAAGTGACCGTGGCGGGCCGTCCCGCGGCGAAGTCGAGCATGCTGGTCCTGCCCGAGGAGCCGATCGCCATGGCCCGGGCCGCCCGGCCCTTCGTGTCCCGGGGAGGGGAGAAGCTGGATGCCGCGCTGGACCGGTTCGGGGTCGATGTCTCCGGTCGAACCGCTCTCGACGCCGGCGCGTCCACGGGAGGCTTCACGGACTGCCTCCTTTCCAGGGAGGCCGCCCACGTGATCGCGATCGACGTCGGGTACGGGCAGCTCGACTGGCGTCTTCGAGAGGATGCTCGTGTGACGGTGCTGGAGCGGACCAACGTCCGCGACCTCCAGCCTGAGGCACTGCCGCACGCGCCGGATCTGGTCACCGCCGATCTCTCGTTCATCTCCCTGCGACTGGTTCTCCCGACGCTCGTCCGATGCTCCGCGCCCGGCGCGGAGTTCGTGCTGCTGGTGAAGCCGCAGTTCGAAGCCGGCCGCTCCGAGGCGGACGGCGGGGGAGGGGTGATCCGAGACGCGGAGGTGTGGCGGCGGGTCTTGCGGTCCGTGGCCACGGCCGCGGAGGACCTGGGCCTCGAGATCGACGGCGTCATGCCGTCGCCGCTGCTGGGGCCGGCGGGGAACGTGGAGTTCTTCCTGCACGCCCACCGCCGAACGGGCGGGGAGACGGAACCGAACCCACAGGTCCCATCCGACCTCGACCGGGCCGTCGAGGAAGGGCAGGAGCTCGCCGCGCGCCATGGCTGAGCGCATGAACCTCCGGCGGGTGGGCCTGGTCGTGCACGCCGGGCGCTCGGGCGCGCTGGAGGCGGCGGAGGACCTGGTCCGGTGGCTGCGCGAGCGGGGCATCTCGGCCAGAGGGCTGGAAGGCGAGGATGTGGGCGCCGACGAGAAGGTCCCGATCGGATCCTTCGGCCAGGGACTGGACCTGGTCCTGTCCGTGGGCGGGGACGGAACGCTCCTTCGGGCCGCCCAGCTCGCCGCCAAGGCGAACATTCCGGTCCTCGGCGTGAAGGTTGGACGGCTCGGCTTCCTGACCGAGGTCGAACCTGCCGAGGCCCCGGCGCTGTTGAGCGGACTCCTGGAAGGGAAGGCGCGGGTCGAAGAGCGGCTGGCGCTGGAGGCGCGGGCGGAGGGCGCTCCCTGGGACGAGCCGCAGTGGGCTCTGAACGAGGTCATCGTGGAGAAGAAGGCCCGACACCGCCTCATCACGCTGGCGGCCCGGATCGGCGGCGAGTACGTCACGATGTTCTCCGCCGACGGGGTCATGGTGGCCACCCCCACCGGATCGACCGCGTACTCGTTCTCCGCGCGCGGGCCCATCGTGTCGCCGAAGGTCCCCTGCCTCCTCCTCACTCCCGTCTCCCCGCACATGGTCTTCGACCGGTCCATCGTGCTCTCCACCGAGGAGGGCGTGACCCTCGAGGTGTTGGGTGAGGAACCCGGCGTGATCTCCGCCGACGGGCGGCCGGCGCTCGAGCTCCCCGTGGGGTCGCGGGTCCGCATCGAACCGGCCGACCGGCCGGCGCGGCTGGTGCGCAGGGAGGGGTCGCCCAGCTTCTTCGCCCTGCTCAGGGAGAAGTTCTCGCTCCCGGGGGCCGCCCCCCACCTCGGCCTCGATCCGGCGGACATCGGGCCCGATCCGAGAGGCTCCCGCTAGGATTTCGGACATGTCCTCGCCTTCCCCGAGAGGTTCCAGGTGACCGATCGTGGCCCTTAGGCTGGTCAGGCGGCGGGCCCACCCGGGCGGGCAGGCAGCCAGGATGGCCAGGGTGGACCGGCGGACCAAGAACCTCCTCCGGCGGATCCAACCGGGGGAGATCGCTGTGATCGACCACGAGGACCTCGATCGCGTGGCCGCCGAGGGCCTGGTCGAGAAGGGAGTGGCCGCCGTGGTGGACGCCGCCCGTTCCATCAGCGGCCGCTATCCGAACCTCGGGCCGCTGATCCTCGTCGAGCACGGGGTGCCCCTGATCGACGGCGTCGGGCACCTCGTGATGTCGAAGATCCGGGAGGGTGACGCGGTGCGGGTCGATGGAGACCGTCTGTACCTGGACGGCAGGGTAGCGGCGGTGGGGAATCGCCAGACCCGCGAATCGGTCACGGCCGAGATGGAGGTGGCCCGCCGGCGACTGGCCGATCAGTTCGAGAGCTTCGCCCAGAACACCATGGAGTTCATGGCCCGGGAGCGGGACCTGTTGTTCGGGGGAGCGGGGCTTCCCGACCTCGATCACGACCTCACCGGCCGGCATGTCCTGGTGGTGGTCCGCGGCTATCACTACAAGGAGGACCTCGCCGCCCTCAAGCCCTACATCCGCGAGGTCCACCCCGTCCTGATCGGCGTGGACGGAGGAGCCGACGAGTTGCTCGAGCACGGGTACCGCCCGCATCTCATCGTGGGTGATATGGACTCGGTCTCGGAGCGAGCGCTCAGCTCGGGGGCGGAGATCGTGTTGCACGCCTATCCGAACGGGTACGCCCCCGGAGAGGAGCGGCTGACCGCACTGGGGCGGCCGTTCAAGACGCTCCAGGTCTCGGGGACCAGCGAGGACATGGCCTTCCTGCTGGCCCACGGCAAGGGCGCCGACCTCATCGTGGCGGTGGGGAGCCACGGGAACCTTCGCGAATTCCTGGACAAGGGACGGATGGGCATGGCCAGCACCTTCCTGGTCCGGCTCCGGGTGGGGGAGATCCTGGTTGACGCGAAGGGGGTGTCCCGCATGTACCGCGGCCGGATCCGCGGGGGCGACGCGGCGTTGCTCGTGGGTGCGGCGCTGCTGGCCATCATCATGGTGGTGGCGATCTCCCCGCCCCTCCGGCTGCTGGTCCGGTTGCTGTACGAGTCGGTTCGCAATTTCGTATTCAGGGTGACCAATTGATCTCGTTCCGATATCACCTCGTGTCGATCGTGGCAGTGTTCCTGGCTCTGGCGTTGGGAGTGGTGGTGGGGACCACCGTGGTGAATCAGGGGATCGTCGACGATCTGAGGCGTCGAACGGACGCCGCGGTGGACAGCTCTGACAAGCTGAAGACCCAGATCGCCGAGCTGAACTCGCGGCTCGACGCGTCGAGGAGCTTCGAGAACATCGTCATGCCACTGCTTATCAAGGACCAGTTGACGGGAGCCGAGGTGCTGGTGGTGACCCAGCAGGACGTGAGTGCCTCGGACGTGGACAGTGTCCGTCGCGCGCTGATCGACGGCGGTGCATCGGTGTTGGCGGAGATCGTGGTGACCAATCGGATGGCCTTGTCGGACAGCACTTCTCAGGCCGCCCTGGCCGGCGCGTTGGGCACGGTCAACAGCCGCGTGCCGGAGGAATTGGCGAAGGAAGCCGCCCGGGCCGTCGGGGCGCGGCTGGCCAACGGCCCCGGGCTGGCGCCGAGCGACGTGTTGAGCTCGCTGGACTCGGCCGGGTTCGTGGTCCTCCGGGGCGGGACCGGGATCTCCGGCATCGGAGGCGGGGCCCAAGCCGTGGTCCTCCTGTTGGGGACGACCCGGCCACCGGTGGTCGATCCCGGGTTCTTCATGGCACCACTGGCGGCGGCATTGGTGGAGGCGCAGCGGCCGGTGGCTGCGGCCGAGACGGAAACGACCGTGGCCCCGTTCGTCCCGCTGCTTCGGGACGACGGAAGCCTCGACGGACAACTCGTCACCGTGGACGACGCCGACAACATGGTCGGCCGGCTGGCGCTGGTGCTCGGACTGCGGGATCTCCTGGCATCCCCCGGCAGGGGAGGGGACTACGGGGTGAAGGCCGGAGCCTCGGCGCTCCTGCCGAAGCCTTGACCTGATGCCCCGGCCACCCCGGCGGAAGAAGCCCACCGTCCTGGCCCTGGTGGCGGCGCACGACGAGGAGGCGGCCATCGCCCGCACGGTCAAGGCGCTGGCGGGCCTGGATGCCGTGGGCGGCGTGGTGGTGCTGGCCGACGGCTGCACGGACCGAACAGCCGACGAGGCGGTCGAAGCCGGGGCGAGGGTCTTCGTCGCGCCGCGGAGGATGGGAAAGGGCGGGGCCATCGAGTCGGCGCTCGGCCGCGCCCCGCCCGCCGACGTCTATCTGTTGGTCGACGGGGACGTGGGAGACACCGCCTCGGAGACGGAAGCGCTGGTGCGAGAGGTGACCGGAGGCCGGCTGGACATGGCGATCGGCCGCCTCCCTCCCCAGGCCGGCGGCGGGTTCGGGATCGTGAAGGGACTGTCTGGCAAGGCCATCAGGTTGCTGACCGGGTTCGAACCGGCCGAACCGTTGTCCGGGCAGCGTGCCGTGAGGCGCGAGGCCCTGGAGGCTTGCCGGCCGCTGGCCGAAGGGTTCGGCCTGGAGACCGCGATGACCATCGACGCCGTCCGGCTCGGTTTCAGGGTGGGGGAGATCCCGGTCGACATGGGCCATCGAGCCACGGGGCGATCCATTTCGGGGTTCCTCCACCGAGCGGGCCAGGGGGCCGATATCCTTCGAGCCGTGGTGCCCCGCGCACTCCGGCTCAGGTGAGTCGCAGTTCGCTGATCGTCCTAGGGGCGGTGCTGTCCGCCGCCGTGGCCCTGCTCCTCGCGCTCCGGCTGAGGCGCCTCCGGGCCCCGGGAGCCGTGAACTACAGGGGCGAGTCCCTCCCACAGGTGCTCGGCATGGCCCTCGCTGCCGGCCTGAGCGTGGGCGTGTCCGTCGTCCTCGCGGTCGACGCGGGCCAGTATCTCGTCTTCCCGACCACCCGAGGAGCGGTGGAGATCCTTGCGGCCATCCTGCTGGTGTTCGCCGGCGGCCTCCTGGACGACCTTCAGCCTCACACTGTGCACGGCGTGATCCGGCACTTCGGGGAGCTTCTGCGGGGCCGGGTTACCTCTGGCATCGTGAAGATGGCCGTGGCGGGGGTGGGCGCGGCCGTGTTCTGCTGGGTCACCCGCGACCACAGGGTCCCGCTGTACCTGGGGATCCCGTTCGTGGCCGGCATGGCCAACTTGTGGAACCTGCTCGACGTGGCTCCCGGCCGGGCCGTCAAAGCCTTCCTGCCGGTCGCCACCCTGTCCCTCGTGCTCGCCCACTCCAAGGGGTTCGCCCTGTTCAACGCGGCGGCCCTGGGGGGGGCCGTGGCGATCCTGCCCCTGGACCTGGCCGAACTCGGCATGCTGGGTGACTCGGGTGCCTACGTGCTGGGGTTCGTGGCCGGGGCGGGCCTCTTCCTCCGCCTCTCCACGCCAGGGGTGGCCACCGGTCTCGTCGTGGTCGTGGCGCTTCACGTGCTGGCCGAGACCGTCACGCTGACCCGGCTGATCCGGGCCACGCCGCCCCTCCGGTGGGTGGACGACCTCGGCCGCCTTCACGAGAAGGGCCTGCGGCCGGAATCTTCTGCCTCGGCGTAGCGAATGGGGTTCACGGCCCCGGGTCCCTCTGTTAGCATGGAATCCCGTAGTGACCCCGCGATCGAAATACGTGTTCGTCACGGGTGGAGTCGCCTCCGGGCTCGGCAAGGGGATCACCTCCGCCTCCATCGCCCGGCTCCTGAAGTCTCGCGGGCTTCGGGTCACCCTCCAGAAGCTGGACCCCTACATCAACGTCGACCCCGGCACGATGAATCCGTTCGAGCACGGGGAGGTGTTCGTGTTGGACGACGGGGCCGAGACGGACCTCGACCTCGGCCACTACGAGCGGTTCACCGACGAGAGCCTGGCCCGGGAATCGAACGTCACCACGGGCTCGGTCTACCTGACCGTGATCCAGAAGGAGAGGCGGGGCGAGTACCTGGGCAAGACCGTGCAGGTCATCCCCCACATCACCAACGAGATCAAGGAGCGCATCCGGCGGCTCGCCGCGACCACCGACGCCGAAGTGTGCGTGGTCGAGGTGGGCGGAACAGTCGGTGATATCGAGAGCCTCCCCTTCCTCGAAGCCATCCGGCAGCTCCGCAACGAGGTCGGCCGAGAGAACGTGGCGTTCGTGCACGTCTCGCTGATGCCGTTCATCGGTCCGACCGGTGAGCTCAAGACGAAGCCGACCCAGCACTCAGTGAAGGAGCTGCGGTCGATCGGTATCCAGCCGGACGTGATCGTTTGTCGCTCGGACCGGGCGATCGGGCCGAAGCTCAAAGAGAAGATCTCGCTGCTGTGCGACGTCGAGGCCCGGGGCGTGGTCTCCGCGGTCGACGCCGACTCCATCTACGAGGTCCCGCTGGCCCTGCATCGCGAGGGGTTGGACGGGCTGCTGGTCCGGCTGCTGGGCTTGGACGACGGCGAGCCGGAGCTCACCGAATGGCGCGAGTTGGTCGACCGGGTGCACCGAGCGGTGGCGCCCGTCAACATCTCGATCGTCGGCAAGTACGTGACCCTGAAGGACGCCTATCTGTCGGTGATCGAAGCCCTGAAGCACGGCGGATTCCACCACGGGGCCAAGGTCAACATGACCTGGATACCTTCGGACGAGCTGATCGACGCCAACGTCGAGGAGGTGCTATCCGAGGCCGACGGCATCCTCGTGCCGGGTGGGTTTGGCATCCGGGGCGTGGAGGGGAAGGTCGCCGCGATCCAGTTTGCTCGGGAGCGGCGCATCCCGTATCTGGGGCTCTGTCTCGGCCTGCAGTGCGCGGTCATCGAGTTCGCCAGGAACGTGTGCGGGCTGGAGGGCGCGAACTCCTCGGAGTTCGATCCCGCGACGCCGCACCCCGTCATCGACCTGCTGCCCGAGCAGGAGGGCGTCCTCGATAAGGGCGGGACCATGCGCCTGGGGGCGTACCCGGCCGAGCTGCTGCCGGGAAGCCTGGCCCAGCGGGTGTACGGCGAGCCGGTGGTGTCCGAACGGCACCGCCACCGCTACGAGGTCAACCCGGCGTACCACGCCGCGCTCCAGGACCACGGAATGGTGCTGTCGGGGATGTCACCGGACCGGCGGCTGGTCGAGATCATCGAGCTGCCCGATCACCCGTACTTCATCGCCGGTCAGTTCCATCCGGAGCTCAAGTCGCGACCTACCCGGCCGCACCCCCTGTTCAGGGACTTCGTGGGGGCGGCCTTGGCCCGTCGCCAGGGCGCGCTGACCGAACCGCTCGCCATCTCGGGCTAGCGGTTCCGGGAACCCGGGGCTCATCACCGTCGTCTCATCTGCCGGCCGACGAGGAGGGTGGAGCTGTGAGCGCCGCGCGACCCGTGAGGGCAATCCTGTTGATAATTCTCTTCCTCGCTGCCGCTTGCACCGAGCAGGGTGGGTCAGGCCCAACCTCGAGCATCCCCGGGCCCTCGTCTCCCCCCTCCGTGATCAAGTCGGGCGGCCCGGAAGGAAGGATCGACCCCTCCGGCGGTCCGGGCGCCGCAACCGGCCTTGAGGCTGAGCTGCGATGCAGCTCGACGGAGCCTGGCTACGGAGTGGTCGAGCTTCGATGGACCGTGGCGACCCACCCCGGGACCGCTCAGTGGGTGGAGGCCACGATCTACTCAGAGAGATTCGATGACGGAAGGTCCCAAAGCAGTGGGACCATGCCTCCGGATCGGTCCTCGTTCTCATGGGACCGGTTCTTCCCCGGGGCGGTTCACTTCTGGAGGGTTCTGACGCTCCATGGAGACACCTGGGTACCGAGCGAGGTGGGACGGTTCACGCCCGGGCCGTGCATCGGAGACTTGGTATCCCCTTCTGGCTTCTAGAGCCCAGCCAACGTCGTTGACCATTCCGTTGAAAAATCATTGACGCGGAACGCCGCGCGGGTGTAGGAAGGGCTCCTCCAGGGGAAGGGGGGTCCATGCGCATCCGCGCCGCGGGTGTCGTTTCTCGCAGGCTGGTCTCGGGTGTCACCGTCGCGTTCGTTGGGATCATGCTCGGTCTTCCGGCCGCCCGCGCCGTTGCCACAGGTTCCAAGAGCGACACTCGCCGAGGGGGCAACGTCGCCCCGCGACTGCTGCCTCCGCCAGACGTCGTTCGGGAAGGACCCTCCCGGTCGAGCCCGTTCGGGAAGACCCGGGCGACGATGCCGAAGTTGCCCGCGATCCCGGTCCCGATCGAAGACATCAACCCTGATAACTCGGACCTGGACGCGTCGGACGCCGACGGAGCTTCCGGCGGCCGGGCGAACGGCCTGGCCTCCGTCGCGGGGAACAACCAGATGTTCTACGCCGCCACGGAGTGGGGAGGTCTGTACAAGAGCACCGACGGCGGAGACCATTGGGACCTCCTCTCGGGCCACCTGCCCATGGCCACGTGGGACGTGGAGGTGGATCCCGGCAATCCCGGGAACGTGTACGCCACGTCGTTCTACGACGGGCGGTTCAACAGCGTGGCAGGGATCGAAGTGAGCCACGACGGGGGCGTCACCTGGTCACATCCGGCGACCGCCACCCCTCCGCTCAGCTACACCAACTGCTCGGCGCCGAGGAACGCTGAGCTGAGCGCCTTCGGCATCGCCATCCGGCCGGACGCAACACAGAACGTGGTCATCGGTACGAACTGCGGGGTGGCCATCAGCACCAACGCGGGAATCACCTGGACATTCGTGGACCCGACGCCCCTGGACCTCACCGCTGGCGACGTCTGGGACGTGTCGTACCAGGCCGGCGGCATCATCGACATCTGCGGCGTCGACCGGCACCGCCGCTCCGTGGACGGGGGGGCCACGTGGACGGGAGGGTCGGCACAGCTGCCGGCCGGGCAATGCTCCATCGCCCCCTCTCCCGACGAGTCCTATGTCCTGTTCGCCGTCGTCGGCACCCAAATCTTCGAGTCCGACGACGGGGGCGCTACCTGGCCGAACACCTACACGAACCCCAGTCCTCAGGGACGCATCCCGTTCGTGGTCACCAACCAGCGCTCCGATTTGGGCGGAGTCGACAGGTTCAGCCTCTGGTTCGGTGACGTCAGGCTGTGGAGAGCAGACTGCACCACCCCTTCTCCTCCCGGTCAGGGAGGGGCCGCTCGCTGCCCCGCGTCGGGGTCGTGGGCCGGGCCGTTCACCCGCAGCGCGGGCGGGCATGACGACATGGGCGACCTGGTCTTCGACACTGCGGCCGCCAACGACGCCTGTCCCCGGATCATGTCCTCGGACGGCGGTGTGTATCGGAACACCGACCTCGGTTCGGACTGCCAGAACCCCGACTGGGAGCAGCCGACGAGGACCCCCCACGCGACGTGGCTGTTCGGGATGAGCGGCGCCAACCAGGCGGGTGATACGACCGAGGACCTCTACTTCGGCCTCCAGGACGATGGCTCCTGGGCGACCACGAACGCCGGCGCTACGCCCCCCACGTGGAGCAACAAGGACTGCTGCGACATTTTCGACGTTGTCGCCGACTCCAACCGGATCGTGTACACGATGTGTTGCTTCACGCCCGCTCCAGCAACCCGGATGTTCATTCGCAACCCGGGCATGGTCGGCGGTGGGGAGTTGGGCAACTATCCGCCCGGTGGCCTCCTGGGGTTCAGGCCCATCGACAGCACGGTT
>WNGB01023451.1_pt1 | contig 16564 bp, 13 predicted proteins | sample 5400681 | NCBI WGS metagenome assembly WNGB01 (sample SAMN13153367, study PRJNA577476) | soil metagenome | isolation source: 115 cm soil or saprolite under grassland replicate 2 | place: USA:California | collected 2016-06-15 | reverse complement strand
AACGCCTCCCGACCGCCGGTCGGCGTCCAGCTGTTCGGCGCGGACGGGAGCGCGAACCCGATCCGGGCGCTGGCCAGCTCCGGGTCGGCGCGCAGGCTCACCTGCGCGAGGAAGCCGACCTCCACCGCGCCGAGCGCCGCCAGGTCCCCGGCCCGGTCGGCCAGCGGCGAGCGGGCGAAGGGGCCCACGCCGGCCATCGCCTCAGCCATCGCGTCGAGCCCCCTCGGGGTCGTAGAAGACCGGCGCGGTCACGGTCGCGGCCACGGCCGACCGGGCGGTCCCCCCACCGGTCCGGGCGTACACGGTCGAGCCGAACCGCTCCCGGCCGCCGGAGAGCAGCGCGAGCGCGAAGCTGCGGCCGAGCACGGCGCTGCGATACGAGGAGGTCACGTGGCCGAGCATCGGGACCGGTGGTGCCGCGCCCGCGTGCTCGGCCGCCACCAGCTGCGCGCCCTCCTGGAGCAGGACGTCGCCGTCGGCCGGCAGCAGCCCGACGAGCTGCCGGCGGTCCGGCCGCACGAGGTCGGCGCGGCGCAGGGAGCGCCGTCCGACGAAGTCTCCCTTGCGCAGGTTCACGATCCACGACATCCCGAGGTCATCGGGGGTGACGGTCCCGTCGGTGTCCTGCCCGACGATCACGAATCCCTTCTCCGCGCGCAGGACGTCCATCGCCCCGGTCCCGTAGGGGGTGATGCCGAACGGCCGCCCGGCCTCCAGCAGCGCCTCCCAGACGTGCCGCCCGTGCCAGCCGGCGACGTGCACTTCGAAGGCGAGCTCGCCGGAGAAGGAGACCCGCGCCAGCCGCGCCGGGACGCCGGCGACCTCGCCGTCCCGCCAGGTCATGAACGGGAAGGCGGCGAGCGAGACGTCCACGTCTGTGCCGACCGCCCGCAGCACCGCGCGTGCCTCCGGCCCGGCCACGGCGATGGTCGCCCACTGCTCGGTCACGCTGGTGCAGTGGACGCGCAGGTCGGGCCATTCCGTCTGGAGCCACTCCTCGAACCGGTCGAGCACGCGCGCCGCCCCGCCGGTGGTGGTCGTCACCAGGTAGCGGTCGGTGGCCAGGCGCATCGCGACGCCGTCGTCGAAGACCATCCCGTCCAGGCCGAGCATCAGGCCGTAGCGGATTCGGCCCACCTCCAGGCGCGACATCGCGCCCGAGTACATGCGGTCGAGGAACACCGGCGCGTCCGCGCCGACGACCTCGATCTTGCCGAGCGTCGAGGCGTCGATCATCCCGACGCCGGTCCGCACGGCCGCGCACTCGCGCAGGACCGCGTCCCACATCGACTCGCCGTCGCGCGGGAAGTACCGCGGGCGCTTCCACTGGCCGACGTCCTCGAACACTGCCCCTCGCTCGACGTGCGCCGCGTGCATCGGCGTCCGGCGGACGGCGTCGAACAGGGCGCCCCGGAAGGGGCCGGCGAGCACGTGGTAGGGGACCGGCGACCACGGCGGGCGGGCGCTGGTCGGGCCCTGCGCTCCCGCGCCGGCGCCCAGGAGCTGGTTGACGACCTCCGCGGCGAGCGTGCCCGACGCCCGGCCCTGGTCGACCGCGGTGCCGATGGTGGTGTGGCGCTTGACGTGCTCGACGCTGCGCAGGCCGGTCCCGAGCGCGGCGGCGACGTCGGCGACGGTCTGGTCGCGTTGCGGGTCGACGAAGTGCTCGGAGAGGTCGTCGGCGGGCACGTACCAGCAGGGCTCGGCGGCGGGGACCTCGCCGGCCGCCGCGCCCACCACCGAGAGCCAGCCCGGCCCGCCGTCGGGCACGAAGCAGCTCCGATCGGTCACGTAGCGCAGGCCGCCGCCGATCGCGCGGTGGAGCTGCGTCACGGGGTTCCAGCCGCCCGAGACCGCCAGCAGGTCGGCCTCCAGGCGGGTGCGGGCGCCGTCGGGCCCGGTGGCGACGGCCGCGCTGACCCGCTCCGTGCCTTCCGTCGAGGAGACCACGGTCCGCGCCAGCACCTGGAACCCGTCAGCCCGCGCCCGCTCCTGCGCGGCGGCCTCCTGCCGGGCGTCGACGATCGCGACCACCCGGGCGCCGGCCCCGCGCAGCGCGGCGGCGGCCAGGTAGCCGGCGTCGCCGGTGGTGAACACCACGGCCCGCTCGGCGGGAAGCACGCCGAACCGGTCGAGGTAGGTGAGGGCGGCGCCGGAGAGCATCACGCCCGGGCGGTCGTTCCCGGCGAAGGCGATGGGCCGCTCGTGGGCGCCGGTGGCGAGCACGACGCGCCTGGCGCGGACGTGCCAGATCCGCTGGACCGGGCGGGAGCGCTCGTGCACGACGACGTAGCCCGCGTCATAGACGCCCAGCGCCGCGGCATCCGAGAGCAGCGTGACGTCCTCCGCGGCGCGCAGCTCGGCGGCGACGGCGTCCACCCACTCCCACGCGGGGCGCCCCTCGACGGTCTCGAACGACCGCGCGGTCCCGCCCACCCACGACCGCTCGTCGACCAGCAGCACCCGGTCGCCACGCGCGGCGGCCTTGGAGGCGGCGCGCAGGCCCGCCACGCCGGCGCCGACCACCAGCGTCTCGACGTGCGCGTGCCGGTGCTGGCTCGGCGGCGCCGGGACCCGCGACCCGGGCAGCCGGGCGACCCCGTTGACCGCGGCGGCCGCGAGCCCGTCGACCAGCGGGACCATGGTGGCCGGCGCGATCAGGTCGAACCAGGGCGCGGATACCTCCACGAAGGCGCAGGGCTCCTCGGGCCCGGCGGTCATCACCCCGCGCGGCCGCCCCAGCAGCGGCGAACGGAAGGCGCCGTCCAGCCCGTTGCTGAGCAGCGCGGAGGCGAGCGTGTCGCCCTCCAGCCCCTGGTACTGGAGCCCGCCGAAGCGGAAGCCGAGCGGCGCGCCGCGGTCGACCCTGCCGCCGGCGGGCAGCCGCCGCACCTATGCCTCCATGAGGTCGTTGGTGGCCGTGTCCCGGACCAGGGAGAACCAGCGCCGGCACCCGTGCGCGTGGTACCAGCGCTCGGCGAACGGGCCCTTGGGGTTGTCGCGCATGAACAGGTAGTCCGCCCAGGCCAGGTCGTCGAGCGCCTCGGGGTCGGCGGGGTACGACCGCCGCGGCGCCGTGCTCGTCGATCAGGGCGCCGCTGGTGAAGCGCTCGAGCGCGAACGGTGCCGCCAGCTCCGCCGGCTCGCCCTTGGCGATGGTCTCGGCGAGCACCCATCCGGAGCCCGGCGTCGCCTTGAACCCGCCCGTCCCCCAGCCGCAGTTCAGGAACAGCCCCTCGATCGGGGTGCGGCCGATGATCGGCGACGCGTCGGGGCAGACGTCGACGATCCCGCCCCAGGTCCGCAGCAGCTTGGCGTGGGCGAAGATCGGGAAGAGCTCCAGCGCCGCCGCGAGCTGCCGCTCGATCACGTGGAAGGAGCCCCGCTGCGTGTAGGAGTTGTACGGGTCGATCCCGGCGCCCATCACCAGCTCGCCCTTGTCGGCCTGCGAGACGTAGACGTGGACCGCGTTCGACATCACCACGCAGCCGAGCACCGGCTCCAGCAGGACCGAGACCAGCGCCTGGAGGGGATGGGACTGCAACGGCAGCCGCAGCCCGACCATGGCGGCCAGCACCGAGGTGTGCCCGGCCGCGACCAGCGCGACGTTGGGGGCGGCGATGGTCCCGCGGGTGGTCTGGACGCCCCGCACCCGGCCGCCCGGGTCGCGGGCGAACCCGGTCACCTCGCAGTGCTCGACGATGTCGACGCCGAGGCGGTCGGCCCCGGTCGCGAACCCCCAGGCGACCCGGTCGTGGCGCGCGATGCCGCCGCGCCGCTGGAGCGTCGCCCCGAGGACCGGGTACCTGACGTCCGGCGAGACGTTGACGATCGGGCAGAACTCGGCCACCTCCGCCGCGCTGAGCCACTCGGCGTCCACGGCGTTCATGGCGTTGGCGTTCACGCGGCGCAGCGAGGAGCGCTCGTCGTTCAGGTCGTGCGCGAGGTTGAGGACGCCACGCTGGCTGAACTCGAGGTCGAAGCCGAGGTCCTCCTCCAGCCCCTCCCAGAGCTTCAACGAGTGCTCGTAGATCCCCGCCGACGCGTCCCAGAGGTAGTTCGAGCGGATGATGGTGGTGTTCCGCGCGGTGTTGCCGCCGCCGAGCCAGCCCTTCTCGAGCACGCACACGTCGGTGATGTCGTGGTTGCGCGCGAGGTAGTAGGCGGTCGCGAGGCCGTGCCCCCCACCACCGACGACGATCACGTCGTAGGACCGCTTGGGCTCCGCGGCCCGCCAGTACCGCATGACGCCCGAGCCTAACCAGCCCCGATTGCGCAAGGCAAGATAGAGTTGCGCCATGAGCGACGACCAGGTCGGCGGGGTCCAGTCGGTCACCCGCGCGGTGCGGGCGCTCGAACTGATCGCCGAGGAGGGCGAGCTCGGGGTGACCGACCTCGGGCGCGGGCTCGGTGTCCACAAGGCCACCGCCTCCCGGCTCGCCGCGACGCTCGCCGCCGGCGGGCTGATCGAGCGCGACCCCGTCACCGACCGGTACCGCCTCGGGCTCGGCCTGATCCGGCTGGTCGGCGCGGCGATGGCGAGCATCGATCTGGTCCGCACCGCCCATCCGGTGCTCGAGGAGCTGGCCGACCGGACGCACGAGACCGTCAACATCGGTGTGCTCTCAGGCGGTGGCGTCGTCTACGTCGACCAGGTCTCCAGCGCGCACCTGGTCGCGACCACCAACTGGGTGGGGCGGCGGACACCGCTGCACGGCAGCTCCAGCGGCAAGGTCTTCCTGGCGCACATGCCGGAGCCCGAGCGCCAGCGGATCCTGGAGCGGCCGCTGGAGGCGCTGACCCGGCGCACGATGACCGACCCGGCGCGCCTGCGGCGGCAGCTCGAGGAGGTCCGGGTCCGCGGCTACGCCACCATCCAGGACGAGCTCGAAGAGGGGCTGAACGCCGTCGCGGCGCCGGTCTGGCGGTCAGGCGGCGACCTGGTCGCCGCCCTGTCGGTCTCAGGACCGTCGTTCCGCGTCCGGTCGATCGACCTCCCGCGCCTTGGCCGCCTCACCGTCGACGCCGCCGACGCGGTGTCGTGGCGGCTCGGCCACGCCGGGCGGCGCGGGGACTGAGCCAGGGCCGGCGGTCAGCCGGTCCGGCTGGTGGCGGTGGAGGTCGACGTGCTCCGGCGGGAGCGGCGTGTTGCCGAGGATCAGGTCCGCCGCGCGCTCGGCCACCATCATCACCGGGGCGTAGATGTTGCCGTTGGTGAGGTAGGGCATCACCGACGCGTCCACCACCCGAAGCCCCCGCAGCCCGTGGACCCGCATGCTGGACGGGTCGACCACCGACCCGGGCCCGGTGCCCATCTTGCAGGTGCAGGACGGGTGGAGCGCGGTCTCGCCCTCCCGGCCGACCCAGTCCAGGATCTCCTGGTCGGTCCGCACGGCCGGCCCCGGCGAGACCTCGCCCAGGTCGAACGGGCCGAAGGCGGGCTGGCCAAGGATGTGGCGGGCGACCCCGACCGCCTCGACCCATTCCCGCCGGTCCTGCTCGGTCGACAGGTAGTTGAACCGGAGCGCCGGGTGGGCGCGCGGGTCGTCGCTGATGATCTTCACCGAGCCGCGCGCGTCGGAGAGCATCGGCCCGATGTGCACCTGGTAGCCGTGGCCGCCGGCAGGCTTGGAGCCGTCGTAGCGGATCGCGATCGGCAGGAAGTGCAGCATCAGGTTGGGGTAGGCGAGCGCCTGGTTGCCGCGGACGAAGCCGCCGGCCTCGAAATGGTTGCTTGCGCCTGGCCCTCTGTGGCCGAGCAGCCACCGCAGCGCCACCCCGGGGCGGTTCCGGTACTTCAGGTAGGGCGCGACCGAGACGGGCTGCGCGCAGGCGTGCTGCACGTACACCTCAAGGTGGTCCTGGAGGTTCTCGCCGACGCCCGGCAGGTCCTGGACCACCTCGATACCGAGCGCCCGCAGCTGGTCCGCGTTGCCCACCCCGGAGAGCTGGAGCGTCTGGGGCGAGTTGAAGGCGCCGCCGCAGAGGATCACCTCGCCGGCCCGCACCTGCCTGGCGGCCCCGTTGCGGCGCGTGTACTCGACCCCGACCGCTCGGGTGCCCTCGAACTGGATGCTGGTGACCAACGTCCGGGTAGCGACGTCGAGGTTCGGCCGGCCGATGACCGGGTGCAGGTAGGCGCGCGCCGCCGACAGGCGCCGGCCCTGGTGGATGTTGCGGTCGAAGGGCGCGAAGCCCTCCTGCCGGTAGCCGTTCAAGTCGACGGTGGTCAGGTACCCCGCCTGCCCCACCGCCTCGAAGAACGCACCGAACAGCGGGCCGGAGGCCGGTCCGCGCTCCAGCACCAGCGGCCCGGCGTGGCCCCGGTAGGCGTCGGCGGGGTCCGCCGCCAGGCAGGTCTCCATCCGCTTGAAATACGGAAGGCAATGGGCGTAGTCCCAGGTCTCCATGCCCGGATCGCCCGCCCAGCGCTGGTAGTCCAGCGGGTTGCCGCGCTGGAAGATCATGCCGTTGATGCTGCTGGAGCCTCCCAGCAGCTTGCCGCGCGCGTGGTAGATCCGTCGCCCGTGCAGGTGGGGCTCGGGCTCGGACTGGTACCGCCAGTCGTAGAACCGGCTGCCGATCGGGAACGAGAGGGCCGCCGGCATGTGGACGAAGAGGTCCCAGCGGTAGTCGGGCCGTCCGGCCTCGAGCACCAGGACCCTCGTCGAGGGGTCGGCGCTCAGGCGGTTGGCCAGGACGCTCCCCGCCGAGCCTCCCCCGACGATCACGAAGTCATACCCCGATGACGTCGCCATGCGCTGTAGTCTGCCTGACGCGTGAAGGCGCGCGGAAGGGGGTGGGAGTGGACGCGTACACCGCGGCGATCCAGACCGTGGAGGCCGCCCGGCGGGACGGCGTGCCCCTCAAGCTGCTGGGCGGGCAGGCGATCCGCTACCTCACGCCCGACTTCCCACCGCGGCGGCGCGGGGACCAGGACATCGACTTCGCCTCGGTCGCCGGCGCGAGCCGGCCGGTGACCGAGCTGCTGACGGGGCTCGGATTCGAGGGCGACCGGCGGTTCAACAACCTGCACGGGCACCGGCAGCTCTACTTCCGGTCGCCCGAGGGGATCCCGGTGGACGTCATCATGAACCGGCTCAACATGTGCCACGTGCTGGAGTTCTCCGGCCGCATCGACCGCCTGCCGATGACGCTGGACGTCAGCGACCTGCTCCTCTCCAAGCTCCAGGTGGTCCGGCAGACCGAGAAGGACGTGCACGACATCGTCTACCTGCTCGCCGCCCACCAGGTCCGCGCGGGCGACCAGCCGGGGACGATCGGGCTGGCGCGGTTCGCCGAGGTCCTGGCGGGCGACTGGGGCTGGTGGCGCACCACCATCGGCAACCTCGACCGTGTCGTCGAGCTGGTGCGGGGCGAGCTGGCGCGGCTCGTGCCGGCGGGGGCGCCGCACGACCCGGTCGAGCAGGCGATCGCCCTGCGTCGCTACGCGGACACGATGCCCAAGCGCCTCAAGTGGAAGCTCCGGGCCCGGGTCGGGGAGCTCGCCCAGTGGTACGAGCTCCCCGAGGAGGTCGCGCACTAACCCGGTCGCCTGTGTTGCTCACTGCGCAACGCCCACCTTGCCTCACAGATCACAGAAATCAACGATTTGGCGTCAACGGTGGGGTTAGCGACGATGAGGCAGGCATGCGGATCTTCTTTGTGACCGACCTGCACGGGTCGGAGATCTGCTGGCGGAAATTCCTCAACGCTGGAGCGTTCTTCGACGCCGACGTCGTCGTCCTTGGCGGCGACATCACCGGCAAGGCCATGGTGCCGATCGTCCAGCGTCCAGGCGGCAGCTGGGACGCCTCCTTGCAGGATCGCCACGAGACGCTGGAGACCGAGGGCGAGGTCGAGGAGTTCGGCAAGCGGGTGATGAACCGCGGCTACTACCCGATCCGGGTGTCGGAGGAGGAGTACCGGGCGCTGCAGGCGGATGAGGAGCTGGTCGACAAGCGCTTCAAGGAGGTCATGCTCGAGGGCACCGAGCGCTGGATCGCGATGGCCGAGGACAGGCTCGCCGGCACCGGGATCCGCGTGGTCGCCTGCCCGGCCAACGACGACGTGTTCGAGATCGACGACCTCCTGGCCGGCGCGCGGGTCGTCGAGACCGGGGACGAGGACCATCCCATCGAGCTCGGCGACTTCACGATGGTCTCGATGGGGTGGACCAACCCCACGCCGTGGCACACGTTCCGCGAGGCAGAGGAGCCGGAGCTGGCGCGCCGGATCGAGCGGGCGCTCGCCCACGCGGGCGACCCGTCGACCACGATCTTCAACTTCCACGCCCCGCCGCACGGTTCCAAGCTCGACAACGCGCCAGCGCTCAACCCCGACCTGAGCTACGTCTCCGGCGGGCAGGCGCTGCGCCCGGTCGGCTCCACGTCGGTGCGCGAGGCGATCCGGCGCTTCCAGCCGCTGCTCTCCCTGCACGGCCATATCCACGAGAGCAGGGGCTCGGCCAGGAGGGCTCGGCCAGGATCGGCAGCACGCTCGCGCTCAACCCGGGCAGCGCCTACGAGGAAGGGGTTCTTCAGGCGGCGATCGTGAACCTCGACCCCAGGAAGCGGAAGGTCAGGACCTATCAGCTGGTCAACGGCTAGATGTGGGGGGCCCAGGCCCCCGCAGACCCCCCATGCGGTGAGGGCTCCGCCCTCAGGAGGGCATTCATACTGATAGCGCCAGCCGCCGAGGCGGGCTGGGGCTGAAAGGGGACACGGATGGCAGTGGCAGGGGAAGCACCCACGCTGTTCCTCCGCAAGGCGACCGGGCTGGTCAAGGGATGGTCGAAGTTCGACGCCTTCCTGTACTCGTTCATGTCGGTCAACTTCGTGACGCTCGGGCTGTTCTTCAGCCTGTCCGTGCTCGGGTTCGGCGGGGATTACGTGTGGCAGAGCCGCGTGCTGGGCGGCGGCATCGCCTTCGTGCTGGCCGTCACCGGATGGTGGTTCATCCTCTGGTACTGGGCGCCGGTCTACGCCAACATCCTCAACGTCGAGGTGTTCCAACCGCTCGCCGCCCTCTTCGAGCTGAACGGCGTCACCGATTTCCTGGCGAGCAACAACGGGCTGTTCGTGGTCTGCCTGATCACCGTGGCACTGGCCGGCCTGCTGGTGTCGCTGGGGATGGAGGTGTACGCGAAGGTCCAGAAATTCTGCTTCTACCTCGGGATCGCCGCGCTCGCCCTGGTGTTCCTGGTGATGCTGTTCGGCTCCCGGAGCGGCTTCCAGTCCGCCTTCAACCAGGAGTCCAGCAACCTGTTCGGCGCCAGCGGCGACACCTACGCCAAGACGCTGCAGCTCGCCGGCGGCGCCAAGGTGGTGCCTGACCTCGGGTTCTCACCGCTCTTCGGCGGCTCGCTGCTGCTGATCCCGTTCCTCGCCTTCTGGATCCTGTACCCGAACTGGGGCGCGACGCTCTACGGTGAGGTCCGCGGGGCCAGCGACTTCCGGCGCGTGACCAGCGGGATGATGTGGGGCCTGTGGATCACGATCGCGATCGCGGTCGCCTTCGTCCTGCTGGCGGCCAAGTTCTTCGGATGGCAGTTCTTCAACGCGGCGAACCTCGCCTACTGGAACGTCGTCTACGGCACCGGCCAGGCGGCGATCCCGATCTGGCCCTACCCGCCGCTGCTGGCCAGCTTCATGTTCCACAACACGCTGCTGTCGGCGATCATCGTGCTGGTCTTCGGCGCCTGGTTCCTGGGGTGGGCGGGGACGCTGTTCCTGTCGTCGACGCGCGTGATCTTCGCGGCGGCCTTCGACCGGATCCTGCCCGAGCGGGTGGCCGACGTCTCCGGGCGCCGTCACGTCCCGGTCTGGGCGCTGCTGCTGATGCTGGTGCCCTCGGTGGTGGTGAGCGCGCTGTACGCCTACACGACCAACTTCCGCACCTACATCCTGGACGCGGTGCTGGTGATCGCGGTGACGTTCTTCGGGACGTCGATCGCGGCGATCCTGCTGCCGTGGCGGAAGAAGCGCCTCTACGAGGCCTCGCCGCTGGCCCGCTACAAGGTCGCCGGCATCCCGCTGATCTCCATCGCGGGCACCATCACCGCGCTGTTCCTCGGCTGGAACCTGTGGAAATGGTTCGCCGACAGCCTCTACGCGGTGAACAACAAGACCTCGCTGTGGTTCATGGGCGGGATGTACCTGCTGGCGCTGGTGATCTACGTCGTGGCGAAGGTCTACCGCGGGCGCCAGGGGATCGACCTGAACGCGATCCATCAGGAGATCCCGGTCGAGTAACCAGGCGGCGGGGTCCGTGGGAGGAGGCAGATGCGGGATCGCGCCCACACGGTGATCGTCGGCGCCGGCATCGTCGGCGCGAGCGCGGCCTACCACCTGGCCGAGCTCGGCCAGGCGGACGTGCTCGTGCTCGACCAGGGACCGCTGTTCTCCACCGGCGGTTCGACCTCGCACGCCCCCGGGCTGGTGTTCCAGACCAACGGCTCGCGGACCACCTGCCGCATCGCGCAGGACACCGTCGCGCTGTACCAGGGGCTCCGGTTCGAGGGCGAGCCGTGCTGGTACGGCGTCGGTTCCCTGGAGATCGCGACCACCCCGGCGCGGATGCGCGAGCTGAAGCGGCGGCTGGGGTGGTCGCGGTCGTACGGGATCGAGGGCGGCGAGCTGCTCACGCCCGCCCAGGCGGCCGAGCGGGTGCCGCTGCTCGACCCCGGCGCGATCCTCGGCGCGTACCGCGTGCCCAGCGACGGCATCGCCATGGCGGTGCCGATCGTGGCGGCGCTCGCCCGGGCGGCGGCCGCGAGAGGGGTGAGCTTCGCGGGCGGCGTCACCGTCACCGGCTTCGACGTCCAGCGGGGATGCGTGCACGGGGTCGAGACCGACGCCGGCCGGATCGAGTGCGAGCGCGTGCTCATCTGCGCCGGGATCTGGGGGCCCACGGTCGGCGCGATGGCGGGCGTGCCCGTGCCGCTGCTGGCCGTGCAGCACCAGCTCGTCTGGACGGACCCGGTCGACCAGCTCGCCGGCGAGACCCGCGAGGTCGTCCACCCGATCCTGCGCCACCAGGACATGGCGATGTACTTCCGCCATCGTGGCGACCACTATGCGGTCGGCAACTACCGGCACGAGCCGATCGCCACGGCGCAGCGCGACCTGCGCGCGCCGGGGGGCCGGATGCCCCCGGCGGTCATGCCGTTCTCCCCAGGCGACTTCGACGTGGCCGAGGCGGAGGCCGCGCGCGTCCTGCCGCCGCTCAAGGGCACGATGCGGCCGGCGGACCCGGAGCGCTCGATCAACGGGATGTTCTCGTTCACGCCCGACGGCGGCTCGATCGTCGGCGAGAGCGCGACGGTCGGGGGTGTCTGGGTCTGCGAGGCCGTCTGGATCACCCACGCCGGGGGCATGGGCCGCCAGGTCGCGGAGTGGATGGCGCTCGGCGAGCCGAGCTACGACCTCGCCGAGGCCGACGCCAACCGGTTCTACCCCTACCAGACCACCCCGCCGTACGTGCTGGAGCGCGGCGAGCAGCAGTACCGCGAGGTCTACGACATCATCCATCCGCGCCAGCAGCTGGCGCGCCCGCGGAACCTGCGCCTGACGCCCTTCCATGCGCGCCAGGCGGCGCTCGGCGCGAGCTTCGTGGTGGGAGCCGGCTGGGAGCGCCCGCAGTGGTTCGAGGCGAACCGGTCGCGGCTGGCCGGTGCGCCCTGGGAGCGCCGCGACGAGTGGGCGGCGCGGCTCTGGTCGCCGATCGAGGGCGCCGAGCACCTGGCGACGCGGCGCGACGCGGCCCTGTTCGACCTCACGGCCTTCGCGAAGTTCGAGGTCGAGGGCCCCGACGCCGAGGCGTTCCTCGAACGGATCTGCGCCAACCGGATCGGGCGGCCCGCCGGCACGATCGTGTACACGGCGATGCTCACCGCCCGCGGCGGGATCCGCTGCGACCTCACCGTCACCAGGGAGGCCGAGCACCGCTTCCGGGTGGTGACCGGAGGCGTCAGCGGCCAGCACGACCTCGCCTGGCTGCGGGCGCAGCTCCGCGACGGCGAGCGGGTGAGCGTCACCGAGCGCACCGGCTCGACGTTCGTGCTCGGCCTGTGGGGCCCCAGGGCACGCGCGATCCTTCAGGCCGTCACCGATGCGGACGTGTCCAACCAGGCCTTCCCCTACCTGACCGCCAGATATCTCCACATCGGTGAGGTCGGCCCCGTCTGGGCGCAGCGCATCAGCTACGTCGGCGAGCTCGGCTGGGAGCTGTACGGGGACTTCGCGATGGGCGATCGCGCCTGGGAGCTGCTCTGGGAGGCCGGACGCGACCACGGCCTGATCGCGGCGGGGCTCGGCGCCTTCGACACCCTGCGCCTCGAGAAGGGCTACCGGCTCTGGGGCCAGGACGTCCACACCGAGCACGACCCGCTGGAGGCCGGGCTGGGCTTCGCGGTGCGCTGGGCCAAGGACTTCCAGGGCAAGCAGGCACTGGCGGCGATCCGGGACCGGGGCGTGACCCACCGGCTGGTGCCGATGCTGCTGGACGACCACCTGGCCGTGGTGCTCGGCAAGGAGCCGGTCCGCGCCGGCGACGAGGTGGTCGGCTACGTGACCTCGGCCGGCTACGGCTACTCGATCGGCCGCGGGATCGCCTATGGCTATCTGCCCGTCGAGCTGGCGGCCGAGGGCACGAAGGTGGAGATCGAGTACTTCGACGAGCGGTACCCGGCGACCGTCGCCACCGAGCCGCTCGTCGACCCCAAGGGGGAACGGCTGAAGGGATAGCGAATGCCCGGAGAGCAGGAAGAGATCGTCCTGTCCGAGCTCAGTGACGAGGAGCTCGTGCGGCAGATGCACGACGACCTCTACGACGGCCTGGCCGACGAGATCGTCGAGGGCACCGCCATCCTGCTCGGACGCGGCTGGTCCGCTGGCGACGTGCTGAACAAGTCCCTGGTGGAGGGCATGCGGATCGTCGGCATCGACTTCCGCGACGGCGTGCTGTTCGTGCCGGAGGTGCTGCTGGCCGCCAACGCGATGAAGGCCGGGATGGTCGTGCTCCGCCCGCTGCTCGCCGAGACCGGCGCCGAGCGGATGGGCAAGGTCGTGATCGGCACGGTCAAGGGCGATATCCACGACATCGGCAAGAACCTCGTCGCGATGATGCTGGAGGGCGCCGGCTTCGACGTGGTCGACATCGGCATCAACAACCCGGTCGAGAACTACCTCGCCGCGCTCGACCAGCACCAGCCGGACATCCTCGGGATGTCGGCCCTGCTCACCACCACGATGCCCTACATGAAGGTGGTCATCGACGAGCTCGTCGCCAAGGGCGTCCGCGACGACTACATCGTGCTGGTCGGCGGCGCGCCGCTGAACGAGGAGTTCGGCAAGGCGGTCGGCGCCGACGCGTACTGCCGCGACGCCGCCGTCGCGGCCGAGACGGCGCAGGCGCTGGTGCTGGAGCGCCGCGCCTCCGGCTCGACCGCCGGAGGGGGTCAGCCGTGACGGCGGCTCCGCGGCTGCTGGTGATCGCCTGCGGAGCGATCGCGCGGGAGGTGCTCGCCGTGATCCGGCTGAACCGCTGGTCGAACGTGACGCTCAGGTGCCTGCCGGGCAAGCTCCACAACGCCCCCGGCCGGATCGCCGAGCAGGTGGACGCCAAGCTGCGCGAGGCCGAGACGGAGGGGCGCTGGGACCGCGTGTTCGTCGCCTACGGCGACTGCGGCACGGGTGGAGCGCTCGACCGCGTCGTCTCGGCCCACGGCGTCGAGCGCCTCCCGGGCGACCACTGCTACGCGTTCCTGGCCGGCGTGGACGACTGGCTGGCGATGCACGAGGCGGAGCCGCGGACCTTCTACCTGACCGATTTCCTGTGCCGCCACTTCCGGCGGCTGGTGGTCGAGGGGCTGGGGCTCGACCAGCACCCCGAGCTGCTGCCCGACTACTTCGGAAGCTACCGGCGGGTCGTCTACCTGGCCCAGACCGACGATCCGGCGCTGGTCCGCGGGGCGCGCGAGGCGGCCGCCCACCTCGGCCTGGAGCTGGAGGTCCGGCGCACCGGCCTCGGCGACCTGCGCCCGGCGCTGGAGCGCGTTTTGGGTGCGCGGCCATGAGCGACACCGTCCTGTCCTCGGCGACCAGGGAGGTCGTGATCGGCTTCGACCGTCCGTTCGTGATGATCGGCGAGCGGATCAACCCGACCGGGCGCCGCAAGCTGGCGGAGGAGCTGGCGGCCGGCGACTTCTCGACGGTGGGCGCGGACGCGCTCGCGCAGGTCGAGGCCGGCGCCCAGATGCTCGACGTGAACGCCGGGATCCCCCTGGCCGACGAGCCCGCGATCCTCGCGCAGGTGGTCGAGCTGGTGCAGTCGATCACCGAGGTGCCGCTGTGCATCGACTCCTCGATCGTCGAGGCGCTCGAAGCGGGCCTTGCCGCCTACCGGGGCAAGGCGCTCGTCAATTCCGTGACCGGCGAGGAGGCGCAGCTCCAGCGGGTGCTGCCGCTGGTCGCGCGGCACGGCGCCGCGGTGGTGGCGATCAGCAACGACGAGACCGGCATCTCCGAGGACCCTGACGTGCGCTTCGAGGTGGCGCGCAGGATCGTCGAGCGGGCCGCCGACCACGGCATCGCGCGCGCCGACGTGGTGGTCGACCCGCTGGTCATGCCGATCGGCGCGATGGCCACCGCCGGCCAGCAGGTCTTCCGCCTGGTGCGGCGGCTGCGGGAGGAGCTCGGCGTCAACACCACCTGCGGCGCCTCCAACATCGCCTTCGGCCTGCCGAGCCGGCACGCGCTCTCGGCGGCGTTCCTGACCATGGCGGCGACCTCGGGAATGACCTCGGCGATCACCAACGTGCTCAGCGAGGACATCCGGCGGGCGGTCGCCGCCGCGGACGTGCTGCTCGGCCACGACCGCGACTGCATGACCTGGATCGGCCGCTATCGCGAGGGCGCCGCGCCCCCTGGGGAGCGGGCCGACGGGGCCGGCGGCCGCCGGCGTGGCGGCCGGGAGGGCCGCCGCCGAGCGACGGCGCAGGAGCCGTGAGCCAGCCGTCCGGGGCGGGTGCCGGGGGGCGGGCCGAGGTGCGTGCCGTCTTCACCCCTTCGGGCAGGCGAGGCGCGTTCGCCGCCGGCACCAGCGTGCTCGAGGCGGCGCGGGCGCTGGGCGTCGACCTCGACTCGGTCTGCGGCGGGCGCGGGATCTGCGGGCGCTGCCAGATCGTCGTGAGCGAGGGCACGCACGCCAAGCTCGCCATCGACTCGCGCGCCGAGCACCTGACGCCGTTCAGCGAGCCGGAGGAGCTGTACCGGGCCAGGCGTGAGCTCGCGCCCGGCCGGCGGCTGGGCTGCCACGCGCGGCTGCTCGGCGACGTGGTCCTCGACGTGCCCCCGGAGAGCCAGCTCCACCGCCAGGTCGTCCGCAAGGACGCGGACGCGCGGGCCATCGAGCTCGATCCGGTCCTGCGGCTGCATCACGTCGAGGTCGAGGAGCCCTCGCTCGGCGCGCAGCGTAGCGACCTCGCGCGGATGCTGGAGGCGCTGGAGCGGGAATGGGGGCTGACCGGCCTGGAGGCCGATCCCCACGTGCTGCGGACGCTCCAGGCAACCCTCAGGGCCGGCAAGTGGGCGGTGACCGTGGCCGTGCACGACGGCTCCACGATCACCGCCGTCTGGCCCGGCTTCCGTGACATCGCCCTCGGGATCGCCTTCGACGTCGGCTCGACGACGGTCGCCGGGCATCTCTGCGACCTGGCGACGGGGGAGGTGCTCGCCAGCGCGGGTGCGATGAACCCCCAGATCCGCTTCGGCGAGGACCTGATGAGCCGGGTCAGCTACGTGATGCTGCACCCGGGCTCGGTCGACGCGCTGGCCCGCGCCGTGCGGGGCTGCCTGAACGACCTGGTCGCCGAGCTGACCGCCGAGGCCGGGTTCGAGCCGACCGACGTGCTGGAGGTGACGCTGGTCGGCAACCCGGTGATGCACCACCTCGCGCTCGGCATCGACCCCACTGAGCTCGGCGGCGCCCCGTTCGCGCTCGCCACCGACCTGGCGCTGCGGCTCCGGGCGGCGGAGGACCTGGAGCTCGGCGTGCACCCCGGCGCGCGCGCCTACGTGCTGCCGTGCATCGCCGGCCACGTCGGCGCCGACACCGCCGGGGTGCTGCTGGCCGAGGCGCCGCACGAGCGGGACGACCGCTCGCTGATCGTCGACGTCGGCACCAACGCCGAGATCGTGCTCGGCAACCGCGACCGGCTGCTGGCGGCCTCCAGCCCGACCGGGCCGGCGTTCGAGGGGGCGCAGATCTCGGCTGGGCAGCGGGCGGCGCCCGGCGCGATCGAGCGCGTCCGGATCGACCGCGCGACCCTGGAGCCCCGGGTCCGCGTGATCGGCACGCCGGCCTGGTCGGACGAGCCCGGGTACGCCGGTACCACGGTCACCGGGATCTGCGGGTCCGGGATCATCGAGGCGGTCGCCGAGCTGTACCTGGCGGGGATCCTCACCGCCGACGGCGTGCTCGACGGCGCGGCCGCGGCACGATCGCCGCGGGTGGTCGCCGACGGGCGGACCTTCGCGTACGTGCTGCACGACGGGGCGGGCGG
>WNGB01010001.1_pt1 | contig 16569 bp, 15 predicted proteins | sample 5400681 | NCBI WGS metagenome assembly WNGB01 (sample SAMN13153367, study PRJNA577476) | soil metagenome | isolation source: 115 cm soil or saprolite under grassland replicate 2 | place: USA:California | collected 2016-06-15 | reverse complement strand
GCTTTGACGTGGAACTCCGGCCGGAGCTCGTAGGACACGACGCGGCCGTCGGCGCCGACGGACCTCGATAGCGCCAACGTCAACGCGCCGGATCCGGTGCCGGCCTCCAGGACCCTCGCGCCGGGGTGGATGTCGGCCTCGACGAGGATGGCACCGAGGTCCTTGGGATAGACGACCTGAGCGCCACGGGGCATCTTGAGGACGAAGTCCGCGAGGCGCGGCCGGAAGCACACCAAGGACATCCCGCGCGTTGATCGTACGCGCGCGCCCTCGACCGACCCCAGGATCAAGTCGTGGGGGACGGCCCCTCCGTGGGAATGCCACGTCTCGCCGGGGCGAAGGCGCACGAGGTACCGCCGGCCACGGTCGTCGATCAGCAAGGCCCGTTCCCCCGGCTCGAACGGCGTCGCGCTCACGCCGGGAGCTTACCCCCGGCGCGCGGCCACCCCGCTCAGGTCGGTGGCAGCGGGTTGACGCCGAGGGTCGCGGTGATCGTTTGCTCCTGACCGCCCGGGGTGACCACGCCGATCGCGACATCGTCGCCGGGCCGGTGCGACAGGATGAGCTCGCGAAGCGAGGTCGAATCGGTCACATCCTTGCCATCCAGGCCGATGATCACATCACCCTGCCTGATGCCAGCCCTGTCGCCTGGCCCTCCCGGTACGACATCGATCACCAGGGCGCCGCTCTGCACCGCCAGTCCGAACTGGAGGGCCAGGCTGGGGCTGACGTCCTGCGTGGTGACACCGAGATACGCGACCGGAGCCGACGGGTTGCTTGCCGCCTCGTCGATGATCGGCCTGGCTGCGTTCGTGCCGATGGCGAGACCGATGTTCTCCGCCTGATTCGCCCCGGCGGTGTTGATGCCGACCACTTGCCCGGCCAGGTTCACGAGCGGTCCTCCCGAGTTCCCTGGGTTGATCGCTGCGTCGGTCTGCACCACGTCGGTGTAGGTCCGCACGCCGTTCCTGCACGTGTCGCAGTTCGCGTCCTGCGCCTGGATCGTTCGGCCGAGCGCGGAGACGATGCCGGAGGTGACCGTCGGCCCGCCCGGAAGGGCGAGGGCGTAGCCCAGCGCGACCACGCGCTCCCCCAACTCGAGCCGGCCGGAGTTGCCCAGGGGCACAGTGTGCAGGTCCTTCGCTTCGATCTTCAGCACGGCGAGATCGGCGTTCTGGTCGCCCTCGATCACCCTCGCCGTGTACCGCGTGGCATCAGGCGGGGGGGTGATGACCGTGATGCGCTGGGCATGCTCGACGACGTGGAAGTTGGTCACAACGAGCCCGTCGGACCGGATGACGAACCCGGTGCCGACGCCCCGGCCGGTCTCCCCACCGAGGGGATTGGGTTGGAACAGGTTGGTGGTGACGTTGACGACCGCCGGGCGGACCGCCTCGACCACCCGCACGATGGGATCGAGGGACGGTTGGCCCGCCCCGACGTCGACGGTCAGCGGCGAGCTCCGGACCGGGACCCGTTCGATCACCGTGCGTGTGCAGGCCGTCACGGCCAGGGCGGCGACGGCAATCATGGGGACAACGGGGCGCTTCATCGGTGGCCTCGGCTTTCGTCTCGGGGATGAACTGGAAGCTATTCGGCGCCGTTCAGGCCGGCGTTCATGGGTATCCCGAGCCTAGCCCGCAGGAGCGGCTTCGACCGCCGCGGGACGGGGCAACAGCCCGGCCTCCTCCACCAGGCGGACGATCGCTTCGTCCCCTCTGATCGAGATGAGGTGGACACCGGCCACGCCGCGCATCTCCCTGAGCTCGTCCACGATCTCGAGCCCGATGCGGATGCCCTCGTCCGCCTGGCGATCCGAAGGGACACCTTCCATCCGGTCGATGATCGCATCCGGGACGTCGATGCCGGGGACCATGTCCCGCAGGTACCGGGCACTGCGGGCCGAGCGGCACACGTACACCGATGCCAGGATGAATACGCGATCCAGGAGCCCGAGCTCCTCGCACCTGGCCATGAACACGCGCATCGTTGCCAGGTTGAACACGATCTGGGTCTGCACGAACTCCGCACCGGCCTCGACCTTCTTCCCTAGGCGAATTGGCCGGAAGTCGCGAGGAGGCGCGAACGGATTCTCCACCGCGCCGATGAACAGCGGGAGGGGCTGGTCGAGGTTCCGGCCGCTCACGTACACCCCTTGGTCGCGCATGCCCCGCGCGATGTGGATGGCGTGGACGGCGTCGATGTCGTAGATCGGCTTGGCCTCCGGATGATCTCCGGCCGTGACGTCGTCGCCGGTCATCAGGCAGACGTTTCGGGCCCCGAGCGCCACCGCGCCCAACAGGTCGGCCTGCAGGGCCAGGCGATTCCGGTCCCGGCAGGCGAGCTGGACGATCGGTTCCACGCCCCGATCCAACAGGAGGTGCGCCGAGGCGAGAGGCGAGATGTGGGGGTGAGCCGCGCTGTTGTCGGTGCAGTTCACCGCGTCCACGGAGCCACGGAGGAGGTCCGCGAGCCGATAGACGGACTCGGGGTCGGGGCTGTCGGTAGCCTGGAGCTCTGCCGTCACCACGAACGCTCCCGACGCGAGCAATCGATGGAGATGGCTGCGGGGCGGCTCCCCGCTCACCGCTCGCGATCCTCCCGGCCGGCGGCGAGCCAGCCGGCCGGAACGTGGCGGTCCCGGCCGGTGAGCAGGTTCTCCCACGACGAGGTCTCCTGGAGCCGCCAGTCCACGGGCTTCTGGACATGCTCCATGTGGCTACGCCAGAGGGGAAGGCGGCGCGACCCATCCCAGGCCTGGACCCAGACACACGGTTGATCCGGGAGCACCTCGCAGTTGCCGTTCTGGAGGACGCCGCCGCACGGGCCGTTGCGCAGCGACTTGGGGCAGCGCATCGGACACGACAGGCCCGTGGAGTGAAGGATGCACTGCCCGCACATCCGGCAATCCCAGATGGCCTCCTTCGTGCCTCGCTCCACCAGGAGGAGGGCCTTGCGGAACCCCCGTGCCCGGGGGGCCGACGCCGGAGGCCTGCGGTCGAGCTTCGCGGTCATCTCTACCTCTCGAGGGGCGCGACCGGGACCTCCTTCTTGGGGTCGATGAACGGGATGGCCGCCGTCCGACCGATCAATGGTCCGCTCTCCGACCGGACCTCCAGAGCGGTTCCCGGGCGGGAGAGCTCGGCGGGGACCCAGACGTAGCCGATGTTCCTCTCCAGCCGGGGAGACCAGATGGCGTCCGTCACCTTGCCGACCACCTCATCGTCCACGGCGACCGGCCAGAACCACGACAGCTCGGCGCGCAGGGCATCCCCAGCGAACTCGATCCCGACGAGCTTGCGCTGCACGCCTTCGCGGCGGACCCGCTCCAGCGCGTCCTTGCCGATATAGTCGTGCGGCTGCTCCTCGACCAGGTGCTCGAGCCCCATGATCTCAAAGGGGTTGTTCTCGTGGGTCATGTCCGAGTTGTAGTTCATGATCCCGGCCTCGATGCGACGGGCTTCCACGGGGGCCGTGGGCCGGATGCCGAACTCCTCCCCTGCGGCCATGACCAGGTCCCAGAGGTCGTCCCCCCGAGAGGGGTCGAGCAGGTTGATCTCGAACCCCTGCACTGCGGTCCATCCCGTCCGGCTGATGAGGACCGGGATCCCCTCGATGTCGAACCAGTCACACCAGTAGTACTTCAGTTCGTAGAGCGCAGGGCCGACCAGCTTCTCCACAGTCTTCCCGGCCTTCGCTCCCTGTACCTGCATGGGGTAGGCATCCGGGTACGAGACGTCGACGTGCATCCCCGCCTGGGATGCGACCCCAAGCGCGTACAGTCCTGCGTCGGAATCGGCGAGCTGCATCCACCACCGGTTCTGGCCGACATGGAGCAGGACGGGATCGTTCAGGATGCCGCCGTCGGGCGCGGTGACGATCATGTACTTCCCCTGCTTCACGGCGCACTTCGTCAGGTCTCGGCAGGTGAGCATGTTCACCAGCCCGTCGGCATCGGGCCCGGAGATCTCAACGGTACGTTCCACCGCAACATCCCACACGACCACGTCGTTCAAGAGCGCCCAGTACTCCAGATCCGGATCGTCGAAGTACGCGGGGAGCAGCATGTGGTTGTAGACGTCGTACGCGGTGCATCCGGCCCGCCTGGTCGCGTCGAAGAAGGGGGAACGCCGGTACCACGGGCCGAAGTAGATCGTCGCGCTCTGCTCCAGCATCTCCTGGCGTTCGTTGGTCATGGATGTCTCCCCTTCCGGCTGGGGCGGCACCGGGCCCGCCCACCATAGGTTGAATCATCGTTCAAAATCGCGGGGGGTGGCAACCGCATTCCGAGCTACGAGACCGGGATGCGCTTCTCCGGGTCGACGAACGGCATCGGCACGACCGTGGCCTTCCGCTCTCCCCACTCGGTCTCCACGGTGACCGTGGCCCCCTCCGTGGACCGCTCCGCCGGGAGCCACGCGTACCCAAGGTTCTTCAGCAGGCGCGGAGAGTAGATGGCCGAGGTGACCTTTCCGATCTGCCGGCCCCTCTCGCGGATCGGCCACTTCACCGAGTTCAGTGCAGGGAACGGCTCACCGTCGAGCTCCACGCCGTTGATCCGCCGGCTCACGCCCGCGTCCCTGATCCGCCGCAGCTCGGCGAGCGAGATCGCGGCCTCGTCGGGAAGGTTCCAGTCCACCAGGCGCTCCAGCCCCAGCTCGAGCGGGTTGTTCTCGTAGGTCATGTCGGCGCCCCAGTTGAAGATGCCCCCCTCGATGCGCCGGATGTCGGATGGACCGGTGGGCTTGATCCCGTACGGCTCCCCCGCTTTCATGATGTGTTCCCACAGGTCGAACCCGCGGGAGGCATCGGTGAGGTAGACCTCGTAGCCGACCTCCGACGTCCACCCCGTTCGGGTCACGATGACCGGGATCCCCCCGATCTCGGCGTTGCGCCACCAGTAGTACTTGAGGTCCACGATGTCATCGCCCACGAGGTCCCGCATGAGGTCCTTCGACTTCGGTCCCTGGATCTGCAGGGGGGCAACGTCCGCCTCCCTGACCGTCACGTCCAGGTCCAGATAGGCGTTCCGAAGTCCCCGAGCGAACAGCAGGGCATCGGAGGAGGCAAGCGCGAACCAGAACGTGGTCTGGTCCATCCGGGTGAGGACGGGGTCGTTCACGATGCCGCCGTCCCGATCGCAGATCAGCACGTACTTCGCCTGGCCCACCGCGCACCTCGACAGGTCCCGCGGCGTGAGCAGCTGGGCGAATGCTGGGCCGTCGGGTCCCCCGATCTCCAGGCAGCGCTCGACCGAGACGTCCCACAGGGTGACGTCATTCAACAGCACATCGAACTCGGCCTCGAAGGTGTCGAAGCGGATGGGGAAGTACATGTGGTTGTAGACGGTGAACCCCTTGGGGTCGTACTTCTGCGTCGCCTCGAAGTACGGGGTCCGGCGGTTGCGCGCCCCACGCTGGACCTGGGACATGTCGAACGCCATCGAACGATCCTCCTTCGCCGGTGATGCGGTCAGGAAACGGCGGCCGAAGTCGACGCGCTGGCAGGCGCGGCGATCCGACCCTCCAGGTAGCCCCGGGCCACCATGGCCATGAACGCGTGGACCTCGTCCTCACCCTCGGCGAATGGGCCCTGCCGCTGGCCCCGGGAGGCCAACCCGCGCTGCATCGATTCGCACGCCGCCCAGTCCTCCCGATTGGTGATGTCCCAGAACTCCGCGGCGTAGGCCGGGTCGAAGCCCTCGCGCTCCCTGGCCTCCGGAGGGAACAGCCACGTGCACTCCACGAAGGTCTCTCCCGGGGCAAGCGGCTCGAGCCGGTGAGCCATCACGTAGTCGGGGTGCAGGCTGATCAGCAGGTTCGGGATCAGGCCGAAGTAATAGACCTCCCGCCGCTGCTTCACGTCGAGTCCGCGGATGGGCACTCCACCGCTCGCACCGGAGAGCGACATGGTCTCCGCGTGGTCTTCGAGCTCCATCGAGCCCCCCACCCAACATCCGGTGGGCGCGAAGCTCTCGCCGCTGTCCGTGGGGGTCACCTTGCAGAGCGCGGGATGGATGCTCGGACAGTGGTAGCACTCGTGGTAGTTCTCGATGATGCCCTTCCAATTGGCCCGAACCACGTACTCGTGTCGTTCCGCCGCGAACAGGCGCTCGGGCTCCCAGGGACCAAGGAGGCCGTCGAGGTTACCGACGTGGTCGTTGAAGTCCGGAGCGACCCCCGAGGCGTTCACGAAGATCCATCCGTGCCACTCGGCCACCCGGACCTGGACCAACGGGTAGTCGGCCTTGTCGAACCCGGGAGCTTCCCCGAACCGGGGTGCTCCGGCCAGCGCACCCTCCAGCGAGTACACCCACGCGTGGTACGGGCACTTGATGGCGCGGACGTTGCGGCTCGTGCCCGGCTCCACGAGCTCGTGGCCGCGGTGGCGGCAGACGTTGTAGAAGCCCCGGAGGTCGCCGGCCCGATCTCGGACGAGGAGGATCCCCTCCTGGCCGATCCGCACCGCCTTCTGGTCACCCGGCGCATCGAGGTCGTCGACCCGGCCGACACAGGTCCAGGATCGCTCGAAGAACCGGTCCTGTTCCCAGGCCAACACCCCGGCCGACAGGTAGGCCTCAGCGGGGAGCGTTCGGCTCGCCCCGCGCGCGCGCGCCAACACCGGCTGGAGCTTCGAGGCTTCGATCGGCGCGGCCAGGTACGTCACGGGATCCTCCAAACCGGGATTGAACAGCCGTTCAATATCGTATCGCGGGTTCTCGAGGGCCAGCAAGGACGTCGGGTGAGCGGCAATGGAGCGGGGCTCTTCACGCGAACGATGGATCGACGAACACGGGCGCCCCCTCGACCATGGTCAGCTCCACCTTGGCGTCGGCTAGCTCGTCGAGCGACAGGTCGAACAGGTTCCGGTCCACCACGACCAGGTCCGCTTCCTTACCCACCTCGATCGAGCCCGTCACGTCGTCCAGGTGGTTCACGTACGCCGACCCCATGGTGAAGGCATGGATGGCGGTGGCCAGGTCGATGCGCTCGTCCGGGAGGAAGGCTTCCTGGGTCGCTCGTTCGCCGACCACGTCCGCGTGGCGGCGCGACACCTTGCGGTGGACGGCGATGGCCATCTCCCACATCGGGTTGGGGCTCGACACGGACCAGTCGCTCCCGAAGGCGAGCCTGGCCCCCGAACGGACCAAGCTGGCGAAGGGGTACTGCCACCCGCTCCGCTCCGGGCCCAGGAAGGGGATCGTGAGGTCCACCATCTGGCCCTCGAGCGTCGCCCAAAGCGGCTGGGCGTTCGCCACCACCCCGAGCTGGTGGAACCGCGGGATGTCGTCCGGGTGGATCACCTGGATGTGGGCGATGTGATGGCGATGGTCGCTCGCCCCGTTCGCGGCCCGCGATGCCTCCAGGGCGTCCAACGCCTCTCGCACGGCCCGCTCCCCGATCGCATGGATATGGACCTGGAATCCCTCGGCATCGAGCCCGGTCACCGAGGCCTTCAGCAGCTCGGGTTCGACGAACGACATGCCGCGGTTGGAGGTCGGCGTGCCGTCGGGGCCGAGATACGGTTCAAGGACCCCGGCCATGAAGTTCTCGATCACGCCGTCCTGCATGATCTTCACCGTGGTGGCCCGGAACCGGCCCACCGAGCTCCGCTCTCGTTTCGCCACCAGCTCATCGATCTGCTCCTCGCCACGGTGCCGGTCCCACCACAGCGAGCCGACGACCCGGGCCGTGAGTGCGTCCCGGCCGGCCATCGTGGTGTAGGTGCCGAGCGTGTCGTATGGGCCACCGACGATCGCGTCCTGCCACGCGGTGATGCCGAGCGAGTGCAGGTACTGCTGGGCTACCCGGAGCCCCTCCTCCCATTCCGCCTCGGTGACCGGGGGCATGACGTTTTCGACCAGGTCCATGGCTCCCTCGTGCAGGGTGCCCGAGGGCTCGCCCGCGCCGTCCCGTTCGATCCGCCCGTCGGGAGGATCGGGGGTCTCCCGGGTGATGCCGGCCATCTCCAGGGCTGGTGTGTTCACCCAGGCGCCGTGGCCGTCGCGGTTCGGCAGGTACACGGGCCGGTCGGAGACGATGCGGTCGAGGATCTCCTTGGTCGGGGTTCCGCCGGGGAACGAGTCCATCGACCACCCTCCGCCCCTGATCCATTCGACCTCGGGATGCTCGATCGCGTAGTCGGCCACGATCCGCTCGTAGCCCTCCCGCGTGGACACCTCGCTCAGGTTGCACTCCAGCATCTCCAGGCCGCCGGAGGGCGGATGGACGTGAGCGTCCTGGAACCCCGGGAGCAGCATTCTGCCGTGCAGATCGTGGACCTCCGTCTTCGGCCCGATGAGGTCGGCGACCGACTCGTCGGTCCCCACCGAGACGATCCGTCCACCCTTCACGGCGACGGCCCGGGCCCAGGTCCGTGCGGGGTCCACCGTGTAGACGGTTCCTCCTCTGAAGACCACGTCTGCCGGGCCGCGGGGATGCGTTTCGCTCACGTGCGTCGCTCCATCGGGGATCGAGGGGCGCCGAGCATATCGGCTTCGGTCAGGCCAGCGCCACGAGCTCGAGCAGGTCGTCGCTCCAATAATCGAGCGTCCCCTCGGGCATCATCAGTACGCGTTGCGGTGCAAGGGTTTCAACGAATTCGACGTCGTGGCTGACCAACACCATAGCCCCCCGCCATGCCGCGAGCGCACCGCCGATGGCCGTTCGTGACGGAGGATCGAGGTTGTTCGTCGGCTCATCGAGCAGGATCAGGTTGCGACGCCCCGCGACCAGCTGCGCCAGCGCGAGCTTTGTCTTCTCGCCTCCCGACAACGTGCCGGCGTCGCGGAACGCGATCTCGCCGGTCAGCCCGAACATGCCGAGCAACGCCCGGAGGTCCTGGTCCGAGGCGTCGGTGGACTCGGATCGGACGTGCGCGAGGACGTTCACTCCGTCGCGGATGCCCTCGTGTTCCTGCGCGTAGTAGCCGAGCGAGACCCCGTTCCCCAGGCGCACGCCCCCGGAATCGGGCTCCGTTACGCCCGCCACGATCCGAAGGAGCGAAGTCTTGCCCGCACCGTTGAGGCCCATGACCAGGAGCCGCTCCCCCCGGGACAGGTCGAAGGTGGCGTTCTCGAACACCGGGGCCCCCCCGTACCCCTTCGTGACATCCGAGGCCTCGAGGACCAGCCGGCCGCAGTGCGGCGGCTCGGGGAACCGGTAGCGGACGCGCCGCTGCTTCGCCGGGGCCGCCACGGCCCGGGCGGTCAGGTGACGCACCCTGGTGTCGAGGGTCTTGGCCTTCCGGGCCCGCTTCTCGGTCTGGCCCCGCATCGAGTCGGCCAGCGTCTTCAGCCGCTTGATCTCGGCGGTCTGTCGGTCGGCGAGCGCTGTGAGACGGAGCTCATCGAGCCGCCTCGCTTCCCGATACTCCGAGTAGGTCCCCCGATAGATCACGACGCCGTGGCGATCCAGGTGCAGGACCCGGCCGATGGCGGCGTCCAACAACTTGATGTCGTGGCTCACCACCATCACCGCGCCCGGGTAGCCGGCCAGGAAACTCATCAGCCAGACCTTCGCGTCGCTGTCGAGGTGATTGGTGGGCTCGTCCAGGAGCAGGACGTCCGAGCCGGCGAACAGGATCCGCGCGAGCTCGAGTCGCCGCCGCTCCCCTCCGGACAGGGCCGCGACGGGGAGGGTCAGCCGGTCCTGGGACAGTCCGAGTCCCCGAACGATCCGGCGGGCCTCGGCCTCGCCCGAGTAGCCACCCGCCGCGCGGTACCGCTCCTCCAGCCGGGCGAACCTACCCACGGCGGCCTCGGTGAGCCGGACCTCGAGGGTCAGCCGGAGCTTCTCCAACTTCTCGGCCATCGCCTGGAGCCCTCGGGCCTCCAGCACGTGGACGACGGCCGTGTGGTCCTGGTCGGCGCGATGCTGGCGGGGGTCCTGGCGCAGGTACCCCAGCGCTCCTCGTCGGGTGACGGTCCCTCGAACGGCTTGGGCCTCCCCGGCCAGGACCCGGAGCAGGCTGGTCTTGCCGGCTCCGTTCCTGCCGACCACGCCGACCTTGTCCCCCGCCCGAAGGGAGAAGGACAGGTCCTCGAGGATCGTCGTGCCCCCGGCCTCCACGGACAGGCCGGCGGCTTCCAGCAGGCTCATGCCCGGATGGTACCGGCTCCTGGGTCGCAGCCTGGCCGCTTGCTCCGATTCGCGCTCAGATGCGCTCGATCGATCGAAGCGACATGCGCGGTCCGTATCGCGGCGGGCTCACGCCGGCCGCAAGCAACAGCCGAAGGACGCGCCCCCGATGGCCGGGGAAGGGCTTCAGGAGCTCGAGCATCTGCTCGTCGGTCCCCCGGGGCCGGCCGGTGAACGCCCACACCACCATGTGGGGGAAGTGGTAGTCCCCGGGCGGGACCGCATCGGCGTCGCCGAGCGCCACCATGGCCACCTTCGCGGCGCTCCACGGCCCCACGCCGGGGAACGCCTGGATCCGGCGGTATGCCTGCGGGAGCGGCATCCCCACGGCCTCTTCCAGCCGGACGGCACGGGAAGCTGCGGCACGGAGCGTGTCTGCGCGCCGTCGTTCGATCCCCAGCGGATGGAATTCCGGATAGGGGGTCCGGGCCAGGGCGTCGGGCGACGGGGGCAGCCGGAGGCCTCCCGGACCGGGCGCCGGCTCGGCGAACGCGCGAACGAGGTTCCGGTACGTCGCGAACGCCTCCGCCCCCGGCACCTTCTGTTCCAGGATCGTGGGGGCCAGGGCCTCGAACACGGCCCGGGACCTCGCGATCCGCAGACCCGGCATCCGACGGTGCAGGTCGCGGACGATGCCCGGAGCCGGATCGAACCCGTCCACCGGATCGCGCGAACCCAGGAGCTCCGGTGCCGCATCGAGCGCCCATTCCTTCCCGGGCCCCCAGGCCTCTGCGCCGATCCCTCCGTCGCTCGGGACGAACCGAGTCGTGGCCGGACCGAGCGGGGTTCGTGTCGCCCGCCACCACGAGCCGTCCCGGTCCCGCCGGACACACGGATGAGGCTTCCCGGAGGCGAGGGTCGCGAGCGTCAGCCCGAGGTCGACCGGCAGTGGCGGCCGGAGGATCGTTCGAAGCGGTTCGTCTGTGACCTCACCCACCGCTGCCTCCGATGATCACGATCAACCGTTGCGCATCCTGCCACACCGTCCACCGGCGGAGCAGAATCTCCACGTGCTCCTCGATGAGATCGCACGGACGTCGGCGGCGGTTAGCCAGACGCGGTCGCGGCTGGCCAAGATCGACCTGCTGGCCGCCACCCTTCGACGTCTGGACACAGACGAGATCCCCATCGCCGTCGCCTACCTCTCGGGCGTCCTGCCGCAGGGGACGGTGGGCGTTGGGTGGGCCTCGCTTCGTCACCTGCCGCCCTCCGCCACTCCCCCGCCCACCCTCGAGCTCCGTGAGGTCCACGCCGCTCTCGACCGGATCGCCGCCGCGAGCGGGAAGGGCTCGCAGGCGGCACGGCGGGCCGAGCTGACCGGATTGTTCGCTCGAACGACGGAACAAGAGCGACGGTTCCTGCTCGGCCTCCTCTCCGGTGAGATCCGGCAGGGTGCGCTGGAGGGGATCATGGTGGAGGCGGTTGCCAGGGCCGCCACCGTGCCCGTAACGGAGGTCCGCCGGGCGATGATGGTCGCGGGGGACCTCGGCATCGTCGCGGCGGCGTCCGTGGCCAGCGGCACCCGAGGTCTCGCCGGGTTCCGGCTCACCATCTTGCGGCCGATCCAGCCGATGCTGGCGCAGACCGCTTCAGATCTCACGGACGCTTTGGCTCGGATCCACCCCGCAGCCGTCGAGTGGAAGCTCGATGGCGCTCGTATCCAAGTGCACCGGCTCGACGGCGAGGTCCGAGCGTTCACCCGCAACCTTGCCGACATCACCGATCGGGTGCCCGAGGTGGTCGAGGCTGTTCGCGACCTGCCGGTCGACGCTGTGATCCTGGACGGGGAGGCCATCGCACTCCGCCCGGACGGGCGCCCGCATCCGTTCCAGATGACGATGAGCCGGTTCGGAAGCCGACTCGACGTGCCACAGCTTCGCCGGACCGTTCCCCTCTCGTCCTTCTTCTTCGACGTCCTGCATCTTGACGGCGACGACCTCATCGACCGCCCCACCCAGGAACGGATCGCCGCACTCGACCCGCGCATCCCGGGAGAGCTGCGGGTGCCGAGGACCGTGACGGCCGATCTGGAGGACGCCGAGCGGTTCCTCGACGGCGCGCTCGAGCGCGGCCACGAGGGGGTCATGGTCAAGGCGCCCGATGCCCCCTACGAGGCCGGCCGGCGAGGATCGAGCTGGTTGAAGGTCAAGCGCGCGCACACCCTCGATCTCGTGGTTCTGGCCGTGGAATGGGGTCACGGGCGGCGGCAGGGCTGGCTCAGTAACCTCCACCTCGGTGCGCGCGACCCGGCAACCGGCGGCTACGTGATGCTGGGAAAGACGTTCAAGGGGATGACCGACGAGATGCTTGCGTGGCAGACCGAGCGGTTCCTCCAACTCGAGAGCCGCCGCGACGACTTCACGGTCTACGTGCGACCCGAGCTGGTCGTGGAGGTCGCGTTCGACGGGGTGCAACGGAGCCCCAGGTACCCAGCCGGCATGGCCCTGCGGTTCGCCCGGGTGAAGGGCTACCGCCCGGACAAGCGTCCGGAAGACGCCGACACGATCGAGACCGTGCGGGCGATCCACGAGGGACGGTAAGGACCGCTTCAGACCCGAACCACCGGGACGTCCACCAGGTGCTCGGCGACGAACCAGACCTGGAGCTCGTTCATCCGCAGCACGTCACTCATCAACAGATCGTTGGTCCCATCGTCGCGGCTCTCCTCCGTCTTCGTGATGGCCTCGCGGACCTTCTCGATGATGATCTCGTGGGCTTCGAGGAGGCGGGATAACATGGCCGGGACCTCCTCCGCGCCATCCGGAGGGCGAGGGACGGTGGTGATCTCAGCCGCGAGGCGTGGATCGCCCACGGCCACACCGCCGAGCGTCTGCACGCGCTCCCCGAGCAGGTCGATCAGCTTCAGCTGTTCGTCCGCATGCTTGTCGATGTACAGCGCGTACAGGATCATCGAGTCCGAGAGGATCTGGTTCAGGAGCTGAACGCTCTCCAGCCGGGCCTCGAAGTTGAGGGCGAGGGGGAGCAGCCGCATCTTCCCGAACCCCTGAACCTCAACGCCGTGCTGGTGGATCAGCGGCTGGCTGCTGACTCGGCGGTCTCCGTCCGCCACCTTGAACGGGTCGCTCTGCGTGTCCTTGGCCATACCTCCTCCTTCCCGCACCGAACCACTAGCAGGCTGGGTGGTCCGTCGCCCGTCCGGTGCCGGCATCGATGGTAGTCCAGCCCACCGCAGAGGGTTCCCGGACGCTACCGAGGGCTCGACCCCCCGGTGTCCCAGCGGCGCCCCTGGACCTCCACGTCGATCCGCTCTTCGGGCCGCCTGCCCTCCTGCTTCGCGTAGCGGGTCAGGGCCTGGACGTCGGCGTCGGTGAACGGCGGCTGCACCAGGCTTCTCGGCCAGAGGTGCCGCTTGCGAACCACGTTGACCTCGGCGGCGAAGAGCGTCAGCTGGACGCCGATGAAGATCCAGGCCAGCAACCCGATGACCACTGCGAACGTCCCGTACACGTCGCTCGCCCCCTGGAGCTCGCGGCTCACGTAGTACCCGCCCAGAGCTTGGAGGGTCGTCCAGGCCACCGATCCAACCGCGGCCCCGGGCAGCACGTCGCTCCAGGTGAGGTTCTCGCTGGTCAGGATGCGGAACGCGAGCAGGAAGAGGAACAGGTTCATCACCAGCGAGATGGCCAGGCCGAGGATCACCAGCCACCACTGTCTGCTCCCACCGCCGACCGTTCCCGCTGCGGCGGAGGCCAGGGTCAGCACACCCAGCACCCCGAACATGATCAGCGCCCGCAGCGTGGACTTGAGGAAGTTCGGCCGGTGCTCGAAGGGAACGTTCCATACCGTGTTCATCGCCGTTTGCGTGGCCTTGACCACCCCCAGGCCGGACCACAGGGTCAGCGCCATCCCCACGGCGAGGGTCACGCCGCTTCCTCCGAGCGCGTGGATCTTGATCTCGCTTCCGATGATTGGGAAGTTGGCCAGGGCCGAATCGAGGATGCGTGTCTGGATGTCGGGGTTGTTGCGCAGGATGATGCCCAGGGCGGTCACGAGCACGAGCAACAGGGGGAACAGGGAGAAGAAGCCGTAGTACGCGATCAGCGCGGCCAGGTTCCCGGCCTGGTCGTCACCGAACTTCTTGACCACTGCGAATGGAAAGGCCAGGGCGGCGTGGCGCTTCTGGAACGCGTCGACCTTGCGGAGGATCTCACTCACGCTGCCTATTTTCCTCGCTTCAACTCCGCGACGAGGTACCGGGCGTCGTCCCTCACCGCCCGTGTTGCCTCCTTCGGGACGGGCGGGGTGGCCTTCTCCAGCTTCCCCCTTCCTATCAGCGCGACGACGAGCGTCAGGAGCGCCCAGGCGCCACCCACGATCAGTGCCGAGCCCCAGGCGGGAAGGACGATTGCCAGGCCCAGGATCGCCGCCGCGGTGAATGCTCCCAGGGCGCACAGAGCCAGGATGCCCGCCGCCGCGAACATGCCTGCCCCGACCCCCGCCTGCTTCACCTTCTCGGAGATCTCCCGTTTGGCCAGATCGATGTCCCGCACCAGCGTTCGGACCCCGAACCCGATGATCGAGGCCTTCCGAATGAACGAAACGGATCGAGAGCCGTTTGTGATCGTCATGGTGCGTCCTCCCCCCGAGCGCCTGGATCCAGGCGCTTGCCGGAGCCATACCCTGGGGGTTGTGGCGCAAACGGCGCCCGGATGCTTCGGCCTGTGGGCTTGGGACCCCGAGGGACGGGGAAGGCCGAGGTCCGCTACGCCGGTCGCGGGCCGTCGGCCGTAGTCAGCGGGCATCGGGGGTCGGGGCCGAGTTCTGCGAAGAGCTCCCACAACCACTCGTGCGTGGGATCCGTGCACACGCGCCATGCGCGCTCGGCCGGCCCGGCCATGATGTTCAGGTAGTACATCGTGTGGCCTGGTGGGGCCACGCATGGCCCGTGATAACCCCGAGGGATTAGGAACACGTCCCCGTCGCGGACCGTCACGGTGACGTCGATGTCACCGTCCGTGGTGTACGTCCGGTGCATGCCGAACCCGCCCTCCCCCCGGATCCGGAAGTAGTAGATCTCCTCCAGCGGCACCTCGCGATCGGTGTGCTCGTCGTGTTTGTGGGGTGGGAAGGACGACCAGTTCCCGTCCGGCGTGAGCACCTCGACCGCGATGAGCCGCTCGGCCTCGAAGGCGTCTGCCGACATGAAGTTGTTCACTTGCCGTGTAGCGGCCCCGCCGCCCCGGACTTCAATGGCCACGGCTCGGGCCGGCACGTAGGCGGGTTCCAGTCGCCGCTCGGCCCGCGCTGTGGGGAAGGCGAATTCGCCACCGCCGTGACTGGCGAGGACGGCCTCGGTCCCTTGCGGCACGTAGACGAAGTCGCTGACGCGGGAAAAGACGTCGGCACGCCCGTCGAGCTCGAACGCATGGGATCCGACCTCGACGCGGCACGACCCGGAGAGTGGGAGGAGGGCGGCCTCGAATCCCTCGAGGGTGACCACTCGCCGCTCGCCCGGAGCGAGGGCGATCACGCGCAAGGCCGCGTACCCCCACCCGGCAGCGTCCGGGGTGAGGATCACCCGGTCCGGCCCGTCGGCCAGCGTACCGGCGGGGCGTAACAGCTCGCTCACCACCCGAACACCCGGGCACGGGCAGGGGGCGGGGCGGGTACCCTCGGGCAGCGGTGAGACTGTTCCCGGCGCTGCTGCTCCTGTTCGCCCTGGTCATGCCGGGCAGCACCGCGCGCGTCCCCGACCTGACGATCACGGGATCGTCCCCGGACGACCTGCGAGCGCTCATCGTGGCGACATGGGATCGGTTCATCGAAGCGTTCCCCGCTCGCCGGAGCTGCCTCGCCCCCGTCAGGGTCCAGGGGGCATGGAATCTCGACGACCGGGGCTCGTACGACCCGGGCCGGCGACTGGTCACGGTGCGCATCCCGGGGACCGCTCCGAACCTGCGGGACTCGCTCGTCCACGAGTTCGCGCACCACATGGAGTTCACCTGCCCGGAGCAGCACGATGTTCGAGTCCCCTTCCTGGTGGCCCAGGCGCTCCCGCGCTCCGCGTCCTGGTTCGAGGGAAGTTCGTGGGAGACCACCCCGTCCGAGCAGTTCGCCGAGGCGGTCGTCCAGGTGGTATTGGGCCCGCCGGCGCATCCGGCGGTGTTGATCCTTCCGAGATCCGTCGCCCTGCTCCGGGTGTGGGGCCGCGCAACAGACCTCAGGCATGGCTCATGAGCGCGCGCACCTGGTCTTCGTCCGGCATGGCGTCGGCGCAGGCGAGCTGAGTGGCGACGTAGGCCCCGGCCGCGTTGGCGAACCTGATCGTCGTTACGATCTCCCATCCCTCCAGAAGGCCATGGCAGAGCGCCGCGCCGAAGGCGTCCCCCGCACCGAGCCCGTTCACCACGTCCACCGGCACCGGCGGGATCCGCTCCATCCCGCCTTCCCATGCCACCAACACACCATC
>WNGB01016944.1_pt1 | contig 16570 bp, 17 predicted proteins | sample 5400681 | NCBI WGS metagenome assembly WNGB01 (sample SAMN13153367, study PRJNA577476) | soil metagenome | isolation source: 115 cm soil or saprolite under grassland replicate 2 | place: USA:California | collected 2016-06-15 | reverse complement strand
AGGAACAGGACGTCGAGCGGCTGTTCGGGCTCGCCCCTGCGGCGTTCGTGGCCGCCAGGGACGAGGCCGCGCGCCGGTTGAAGCGGGAGGGCGATGCCGAGGCGGCCGCCAGGGTCAAGGCCCTGCGGCGGCCGTCCCTCTCGGCCTGGGCGGTCAACCAGCTCGCCCGCGGGCGCCGTGCCGACCTGGCGCGGCTGCTGGAGGCCGGGGAGCGCCTGCGCGCCGCCCACGAGGCCGCCGTCTCCGGCGCCGGAGCGACCGAGCTGCGGGTGGCGACCCGGGCGGAACGGCAGGCGGTGGCCGGCCTGGTCGAGGCCGCGGTCGAGGTGCTCACCGCGGCCGGCCACCCGGCCACCGACGCGACCCGCGACCGCATCGCCGCCACCCTGCACGCGGCCGCCGCCGACTCGGCCGCCGCCGAGCAGGTCGGCCGCGGCCGCCTGACCCACGACCTGGACCCTTCCGGCTTCGGCGCGCTGCCCGACTGGGCCGCCACCGACGTCGCCGCCGAGCCGGCAGGGAACGGGGAAGGCGGCGGCCGCCCGCGGGCCGGCGCCGTGGCGGGCAGGGCGGGCGTGGCGGGCAGGGCGGCGCAGGGCGCCGCGGCGCCGGCCCGGGCGGCCAAGCAGGCGGCGGCAAGGGCCCGGCGGCAGGCGGCGCTGTTGGCCCGCGACGAGACCAGGCGGCGGGCGCGGCTGGCGGCCGACCAGGCGGTGCTGGCCACCCGCCACGCCGAGCGGCTCGGGCGCCTGGCCGATCAGGCGGAACTCGCCGAGGAACGCTGACCCGTCACGCCCCGACGGTAGACTGCCCTCGAGATGGCACTCGAGGTCCGCCCCCTGACCCCCGACCGCTGGGACGACCTGGCCGTCCTGTTCGACCGGCCGGGCGACCCGAGGGGCTGCTGGTGCATGTACTGGCGTCTGCCCAACCGGGAGTTCCAGGACCTCTGGGGCCCCGGCGCCAGGGCCGCCTTCCACCAACTCGTCGAGGCTGGCCCGCCCCCAGGTCTGCTCGCCTACCACGACACCCACCCCGTCGGCTGGTGCGCCATCGCCCCCCGCGACGATTTTCCGAGGATCCTCCGCTCTCGAGTGGCCCGCCCAAGCACCGCCGACCCTCCCTGCTGGGCAGTCGTGTGCTTTTACGTGGCGCGGAGCGAACGCCGCGGCGGGATCGCCGCCGCCCTGCTCGACGCCGCCGTCGAGTTCGCCGCCGCCAACGGCGCCGAGGCGGTCGAGGGGTACCCCAAGGACGCCGAGGGCGGCAGGCGCCACGCGAACGAGATGTTCGTCGGGTCGGTGTCGATGTTCCTGGCAGCCGGCTTCGAGGAGGTCGGCCGCCGCGCCCCCACCCGGCCGATCATGCGGCGCCGGCTACCTCAGCGGGCGCGGCGGCCCCGCCGGGCGCGCAGGTAGTCGCTGACCACGTAGTCGCCGAGCCGCTCGGCGGAGGGGGCGAACACCCGGCCGCCGTTCATCCGGGCGATCACGTCCACGAAGCGGACCAGCCTCGGGTCGTCGTCCAGCATGAACACGTTGATGGTCGCGCCCCGCCTGGTCAGCCGGGTCACCTCGGCGAGGGTCAGCTCGATGGTGCGCGGGTCCGGCGGGTACTCGAACCAGGGGAAGCCGTCGGGCTCCAGGTGGGCGGTCGGCTCGCCGTCGGTGACGACCAGCACCACCGGCTCCGCCCCGGGATGGCGGTCGAGGTGCCGCCCGGCCAGCACCAGGGCGTGGTGCAGGTTGGTGCCCTGCCCGACGGCGGGGGCGAGATCCGGCAGGTCGGGCTGCCGCACGGTCCTTGCCAGCAGGGAGAAGCCGATGATCTCGAGGGCGTCCTGCGGGTAGCGGGTGGCGACCAGGCTGTGCAGGGCCAGCGCGGTGGCCTTGGCCATCCCCCACGCCTCCCGCAGCAGCATCGAGTACGACTGGTCGACCAGCAGGCACACCGCCGCCGACGTGCGCCGCTCCGTCTCCTGCACCTCGAAGTCGTCGGGGGCCAGGGCGACCGCCGCGCCGGGCCGCCTCCTCCCCTCCCGGAGCACGGCGTTGTGGACGGTGCGGACCACGTCGAGGGGTTCCTCGTCGCCGAAGCTCCGTCGTGGTCGCCGCGCCGCCCCGCCTCCAGGGTGGAGAACACCCGGCGCAGGGCGGCCGCGCCGATGCGCCGGATCGCCTTCGGCGTCAGCTTGAGCTCCCCCTGCTCACGGAGCAGGTAGCCCTGCTCGGCCAGCTCCCGCTCCAGCCGCCGCAGCGTCTCGAGGTCGTCGACCGCCGCGCGGCCGAGGGTCCGCTCCAGCGCCTCACGGTCGACGTCCTCCAGCGACGCGCCCTGGTAGCGCTGCCCCAGCGAGGCCTCCAGCGACTCGAGGTCGGCCAGCTCCTCCAGGGCGGTGGTGGCGTCGCCGAGCCCGAGCGGCTGCTCCCCGTCGACCGCTGCGCCCTTGTCCCACCGTAGGTCGGGACGGCGCGCCCGCAGGGAGCGCCCCAGCCGGTCCAGCTCGTATTCGAGCCCGAGGTCGCCGAGGACCTCCTGGGCCAGGCCGGCCAGCTCGGCACGCTGCTCCGGGGTGAGCGAGGCGGCCAGGCGGCTGGCCGCCGCGGCCCGGCGGGCCAGCGAGTCGACCAGCTCCTCGAGGGTGCGCGGGTTGTCCGGGAACATGTCCCCATAGCGGTCCATGAACTCGTCGAACTGTCGCTGGGTGTCCTCACCGCGGGCGTCGGCCTCCAGCATCGCGTTCAGGTCGGCCAGCATGTCGCGGATGCGCTGCAGCTGCTCCGGGCTGGCCCCGGCGAGGGCGTCCCGCATGCCCCTGAACTGGCTGTCGAGCACCTCGCGGCGGAGCAGGTCGCGGATCTGCTGGTAGGTGGCGGCCGCCTCGGGCGAGCGCCAGCGGTAGTCGGCGAGCTGACGGACCGCCCGCGCGGTGTCTGGCGGGAGCTGGTCCAGCTCGGTCTCGGCGAGCCTCGCCTCGTCGGACGGGTCGGGGAACAGCGCCCCGCGCTCCTGCTCGACGGCCTGGTCGAGGAGCTCGCGGGCCCGCTCGAGGGTGCCGTCCAGCCGGCCACGCTCGCGCAGCCCGCGGCGGCGCTCGCGCACCTGGCGGAGCAGGTCGCGCAGGCCCCTGGTCCCCGGCATGCCGCGCCGCAGCAGGTTGGCGAGCGCGTCGGCCGGCCGGTCGCCGGCCAGCACCCGCTCCCCCAGCCGGTCCAGGGCCTCCCCGACGTCGAAGGGCGGCTCCAGCGGGTCGGGGCCGCCGCGCCAGGCGCCGTAGCGGTAGCTCATCCGCCGTACACCGTGCGCCCGGGAAGCTCCTCCTTGGCCAGACGCTTGGCCAGGTAGAGGCCTTCCATGGCGAACTCGAGCGCGGCGGCGGCCAGGCCGGGCGTCTCGGCGCCGTGGTCGTCGCCGAGGCGGCGCAGCAGCTGGGCCAGCCCGGGCACCGGCCCGACACGGGCCAGCAGCGCCGCCGCGGGCACCAGCTCGCCGGTCTCCACGGTGGCGCCGTCCTCGAAGCGGCCGAGCAGCCCCGACAGGTCGCTGCCGGCCAGGCGGGCCCGCCAGGTCTCGGCGACCGCCCGGCGCAGCAGGTGCTCCAGCAGCTCCAGCTCCCTGCCCTCCTCGAACTGGTCGAACTCGACCTTGCCCTTGGAGACCGGCACGACCGCCGGCAGGTCGACCACCCTGGCGACCGGCACCTCCTCGCCGGTGATGGCCGCGCGCCGCACCGCAGAGGCGGCGACGGTCTCGGCGGCGGCGATGGCGAAGCGGGCCGACACGCCGGAGCGGGCGTCGATCTGGGGGGACTCCCGCACGCCGCGGGCGTAGCGGGCGATCACCTCGAGCAGGTGGTCGGGGACCAGCGGCCGGCCGAGGGTCCCCGGCTCCCACCGCAGCACCGCCTCCTGGCGCATCAGGGTCAGCTCGTCGTCGAGGCGCAGCGGGTAGTGGGTGCGGATCTCGGCCCCGAAGCGGTCCTTCAGCGGGGTGATGATGCGGCCGCGGTTGGTGTAGTCCTCCGGGTTGGCGCTGGCGACCAGCAGCAGGTCGAGGGGGAGCCGCAGCTGGTAGCCGCGGACCTGGAGGTCGCGTTCCTCCAGCACGTTCAGCAGCGCCACCTGGATCCGCTCGGCCAGGTCGGGCAGCTCGTTGACGCTGAAGATGCCACGGTTGGTCCGGGGCACCAGCCCGTAGTGGACGGTCTCGGGGTCGCCGAGGATGCGGCCCTCCGCCACCTTGATCGGGTCGACGTCGCCGATCAGGTCGCCGACGCTGGTGTCGGGGGTGGCCAGCTTCTCGCCGTACCGCTCGGAGCGGTGGCGCCAGGCGACCGGCAGCGACGCACCCGACTCCTCCAGCCGGCGGCGGCAGGCCACGCAGGTCGGCACGTAGGGGTGGTCGTTGATCTCACAGCCGGCCACCACCGGCGTCCACTCGTCGAGCAGGTGGGTCAGCGAGCGGATCAGCCGGGTCTTGCCCTGGCCCCGCTCGCCGAGCAGGACGATGTCGTGGCCGGCGAGCAGGGCCCGCTCCAGCTCGGGCAGGACGGTCTGGTCGAAGCCGACGATGCCGGGGAAGCGGGGGGTGCCGCCGGCCAGCTGCGCCAGCAGGTTGTCGCGGATCTCTTCCTTGACGGCCTTGTGGCGGTGGCCGGAGGCCCGGAGGTCGCCAAGGGTGGTCGGGGGCGGGGCGGTCTCGGCGGTCATGCGCGGTCCTTCTCTGGTGGGCGAGGCGCTCGCCCCATAGTTGCGCCGCCGTCCCGGTTTCGCACGCGGGCGGCTCAGCCGGCGGGCGGGCGGCGCCAGGCGGCGCGGCCCAGGAGCGCGAACGAGCCGAGGAAGCGGCCGGCCAGCTCGCCCGCCCCGCGCTCCTCGAGCACGGCGGCGACCGCCTGCCCGTCCAGCGGGCGGTTGCAGGCGGCCACGTCGAGGGCGACGTCCTCGCGGATCGCCATCAGCTCCCGGTTCAGCTCGTAGGTGGCCCGCTGGGTGACCAGCGCCTCGGCGACCCCCGGGCCGAGCAGGCGGGCCACCCCGGAGGGGTCGGCCAGCGCCGCCTCGACCTCGCCGTAGGCGGCCAGCAGCCGGGCGGCGGTGACCGCACCGATGCCGCGCACCCCCGGCAGGCAGTCGCTGGCGTCGCCCCGCAGGGCGGCGAACGCGGGGTACTCGGCCGGCCCGACCCCGTAGCGGGCCCGCAGCCAGCTCGGCGAGACCTGTTGCATGCGGCTGCCTGTCACCAGGTAGAAGACCTGCACGATGGGGGCGACCAGCGCGAACGCGTCCTGGTCGCCGGTGGCGAGGGCGGCGGCGACGCCGCGTCGCCGCGCCAGCGCCGCCGCGGAGCCGAGCACGTCGTCGGCCTCCAGCCCCGCCGGCACGACCACGCACAGCCCCAGCAGCTGCAGCAGCCCTGGCAGCTCGTCGAGGAGGCCGACCAGGGCGTCGTCCTTGGGCGGGCGGGCCGACTTGTAGCCGGGATGGCGGTCGCGGCGCAGCGAGCTGCCCGGGTCGTCGAAGCCGACCACGCAGGCGGTGGGCCGGGTGGCGACCGCGATCCGGGCCAGCATCAGCAGCACCCGCTCGCAGGCCTCGCCCGGTGGCGCCGCCGCCCCACCGACGGCATGGAAGGCGCGGTGGGCCAGCCCGTTGCCGTCGACGGCCAGCAGCACCGGCGCCGGCCGCCGCGGCGCCCGCCGCCGCCGTGCCCGGCGAGCCTGCGGCGGCCGTGCGTCCGCCCCGGCCGGGCGGTCGCCCGGCTGGTCGAGGACGAAGAGCCGTGGCTCGTCGGCGGCGGTGACGGACGGCATGGTCCCAAGATCGCCCCTTGCCCCGTGCCGCGCAAGCGGTTGCGCTCAACCTTCGCCGCCGGCGGCGATGGTCTCCTCGACCTGCCCGCGGCGGCGGGCGTCCACCACCTCGGCGGCGTGCTCGTCGTTGGCCATGACCGCCTCGACGTCGACCTGCTCGAAGGCGAGCACGCCCATGTCGGCGAAGGCGGCCCGCAGCTTGGGCCCGAACATGCCGATGTCCCGCAGGGTGGGCACGATGCGGGTGAACAGCAGGGTGCGGAACTGCCGGAAGGTCTCGCTCTCCCGCACGAAGCGGATGCACTCCTCGGCGTCGAAGTCCAGCGTGCGCCAGATCTCCTCGCCGACGAAGCGGTCGCGCATCAGGTAGCAGGCCTCCACGCAGAACTCCTCGCGCTCGTCCCGCTCGCTGGCCGACAGCTGCTGGTAGTAGTCGCGCAGCGCCAGCCGCCCGAAGGCGACGTGGCGGGCCTCGTCCTGCATCACGTAGGCGTTGATCGCCTCGGCGAGCGGGTCGGCGGTCATGTCGCGGATCAGCCCGAAGGCGGCCAGGGCCAGCCCCTCGATCAGCACCTGCATGCCCAGGTAGGTCATGTCCCAGCGCCCGTCGGCGATCACGTCGTTCAGCAGCGCCTGCAGGTGCGGGTTGATCGGGTAGGCGAGCTGCAGCTTCTCGCGCAGGTAGCGGGAGTAGGCCTCGACGTGGCGGGCCTCGTCCATCACCTGGGTGGCCGCGTAGAACTTGGCGTCGAGGTCGGGGACGGTCTGGACGATCTTGGAGGCGCAGATCAGGGCGCCCTGCTCGCCGTGGAGGAACTGGGAGAACTGCCAGGCGGTCATGTGGCGGCGGACCAGGCCGCGCTGCTGCTCGCCGAGCGCCGCCCAGGTGCGCGAGCCGTAGATGGGGACGGTCTCCTCCGGGACCAGCAGCGGGTTGTCCAGGTCGACCTGGTGCGACCAGTCGATCCGCTCGGCCGCATCCCACTGCCTGCGCTTGCCCTTGTCGTAGAGGGCGAGCAGCCGGTCACGGCCCTCCTCGTAGTCCCAGGAGAAGGCGGTGGTGCTGCCGCTGGACAGCCGCCAGCCGGTCTCCTGGACGGGCAGCGCATAGATGCGGGTGCTCATGCTCGCCTCCCCTGGTGGAGCCACGCTGGCCAGCGTACGAACCGCTGTGACACAGCGTCAACATCGGGTTTGCTAGGCTCGACCGATGGCGACCGCACGGATGGAGGTTCCGCGCCGACGGCGCCGCCGGGAGGACTCCGAGCAGGAGATCCTGGAGGCGGCCGAGCGGCTGCTGCACGAGCGGCCGTTCCGCGACCTGACCGTGGACGACCTGATGGCCGCCACCAGCCAGTCGCGGACCGCCTTCTACCGCCACTTCACCGACCGCCAGGACCTGATGATCCGGCTGCTGCGCGACCTCAACGCCGAGCTGTGGGAGATGATCGAGGGCTGGCTGCGGGGCGGCGGCGACCCGCTGGCCGAGGGCAGGCAGGCGCTGGAGCGGCTGGCCGGGGTGTACGCCGCGCACGGCCCGCTGCTGCTGGCGATCGCCGAGGCGGCCCACCACGACGACCAGATCGAACGGGTCTACGGCAGCCTGGTCCAGGGCTTCGTGGACGCCACCGTCGCCCGCATCGAGCGGGACACCGTCGCCGGCCGGACCAGCCTCCGCCACCCGCGCGAGGTGGCGACCGCGCTGGTCTGGATGACCGAGCGGCACCTGGCCGTCGCCTTCGGCCGTGCCGGCGCCGGCGACCGGGCCTCCGCGGTCGAGGTCCTGTACACCATCTGGATGCGGACCCTGTACGGCAACGACCCGCGGCCGGACGGCCCGGGGGGCTCCGGGGGGCCAAACCCCCCGGACAACTAGGACCGCGCCGGTGCGCGCGGTCACCATCCAGGACGGCCGGCTGGTCGTGGCCGAGCGCCCCGACCCGGTCCCGGGTCGCGGCGAGCTGCTGGTGCGGGTGGCCGCCGCCGGCGTCAACGGCGCCGACCTGCTGCAGGTCAGGGGCGGCTATCCGGCGCCGCCCGGCAGCCCGGCCGACATCCCCGGACTGGAGCTGGCGGGCGTGGTGGCCGAGGTCGGCCCCGGAGCGGACCGGTTCCGGGAGGGCGACCGGGTCATGACCCTGGTCGGCGGCGGCGGCCAGGCCGAGCTGGCGGTCGTCCACGAACGGGTGGCGATGCCGGTCCCGCAGCGGCTCGGCTGGGCAGCGGCCGGCGGCTTCCCCGAGGTGTTCGTCACCGCCCACGACGCCCTGTTCACCCAGTGCGGCGTCGGGCTCGGCGACCGGGTGCTGGTCTCCGGCGCCGCCGGCGGGGTCGGTACGGCCGCCGTGCAGCTGGCCGCCGCCGCCGGCGCCAGGGTGGTGGCGAGCGTCCGCAACCGCGGCCACCACGCGGCCGTGGCCGAGCTGGGCGCCGAGCGGGTGGTCGAGCCCGGCGAGGACTGGGGGCGGGCCGGTCCCTTCGACGTGATCCTCGAGCTGGTCGGCGCGCCCAACCTCCCCGCCAACCTGGAGGTGCTCGCCGACGGCGGCCGGATCATGGTGATCGGGCTGGGCGCCGGCGCGACCGTCGAGCTGAACCTGCACCTGCTGATGACCAGGCGCGGCCGGCTGCTCGGCTCCACCCTCCGGTTCCGCCCGCTGGAGCAGAAGGCCGACGCCGCCCGCCGGGTCGAGACCCAGGCGCTGCCGTTGCTGGCCGCCGGCCGCCTGCGGGTGCCGGTGGCCGCCACCTTCCCCCTGGAGCGGGCCGCGGAGGCCTACGAGCGCTTCGCCGCCGGCGGCAAGCTGGGCAAGCTGGTGCTGCTCACCGGGGAGGGGTAGGCGCGGCCCTGGCGCGGGCGTCGAGCTGGATGCCGACCTGCCGCTTGAGCCGGGCGAGGATCGCCGAGATCCCCCGCAGCCGCAGCGGCGAGATCACCCGGTCGAGGCCCAGCGCCGTGTAGAAGCCGTTGGGGACGGCCAGCACCTGCTCGGCGGTCGCCCCGTTCAGCCCCTCCGAGAGGATGCCGGCGAAGCCGCGGGTGGTCGGCGCCTCCGGCGGCGCGTCGAAGTGGATGGCGACCACCTCGCCGTCGCCGACCTCGCTGGCCAGGAAGAACGGCGTCTGGCACTCGGGCACCTGCTCCATCGCCTCGCGGTGGCCGGCCAGCCGCGGCGGCAGCGGCGGCAGCCGCCGCGAGTAGTCGAGCAGGGCCTCCAGGCGCAGCTCCGGCGGGAGGTCGGCGAACTCGTCGACGATCTCCTGCAGCCGGCCTGGCAGCGCCATCCTCAGCCGACCGCCTTGAGCCGCGGGTCGGGGCCGGGCTCCTTGGAGCGCTCGATCGGCATCCGCACCGAGTTGCCCCACTCCACCCACGAGCCGTCGTAGTTGCGGACCCGCTGGAAGCCGAGCAGGTGGCTGAGCACGAACCAGGTGTGGCTGGAACGCTCGCCGATGCGGCAGTAGGCGATGATGTCGTCGCCGCCGGACAGCCCGAGCTCGTCCTGGTAGATCGCCCGCAGCTCCCCGGCCGTCTTGAAGGTCCCGTCGTCGTTGGCGGCCCGCTTCCACGGCACGTTGCCGGCGCCGGGGATGTGGCCGCCGCGCAGCGCCCCCTCCTGCGGGTAGTCCGGCATGGCCAGCAGCTCGCCCGAGTACTCGCCGGGCGAGCGCACGTCGACCAGCCGGCCGCCGCCGCGGACGTGGTCGAGGACCTGGTCGCGGAAGGCCCGGATGGCCGCGTCGTCCCGTTGGACCACCGGGTAGTCCGCCGGCGCCCTGGCCGGCAGGTCGGTGGTGAGCGGCCGGCCCTCCTGCACCCACTTCTGCCTGCCGCCGTCCAGCAGCCGCACGTCCAGGTGGCCGAACAGGGTCGAGACCCACAGGGCGTAGGCCGCCCACCAGTTGAAGTTGTCGCCGTAGAACACGATCGTGGTGTCGCGGGTGATGCCCTTTGCGGCCATCAGCCGGGCGAAGCCCTCGGCGTCGACGTAGTCGCGCTGCACCGGGTCGTTCAGGTCCAGGTGCCAGTCGATCTTGACCGCGCCGGGGACGTGGCCGGTCTCGTAGAGCAGCACGTCCTCGTCGGACTCGGCCACCACCAGGTTGGGGTCGTCGAGATGCTCGGCCAGCCAGGCGGTGGTGACCAGCCGCTCGGGCCGGGCGTAGCTGCGGAGCTTCTCGGCAGGGTCGAGCTCCACCGTCGGGTTCACCTGGTCCTCCTCGGGAAGATCGTCATGGTCTCGCCTCGGTCGGCTCGCGACCACGATACGCCCGGCCCACCTGCGGGGTGGTGCGGGGCGCTGCCGGCCTGAGAACCTTGCCCCAGACGACACGGAGGACGCCACATGCGCCTGAGCAGCTTCGCCGCCACCGACGTGGGCCTTCAGCGGGCCGGCAACGAGGACAGCCACCTGCGCGGCCGCACCGTGTTCGCGGTCGCCGACGGGCTCGGCGGCCACCAGGGCGGTGAGGTCGCCTCGGCGATGGCCGTGGAGCGGCTGGGCGCGCTGGACGGTCGCAGCTTCGCCGAGCCGGCGCAGGCCGCAGCGGCGCTCGCGGACGCCATCGCGGACGCCAACCGGGCGATCCTCGAGCGGGGCGTGGCCGACCAGGGGCTGTGGGGCATGGGCACCACGGTGACCGCCGCAGCGGTCGTCGGCGACCCAGAGGGCCGCTCAAGCGCGCCCGGCGCGCACGCTCCCGGCCTCGAGCAGTCCAGCGTGGCGCCTGTGCAGCGCCGACACTTGACCGGCCCTCTGGTCCTGCAGCTGGCCCACGTCGGCGACAGCCGCGCCTACCTGCTGCGCGGGGACGGGCCGCCGCGCCAGCTCACCACCGACCACACGGTCGTCGCCGAGCTGGTCCGCCGTGGCCGGCTCACCCCGCAGCAGGCCGCCAGCCACCCGGAGCGGAGCATCCTGACCAGGGCGGTCGGGCTGGATCCCAACGTGCAGGTCGAGCAGCCGGCCCCGCTCGGGCTGCAGCCGGGCGACCAGGTGCTGCTCTGCTCGGACGGCCTCACCGAGACGGTCGCCGACGAGCAGCTCGCGGTGGTGCTGGCCGGCCAGGCCGACGGCGACGACGCCTGCCGGGCGCTGATCGCGGCCGCCAACGCCGCCGGCGGGCCCGACAACATCACCGTGGTGCTGCTGCGGGTCGCCGGCTGAGCGCCCTCAGATCCGCCGCAGCACGGTCACGACCCTGCCGAGGATCGTGCCGCCGTCGGCCGCGATCGGCTGGTAGCGGTCGTTGGCGGGCAGCAGCCACACGTGGCCGTCGTCCCTGCGCGAGAGGCGCTTGACGGTGGCCCCGTCCTCCACGCCGGGAACCAGCGCGGCGACGATCTCGCCGTTGTCGGCGTCGGGCTGCTCGCGGACGACCACGTAGTCGTGCTCGGCGATCTGGGCGCCGATCATCGAGTCGCCGCGGACCCGCAGCATGAACACCTCGCCCTCGCCGACCAGTTGGCGGGGCAGCAGGAAGCGGCCCTCGATGCGCTCCTCGGCCAGGATCGGCTCGCCGGCACGGATCTCCCCCACCAGCGGGACCGACACCGTCGGCGAGGCGGCCCGCACCTGGATGGAGCGGTTCTTGCCGGAATCCCGGCGGATCAGGTTCGCCGCCTCCAGCTTGTTGATCTCGCGGACGCTCGGCACGATCCCGGTCGCCGCGTGCGCGTCCCGGATGAAGTCGAAGATCTTCTGGCCTGTCGCGCCGAGCTCGCCGTTCGTCACCGAACCACCAACCCGTCGACTTCGGTCAGGATGCCCGTTAAAGACGTTCGCGCATCACCATGACATCCGACCTGATCACCTTCAAGGCCCCGTGGTCCAGGTGATGCGCGAACGTCTTTACGTCACCATGAACTGTGCACCGCGGCGCGCCCGGCGGGCAAGGGTCCGGCCGCCTCGGCGCGCCACCCTACCGCGGCAGCAGGAACCGCATGGTGGTGCCGCGGCCCGGCCGGCTCTCGGCGGTGATGGTGCCGCCGTGCGCCTCCACCAGGCTCCTGGCGATCGCCAGCCCGAGCCCGGCGCCCCTGGAGTCGGCCGATTTCACGAACCGGTCGAAGACGTGGGGCAGGCTGCTGGCGTCGATGCCGGCGCCGGTGTCGGAGACGGCGAAGGCGCAGCCCCCCGGGGCCGGCTCCACCGCGACCACCACCGACCCGCCGCGCGGGGTGTGGCGCACGGCGTTGGACAGCAGGTTGGCCAGCACCTGTCCGATCCGCACCGGGTCGACGTCCAGCTCGGGGAGGCCAGCGGCGGCGCGGCCGTGGAGCCGCACGCCGGCCGCGTCCGCGCGGGCCTGGAACGCCGCCACCGCGTCATGGACGAGCGACCCGGGATCCACCCGCTCGCGGTGGAGCCGCAGCACGCCCGCCTCGGCGGTGGAGAGGGTCTGCAGGTCGTCGAGCAGCCGCGCCATCACCGCCGCCTCCTCCAGGACCGGCCCGAGGTGCGCCTCGTCGGCCGGGTAGAGCCCGTCGAGCATCCCTTCGAGGTTGCCGCGGATCACCGAGAGCGGTGTGCGCAGCTCGTGGGTGACGTCGGCGAGCAAGCGCCGGCGTTGCGCCTCGTTGGCCTCCAGGCGCTCGGCCATCTGGTTGAACGAGCGCGCCAGGCGGCGCACCTCGCCGGGGCCTCGCGCCTCCACCCGCGCGCCGTAGTCTCCCCCGGCGACCCGGTCGGCGGCCTCCATGACGTCCCCGATGGGCGCCGCCGTGCGCCGCACCGCCCGCCCTGCCAGGAACACGGCCGCCAGCAGCCCGACGACCAGCAGCGGGACCGGCAGCCACGGCCCTCCGCGTTCGCCCTGCCCGGTGCCGCCGGACAGCCACCGGACCAGCAGCCCGCTCGCCACGAACGTCAGCCCGATGAAGAGGGCGAACAGGCCCGCCAGGCGCCGGGGGAAGCGGCGCCGCCCGCCGGCCCAGCCGCCCGCCCACGGCGGTGGGAACGGCTCGCCCTCCGGCCACCACGGGGGGCGTCGCCTCGGCCCGCGCCAGCGGTCAGGCATCCGCGAACCGGTACCCGACGCCGTGGACGGTGAGCAGGTAGCGGGGCCTGCCCGGGGTCGGCTCGAGCTTCCTGCGGATGTTCTTGACGTGCGCGTCGACCGCCCGCTCGTAGGAGTCGAACGCCACGCCGTGGACCGCGTCGAGCAGCTGGCCGCGGGTGAACACCCGGCCAGGTTCGCGCACCAGCACCGCCAGCAGCTGGAACTCGGTCGAGGTCAGCTCCACCGGCCGCCCGCCGACCGAGACGCGCATGCGCGGAACGTCCACCTCCACGTCGGCGACGCGCAGCACCTCGGACCCGCCGGCCCTGGCGGCGTCGGTGCGCCGCAGCACCGCACGGACGCGTGCGACCAGCTCCTTGGGGCTGAACGGCTTGACCACGTAGTCGTCGGCGCCGAGCTCCAGGCCGACCACCCGGTCGATCTCATCGCCGCGGGCGGTCAGCATCACGATCGGCACGCTGGAGGTCTGCCGCAGCGTGCGGGCGACGTCGAGCCCGTCCCGGCCCGGAAGGCCGAGGTCGAGCACCACCAGGTCGGGTCTGGAGCGGCGCGCGCTCGCCAGCGCCACCTCCCCGTCGCCGGCCACCAGCACCTCGAACCCGGCGTGCTCCAGGTAGTCGCGCACCAGCCGCGCGATCCTGCTCTCGTCCTCGACCACCAGGATCCTCTTCACCGTTGGCCTCCCGAGCTCGCGCTGAGCCTGACGAGCCGGCGGGGCGGAGGCAAGCCTCCGCCCCGCCACCGTCATGGCGCCGTCAGGCGCCGGTCGGGTCACCGCGTGTGGTGGTGTCCTCGCGACCTCGGTCGTCCTGGCGGCGCTCCTCCTCCTCTGGCCGCTGCCAGCCGCGCGGCCCCCACGGGCCGTAGCGGCCGTACCCACCAGGGCCGTAGCCGGGACCGCCCCAGCGGCCACGCCAGAACGCTCCGCGCAGCAGCAGGAAGATGCCGATCACGAACAGCGGGAAGAACAGGAAGCCGAAGGGGAAGAAGCCGTACCCGGGGCCGTAGCGCGGTCCGACCACCCGGACCACCTGGGTGGCCTCGCCGCTCTGCTCCAGCCCCTGGGAGATCCCCTCCGAGACGCCCAGGTTGTAGGCGCCAACCCCGATCCCGACCACCGTCAGGATCGCGATCAGCACCAGGCCGATCACCATGCCCCGTCGCATCTGGTCCTCCTTGTCAACGGGTCCCTCGTTTGCACCACCGATGCTGCCGGGCCGGTGTGAAGGAGTCGTGAATGCGGCAGGGAGGGTTCGGGCGGGGCCGGAGTTTCGGGGACCTCGGCCGCGAAAAGCGGTAGCACGGGTTCCCTCCGCGCCCGTACGGTCCGGGGCATGGAGGTCGTCGTCGCCAGGACACCCGACGGTTGGACGGCCCGCCGTGGCAGGCTGGCCGTCGGTGCGGCCGCGGCGTTGGTGCGACCGGACGGCCGCTGCTTCGTCTCCTTCCGCTCCTGCCGCGCGGAGGCGTATGGACCGCTGCTGCACGCCATCGCCCGGCACGTCGGGCGCGACCTCCACACCGAGATCGACGAATCCGATGCGGCGCTGCGCGACCGCCTGGTGGCCCTCGGCTTTGTGGTCGACCGGCGGGAGCGTGCCTACGTCATCCCCACCGATCCGACGGTGACCGGCCTGACCGGCGCGGCCACGCCGGCCGGGTTCGAGGTCCTCACCGCCGACCGGGTGGACGAGGACCGGCTGCGCGAGCTGGACGAGGAGCTGCGGCAGGACGTCCCGGGCGCCGACGGCTGGAAGTGGGATCGGCAGGGGTTCCGCCAGGAGACCTGGGACGCCCCGGACTACGATCCTGCCACCTACCTGGTGGCCATCGAGCGGGCAACCGGCCGCTACGCCGGCCTGGTCAGGGTCTGGAACCGCCAGCGCGGCCCGCGGCTCGGCCTGATCGGGGTGGGACGCCCCTACCGTCGCCGTGGCCTCGCCAGAAGCCTGCTGGCGCAGGCGTTCGGCGTCCTCCACGAACGGGGGAGGACCGAGGTGGTGGTGGAGGTCGACGTCAGCAACAGGGCCTCCAGCACCCTGCTCATCGGTCTCGGCGCGCGCCCGACCGGCGGGTTCGTCGAGCTCGTCCTTCCACGGTCCGCTGGGGGCTAGACCCCCAAGCCCTCAGGCACCCTCGTAGACCAGCTCCCGCATCTCCGCCTGGTCGATCGCGTCCAGCCACACCCGCACCCAGTTGTAGCGCTCATCCGACGCCACCGGCATGTGGAACTTCTCCGGCTCGCTGGCCACCAGCGCCGCCCGCTCCTCTTTGGGGAACGCGAACCCCATCGACGTCTCGTCCGGCGAGATCGAGAGGAAGACGAGCCTGCCGACCCGGAACTTGAGGTGGTCGTGGATCAGCCGCTCCTCGCTGCGCGGCAGCGAGCCGGCCAGCCGCCGCACGTCCTCGGCCGTAACCATCCATGACACCTCCTCCGGGTCGGCTCCCCCACGGCAGCGCCGCAACGCTACCGCGCCCCACCGACAGGGGTCCCCGGTCGCCTCCTCCGCGTGTCACGCACCCTGAAGGACCGGGCGCCGGGTGGGCATGGCGGCATGGCATGTCGCCTTCACCCGGCGCGGCTGCGCCGGCTGGACTTGACCGTGCTCGACGACTGACGCTGTTGGCGCCAAGTGTCCGCCCAGCGCTGGACGGCTTCGGCCGCCGCATGCGCAGAAGTCAGGAGTCGACATGGCACGACCCCAGCACAGCACGCCACCGCGTGCGCACACGGACCGTACCGGCCTGCGTTCGGCCCTGTGGCTGCCGCTGTTCGACGGTCTCGCCGACCCGGCGCTGGTCGCGCGGCTGGCCGCCGAGGCGGAGGAGGCCGGCTGGCACGGGGTCTTCGTCTGGGACCAATTGGACTGGCGGGCGCCGGTCCGGCAGGTGGCCGACCCCTGGATCACGCTGGCGGCGATCGCCACCGCCACCCAGCACCTGCGGCTGGGCCCCATGGTCACGCCCCTTGCCCGCCGCCGGCCGGCCAAGGTCGCCAGGGAAACCGCGACGCTGGACCGGCTCAGCGGTGGCCGCCTCACCCTCGGCGTCGGCCTGGGCGCCGACCGCTTCGCCGGCGAGCTGTCCAAGACCGGCGAGCAACTCGACGACCGGCTGCGAGGCCAGATGCTCGACGAGGCACTCGAGATCCTCACCGCCGCCTGGTCCGGTGCGCCGGTGCACCACCGCGGCGAGCACTACACCGTCGAGGGCATCCGGTTCCTCCCCCGACCGGTGCAGCAGCCCGGGGTGCCGGTGTGGGCCGCGGGGTTCCCCGGCAACGTCAAACCGCTGCGCCGGGCCGCCCGGTACGACGGCTTCTTCCCGGCCAACCTGGAGCACCCCGATCAGCTCGCCGAGGTCGTCGCCACCATCACCGACCTGCGCCAGCACTCCACGGCGCCGTACGACTTCGCCGTCGGCCTGCCGCTCGGGACCGACCCGGCGCCATGGGCCGAGGCGGGCGCCACCTGGTGGATGCCGGAGTTCGCGCCGGAGGCGGTCTCGATGGACGAGGTGCGCGGCGTGCTCCGCGACGGCCCGGCGGCATCCTGAGCCATCCAGGGTGGTGGCGGTGGTCGGCATGGACCACCACCGCCGGCCGGTGGGCTGCAGCCGAGCCGCATCACCTGAGGGCGTCGTTCGCGCTGGCCGTGGCGGCCCGATGCTCATGGACGCGGTCCAGCCATTCCGCCATCAGGGCGGTGAGCAGCCCGACCTGCTCGTGCGGGA
>WNGB01009371.1_pt1 | contig 16574 bp, 13 predicted proteins | sample 5400681 | NCBI WGS metagenome assembly WNGB01 (sample SAMN13153367, study PRJNA577476) | soil metagenome | isolation source: 115 cm soil or saprolite under grassland replicate 2 | place: USA:California | collected 2016-06-15 | reverse complement strand
AGCAGCTGCCCAAAGTCGAGCGCCTCGTCACCGTGCCATTCCCAGCCGGCGACGCCACACCCGCCGCGCAGGCCATGATCAACAACGAGATCGACACCAGCCTGGACCTGCGGCCGCCGGTGATCAAGACCGTGGTCGAGCAGAACCCCAAGGTGATCACTCACACCGGCCGCCAGGCGCCCTACGGCTATACCGACTGGTGGCCGAACTCGCTCTGGTTCAACGACTCGGAGGCGCCGTTCGACGATGCCGAGGTCCGGCAGGCGATCAACTATGCGATCGACCGCAAGCAGATCGTCGAGATCGGCTACGAGGGCGCTGGCGAGCCCACCGATCTGCCATTCCCAGCCTTCCCCTCACTCCAGAAGTACTTCGACGCCGCCAAGCCGCTGCTCGAGAAGTACCCCACCTCAGCCTTCGACGCGGCCAAGACCGAAGAGATCATGACCAAGAAGGGGTACACCAAGGACGCCAGCGGCCTGTGGGCCAAGGACAGCGCCACGATCCCAATGACGATCTACGGCTTCGACATCTTCAGCGACTACGGCCCAGTGCTGGCCGAGCAGCTACATAACGCCGGCTTCGACGCCTCGTTCCAGGCTCCGCCAGATGCCTACGACCGCATGGCCAACGGCACCGGCACGACCTTCCTGTTCGGCCACGGCGGCGCGATCGCCGATGTCTATCCCACGCTCGACCTGTTCCACAGCCGGCACTCCGCTAAGACCGGTGAGACCGGCGACAACGGCATCACCCCGCGCTGGAAGAACGAGGAGTACGATAAGATAGTCGACCAGCTCGCGCTGCTGCCGGTCGGCGATCCCAAGGGCATCCCGCTCTACCTGCAGGCGATCGAGATCTACCTCAGGGAGAAGCCCGAGCTGCCGATCGTTCAGTGGCTGCACCGCATTCCCATGAACACCACCTACTGGACCGGCTGGCCGACCAAGGATAACTCGTACGTCAACGGCGCACTCTGGCACAAGACCTGCCTGCTGATTCTGATGCAGCTGCAGCCGGCCAAGTAGCCGGGCCTGCATGCGAATCTGGTCGTCGTGGATCCACGCTCGCTCCACGACGACCGCCCCCCAAGAAGCACATGGAGAAAATGAGGAGCGTATGTCAGTCAAATATCTTGTGAAACGCGTTCTGCTATTAATCCTGGTCCTGTGGACAGCAGCGACTGTTAATTTCTTTGTGCCCAAGTTGAGCCCGCGCAACCCGATCCTCGAACGGCTCCAGCAGGCAGCAGTCGGCGGCGGGCGCAACCAGACCGGCCTGCAGGAGATGCTCAAAGGCTATCAGAAAGATTTTGGCCTCGACAAGCCGGTTTGGGAGCAATATCTGCTCTACCTGGGCGGCGCCATGCGGCTGGATTTCGGCTACTCGATCTCCCAATACCCGCGCAAAGTCACCGACGTGATCCTGGAGGCCATGCCCTGGACGATCTGGCTAGCTACGGTCTCGACCTTGATCGCGTTTGTGATCGGCTCGCTGCTCGGCGCACTGGTCGCCTGGCCGAAATCGCCGCAGTTTCTGCGCTGGCTCATGCCACCGATGATGATGCTACAGTCTATGCCATTCTTTTTACTCGGCTTGATTCTGATTTACTTTCTAGCCTTCCAGTGGAAGCTCTTTCCGCTCGGCGGCGGCTATTCGCGCGGCGCTGTGGCGCAGTGGAGCCTGCCGTTCGCCCTTGATGTGCTCGGACATGCGATCCTGCCGGCCCTGTCGGGGCTGAAGTCAAGCCGAATTTTTACGCGCTACGCCATGCGCAATGCGCTGCTGCCGCAGATCACCGGCCTACTGCCGGCGCTCGGCTTTATCATCATCGGCACCGGTTTCGTCGAGGTGATCTTCGCCTACCCCGGTTTGGGCACCTTGATGGGCACGGCGATCGGGACCCTGGATTACTTCTTGATCTACGGGATCTCCATGATGCTCACGATCATCGTCTGCATCGCGACGTTGCTGATCGACCTGGCCTACCCGCTGCTGGATCCACGCATCAAGTATGAGCAAAGCTAACGAGTGACGAGTGACGAGGCAGATCGCGACATTCGGCACCCGACACCCGGCACATGAATGGCATGGGAGTTTGATATGGCAGCACTTGCACGAGTTTCCAGAGAAGTAGATAAAGCCAGCAGGCCCGCCAGTGTGCTGACACGGTTCCTGCGCTATGTCCGACGCAATCCGACTTTCGGAGTTGGGCTGGTGATCCTGGTGACCCTGGTACTGTTCTCAACTGTCGGCACCCTGTTCATCGATCTCAAAAAAGCGCCCTACCCGTTGGGCGCGCCGCCTAGTAAGCCGCCTTCCTGGCAGTACCCTTTCGGCACCGACGCGCAGGGCCGCAATCTGCTGCCCACCATGATCGTCGGCACGCGCGACACATTGCGCATCGGCCTGCTCGCCGGGGCGATCGGGGTGCTGACCGGGACGGTGTTGGGAGTCGTCGCCGGCTTCTACGGCGGCGCCATCGACAGTGTTATTAAATGGATCGTCGACGTGGCATTGACCATTCCATCCTTTCTCATCCTGATCGTGATCGCCTCGATGCTGAAGGCTTTCCTGTCGGTCGAGACGGTGGCGCTGCTGCTGGCGCTGCTGGCCTGGCCTGGCCCCACCCGCACGATCCGCGCGCAAGTGCTCAGCCTGCGCGAGCGATCGTTCGTCATGATGGCGCGGCTTTCCGGCCAGAATAGCCTGGAGATCATCGCCAAGGAGATCGTTCCGAATCTGCTGCCGTTCCTGCTGGCGCTCTTTGTCGCCGCCGTCTCCGGCGCAATCCTGGCATCGCTGGGGTTGGGGCTGCTGGGCATGGGGTCGCAGCGCGAGCCAACCCTGGGTATGACGCTCTACTGGCTCCAGAAATATGCGGCCATGTTGCGCGGGCTATGGTGGTGGTGGATCACTCCAGCCGCATTGATCGTGCTGCTGGTCATCTCGCTGACGCTGATCTCATTCGGGCTGGACGAGTGGGCCAACCCGCGCACACGGAGGGCGGCATGACCGAGCCAGCACTGCAAGTCAAGAGCCTGCGGGTCCAGTACCATACCGACCGGGGCACAGTGAATGCGGTCAACGACATCAGCTTCGACCTGCACCCCGGCGAGCGCCTGGGCTTGGTCGGCGAGTCGGGCTCGGGCAAGTCCACGATGGCGCTCGCGCTAATGCGCATGATCAAGCCGCCCGGCCGGATCGCCGGCGGGCAGCTATTGCTGGGCGACACCGACCTGGCCAGGCTCTCCGAGGAGGAGATGCGCCAGGTGCGCGCCAGCCGGATCAGCATGATCCCACAGGGCGCGATGAACTCGCTGAACCCGGTCATGCGGATTAAGGAGCAGATCATGGACGTGATGAAGGATCACGGCCAGGGCTTGAGCAAAGAAGAGATGCTGAACCGCGCCCACCAGGTGCTCGAGTTCGTCGACCTCAAACCCGCCGTGGCGAACATGTACCCGCACGAGCTGAGCGGCGGCATGAAACAGCGCGTCTGCATCGCGATCGCGATCACCTTGCAGCCCGAGATCATCATCGCCGACGAGCCGACCAGCGCGCTCGACGTGGTGGTGCAGCGCCAGGTGATGGAGACGCTTGAGCGCCTGCAGAAGCAGATGGGCGTCGCAATCATCCTGATCGGCCACGATATGGGCCTGATGGCCCAGTTTGTCGATCGCCTAGCCGTGATGTACGCCGGCAAATTCGCCGATCTGAGTCCCATCCGAGACACATTCCACGAGCCGCTGCATCCCTATACCCAATTGCTGATCAGCAGTCTACCGAGCCTGGAAGTCAAAGGCGTTTTCAAGGGCATCCCTGGCCTGCCACCCTCGCTGCTGAGCCTGCCGCCAGGATGCGTGTTCCACCCGCGCTGCCCGCACACCATGGATATCTGCACAAAGCAAGTCCCCGTATTTGGGCAGGCCCACCCTAATCGCTGGGTGGCCTGCCATCTTTATGAGGTGAGCCATGACGGCACTAATGGAGCTTCGTGACGTTACCAAGGTGTACGGCGGCGGTCTCCTGAACACAAACACCACCGTCGCGCTGAAGAACATGAACCTCGCCATCGAAGGGGACACGCCGAAGATCATCGCGATCGTGGGCGAAAGCGGCAGCGGCAAGACCACGCTGGCGTCGCTGCTTATGGGCTTCATTTCGCCGACCGAGGGCGCAGTCTATTACCAGGGCAAAGATCTCAGCAAGCTCTCGGGCGCGGAGCGCAAGAACTTCCGGCGCGAGGTGCAGGCGGTCTTCCAGGACCCCTTCGCGGTCTACAACCCATTCTACAAGGTCGACCACGTGCTGAGTGTGCCGCTCGCCAAATTCAAGCTCGCTAGGTCGAAAGCCCAAGCACAAGAGCTGATGGAGGAGGCGCTCAGCGCGGTGGGCCTGCGCCCCGAGGAAACGCTCGGCCGCTACCCGCACCAGCTTTCGGGCGGCCAGCGCCAGCGCATCATCGTCGCCCGCGCGCTCATGCTCAAGCCCAAGGTGCTGATCGCCGACGAACCGGTTTCGATGGTCGACGCCTCGCTGCGCGCGACGATCCTCGAGAGCCTGCGCACCATGAACCAGAGCCTGCATATCCCCATCCTGTATATCACGCACGACCTGGCGACGGCCTACCACGTCAGCGACCAGGTGGTGGTGCTGTACCGCGGCGTGGCGGTCGAGTCGGGCGATACGGAGACGGTGATCAAAAACCCACAGCACGAGTACACCAGGCTGCTGTTCGACTCGATCCCCTGGCCCGACCCCGATCGCCGCTGGGGCGAGGCCCAGCCGGCCGGCTCCGACTTCTCCGGCGGGGTCGCCGCGCCCGCCGCCAGCCAATGGACGCGGGAGCAGAGCAACTGATGCGCATCACCAGACTCGAGACCTACCTGGTTAAGCCGCCGCTGGTCAACTGTTTGTGTTTCCCGATTATTGGACGCGGATGAACGCGGACACTTTTTTCTGCGTTCATCGGCGTTCGTCCGCGTCCCCTCTCAAGAGGCAGCGCATGAAGATCACCGGCATCAAATCAATCATGGCCGACGGTGGGCACCGGATCGTCGTGTTCGTGAAGGTCGAGACCGATCAGCCCGGCCTGATCGGCTGGGGCGAGGCGTCGCTGGAGGGCAAGCCGCGCGCGGTCGTGGGCTGCATCGAGGATATGGAGCCGATGCTGCTCGGCCAGGATCCGCTGCGAGTCGAGCACTGCTGGCAGATCCTCTATCGCAGCGGCTTCTGGCGGCTGGGCGTGATCGGGCTCTCGGCGCTCTCAGGGATCGACCAGGCGCTGTGGGACATCAAGGGCAAGGAGCTGGGCCGGCCGGTCTACGAGCTGCTTGGCGGGCGAGTACGCGACAACGTCCGCATGTACACCCACTTCGGCGGCGACACGCCCAAGGCGGCAGCGCGCGCAGCGCTGGACAAGGTCGAGCGCGGCTGGACCGCGATCAAGACCGTGCCGGTGCCGATCACGCGCGCCCTCGACGGCCCGCTGGTGCTGAAGCAGGCCGAGGCGCTGGTGCGCGCCGTGCGCGAGGCGGTGGGCGACGCGATCGACATCCTGCTCGATCTGCATGGCCGCCTTACGCCGCAGATGGCGATCCAGTACGGCAAGCTGTTCGAGCCCTATCACCCGCTGTTCCTCGAAGAGCCGTGCCAGGCCGAGAACCCCGCCGCCATGGCGCCGGTAGCCCGCGCGCTGACGACGCCGATCGCCACCGGCGAGCGGCTCTTCACGCGCTGGGGCTTCCGCGAGATCCTGGAACACGGGGCGGCCAGCCTGCTCCAGCCCGACACCTGCCACGCCGGCGGGATCAGCGAGCTGCGCAGGATCGCGGCGATGGCCGAGGTCTACTATGCCGGCCTGGCGCCGCACAACCCCTACGGCCCGGTGGCGACCGCCGCCTGCGTGCAGATCGACCTGGCCTGCCCGAACTTTGTGATCCAGGAGATCGTGGACCCCGAGCAGGCGCCCGAGGCGATGAGCCTGGTCAAGGAGCCGCTGCCAATCGTGGACGGTCACATCCTGCCGCCCACCAAGCCCGGCCTGGGCGTCGAGGTGGACGAAGCGGCGTGCGCGCGGCGCCCGCCCGACTTCTCAATCGCGAAGGCGGGCGGGATGGCGATGCGGTACTATCATGCGACCCATGTGGATGGGAGTGTGGCTGATTCGTGAGGATGTATGTGTGCTAAGATAAGGCTTCAGCTAGATTAGATCGTCTCCCCCAGCTTCACCGCCTGGAACAGCTTCATCCGCCGCAGCAGCAGCAGCGTGATCGCCACCGCGCCGAGCAGCATCACGCCGAAGATCAGGTAGATGATCCCGATCCGCGCCCAGGCGATCTCGACCAGGAAGGGCGGCGTCTGCGGGTGTTTGCCGCTGCTCACCTGCATGAACGGGATGAAGAGCCGGCTGGCGCTGACGCCGATCAGCGTGCCGGCGAGCGCGCCGATGCCCAGGATCAGCGCCTGCTCGCATGCCAGCAGCGCACCAAGCTGCCGCGACGAGAGGCCGATCGCGCGCAGCATGCCGAACTCGATGAAGCGCCGCTGGAACGACAGGCCCGAGTAGAACAGGAAGCCAAGCGCTGTCAAGAAAGCCGAGGCCACGAAGCCAACCGATAGCAGACCGAACAGCCCCTGGCGCTCGGGCCGGCCGCGCTCGGTTCCGGTGTCCTTCGGCGCGTAGCCGCGCTCGATGAAGTCCACACCCAGGTTTTTGATCCCCGTCTCGATATCCGTGCGCGGCGCGCCGTCGGCAAGCTTGAGCCAGGCGTCGTAGGAGTAGGGCCCGCCGGCCTTCGCGAATACGTACCCCAGGTTACCGACGATGAACGGCCCATCTTCGGGGTAGACGGCCGGAAAGAGCTTGACAGTGCCAGCCACGGCGACGGGCAGATCGAAGCTGCCGATCCCGCCGTACATCTGGAGTGTCAGCCGATCTCCTACCTTCACGCCGTACTTGTCGGCCAGCTCGCGGCTGATCAGCACGCTCTCGGGCGCGGCCAGCCGGTTCATGAGCACCGCGACCGGCTCGTCGGCATAGTCGGCGCGCCAGCGCGCGATGCCGGCGAAGTTCGATCGGTCGATCCCCACGAACTGGGCCTGCACCGCGCCGCCGCTCGCGGGCACGGTTGCGGGGCTTTGCAGCACGCGCGTGACGCCGACGACGCCGGGGATGGTCAGGTAATCCTTAACCGCCACGAACTGCTGCACGGCCTGGCCATTCGCGCTCACGCTGGTGAGCCGGCCGCGGTCGGTGATCTGCATGTCGCCGCCGGTGGTGTAGTAGATCTGATCGAATAGCTGGCGGTCGAGCGTCTGGGCCATCGAAGCGGTGAAGATCGACAGACTCAGCGTCAGCACCAGCAGCAGCATCGGCCCGCTGTAGGTGCGCGAGGTGCGCGCCAGGTAGCGCAGCGCCGTGACCGCCACAATGCCGCGCAGCCGATCCGACAGCCAGGTCAGTACGGTGATGATCGGCGGAAACAGCCGCAGGCTGAGCAGCCCAAGCGCGGCGATGTACAGCGTCGGCGCCAGCAGCAGCAGTGGGCTGGTGAAAGGGTCGCCGGTGGACGCCTGCGCGCTCAGGAAGACGATCGTGCCGCGCTGGCTGAGCTGGACGTAGCCGTAGAACACGACCGCCAGCAGGATGAGGTCGAGCCCCAGGCGCTGCCAGAGCGGGCTGCGGGTCATGCGCGCCCGCTCGCTCTTGTACGAGACGATGGTGTGGCCGGCCGCGCCGAAGGCCGGGATCAGGCTGGCGGCGATCAGCAGCGCCAGAATCTGCCAGGCGCGCTGCCAGGCGTCCCCGGTCAGCTCGATCGGCAGGTCGCGTACGGGAGCCAGGTCGAGGAAGGAGCGCACCCAGGTCATCAGCAGCGCCGCGAGCTGTCCGAGCAGCGGCCCAGGGATCGCCGCCAGCAGCCCCAGCAGCGCGCCCTCCAGCAGGTAGATCCCCAACACCTGCAGCCGCGAGACGCCGCGGCTCCGCAGCATGGCGATCTCCATGCCCTGCCGCTGGATGACCAGGCCGGCGATCAAGATCACGAAGTAGGCCACCAGCCCCAGCAGCGGGATGCTGAAGATCGTCAGCGAGAGAGTCAGGCGCTGCACCCGCTCCTGGTGGCGCAGCAGCACGCCGCCCGGCGAGACGTCGAGCTGCGCGCCGGGCAGCAGCGCGGCAAACTCGCGCGCGCTGCGATCGATCCGCGCCTGCACCGCCGGCACCGCGGCCGAGCGAATCACGCTGCCGTCGGTGGAGAAGAACCACAGCGCCACGGTGATCATGCGCGGGTCGTGCGCCAGCAGCCGCGTCGCGTAGCTCTCGGCCGCCGTGAACAGGATCTCGTCCGACTTCATCTCCGAGTAGAACCAGTACGGCTCGTCGGGGGCCTTCGGCCGCCAGATCCCGGCGATCTTGATCAGCACGCCGTTGCCGCTGGGGTTGTGGCCAGAGTCGAGCACATAATAGACCTGGTCGAGCTGCGGCTTCAGCCGCTCCGCCAGCGCCTCGGTCATCAGCACCTCGACCGGGCCATCCGGCGTGGTGCGCGGCAGGTGGCCGGCGATGAGCTCGATGTGCTGTTCGTAGAAGTCGGCCGACGCTAGGTTCACCGCCGCGAACGACGGCCCGTCGGTGCCGGGCGGCACCAGCGAGCGCTTATCGGAGGAGACGTAGCGCCCGCGCTGCTTGATCGGCAGCTCGACGGTCTGGGCCGATTGGTTCTGGTAGTAAGCGTCGAGCTTGTTGTACTGGTCGGTGGTCAGGCCGCCCTGCGCCCCAAGGTAGCGGTACAGGAAATCGAAGCGCAGCTGGTTCTCGTAGGTGTTCTGGATGAACTCGTCACGCAGCACGCGATAGCCGACCGCCTCGGCGTAGACCGGGATGCTCACCACCAGCGCGACCGCGACGATAAAGCCGGCCAGCAGCGCCAGCATGAGCCGCAGGTGGCTCCACAGTCGCAGCGCGACGACGTGCAGCAGGCCGGGCAGCCCGCTCATGGGGCTGTGCGCGAACGACCACTCGGCGGCGTTGGGCTGCGCCGTGTCCAGATGCGGGGCATGGTCGGTTGTGGGTTTGGTAGCCATGTCTGTCTATTCGTTATGGAAGCGTGACTTCCCAGATCGACCCCTTACCGCCATAGTCGAGCACATAGAGCTTATTTCCCAGCAGCGCGCCGTCGACTGGATAATCGAACCCGACCACCAGCTGTGTCATGTTGGCCCGGTAGTTGCCGCCGACCTTGGCGAGCTTGACGTCGAGCAGGTCGCGGCCCTGGTCGCTGAGGTTGCCAGCGGCGGCGCCCCAGCTCAGAATAAATGCGTCCCCCTTGAGATCGCCGCCGACTGCGCCGGCCGCGTCGAAGTTCAGGCCCAGCGGCGAGTGGTGCGGCGTGAAGCTGTATGCCGCCTCGCCCAGGTCGCTGGTGCGCTGCTCGCTGCCGTCGGCGTTGCGCACGATGTTCGAGTCCGGCCCGAGGTTGGGAATCGGGTCGGTGAAAGTCACGCCCTGCGGCGGCTGCGGGAAGGTCAGGTCGTTGAAGTAGAATCCCGACTTGATCGCGAAGAAGTCCGGCGGCAGACGGCCATCCCCCTCAGGGTTATAGTTCGCGAAGCGCTGCGGGTTGTCGAGATTGCCGAGCCGCCAGGGGAAGCCGTAGTGATGCCCCTCCTGGAGCCAGTTGAGCTCGTCGGGGTAGTCGGCGTCCGGCCCGTTATCGCCGGCGATCAGGTCGCCGTTTGGCGCGAAGGCCGGGTCGTAGGAGTTGCGCGTGCCCCTGGCGAACTCGTAGCCCTTGGCTTTGAGCTGGGTATAGTCGTTCGGCAGCACCTGGTTGTCCTGGTCGGTCGGGATGCGAAAGATCGCGGATGTCAGCGGAACCTCGCGCGTGTCCGGGAAGGCGCCCTTGGCGGCCTGCACCTCGCCGTGGTCGGTTCGCGAGCCGCTGTTGACATACACATACTTGCCGTCGGGGCCGACCACGATGCCGTTGAAGACGTGGTCGAACTGGGTGTTGCTCTTCTGGTAGGGTTCAGTCTCCGACAACTTCGTCCAGATGCGTTTCCCCGCGCTATCGAGCGTGCCCTTGTAGACGATCGCGCGCGTCGTCGTCTCGCCGGCGACATTGCCCTGGACATAGAGCGTGCCGTCTTTCGCGAAGGCCATACCCGAGGCGACGAATTGCTTGTCCGCGCCGATGTCGGCGCGCGCGTAGGCCAGCGAGCCCTTGGAGATGCTGCCCGGCTGGATGTCGAGCTTGTAGATATTGACCTTCCCGTCCATATAGTAGATCGTGCTGGTCGATGGATCGAGCTTCAAGCGGACGAAGTTGCCGCCGGTTTCGAGCAGCTTGCGGATCTGGATATCGCTACGCAGCACGACAGGGGTGCCGGGCACAAAAGGCACGGGCGTGCGCTTGGGTGGCGGCTGTGACTGTGACTGCGCCGCGGTGGCCGGCGCGGCCGTGGGAGCGAGGGCGGGTGTGGCATCCACGGGGGCGGGGGGATAGGTCGGCTCCAGGCCCGAATTCGCTGCCGCGCCGCAGCCAGCGGCGATCATCGCCCAGAGCAGGAGCGCAGTTGCGGCTTTGAACATCGCGCCATAGCGAGTTGGCATCGGCGACCTTTCTGTGCTGCTCGCCCGTCGAGGATCGCTGACACTATCTTTGCACCTTGATCCGCGGATTGTACGGATAAGGCGGATAATTTTCGTTTCTCTATCCACGGATTCTGCAAAGGTAGTGGCTGAGTTGGCGACTTGCATTAGTCAAATTTTTATTTCCACAATAATAAACAGGAACGGCGTTCGAGTCAAGTCACTGAAAACGATGCATCCCTTTCTGTCATGCGACGTGCTTGCGGCGGCCCTACGTCCGCCAGCAGTGGTTGGGTGTCGCCAGCTGTATACCTGGCAGCTCTTCGGGATGCCCGAAGTATTGCACATGCGAGGACGGATATCAACATCAAGGCAATGAGGAACATATTAAAAACCGCTCCCCGTTCGGAGAGCGGATCATCGGTGTTTCTGGTGCGCCTGCGTATGTCCTGTTCGGTTTGAAGTATCGGACAGGTGTGGTATTATTGCGTTCGCAGTGAGCATAGGTGGCGAGCGATCGCCACGCTTGATATAGTAGTGCCATGCCGGAACCGATCATCTACTGTGATAACCTGACCAAGACCTACAAGCTTGATGCAGTCGAGGTGATGGCGCTGCGCGGGGTCGATCTGGCGATCCAGCCAGCCGAGGCCGTGGCACTGGTCGGAGCGAGCGGCTCGGGCAAGACCACGCTGCTGAACATTCTGGGCGGGCTGGATCGGCCCTCGGGCGGGCAGGTGCTGGTGGCCGGCAGCGACCTGCTGAAGCTCACCGACCGCGAGCGCGACCGCTACCGCTCGCGCACGGTCGGGTTCGTGTGGCAGCAGAAGGCGCGCAACCTGGTGCCGTACCTGAACACCGCGCAGAACGTTGCACTGCCGATGATCATGAGCGGCGTCAAGCGCCGCGCCCGCCGCGCCTGGACGCACGAGCTGATCGAGGCGGTCGGGCTGGGCGACCGCGTCGACCACCGGCTGGCCGAGCTCTCCGGCGGCGAGCAGCAGCGTGTGGCGATCGCAGTGGCGCTGGCCAACCGCCCGAAGCTGCTCCTGGCCGACGAGCCGACCGGCGAGCTCGACTCGGCCACCGCGGCGGCGATCATAGATCTGTTCCACACCCTCAACCAGCGCTATGGCCTGACGATCGTGATCGTCTCGCACGACCCAAACATCGCCCACCACGTCCCGCGCGTGGTAACGATCCACGACGGCCGCACGGTCAGCGAGACGCGCCGCCGCAAGAAGGCCGCGCACGGCGCCGAGGAGGATCACGCGCACGCTTTCGAAGAGATTATCACGCTCGACGGCTCTGGGCGCTTCCAGCTCTCACGAGCGCTGCGCGAGCGCTACGGCATAAGCTCGCACATGGCGGTGGAGGAACGGCCGGAGGGCCTGCTGCTGCGTCCGATCACCGGCGAGGAGGCTGGCAAAGCGCTCGTCGAGCCTGACGGGCAAGTAGTTGAACAGGCGCATGGGCTAGCGCGGATCATGCGCGCGCTGCGGCGGGATTCCTAATTCTTGCAAGGATTTTCACTCCTATGGGCGCGAGCCTGACCACAACCACCCCACTGGCCCTGCGAGTCGTCGACGTCACCCGCACCTACATGATCTCCGGCAAGCCGGTGCCGGCCCTGCGCGGCGTGAGCCTGGAGGTGCCACGCGGGGCGTTCATCGCGCTGGAGGGGCGCTCCGGCTCGGGCAAGACCACGCTGCTGAACGTCGTCGGCGGGCTCGACCAGCCGACCACCGGCGAGGTCGAGCTCTACGGCCGGCGTCTGAGCACGCTGAGCCAGGAGCAGCTGACTCTGCTGCGCCGTGAGCAACTCGGCTTCATCTTCCAGTCGTTCGCGCTGCTGCCGATCTTCTCGGCCTTCGAGAACGTCGAGGTGCCGCTGCGGATCGAGGGCAAGCTCTCACGCGAGGAGCGCCACGCGCGCGTCAGACATGCGCTGGCGCTGGTGGGGATCGAGCAGCAGGCCGCGCATCGGCCACCCGAGCTCTCCGGCGGCCAACAGCAGCGCGTCGCGATCGCCCGCGCGCTGGTCGCGCGCCCACGGCTGCTGTTGGCCGACGAGCCCACCGGCGAGCTCGACTCGGTCACTGGGCGCGCCATCTTCCAGCTCATGCGCGAGATCGTCCACTCGACCGGCGTCACGTTGATCATGGCGAGTCACGATCGTGCGGTGCGCCACTACGCCGACGTGGTCTATGAGATGTCGGATGGGCGGCTGGCAGAGCAGCACGTGACGGGGGCGGACGGGCATTCGACGCACGCGAGCTGACCTATTGCGCATGATGTATTGCGTGATGGCGCTCTACGCAATACGGCGCATCTCAATCAATCATCGCGCGAACCACGCAGCGGCACGCTCAGGCGCAGCAGTACCTTAGGCCTCTGGGCACCCTGCTCGTTCGCACTGGCGAACAGCCAGATCCGGTATGTCTGCGGATAATAGGTCGACTTATACCAGAAGCATGGGTTGGTAGCCGTGTCCGGCCCGGCCAGGCACATCACTTCATGGGGGCCCCTCGTCAGGACGTGGAACGCGCCGAACTTCACATCGACCTCGGGCGGCTCGATCACGCGCTGGTGAACCGCCAGCCCGACGCCAGCGCAGCTGATCGCCAGGGCTGTCAGGCATATGGCCGCGATCAACGCGATTGTGCGTCCCGTCGTCGAAGGGCGCATCGGCGTATCCTAACTTGAAGTCATAGACAAGACTCTTATGACTCACAGCGTTGAAAAGAGATGCGCTCAACGATAGTTGTCTCGCGAATGCAGCCAGTGTACCTATTCTACCCCATCTGTCGTAGTTCCACATTTCACATACGAGGCCAGCACATTCGAGATGGCTGAAGACGATTCCGAGTAAAATGAGTTCTATGCTTCGGGAAGCGGTTGTAGGGGCTGCGCCCGCCCACATCTATGGGCACAGCGCCACGGCCGTCAGTGGGGGGCGCGGAGGCAAACCACCCGACTGCGTCTTTTTTAGGAGAGCGCCGTCTGTGTTTATGTACAAAACAGGTGTATGCTGCATATATCGATCATGTTCGATATAATTGTGTGCAGCGTATAAAAAGGAGCCCGAGCATGAACTTCACCAACTTACCGGTTGCTATTATTGGCGCGGGACCGGTTGGGCTGGCCGCAGCCGCACATCTCCTCCAGCGCGGTGAGACGCCGCTGGTGCTGGAAGCCGGCGAGACTATTGGCGCATCCGTCCTGGCATGGGGGCACGTGCAGCTGTTTTCGCCCTGGCGCTATGTTATGGATTCGGCGGCGCAGGCGCTGCTGGCTGCTAGCGGCTGGCCAGCCCCGCCGCTGGACGACTACCCGACCGGCCGCGAGCTGGTCGAGCAGTATCTGCTGCCGCTCGCGGCGCTGCCGGCGATCGCGTCGCACCTGCGCCTGGGGCAGCGCGTCCGCGCGGTGGCCCGGCATGGCTTCGACAAGATGAAGACCGAGGGGCGCGACAAGGCGCCGTTCGTGGTCGAGATTGAAACTGCTGATGGCCGTACCGAACACCTGCTGGCCAAAGCCGTGATCGACGCCTCGGGCACCTACACGCAGCCCAACCCGCTCGGCGCAAATGGGCGCCAGGCGCTCGGCGAGCCGGCGCTCGCGGATCACATCTTCTACGGCATTCCCGATGTGCTTGGGCCGGAGCGCGCGCGCTACGCCGGCAAGCGCGTCCTCGTGGCGGGCAGCGGTCACTCGGCCTTCAACGCGCTGCTTGATCTGGCAGCGCTGGCCGAGCAGGAAAGGGATACCGCGATCACATGGGTGGTGCGACGCGGCGATACACGCCAGCTCTACGGCGGTGGTGCGGCCGATCAGCTGGAGGAGCGCGGGCGGCTCGGCCAGCGCATGCGCCAGCTTGTGGACACCGGCCGGGTGCAGGTGGCCACGGGTTTCAAGATCGCGCAGCTCACGGCCACCGAGGATGGGATCGTGGTCGGCGACGGCGAGCAGACGCTTCCCCCAGTAGACGAGATCATCGCGACGACTGGGTTTCGCCCCGATCTGGCGATGCTGCACGAGCTGCGCCTGGGGCTTGATCCCGCAGTCGAGGCGCCGACCGCGCTCGCGCCGCTGATCGACCCAAACGTCCACAGCTGCGGCTCGGTGCCGCCGCACGGGGTCGACGAGCTCAGCCACCCCGAGCCTGGCTTCTACATCGCCGGCATGAAAAGCTACGGTCGTGCGCCAACCTTCCTGCTGCTGACCGGCTACGAGCAGGTGCGCTCGATCGTGGCTGCGCTGGTGGGCGATTGGGCAAGCGCGCGGGATGTCCAGCTGGTGCTGCCGGAGACCGGGGTCTGCTCATCCGATCGGGGCGCCGCTGGTGGCTGCTGCACGCCGGCGGTGGGGGCGCCGAGCGGTGGCGTGACGCTGGAGCTGGTGCCGCTGACCGCCGCGCCTACACGTGTCAGCGGCAGACGCAGCCCGCAACTCGTCAGCATACCCGCGGCGAGCGACGCCTGTTGCACGCCGGCCGCGCAGGCCACTTGCTGCGAGCCAGAAGCGAAGGCGGCCTGCTGTGGTGAGGACAGCTCGGCCGGATGCGGTTGCTGAGATAAGCGGCTTTCAAGGTAACAATCCGTCGCAGCATTAGGGACGCGCAAGTAAAAAACTGTTCCACGCTATCTATAGTGGCGAAATGACGATTCAGAGGGCCGTGATGAATGCTGCTTGTGTGTCGGCCGCCCATCAATCCCAGTCATGGCACGCCGCTTGCTCTCTAGCTATGTCGGGGCTGATGCGGAGGAGCATCACACATACGCAAAACAATTGGAGGAACGACATGATCAACTTCATTCTGTGGCTGCTGTTCGGCGCCTTAATCGGCTGGCTCGCGAGCCTGGTGATGCGGACGGATGCGCAGCAGGGCGCGCTGCTTAACATTGTGGTCGGCATCGTCGGCGCGTTCTTAGGCGGCTTGGTCTTCAACCTGCTTGGCATCGGCGGCTCGAACATCAACAACAGCGATTTCAGCCTGAGCGCGCTGGTGGTCTCGTTTATCGGCGCGGTCATCCTCCTGGCGATCGTCAACCTATTCCGCCGCGGCGCCGTGCGCTGACACACACATTGCTCTAGCTCCCAGCACTGCGCCCACCTATGGGCGCGGTGCTTTTTTGCTGTACTGCCATTCGGCATGCGGCCCGATCGTCGGTAGAATGCCGCTATGCCGCCGCCCGATCTGCGACGCAACACGTGAGGCTGCGCCATGGCCGGCTGGGTGACAGCTGAGGCGGCGCGCGCGACCAGGCTGGCGCAGGGCACGCCGGTGGTCGGCGGCATGTTTGATGTCAACGCGGGCGCGCTGGGGCCAGCGTGATCGCGCCCGGCCAGGCCTGCCTGATCGCCGGCACATGGAGCGTCAACGCGGTCGTCACCAGCGCGCCGATCGCCAGCCATCGCCTGATCTTCAACGCGCTGAACACGCCAGCTACCTGGCTCACGATCGACGCCAGCCCGCCCTCGACCGCTAATCTGGAATGGTTCGTGGCACAGTTCTGCGCCGAGGAGCGCGCCGAAGCACACGCGCGCGGCGTCTCGGTCTACCAGGTCTGCGGCGATCTGCTCGCCGCGCGCGCCGGCCGGCACGTCGATCATCTTCCACCCGTTCTTATACGGCTGGAACATCCAGCCGTCCGCGCGCCGGATTCTATGGCCTGGCCGGCTGGCATACCCGCGCCGACGTGCTGCGCGCGCTCTATGAGGGCGTGGTGTACGGCCACCTGAGCCAGATCGAGAATTTGCTGGCGGCGGGGGCGCGGGTGGATTCCGCGCGGCTGATCGGCGGCGGCGCGCTGCGCTGCGCCAGACCGCCCGCTGGAGCGCGATCCCCACCCCGGTCTGGGCGCCGCCCGGGGTGGGGGATGGCCGGCCCGGCGGCACGGCACCGGCGGCGTGACGCGCGCTGGCGCCGTACCGCGTGCGGGTCGCGCGCGCGACCAACCGGATTGGGCGCGTG
>WNGB01006895.1_pt1 | contig 16574 bp, 19 predicted proteins | sample 5400681 | NCBI WGS metagenome assembly WNGB01 (sample SAMN13153367, study PRJNA577476) | soil metagenome | isolation source: 115 cm soil or saprolite under grassland replicate 2 | place: USA:California | collected 2016-06-15 | reverse complement strand
ATGGCAGGAGATAATAGATCCCAAGCGTCAGGTAGAGGATGATCCATTTGATGCGGCGGTAGGTGCCGCGAACGCGCTGCGGATAGATGTGCCGGCGCGCCGCGTAGAGCGGAAGGTCGTCGTCGGGCTCGGGCACATTGGATGTCGTCGATGCCGCGCTCGGCGACACCTGCGCGTCCTTCACAAGCTTGAAGAGCGCCGGCTCCCCCGCATTCATCGCAGTCGCGCCGTCGCCGCGCGGGTGCATAGTCTATTTCTCCCCGCCGCCCAGCGTGTGCACATAGACCGCGAGCGCCTTGACGGTGGTCTCGTCGAGCCGGCCAGCCCACGCCGGCATCATGCCGGCACGCCCGTTCCACATGCCTTCGACGATCGTCGCCTTGTCGGAGCCGTAGAGCCAGATCGCGTCGGTGAGATCGGGCACGCCAAGCGCGCGATTGCCTTTGCCGTTCTCGCCGTGGCAGGCGGTGCAGTTCTGCGTGAAGATTGCCTTGCCGGCAGCCAGATCGGCCTTGGGATCGGTCGCAAGGCCTGCGGCGGACCGGATGTAGTCGGCAACGGTCTCGATCTCGGCGCGCTTGAGCCGGCCATCACGGCCGAAATCAGGCATGGGAGGTCCCAAGCGCGACTTCGAGTCACCGGAGCGGACGCCATGGCGAATCGTGTCGGCGATTTCATCGAGCTTGCCGCCCCAGATCCACTCGTTGTCATTGAGGTTCGGATAGCCCTTCGCGCCGCCACCGCCGGCGCCGTGGCAGGGCGCGCAGTTCTCGGCGAAGGCAGGACGGCCCTGCGCGCGCGCAAACTCGAGCAGCTGCGGATCCGCGACGATCTCCTGCAAGGAGGCCGCTGCGAGCTTCGCGACCATCGGGCCGCGCTGCGCCTTGAGCGCGTCGAGCTCGGAGACCACCGCCTCGCGTGAGCTCCAGTTAAAAGCGCCGGTCGTGTAAGAACTCACCAGCGGCCAGGACGGGTACACGATCCAGTAGCCGATCGACCAGACGATGGTCGCGTAGAACAGCCACAGCCACCAGCGCGGCAGCGGGGTGTTGAGCTCGCGGATGCCGTCCCAGGCGTGACCCGTAGTGGCAGTTCCGGTGATGGCGTCGGTCTCTTGTTTGTTGGTCATATCAGTCCTCGCGAAGCGGAATGCGCGCGGCCTCGTCGAACTGGCGCTGGCGCGACGGCCACAGCGCATAAGCGAGCACGACGAGAAAGACCGCGACGAAATAGACGAGACCCCAGGTCTGGGCGAACTCGGCGAGCGTCTGGTAGAGCGGGCTCATCGGGGACCTCAGCGAATGTTGGCTTTGTCGTTGTAGAGCTTGAAGTCGACGAGCGCGCCGAGCACCTGCAGATAGGCAATCACGGCATCCGCTTCGCTGATGCGCGCGGGATCGCCGTCATAGTCGCGCGATTGCGCCTTCGGATAGCGCTTGGCGAGATCGGCCGCCTCGGGCGCACCAGCCGTTGCCTGGGTGCGCACATCCGCCCGCGCCTGCGCGATCATCTCGGGCGTGTACGGCACGCCGAGGGCGGCCTGGACCTTCAGATCGGTGGCGATGTGCTCGAAGTCGAGATCGGTCTGCGCGAGCCATGGATAGCCCGGCATGACCGTGCCTGGCACCACCGACTTCGGCGACTTGAGATGATCGCGATGCCAGTCGTCGGAATACTTGCCGCCGACGCGCGCCAGATCAGGGCCGGTGCGTTTCGAGCCCCACTGGAATGGCCGGTCATACATGCTCTCGGCCGCGAGCGAATAGTGGCCATAGCGCTCGACCTCGTCGCGCAGCGGGCGGACCATCTGCGAATGACAGTTGTAGCAGCCCTCCCGCACGTAGATGTTGCGGCCGGCAAGCTCGAGCGGCGCATAGGGCCGCACGCCGTCCACCTTCTCGATCGTGCTCTTGAGATAGAACAGCGGCGTGATCTCGACCAGGCCGCCGATCGCAATCACGACCAGGACGCCGATGACGAGGACGATGGAGTTCTTCTCGAAGATCGCGTGACGCGTCCAGAGCGACATCGGTGCCTCCCCTATTCGGCCGGCGCGAGCGTGGTGCGGCCAACCGGCTCAGCCGCCGGGTAGACCGTTCGCCACAGGTTGAAGACCATGATCAGCGCGCCGGCCAGGAACAGCGCCCCTCCGATCGCGCGGATGACATAGAACGGGTGCATCGCCTCCACCGTCTCGATGAACGAGTATTCGAGGAAGCCGAGCTTGGTGTAGGCCCGCCACATCAAGCCCTGCAGGATGCCGGACACCCACATCGCCGAAATGTAGAGCACGATGCCGATGGTCGAGATCCAGAAGTGCCAGTTGACGAGCTTGAGTGAATAGAGCCGCTCGCGATTCCAGAGCCACGGCACCAGGCAATAGAGGGCGCCGAACGACACGTAGGCGACCCAGCCGAGCGCGCCCGAGTGAACGTGACCGATGGTCCAGTCGGTGTAGTGCGACAACGAGTTGACCGCCTTCACCGACATCAGCGGGCCTTCAAAGGTCGCCATGCCATAGAAGGCGACCGACACCACCAGCATGCGCAGCACCGGATCGGTGCGCAGCTTGTCCCAGGCGCCCGAGAGCGTCATCAGGCCGTTGATCATGCCGCCCCATGAGGGCATCCACAGCATCACCGAGAAGGTCATGCCGAGCGTCTGCGCCCAGTCAGGCAGCGCGGTGAAATGCAGGTGGTGCGGGCCCGCCCAGATATAGAGGAAGATCAGCGACCAGAAGTGAATGATCGACAGTCGATAGGAATAGACCGGCCGCTCCGCCCGCTTCGGGATGAAGTAGTACATGATCCCGAGGAAGCCCGCGGTAAGGAAGAAGCCGACCGCGTTGTGGCCGTACCACCACTGCACCATGGCGTCCTGCACGCCCGCCCACACGATGTAGGACTTGGGCGAGAACAGCGACACCGGGATCGCCGCATTGTTGCCGAGATGCAGGACCGCAATCGTCAGGATGAAGGCGAGATAGAACCAGTTGGCGACATAGATGTGCGGCTCCTCGCGCCGCATGAGGGTGCCGAGATAGACCAGGAAGTAGACGACCCACACCACCGTGAGCCACAGGTCGGCATACCATTCGGGCTCGGCATATTCCTTGGACTGCGTGATGCCGAGCAGATAGCCAGTGCCGGCGATCACGATGAAGAAATTGTAGCCGAGCACGACGAACCAGGGCGCGATGTCACCGGCGAGGCGGGCACGGCAGGTGCGCTGCACGACATAGAACGACGTTGCGATCAGCACGTTGCCGCCAAAGGCAAAGATCACTGCGGATGTGTGCAGCGGTCGAATACGGCCGAAGGAGAACCACGGCAGGTCAAAGTTGAGCACCGGGAAGGCAAGCTCGAGCGCTGCCCAAAGCCCGACGCTGAAGCCCGCGATGCCCCAGACCATCGCCGCCACGGACGCAAACTTGACCGGGCCCATGTTGTAGTTGGGCCTGCCATTCACGATCAAAGGCGGCAGCTCCGTCGGACGTTCGAAAAAGTGCGAAATGATCTTGAACGCAGCCGCGACGCTGCCAGCCGCGAAGAGATAGGCATGGAACGCATATTCAGGCGTATGGGCATTGGCCGCCACGAACACCGAAAGGAGCGCAAGCGCTACGAATGCGAGCGCGGATCCGCCCTCGCCAATGGTCATGGATTTGCGAGCGACTGCCAGATTCGCCATCTGATCGTGCCTTTTTTGTTGATACGGAGTGCAGCAGTGTCACTGAGAACAGCACTGCGGACACATTGCGGATCTGCCCGTTCGAGTCCTTGATGCAGGTCAACACGTCGGTTCGTCTTTCGTCGAACTGCTGACCGTCGACGCTCGCCCGAATGACGCCGATCACACCCGTCGACGATGCTCAGGCCTGCAATGCTCCGGGCCTTCAATGCTCCAGAAGATGGGATCGGCAGATGGGATCGGCCGGCCATTTCCCGGCAAGAACATCAGGCTCTCGATACTTTGCCTCTCCGACATGCGCGAGGTACTCGATCGCATCGGCGTCACAGCAGCTGGAAATCACGTCTCGATTGCGCCAGTGTTGCCACCACGTTGCAAGCTTGCTGTGACGATTGCGCGTCTCACCGGTGTTCATCGAACGGGCCATGACCTTCACCCTTTGCGACGGCTCATCTTGCTCGCGCCACACATGCGCTCAGGACGCCCGTGCTCTGGTCTCGTCCTCGTCTGATAAAACGACCATGCCGGATGTCGGCTCGATCCAGGCCAGATGATCGTGCACCGCCTTCACGCCGGGCACGTTCTCAGCCGCGACCATGAACGCCTGGCGCTCCCGCTCGTCGGTGATCACGCCCCACAGGCCAACCACGCCGTCACGCACCACCACGTTGACGTGCGGCGCCCAGGGCTGCTTGGCGCATTCCGCCATGATCCGCTCGCGGATGGTGGCGTCGTCGCCGGCCGCCGGCTTGACCTCGCGCGCGACGCTCGCCAGCGCATGCAGGAGATTGGCCCGGCTGACGATGCCGACGAGCTTGCCGTCCTGCACAACCGGCAGCCGCTTGATGCGATGACGTTCCATCAGGCCCACGACCTCCTCGAGCGGCGTCTCGGGCGTGATGGTCTTGGGCTCGGGGCTCATGATCTCGGAGACCTTCTGACCCGACGATTGGACATACTCAGCGGCCAAACGCCCGGGACCGAGCAGAAATTCCAGCCAGCGCGGCCTTTGACGCTTTGTCCCGAGCTCGCCGCGGCGCAGGAAATCGCCTTCGGTCACCATGCCGACGAGCTGGCCGTCGGCATCGACTACCGGCAAGCCACTGATTTTGTTCTGCAGCATCAGCCGCACCGCACGCGTGACCGATGCCTCGGGCTCAACCGTAATCGTACCCCACGTCATGACATCATGCGCTTTCATGACTCACCTCCTCGCATTGCGAATGGGCTGCTCCAAGCTTCAGACGTTCAGGCGGTTGAGCGCAGAGCGGTTGCGCAGGACGATCCGCCGCGAGGTAGGCAGCTCGATCGCCGCTGCGTTCTCCAGCGTCGTAAGCGTGCGCGAGACCGTCTCGATGGTGAGGCCCAGATAGTCGGCAATGTCCTGGCGCGACATCGGCAATTCCAGCGCACCATTGTTGGAGGCGCGTTCCGCCATCTCGAGCAGGAAGCCCACGACCCGCTCTTGCGCTGTCTTGATCAGGAGCAGGATGTGATCCTGCACCCGGCTCAGCTCGCGCCCGGTCAGCGCCCAGAGCTGGCGCGCGACCTCGTTGTCGCGCCCGGCGAGCGCGACCAGCGCGCTGCGCTTGATCACGAGCACCTTGGCGTTACTGATCGCCTCGGCCGAGAACGTATGCTCGTCGCCCATCTCCAGGCCGAACACGTCGCCCGGCATATAGAATGCGCCAATCTGACGCCGGCCATCGGAGAGGACCTTGTAGGTCCGGACGGTTCCGCTGACGACTTTGTAGAGGTAGTCAGCGGGTTCGCCCTCTCCGTAGATCTCTGCATTGCGGGTGAACGACATGGGGGCACCCATCAACTCGATGTTCCCATCGAGTGCGTGACCGCCCACGGGGGGCACAGATCGGGCTCGAGTGGCTATCTGCTTGGACGAAACACTGCGGTCGACGGCTTGTGTTAACATGGCTTAACCTCCACGACGTTCGTGGAGGGAGTCGTAACCGGCAGGCTTTGCCGAGCAAATTCAGATGTTCCCCATAAGGGCTTTCCCGGAGGCCAGAAGGTCCCAATGACCACCAGCTCCACGGATTTGGCCACTAAATCGGTCGAAAGACGTCGTCCCGTCTCTGCCCAAAATCCTTTGATTCAATACGGTATCGCCGTGGTCGCGGTTGCGGTCGCCTGGCTCGCGCGAATCCTGCTTATTCCGGTCGCTGGAGCGGAAGCGCCGTACCTGTTGTTCGTACCAGCCGTCCTTGTGGCTGCCGCCTTCGGCGGCTTGGGACCGGGGATGCTTGCAACTGCTCTCGCCACGGTACTTGGACTCCTGGTCTCGACGGCGGGTGCAGGCCTTTCGACGGTCGAGATCTTCAACGCCATCATATTCGCGCTGATCGGTGCTGGCATTGCATGGGGAGGCGAGCAGCTACGGCGGAGCCGTATCCAGGCTTCCACAAGCGCCGCTGACGCTCTTGCGCGGGAGGCTCACCTCCAATCGATCCTCGACACCGTACCCGACGCTATGATCGTCATCGACGAGCGAGGTGTCATCCAATCATTCAGCTCCGCTGCCGAGCGGTTGTTTGGATGTACGTCTGCCGAAGTACTGGGGACAAATGTCAAGCGACTGATGCCATCGTCCTATCGCGAGAGCCATGACGGCTACCTCGATCGCTATCTCAAGACCGGAGAAAAACGGATCATTGGCGTTGGACGCGTGGTGGTCGGCGAGCGCATGGACGGCTCGACGTTTCCGATGGAGCTTGCGGTCGGAGAGATGCGGTCGAGCAATCAGCGCTTCTTTACCGGGTTCATTCGGGACCTGACGGAACGCCAACAAACCGAGGCACGGCTGCAGGAGCTGCAATCCGAGCTCGTCCACATATCCCGGTTGACGGCGATGGGCGAGATGGCGTCAACGCTGGCGCACGAGCTCAATCAGCCCCTGTCGGCAATTGCCAACTATCTAAAGGGTTCGCGGCGGCTGCTCGAGCACAACTCAGACGAACAATCGACGATGCTGCGCGATGCGGTCGACAAGGCGGCTGACCAGGCGATCCGGGCCGGGCAGATCATCCGGCGGCTGCGTGACTTTGTGGCCCGCGGCGAAAGTGAGCGGCGGGTTGAGAGCGTCAAGAAGCTGGTCGAGGAGGCAAGCGCGCTGGCGCTGGTCGGAGCCAAGGACCAGGGCGTACGTGTAAGGTTTCAGCTCGATCCAACCATCGATCGTGTATTGGCCGACAAGGTGCAGGTTCAGCAGGTCTTGTTGAATCTGGTGCGAAATGCGATCGAGGCCATGCAGGACTGCAAGAAGCGTGATCTGCAGATTTCCACCACCCCCGCCGAAGATGGCATGATTGCCATCATCGTGACCGACACCGGAACGGGCATAGCACCCGAAATGGCATCTCAGCTCTTTCAGCCCTTTGTCACAACAAAGCCCCAAGGCATGGGTGTCGGCCTGTCAATCTCTCGCACCATTGTCGAGGGCCACGGCGGACTGATCACTTGCGAACCCAACCCTGCCGGGGGAACGATCTTTCGCTTTACATTGCGCGCCGTGACCGACGAGGAAGTCAACGATGCCGTCTGAAATGCCCACCGTGCATGTGATCGATGACGATGAAGCAGCGCGTCATTCACTCGCATTCCTGCTGGGGACGGCGAAAATCGACGTGAAGACCTACGATTCCGCCACGGCCTTTCTGGCTGTCGCCACGAACGTTAAATCCGGCTGCATCATCACCGATGTCAGGATGCCTGAGATCAGCGGCATCGATCTGTTGCGGCGGCTGAAGGAGCTCCAGATCGGCGTTCCTGTCATTGTCGTGACGGGGCATGGCGACGTTCCGTTAGCCGTGGAAGCCATGAAGATCGGAGCCGCGGAGTTCCTCGAAAAGCCCTTCGACGATGAGGCCCTGCTGGCGGCCGTCCGCGCCGCGCTCGACCGGCAAAACACGGACAGCAAGCGCCAGGCCGAGCGCGCCGATATCGATAGCCGACTGGCGGCGCTTTCAAGCCGGGAGCGTGACGTTCTGCAAGGACTGGTGTCGGGTCTCGCCAACAAGCAGATTGCGTTCAACCTCGGAATCAGCCCGCGCACAGTCGAGATTTACCGCGCCAACCTGATGACCAAGATGCAGGCTTCGAGCCTGTCAGGCCTGGTGCGAATGGCCCTGCTTGCGGGGATTCTGGGCTCGGAATCCGATCCGAGCGCGTTCTAAAGGGTTGCTTCCTGCAGTCTTTGGGTTGATGTCGTTTCGAACCCAGCCGCCGCACGCGCCCACTTGAGCCACATCAAAGCGGCAGCCGCGATTCCGATGCTTTCTAGCCCACCACCGTGATCAGGCGGTGCAGGCGAAAACAATGGATCCGCAGCGCAACTTGGCAGGCTCAAGGCCCGTTATCATCGTCGTCGACGATGATCCTGCCGTGTGCAATTCGCTCAAGTTCTCTCTCGAAATCGAGGGCTTTCTCGTCCGTCTCTATGCCAGCGGCTCCGAACTGCTGGGCGAGCGCGATATTCCACGCTGCAGCTGCTTTGTCGTCGACCAGAGAATGCCTGGAATTGCCGGCTTGGACCTGATCTGCAAGTTGCGGGAGCAGTCTGTTTCGGCGCCCGCGATCCTGATCACGAGCCACCCGACTGCAGAATTGTCGCGGCGTGCCGCCCGCGCCAACGTCCCGATCGTGGAAAAGCCGCTTCTGGGCAACGCCCTCATGGAGCGAATTCGTGATGCCTGCGCACAAACCGGCAATAGCAGCAATGCCTAGTCATGAGGATGGAATGCCCATCGCGCAATTGTTGCTGACCGCCTTGTTGAGCCTGTTGAGCCTGACCGCTGCCTCCGCGTGGGCATTGGCGCAGGGCAGTGCGGATCTCAAGCGCGGGCACGCGCTGGTGGCGACCCACTGTTCGAGATGCCACGCCATCGAACGCACGGGGACGAGCCCCCACCGTGCCGCTCCGCCGTTCCGAACGCTCGGCCAGAAATATCCAGTCGAATGGCTGGGCGAGGCGCTCGGGGAAGGCCTCTCCACCGGCCATCCCGACATGCCGGAATTCGTCTTCGAGCCGCAAGAGATCAACGCGATCCTCACCTATCTGCAATCGATCCAGGTGCCCAAGGCGGGGCCTTTGCAAAGGAGATGAGCAATGAAGACTTGTGCAATGCTAGTGCTGCTGGCGACCGCCGTCGGCAGCAGCGCGGCGAACGCCGCGGACGCCGATCACGGGGGGAATTAGTTTGACTGAACGTTAACCGGCCAAATTGACTTGGGTCAACAAGCAGGCGCGATTTTAATGACGGTGCTGGTCGGATCGACGATTCAGCCGTTAACCAAACCTGCCGGACTAGGTAATCATACTGAGCCAGAGGGCTGAATGTTTTTGCGACTGATCAAATTCCGCCTCTGCAGACGCCCTTAGGATTCGTCTGGTAAGAGGAGAAGTGAGATGAACATGCCTCGCAACAGGAACGACCGCGTGATGCTCGCGACCGTCTCGGCCCTGGTTGGGCTCGGCCTTGCGGTCGGGCTGAGCAACGTGACCATCAACGCCGTCGCCGAGGGCGGTGCGGCCACTACAAGAGCCGAGGCGTTTCGCGCGCAACCGGCCCGCGGCCCGGTCCCGCACGCCCATACGCTCACGAAGCATGCGAAGCCCGACGGTGCAGCGTCGATCGTGCGCGATCCGACTGACTTGCCGCTGCCGATCGGCAGTCGCGGCCCGCAACGCGTCAAGGTCGATCTCGAAACCACCGAGATCGTTGGCCAGCTCGCGGACGGCGCGACCTACCGCTACTGGACCTTCAACAACAAGGTGCCGGGGCCGTTCGTGCGCGTGCGCGTCGGCGACACGGTCGAGGTGCGTCTCAGGAACCACGATGACAGCGTGATGATGCACAACGTCGACTTCCACGCCGTCAGCGGGCCGGGTGGTGGGGCCAAGGCGACCGACGCCGCCGCCGGCGAGACGCGCGGTTTCGAGTTCACCGCAACCAATCCGGGGCTGTATGTCTACCATTGCGCTGTGCCGATGGCAGCGCAGCACATCGCCAACGGCATGTACGGGCTCATCCTGGTCGAGCCGCAGGGCGGCCTGCCCAAGGTCGATCACGAATTCTATGTGATGCAGGGTGAAATCTACACCGAGCAGAGGATCGGCGCGCAGGGCCTCCTGACCGAGAGCTACGAGAAGTTGATGAACGAGCGCCCCGAGTACTTCGTGTTCAACGGCGCGTTCGGCGCGCTCGCCAAGGAGAAGCCCCTCAAGGCTAAGGTCGGAGAGACGGTGCGCATCTTCTTCGGCGTCGGCGGGCCGAATTACACGTCCTCCTTCCACGTCATCGGCGAGATCTTCGACCGGGTCTATAACCTGGGCTCGCTCACCAGCAAGCCGCTCACCGACGTGCAGACCGTGACGGTGCCGCCTGGAGGCGCCGCCGTCGTCGAGTTCAAGCTCGATGTTCCCGGCAAGTTCATGCTGGTTGACCACGCGCTCACCCGCGTCGAGCGCGGACTTGTCGGAATCCTCGAAGTGACCGGCCCGAACAATCCTGACATCTTCAAAGATCACAACCCCGCAAAATCCGCGCTGTCGATGTCCCATTGACAGGCGGCCGCGCCGGAGATTTCGCGATCGGCCTCCCCCTGCGGGAGGCCGATCGACTTGGTTGTTCACTGCGACTCCAGTCAAATGATGGGCTGTGAGGCGCAGACCGGCCGCCGGCCGCCAGCTCTGCAACTTACGACGAGCTGGACGGCGTGTTGCGCATTGTCTTTTCTTCAGTGAGGGCGGCGAGAGTCTGCTCGTTTGGGCAATATTTCGGCCACATTGCTTCTCTTGGCCTGTCTTCAAGCTCGTGCACGCACAGCACCTTGTCCTTACACGTTGAGCAGCAGCGCTGCAGGTCGCGCATCACCGCAGGATCGACCTGGGCAGGGTCGAGCCGAAGTGTCTCCATTCGACGAAGGAGCAGGTCGGCCGCACTCTTGTCTTGAGCAGCAAGGACACGAAGCTGGTCAGGCGAGGTTCCGAGATCGCGTGCGATGCAATCCAGTTCCCGCGGCTCCAAACCGGCAATTTCATTGGCCGTGGTGTGCCTTCGCGAAAGTCCTCGGGCCGCCTCGACCAACCCGCGCAACAGCTCAACAAGCCGATTTGCCGATTGCTTCTGCATGATGGCCTCCTACTCAGAGCCGAACCATGTTGGCGAAATGCTGATGAAGCCCCGTTTTGGGTGCACTGATCCAAATCAAAGAAATCGTGACTCATAGCGGGAATTGCTCGCCGACCGCGCCGGTGACCCGGCTTCGTCTTGGATAGGCGGCATGCTTGGAGGGATTTGATCTACGGCAAAGTGCCGCGCGGCTCTGGGACCGATAATTGCCTCGTGATCGCAATCCGATTGAGACGACGGCCAACGCAAGGGAGATGAGCAATGAATATCTGCGCAATGTTGGTGCTGCTGGCGACCACCGTCGGCAGCAGCGCGGCGAATGCCGCGGACGCCGATCACGGCCGGACGCTGGCGCGGCGCTGGTGTGCAACCTGCCACGTGGTGGCGGCCAACCAGCAACGGCCCACCGGCGAAGCCCCTCCATTCGCGGTGATCGCCAAGCGCGGAGACTTCGACGCGACCCGGCTCAGAAACTTTCTGCTCAATCCCCACCCGAAGATGCCGAACATGTCGCTCACTCGCATGGAAGCGGCCGACCTCGTGGCTTATATCGCGACGCTCGCGCGTTGATCTGTCGCTCTCGCGCATGACACTGCCCTCGCGCATGACACTGCCGCCGATTTGCATGACGGGCGTGGTGCTTGACTTTGATCAAAGCCACCCACGCGACGCGTTCGCTTATGTCCAGCAAGGATCGGCAAGCCCCGGTTCTTGTCACATTGGGAAGCACGGAGAAGAACGCCATGACGGTAGGAACAGCAAAAGAGAGGTTGTCGCGCGCGGACGATCAGCCGCCGGTCAAAGCGCGCGAGCTGATGGAGACGCTCAACGCGGATGCCAGCAAGCTCAACATCTGGGTGCGCACGGAAATGAACGCACCGGCGCAGCGCGCCTGGTTCACCGATCCGGGCGGCGAGAGCGGAGCTGGGCAGCTGGCCGCAGGCGGCCGCGTGGCGGCCAACCAGCTCAAGGCGCTGCCGAGCCTGTGGCGCTGGGCGGACTATCGGCCCTTCCTCGATCGCATCAACGACATCGCGGCCCGTGCCGACGTCTCGCCGATCGAGTTCGCCGACCGGCAGAGCATTCTCCTGACCAATCCCGGGCTCGCCGGCCGCCTGCAGGTCACCTCGACCATGCGCTGCGCGATCTCGATCTATACGCCCGGCGATGTCGCGCCGGCGCACATCCACAGTGCCAACGCGAGCCGGACCATCCTGTCTGAGAAGGGCGGCTACACCAATGTCGAGGGCGAGCGCTGCGAGGCTTCGCGCGGCGACTTGATCATCACTCCGAACGGCACCTGGCATGACCACGGCAACGACTCGGATACGCCGGTGGTGTGGATCGACCTGCTCGACTGGCCATTGCTTGAGCTGCTCGACCTCGCCTGGGTTGATCTCGACTACAAGGGCGCGGGTGACGAGCGCAACGCGAAGATCCAGAAGACCGTCCACACCGACGGCTATTCGAGCCGGCTCTATGGTCATGGCGGGCTCAAGCCGACCTTCGTCAGCCACAAACGCGGCTGGGGTCATAACCCGGATGCCATGATTCACTATCGTGGCGCCGACGTGCGCGAGGCGCTGCACGGCCTGCGCCAGGAGAAAGGCGATCCCTACGAAGGGATCCAGCTCGAGTTCGTCAATCCGGCGAACGGCGGCCCTGTCGGCTGCACGCTCCAATACGCGGCGCAGCTCCTGCGTCCAGGCGAAACAACGCTGCCGAAGCGTGAGACCTCCAACACGTTCATGGTGGTGATGGATGGCGAGGGTTACACCGAAATCGGCGGCAAGCACTTCGCCTGGACGCAGAACGACATTGTCGTGATGCCGAACTTTCTCTGGCGACGCCATGTCAACACAGGGAAGACAGATGCGGTGCTCTACACCGTCTCCGACACATCGCTGATGCGCAACATCGGCCAGTATCGGGCGCAGGGCAAGGTGGCAAACGGGAGCATTGTGCAGCTCGTCGAGTAACGGTTGCCGGGCCCAGAGCGGGACGGGCGCGGTTTGAAAGAACGGCGCCCGTTTCATTGTTTGCGCGGCAGATCAGTACTGCCAACCAACCTGCGGCCATCCCTAAGTCGCAGCCTCGACGCTGACGACTTTGAACGTGTGCAGCTCGCCGTCGTCCTCGCTGATCGAGACATATTCTCCCGGCGCAAACGCATGGCTGCCAAACCGATAGCCCGATTCATCGTCGTCAGTGCTGGACACATCGTAGTCAAATATCCAGCGCGCATGCTCCGCGCCGCCCGGCTTGTGAACCAGGAAGCCGATCTCATCATCTTCCCCATCCCAGAAGCGTCGCACGCGACATTGATCACGGTGTTGATGCCACTGCTTCGCATCAATGTGCCCCTTGGCATCAAGCGGCGCCACGAAGTCATAGCCGTGTCGCGTCGATCCGTCGGGGAACTCTTTCGAGCGAGCGAGATTGAGCCTGATGTGCTTGAAATTGTGCGGTAGCTTCATGAGCCTTCCTCTTCGCGCAGCAATTCAGTCCGATCATACGAGTTTGTTTTGGCTCAATGTGAATTGAGCCAAATTGACTTGGGTCAAATTAACTTGCGCCAAAATTGGGGCAATCAGCAGCTTTCAAAAAAAGCCCTTGTCACCAATCCCCGGTTTCCAGGCGCCAGGGACTTGATCCCGATCAAGGCGGCCGAACACGACCAGGCCAATATTTCAGCCGGCAACAGCAGCAACGGGAGCAGGTCATGCCGGCTGGAGAAATGCTTTTCGTGATAGGCTTTATCATCGCGTTCGGGGTCTTCGCGGTTGTGCTGGGTTGGGGGGAACGCCGAACACGCCACCTCAATCACTAATGCGGATTCCGATCAGTTTGGAGCCGCCGCTTCTTTGTTGGAGCATGATCTCTTCCGAGAACCGGCTTTCACCCCGGGGTCAGTCCCGGGGCAGGCTTTTTCGGGATCATGCTCTAACGCGGGCGCAGCGAGTTGCGCGCCGATCCACGATCGTCCGCGGCGAAGCGACGGAGCTTGTCAGGATTCCTGAACTCGACATGCGCGGCATGGACGTGCACGCCGATTGATCTGAGCTTGGCGAAGGCGCGCGACAGCGATTCGGGCTTGAGGCCGACCCGAGCGGCGATCAGCGTTTTGTCGTAGGGCAGCGCGACCGTGCAGGTCGCTTGGTCGTTTGGACAAAGCGACAACAGGAATTCGGCCAGGCGCTGCACGCCGAGCTTCGCCTTCAATTGCTCCACTTGCTGGACCAGGTGGCTCATATGCTGCGCCATGGCGGCAATCATCGCCTGTGCAAATTCGGGCGCGCTTTGAATGCATTTCAAGATATGGGCAACCGGCACGCGGATGACGCGTGCGTCGCTGACGGCCTCCGCCGTGTGCAGATAGGGTTGGCCCGTGAAGGCGGCCGACTCGGCGAAGCTGTCGCCCCTGGCCAGCACATTGATGACGGCCTCGTCGCCCGCCATTGTGATGCGATAGAGCTTGATCCAGCCGTCGACCACGATGAAGAAGGCCGCCGCCGGGTCGTCCTGCCGGCAGACGACGCCGTGCTCGCGCAGCGAAAGCGTGGTCGCAGGCGCGACCATCTGCTCGATCATCTGCGGATTGAGGCCGCGAAAGACATTGATGCGCCGGACGATAGCAAGATCGTCGGGGCTCGGTGCCATTCTTGAGCTTTCTCTCCCGCTGCCGGCCATCCGGCCCAGTAGATCAACGCCATCGTGGTTTTCCTTGATGTGAATCAATGCCGGTTTCCGTGCGGGCGCAAATCAGCTTAGGGTGGCCTCTTGTTTAGTGAGGCGTTCGGCGAACACGGAGAGACCTCTACTCATGACGCGAGATGTCTGGCACCGGGCGGCTGAGCTGCGGCATCGCCTGTACGACATCCTGGAGCATGGCTCGATCGGCGATCGGACGGGCGTGGTCGTGGGCCGGCTGATCGCCTTGCTGATTGTCGTCAACCTGGCCACGATGACGCTCGAATCGGTTCCCTCACTCGAGGCGCGCTATGCACCGCTGTTCACGGCGATCGAGCTCCTTTCGCTGATCGTCTTCACTGTCGAATATGGACTGCGCGTCTGGGCAGCGCCGGAGCACGATCGGCACCGGCATCTGAGCGCGCGCCCGGCGCGCTGGCAGTTTGTATCGAGCCCGCTCGGCGTGATCGATCTCCTGGCCGTGCTGCCGTTCTGGCTGGCGCTGATCGTGCCGTATGACTTGCGGGCGATTCTGATCTTTCGCATCGTCCGCTTTCTCAAGCTCGCCCGCTATTCGCCGGCCATGCGCTCCCTGCTCGACGCCCTCTACAGCGAGCGACGCGCCCTCACGGGGTGCTTCGTGCTCCTTGTCGGAGCAACGCTGTTCGTGGCCAGTCTCATGCATGTGATCGAGCGCGACGCGCAGCCCGATAAGTTCGGGACCATTCCGGACGCCATGTGGTGGGCGATCGTAACGCTCGGCACGATCGGATATGGCGACGTGGTCCCGGTCACGGCGCTGGGACGCGTGATCGCGTCCTTCACCATCTTCCTCGGCCTGATCATGATCGCACTCCCAATCGGCATCGTCTCGACCGCCTTCGCAGACGAGATCCACCGCCGCGACTTTGTCGTCACCTGGAGCATGGTCGCGCGCGTGCCGTTGTTCGCGGAGCTGCGCGCAAGCGAGATCGCCGACATCATGCGCCTGCTGCGCGCCCAGCAAGTCGAGCCAGGCGTCATCATCGCGCGCCGCGGCGAGCCGGCACATTCCATGTATTTTGTCGCCGCGGGCGAGGTCGAGATCGAGCTCAAGGAGCGGCGTATGCGATTCGGTCCCGGCCATTTCTTCGGCGAGGTTGCGGCGCTGAGGCGCGCCCGGCGCTCCGCCACGGCTGTCGCGACCACGCGCACAAGGCTCCTGGTGCTTGACGCCCACGATCTGCATGCCCTGATGGAGCGCGAGCCGCGCATCGCAGAACGCATCCGCGAAGTCGTGCGCAGCCGGATCGGCCGCGACATCGTCACGCCCCGCGGCGACATCGTGATCGAGGAGATCGAGGACGCCGAAACACTGGACCATCCAGAGGGCACGCCTCCAGGCAAGGTTTGATGCCATAAGGTTTAGTGCCATAAGGTTCGCGCCCGATCCGGGCCATTGACCTAGCTCAATGTGCCGTTCGCTGGCGATGCAACAACAATGATGCATCGGAGCATCAGCCATGACACACATCGCGCGCCTGATCGGATCAATCGCCATCGGAGCAACGCTGTTCACGGGAGGGCCGGCCCGCGCCCAGGAAACCGCCAACGCTGGCTTGATCCTGGCGCGCCAGCTTTGCTCGGAATGTCACGCGGTCGAAAGAACACCGGCGCGGTCGCCCAATCCCGCCTCCCCGCCGTTCCAGACCATCGCCAATGTCCCGGGCATGACCGGAATTGCGCTGTCGGCCGCGCTCCAGAGCCCGCACCGCTCGATGCCCAACGTGATGCTCGACACCAACCAGTTGAGCAGCATCGTCGCCTATGTCCTGAGCCTGCGGCAGGGGAACTAGAGCGAGATGAGCTGAGATCGAATCGCTTCTCAATTCCGCTCGTCCCCGCGGAAGCGCTAGGGCATGCACACATCTCGAATTGCGCTGGTCGTGAGTTGCGAAGGTGCGTGCCACACGGTTCCCTCCCCCCATGTGGGGGAGGGACAGGGAGAGGGGTGGCGACAAAGCACACGGTGCGAAGCAGATCCTGTGCAGGTTCGAGATATCGAGA
>WNGB01015003.1_pt1 | contig 16576 bp, 14 predicted proteins | sample 5400681 | NCBI WGS metagenome assembly WNGB01 (sample SAMN13153367, study PRJNA577476) | soil metagenome | isolation source: 115 cm soil or saprolite under grassland replicate 2 | place: USA:California | collected 2016-06-15 | reverse complement strand
CTGCCGCGCTGCTGCGGGCCGGGGCCGACCAAGTCCTCGCGGTGAGCTGAGGAGAGGCAGGCCATGTTCTCCGTCCTGCCCCAGAACAACAGGTACCTGCGCGATGCGATCGGCTCCGCTCTGAGCGACGGCGCATGCGTCCTGCGCAGCCTCAGGGCGCCCCGGCGATGGTGATGGTCTTGACCTGGGTGTGCTCGAGCACGGCGTCGGCTCCCTGGGTGCGGCCGAACCCGCTGCTCTTGTAGCCGCCGAAGGGGGCGCCGATGGCGTCCCAGGCTCCACCGGCATTGACCGAGACCTGCCCGGCCTCCATGGCCTTCGCCACCCGTACGGCGCGCCCGACGTCGCGCGTCCACACGTAGGCGGCCAGGCCATAGACGGTCCCGTTCGCCACCTCGATCGCGGCCTGCTCGTCCTCCACCGGGATCACCGACAGCACCGGCCCGAAGACCTCCTCCTGGGCGATCCGGGACTCGGGGTCCACGTCGTCGAAGAGAGTCGGCTCGACGAAGAAGCCGTCGTCGTACACCGTCCCCGCGGGCGTCCCGCCACCGGTGACCAGGCGAGCGCCATCCTGCTTGGCGATCTCGACGTACCCGAGAACGCGCTCCCGCTGCCGGGCGCTGACCAGCGGGCCCATCTGGACGGGCTCATCCCACCGGCCGACCGTCACCTGGGCCAGCTCCTGGGCGATCCGCTCCACCAGCTCGGCATGCACCGCTCGTTCCACGACGACCCGTGAGCCGGCCATGCAGATCTGGCCGCTGTTCATGGTGATGCCGCGGACGATGGCCGGCACCGCTTGGTCCAGGTCGGCGTCGGCGAACACGACGTGCGGCGACTTGCCGCCGAGCTCGAGGTGCACGGGCGTCAGGTTCCTGGCACAGGCTGCCATGACCAAGGCACCGGTCTCGGGGGAGCCGGTGAAGCTGAGCCGGCGGATGCGCGGGTGCTCGGCCAGTGCCGCCCCGGCCCCGGAGCCGTAGCCGGTCACCACGTTGACGACACCGGGCGGAATGCCGGCCTCCTCGGCGAGCCGGGCGAGCGCAAGCGAGGCCAGCGGGGCGTCCTCGGCCGGCTTCACCACGATCGTGTTGCCGGCGCCGATGGCAGGGGCCACGTCGAAGATGAACATCGGCGCGGGGGCGTTCCACGGGATGATCGCGGCGACCACGCCGTACGGCTCGCGGACGGTGAGGCCCAATGTCGTGGGGGTGTGCGTGGGCAGTGACTCCCCGTGGAGCTTGTCGACCTGCCCGGCGATGAACTGCAGCATGCTGCCCAGCGGTCGTGGCCCCGCGGACGGGCGGCCGACGTCGATGGACTCCAGGGCCTCAATCTCGGCCGCGTGCTCGTCGACCACCTGCGCCCAGCGCCGGAGCAACCCAGCGCGTACGGCGGGACTGGTGTCGCGCCAGGCCGGGAAGGCCGCCGCCGCCGCGGCGACGGCGGCGTCGATGTCGGTGGCTGTGCCGCGAGGCACCCGGGTGAGCCGCTCACCGGTGGCCGGGTTGACCACGTCGATGGTCTCGGCGGAGGCGGCGGCGAGCCACTCCCCGCCGACCAGCATCGTGTTCTCCTCCACCAGCGACGAGGTCAGGGTGGACGCCGGAGCGTGGGTGGTGTGCATCGTCGGCCTCACAGGTGTTCGTGGATGATCATGCCGCGCAGGTTCCTGCCCTCCAGCATGTCCTGGTAGCCCTGACTGACCTGCTCCAGCTTGTAGCGGGTGGTGATCAGCTCGTCGAGCTTGAGGTGGCCGGCCCGGTAGAGCTCGAACATCCGCGGGATCTCGGACAAGGGACTGCCACCTCCGAAGAGGGTGCCCTGGATGCGTTTCTGGTACCCCACGAGCACCGCGGCGTTTGCCTGGACCGCGAGCTCCTGCACGTTGCCCACGGCCGTGATGGTCACGGTGCCGTTCTTGCCCACGACGTTCACCGCGTGGTGGACGGTCTCGCTCGTGAGTACGCCGACGGTCACCAGCGCATGGTCTGCGAGGCGACCCCAGGTGTCGGCCGTGACGAACTCGAGCGCCTCGGCCGCCGTGGCGAACGTGTGGGTGGCACCGAACTCGAGCGCCTTCTCGCGCTTGAACTCCACGGGGTCGACCACGACCAAGGTGCGCGCGCCGGCGTAGGCGGCCCCTTGTACGGCGTTGATGCCGACGCCGCCGGCGCCGTACACCACCACGGTCTGGCCGGCGCGCACGCCCGCCGTGTTCACCGCAGTGCCCCACCCGGTGGGGACACCGCACCCCACCAGGGCACCGAGCTCGAACGGGATGTCGTCGGGAAGCTGCACGCAGGCCCACTCGTTGACCACCGCACGCTCGGAGAACGAGCCGAGAGCGCACGAGCCACCGAGGTCCTGCCCGCCCTGGTGGAAGCGGAAGGAGTCGTCGAGGAGGGCGCCGGTGCCGGCGTTGCGGCCGCTCTCGCAGAGGTTCTGTGCGCCCGTCGAGCACGGTCGGCAGGTGCCGCAGACCGGGATGAAGGAGCACACGATCCGGTCGCCGACCTTGACCCGTTCGACCATCGGACCAATCTTCTCGACCACGCCGGCTCCTTCGTGACCGCCGACCATCGGGTAGCGCACGGGGACGTCGCCGGTGCGCACGTGGTCGTCGGAGTGACACAGGCCAGCGGCCTCGAAGCGCACCAGTACCTCGTGGGCCCGGGGGTCGTCGAGCTCGAGCTCGACGACGTCCCACCACTGTCCGGGCTGCCACATCACCGCGGCCCGTGTCGTCGTTGGCATCTGTCCGGACTCCTAGTCGTCGAAGCGCTCGGGCGGGTTGTTCTTGTCGAGCGTGGGATCGAGATAGCGGCCGACGTTGTAGTCGCCGGAGATCGTCGTACGGATGCCGAGCCGCGACACCCCCTCGGGGACGCCGGTGACGCAGTGGATGACCCGCCAGTTGTCCCAGATGATCACGTCGTCGGTGCCCCACTGGTGGTAGTAGGCGTAGGTGTCCTCGGTGAGGACGTCGGCGAGCTCGCTGATGAGGGCGTCGGCCTCGGCCTGGTCCAGGCCCAGCACGGACTTGTAGTGGGTCGGCGACAGCTTCAGGACCTTGCGACCCGTCTCGGGCTGGGTGATCACCAGGGGATGTACGACGGGCGGGAAGTTGCGCGGGGCGGACGACTGGTTGAGGGAGACCACGCCGCGCGGGAAGCCGAGGTTCTCCTCCATCGCCGGGTTGAACTCGTAGACCACCTCGAGGTCCTCGATCCTGGCCTTCATCTCGTCGCTGAGCCGGTCGTAGGCAGCGATCGCGTCGATGAACCCGGTGAGCCCGGCCGCGGCCGCGGGCTCGACCATCCGCAGGACCGCTCCGCGGACGATGGTCGGCATGAAGGACTGGTCCCAGTGCCAGCCGATGTAGCCGACGCGGGTGTCACCGTCGATGACGTAGCGCCGCGCCCTCGGGTTGCCGGGAGTCTGTCGGAGCTCCATCAGGAACGGGTTCTCCACCGAGTTGAGGAACGACGTTGCCGACGGCTCCATCTCCCCGAAGACCTCGCTCAGCCGCATGTGCGCCTCGGCCGAGTGCAGTGCGCCCCGGAGCAGGACCAGCCCCGACTCGATCCACGCGTCGTGCAGCTCCTGCTTCGCCGACGCGGAGAGTGGCTGGTCGAGATCGATGCCCGCCAGCTCGAGTCCGACGTGCTCGGAGAGCGGTGTGCGCGTGAGTGTCTGGATGGACATGTGCTGCTCCTTCGGGTGGGTGTTCTCGGTTGGTTCAGCCGTTCGTGGCTGTCTCGAACGCGGTCGTGGCGGCCAGCTGGTGGTCCTTGGCGTAGCCGGCGATCCGCTGCTCCAGAGCCGTGGTGAGGTAGCTGTGCGCGTCCGCTCCGAGCGCTGTCCGGACCGGCGGCGTCTCGAGCTCCACGAGCTCGGCGATGACAGCAGCTACCTTCCGCGGGTCGTTCGGCATCAGGTCCGCGGCAGCGGCGTACCGCTGTTTCACCGCAGCGACGGGTTCGGCGTACGCAGCCAGGGACGCGCGGACCGACCTCAGGCTCGAGGATGCGAAGTTGGTACGGAGGCCGCCCGGCTCGAGGCAGGTCACCTTGATGCCGAACGACGCGGTCTCCGCGGCGAGGGCGTCCGACCACGCGGCGAGCGCGGCCTTCGACGCCGAGTACATCGCCGTCCAGGGGAAGCCGATCGTGGCGGCCAGCGACGAGACGTTGACGACGTGTCCGCTCCGCTGGCCGCGGAACCAGGGCAGCACGGTCCGGGTCAGCTGCAGGGCGGCGAAGAAGTTGACCGCCATCAGGTCCTTCGCCTCGTCGAGCGAGGTCTCCTCGACGGCCCCGATCAGGGAATGGCCGGCGTTGTTGACGAGTACGTCGAGCCCACCCACCCGGTCCACGGCAACGGGGACGAGGGTCGAGACCGCGCTCTCGTCGGTGACGTCGAGCACCAGGCCGATGGAGCGCCCCGGCGCCAGGTTGTCGAACTCGGCGGCCTGGTCAGGCTTGCGCAGCGTGCCGATGACGGTGTCGCCGCGGTCGAGCAGATGCTCGGCGAGCGCGCGCCCCAGCCCGCTCGAGACACCGGTGATGAGCCACCGTCGTGGCGCGGGTCGTGCCTGCATGGTGGTCACCTCAGCCCTCGTCGTTGACCCAGCGCACGAACCGCGCGAGCGGCATGAAGCCGTCATGGGGCAGGCCGGTCTCCACCCCGCCTGCTGAGCCGAGCTTCACCACGCGCTGCACGCCCATCGCGGCGAGCGAGTCCCTCAGCGCCGCCTTGCGCTCCGACGGGTAGACGCCGACCGTCTGGGTGGCCACGTTGGCGAATGCGACGCCCTCGCTCAGGTCGGCGACGGGGATCACGTTGACCGTGCGGAAGTCGGGGTGGAAGTCCACGGGGTCCTCGGAGCGCACCACCACGCCGGAGCCCGCATAGTCGCCCCACACCCGGTAGAAGTCCTCCATGCCCCGCAGGCCCTCGATCTCCTCACGCAGCTCGGAGGGGAGAGGACGGCCCGCGACGCTGGTTGTCGGACGCTGGGTCCCCATCCGCTGCTGCAGGAGTGCGCAGTAGCGGTCGACGTCCTCGGCGGACCCCTCGACGAACTGGAAGCGGGACGAAGCACAGGCCTGCTGCTCCACGAGGGTCGCGTCGGCCGCGGCCAAGTCGGCCACGGCTTCGAGGGTCGCGTCCGACTCGAAGGCCTCCCGGCCGACGAGGGAGATGGACGTCTTGGGGTCGAAGGCGACGAGCTCGAAGCCGGGCCCGACGTACTTCTTCGCGTTCACGATGGTGTCGCCCCCGCCCCACGCGACGAGCTTGTCGAAGAACTGCGGGCGGAACAGTGTTCCCTCGACGCGCTCGTCGCCGCCGCGCCAGTACGCCGCGGAGAACGACCGGGTCACCGGATGCCCGGGCGCGAGGTCGGCGATCGCCTGCAGGATCGCCGGCGCCGTGAACAGGTCGTTGGACGGGAGCTTGATCAGGTTGAGCCCCTTGATCAACGCCCCGCGCACGATCGAGACCGCGGCGACGCCCGGCGAGTTGCCTGCGATGACGTGGACCAGCCGTGGCGGGAAGGCGCGGATCCGGTGCACCCGTCCGGTCGGGGCGTCGACGATCTCCCGCCAGCCGTCCAGGACGTCGGGGCCGCCGAGCTCGGTCCTGATCTGGAACTCCATGGTCTCGCGGCCGAAGACCTTCGGCAGGTGCTGGTAGGACCGGTCGACGACCTCATCCGGCAGCGGGCTGGTACGCCGGGCGGCGACCAGCGCCTCCTCGAGGAGGCCCTTCGGATCCCGGGCCAGCCAGTCGCCCACCTCGACCAGCAGGTCGATGATCTCGGCGACGGGTACGTCGAACGCGGGCCCGGGCTGGTTGCGCGGCCAGACCAGCGCATTGAGATCGAGCGCCGGGGTGGTGAACCGCGCGCCGGGGCGGCCGAACTCACAGTCCGCCCCGGTCAGCCGCTCGCCCTTGACGATGTGCGGCACCTGGACCGCCGTACTCTCCTGCGTGGTGGTCATGCCCCCACCGCCCCGCGGATGTAGGCGTCGATGGTGCCGGCGCAGCCGATGTGGTCGTCCTGGCCGGGCTGCACGAACCTCCCGATGTCGTCCAGGAGCGTCGGCCCGGACCGTCCGCACGGACACCGGTCGGAGAAGTCGACCGTGACCCGGTCGCCGGTGATCAGCCCGCCCCAGCGCCCTTCGTAGGCGAGGTCGAGGAACCCGAAGCGGGCCTCGACCAGGCCGTCGGTCGAGTCCGCGGCCGTGAGCAGGCGCTCGCCGCTCTCGTCCAGTGGCAGCATCACCAGACCCGGTGCGGCGTGGTAGCGCCCGGCTTCGCAGCGAGGCAGCGGCTGCGCCAGCTCGGTCATGCCGTAGACGGCCGGCCTGACCACGTCGCCGTAGAAGCGGTCGACCTGCTCCTTGTAGTCCGGTGGCAGGGCCACGCCCTTCACGCCGCCGCCCGCGCCGATGACGGTCTGCGGGTGGAACTCGCCGTCGCCGGCGCCGAGCTCCCTGGCGCGCTCGATGATCATCAGGTGCTGGCTCCACATGCCGCTGAGGAAGATCGGCCGGTCGCGGTACTCCAGGATCTGCTCGGTGAGCTTGGCCAGATCCACCTGCATCCGTTCGGCCTTGGCCTGGCCACGACGCTCGACCGCGGCGATCTCGTCCGGGGTCGCCGTACCGTTGGCCATCCTGGTCCGGAAGGCCGCCAGCTCGCTGACGTCCGAGATGAGCAGCGGCTCCTCGGACAGGGCGAAGACCTCCCCGGGCCGCCCCCAGTTCTCCGCGTTGGCGAGGAAGGCCTCGACCGCGCTGGTGCGACCGGCGGAGGGTCCGAGCCAGAAGTACGCGTGACTGCCGTCCGCCTGCGCCAAGGGCCAGCCGGAGGAGTACTTGAAGTGGCGGGTCTTCCTGGCCCGGTCGCCCATCGTGTGGTTGAGGAAAGAGCACTTGCCGCTCGACCCGCTGGTCGCGATGACCGCGTGCCCGGCGTCCCACAACCGCTCGAGCCACTCGTCGACGTCCGTCACGCCGTCAACGTCCACGCCCGTCACGTCCTCGACCGAGAGGGTGTTCAGCCACTGCAGCATCCGGTCCCACCGGCCGTGGTCGTAGAACGACTGCGGGTAGGACTTGTAGACGGTGTGGGCGAACAGCAGCGGCACCAGATCGCCGAAGTCCTCGATCCTGTCGATACCCGCTTCCTCGGCGCGCTTCGCGAGCAGGGGGATCTGCGCCCGCCGCGACTGGAACAGCTCGTCGGCCGCCTGCAGGCGGAGGGGCGCCAGGTCCTGAGCGGGCTGGTCGTACGCCGAGTCCGGGTCGGCGACCAGGTCCAGCAGCTGTGTCCGTGGATCCGTCAAGGTCCGGCTCCTTCTCGTCCTGGGATCTTGCTGGGCTGCTCTCCGCGCCCTATGGTTACGTATTCACGACACCATGACTACGTATTCAAGCGCAAAGACGAGCCCAGCGCGAGACCTGAGTCACAGATTTCTCGCCGGGTCAGAGAGGAACCGCTGCAGATGTGCACGCTGTGCTCGACTCCGACCAGGCCGTTCGTGGGACCCAGCCGGCTGCTCGCCGGCCAGGGAGCCTCCGCCGGCTGCGCTGCCGAGCTGCGCGCCGTCGGCGTCGTACCTGCCCACGGGGCGGTCCTGATGGTGGTCGACAGCGCCGTGCTCGAGCTCGGGCTCCACGATCAGGCGGTGGCGTCACTCTGGGACGCCGGCTTCCAGGTGCTGGTCGCGCCGGGCGTCTCTGCCGAGCCGACGCCCGCCAGCGTGTGTTCGCTGCTCCCCGAGCGCGGCACCCCGATCGCGGCTGTCGTCGCCGTGGGCGGCGGCAGCGCGCTCGACGCGGCGAAGCTCGTCTCGTCGTCGCTCGCCAACCTGCTCGACCTCAAGGTCGGGTTGACCCCCGCGGCCGCCCTCGTGCCGGGTCCGCCGATCGTCGCCGTACCGACGACGGCCGGCACCGGTGCGGAGGCGACCGCGGTGGCGATGCTGTGGCACGACGGCGGGAAGCGGATGTTCGTGCACCCTCATCTGGTCCCGCGCATCGTGCTCCTCGACCCTGAGCTGCTGTTGGGACTTCCGCCGTCGGTGACCGCCTCCGGCGGTTTCGACGCGATCGGCCATGCCGTCGAGTCACTGCTGTCGACCTTCCGCACCCCGGTCACCATGGCAGCGGCGCGGGAGGCCCTGTTGTTGCTGTCAGGGTCCCTCCCGGCGGCGTACGCGGGCGGTGACCTCGAGGCGCGCTACGGCACTGCACTGGGTGCCTACCAGGCCGGGCTCGCGCTCAACGCGTCGGTCGTGCTCGGACATTCACTCGCCTATGCCATCGCCTCGAGGACCGGCCTGCCGCACGGAGTGACGGTCGCGATGGCCCTGCCCTACTGCCTGGCTCACGCCCGCCCGGCCTGTGAGGAGCAGATCGCCGAGATGGCCGAGATCGTCTGCGGTCGGGCCGATCCCGAGCTCTTCCTCCGCTGGATCGTCGAGAACAGCCGCCAGATGCGGATCCCGACCTCGCTCGAGGAGCTCGGCATCCCGCGCGAGGCGCTGCCCGCCATGGCAGTGGACTGCGTCGACAGCTATCCCCGCCCCAACCATCCGGTCCCCATCGACCACGCCGGCGTACTCGCGCTGCTCGAACGGCTGCATGCCGGTGAGCCCTACGAGGCCTGGCAGGACTCCCCTCCTCTCCCCATCGACAGTGAGGCACACGCGTGACCACCTACCTGCTCCAGTCCGCCCTCAACCTGGTCGACGGCGAGTGGCAGTCCAGCGCCGGGCAGCTCGAGGTGCGCAACCCGGCGGACACGCGGGAGCTGCTGGCCACCGTGCCGAGCATGGACGCGGCGGGCGTGCACGCTGCCTTCGCGGCCGCCGAGCGAGCCGCCGCAACGTGGCGCGCCACGAGCCAGGTGGACCGCGGACGCGTGCTGCTGCGCGCCGCGCACCTGCTACGGGAGCGCCGGGAGGAACTCAGCCGGACCCTCACCCTCGAGATGGGCAAGACCCTCGCCGAAGCCAGCGGCGAGGTGGGCAAGGCCGCCGACTTCTTCGAGTACTACGGCGGGCTGGGGCGTGCCGACCGAGGCAGTCTGCTCTCCCACGAGAACCCGGGCGTGACGTCGTGGACCGTGCACGAGCCGGTGGGCGTCGTACTCGCGATCACGCCCTGGAACGACCCTCTGCTCACCCCCGCCCGCAAGCTCGCTCCGGCGCTCATCGCCGGCAACACCGTGGTCCTCAAGCCCGCCTCCGACACGCCCCTCATCGCCATCGAGCTGGCGCGCGCGCTGAACGACGCGGGCCTGCCTCCAGGCGTGCTCAACACCGTCACGGGAGCGGGTCGCACGATCGGTGCCGCCCTCCTCGAGCACCCCGCCCTCAAGGCCGTCAGCTTCACCGGGTCGAACGACGTCGGCGACACGTTGAGGGCCTCCCTCGCGCTCCGCGACGTCCGGCTGCTGGCCGAGCTCGGCGGCAAGAACGCCGCCGTCGTGCTGGCCGACGCCGACCTCGATCGCGCCGTCGTGAGCATCGCGGCGGCCGCGTTCGCGCAGGCCGGGCAGCGCTGCACCGCCACCAGTCGCGTGCTCGTGCAGCGCGAGGTGCTGGACGTCGTGCGCGACGGCCTGGTCCAGGCCGCCGCGGCGCATGTCCTGGGGCCCGGACTCGATCCGGGCACGTCGATGGGGCCGCTCGTGTCGCCGTTCCAGCGCGACTCTGTCCTGGGGTTCGTCGACCGCGCCCTCCTGGGTGGAGCCAGCCGTGCGACGCCCTCGGAGTGGGCTCCGCCCAGCGAGCACGGTTGCTACGTCGCCCCGACGGTCCTGAGCGACGTCGATCCGGGCATGGAGATCTGGACCGACGAAGTCTTCGGCCCGGTCGTGGCGCTGGTCGCGTTCGACACCCTCGACGAGGCGGTCGACCTGGTCAACGCGTCGTCCTTCGGCCTGGCGGCCGCGATCTACACCTCGAGCCTGGACGCGGCCCACGCCTTTGCTGCGCGGGCCGAGGTGGGACAGGTCGCGGTGAACCTCCCGACCTCCGGCTGGGACGTGCACATGCCCTTCGGCGGCTTCAAGACCTCGGGCTCGGGGCACAAGGAGCAGGGCCTCGAGGGCCTCGACTTCTACCGGAAGACCAAGACCGTCGCGATGCAGACCCGAGCCCGGTGATGGGTGAGCGTCCGCACTTCCCGCTGGCTGGTGCGTGAAGGCGGGCTGGACCCTCAGCACGGGGACGTGATCGGGCTCTGTGTCGAGTCACAGTGCACCTTCGCGGCTCCGCTCAGCTTCCCCGACCAGGTGCTTGCCGGTCTGCGGGTCGGCCACGTCGGGCGCTCGAGCGTGCGTTACGAGATCAGCCTCTTCTCGTCCGCCGCCGATCAGCCCGCCGCGTCGGGGCACTTCGTGCACGTGTACGTCGACCGCGAGTCCCGGACGCCGACAGCCATCCCGGACCGTCTGCGCAAGGCGTTGTTGGCGCTGGCCTGACCGCGCAATCAGCGGCACGACAGATGGGATGAAGGACAGCGCCCAAGTCGGATCGCTCAACTCTGCCTGGACGGTGTGCGGGTCCCGGCCAACGAACGGACGTGCAGTAGTCGTGTGCTCACCCAGGATTGCCACCTCGTGAGTCACACCCGTTACGACTGCCCGTCGGCCGACGGTTGTCGCACACCGGTCAAGGAAGGGGAACCCGGCGGGAGCGACGTCCAGCGGGAGCGCACACACGGATCGGGCTCAGGGCAGGAAACCCTGGGCCCGATCGTTGTGTCGACTCAGGCGATGCAGGTGGGCTTCAGCCCGTTGACGGCGAGCCACTGACCGTCGTGCACCTTGGTCTCCCAGAAGCAGTTGACAGTCCGCTCCTTCTGGTTCTGGGAGTAGGTGAGACCTGCCAGCAGGCCCCCACCGGTGAGGTTCTTCACCGTGTACAGCCCCGCGAAGACGTCGTCGGGCGTCACGGTGTCCTTCGAGAAGCTCTTGGCGGCCTGCTCGTAGACCAGGCCCGCCATCCAGGCCGATGACGTCAGCGGGCTGAACATCTCGTCCTCGGGACCGCGATAGTTCGTCTCCATCGAGGACCGGTAGTCCTGGGTCGCGGAGTCGGCGAGGAAGAACGGGAAGGCCATCTGCGGGGCCAGCACGTCGCCGAGGTCAGGTGTCTTGAGGACCTTGGAGGTCACCGCCTCGCCGGGCAGGATCCACAAGGGCTTGAAGCCCTGCTGGGCGCAGCTGGGGGTGATCCGCTCCACTGGTACGCCAGCGAGCATCATCGCGTCCACGCCGGCCTCCTTGCCGGCCAGACACGGCGCGGTGAAGTCGGGCTGGCTGGCGCTGATCGCGGCGTTGAACGTTGCCTTGAGCCCGAGCGAGCTCGCGATGCCGTCGACCGCCTGGACGGCCTGGACGGCGGTGGAGACATCCGCGGGGTAGTAGGAGCCGATGGACGTCGCGCCCGCGTTCTTGGCCATCAGCGGCTGCGAGGTCAAGGCGGTCCCCAGCGTCGACTGCACCGGGAAGAAGTCAGGGTTCTCCTGCCACACGGGCGCGTAGCTCTGCCCGCCGACGACCGGCACGTGCTTCTTCTCGATGTAGTCGGCCCAGCTGGTGGCTAGGCTGGTCCACGAGGTGATGGCCACCACGCCGTCCTCCTCCACGAGCTGCTTGACGACCGTGAGCGACTTCGCGGGGTCGTTCCCGTCGTCGCGAACGATGATCTCGACCGGATGACCCTGCAGGCCGCCCTGGCCGTTGACGGTGGCCGCCCAGGCCTTGAGGGCCTCCGGTCCTGCGGAGGCGGGAAGGGGCTGGCCGGAGAGGCTCGCGACCACCCCGATTTTGATGGGCGTGCCCGTCGCGGTGGACGTGGTCAGGGGCTTGTTGTCGCCGCAGGCGGACACCGAGGCGAACACCAGGCCCGTCAGCGCAATTCCCACCCCTCTCCTCACGTACGAGTTGCGGAAGTTCAGCATGTGGTTCTCCTCTGGATGGTTCTGGTGATCTCGATACGGGGCTCGGTGTTCGCATCAGGCCAGGTCAGTGGTTCCCTCCGTCCTGATCGGGGGCGCGGTGGCGGGTGCGGCGCCGGCGGACGTGTAGTGGTCGAAGAGGTCACTTCGACGAAGCTCCTCGGCCGAGCAGCTGAGGGTGATCGACCCCTGGTTGAGCATGTAGACGTGCGAGGCGATGGAGAGCACGCGGGCGACGTACTGCTCGACGAGGAGCATGCTCGTGCCTTGCGCTGACAGGTCCGTGATGAAGGCGAAGATCTCGTCGACCACGACCGGTGCCAGGCCCATCGAGACCTCATCGATCAGGATCAGGTCGGCCGAGCCCAGGTAGGATCTGACGACGGCGAGCATCTGCTGCTGTCCGCCGCTCATGCTTCCGGCGACCTGGTTCAGTCGCTGCCCGAGGGCCGGGAAGGCACTGGTCGCCTTCTCGATGCTCTCCTGCTCCTGGCCCTTGGGGCTGGCCAGGATGAGGTTCTCCCTGACCGTCAACGACGCGAACACGCCATGTCCGTCAGGGACGTGACACAGGCCGCGCGTGGACCGCTCGTGGATCCGCTTGCGGGTGACGTCCTCGTCGCCCCGGACGATCCGGCCGCGCTCCGGTGTGAGGACTCCCGAGACCATCTTGAGGAGCGTCGACTTGCCCGCGCCGTTGGGGCCGAGGAGGGCCACCACAGCGCCCCGGGGCACCTCGAGCGACACGTCCCGCAGGACGGTGGTCTCGCCGTAGCCCCCGGTGACGGACTCGAGCCGGAGCGCGACGTCGTTCATGACCCGACTCTCTCGACCACAGGGGCGCTCGCCTCGACGTCGTCGGAGCCGAGGTAGGCCGCGCGGACGATGTCGCTCGCTGTCACGTCGGAAGGCGTGCCCTCGAAGACCTGCTGACCGAAGTCGAGCACGTAGATGTAGTCGCAGATCTCCATGACCAGGCTCATGTCGTGCTCGACCAGGAGGATCCCCGTGCCGCGCTCGCGGACCACCCGCTGCAGCACCCCGCCGAAGGCCTCGGTCTCCACCCGGTCCAGGCCGGACGACGGCTCGTCGAGGAGGAGTACGTCGAAGGAGCCGGCGAGTGCGCGAGCGAGCTCCACCAGGCGACGCTGCCCGGTCGAGAGGTGCCCGGCCCGGGCGCCGGCGAGGGAGGTGATGCCGCACAGCCGCATCGCGTCGCGCGTGGCCTCCTCCAGCACAGCGTGGTCGCCGAGCTTGCCGAGGAGCTGTGAGAGCAAGTTGCCGCCCGCCATCTCGGCCTCGCGCCCGAGCGAGACGTTCTCGGCAACGGTCATGCTGTCGAAGAGCTGCATGCGCTGGAAGGTCCGGCCCAGCCCCAGCCGCGCCCGGGCCGCGGGCTGGCGGGACGAGACGTCCACACCCTTGAGCAGGATCTGGCCCGCGGAGGGTCGCAGCAGCCCCGAGCACGCGTTGAAGGCTGTCGTTTTCCCTGCGCCGTTGGGGCCGATCAGTCCGGTGATCCTGCCCATCGGCGCCTCGAGGCTGACGTCGTCGACCGCCAGATGCCCACCGAAGCGCACCTTGAGGTCTCTGACCTCGAGGCCCGGCGCCCCGAAACTCTCGCCGACGATGGCGCGGCCCGGGACCAGGGGGGAGACCTCGTCGGAGGAGAGGGCGGCCGCAACGGCCTGATTCTCGGACAGCTGCTGATCGCGGCCGCCCAGCCGATCGAGGAGCGCGGTGAGCTGCGCCGGGAGGCTCGGATGCCGCCCACCCTGGAGACTCGACACGATGATGGAGAGTCCGAAGATCAAGGTGAGCACGTCGTATGCGGTCTCGCCGCCGGGCAGGTAGGTCGGCAGGACGACGAGGCAGAATGCGCCGATCACCGCGTACCACGGCTCGGCACCCGGCATGAGGAGCAGCAACACCAGCAGGATCAGCGATCCGAAGGACTGGAAGGACAGGCCGCCGACGTTGGAGAAAGTGCTGCCGTACAACGCGCCAGCCACGGCCGCCATGCCCGACGACAGGCAGAAGACGATGAGCTTGGTGAGCCGAACCGAGGCGCCACTCGTCTCCAGCGCCACTGGGGACTCCCCCATGCCCCTGAGCAGTCGCCCCAGTCGCATCCGCTGGAGCATGACCAGGAAGAGCGTGCATGCGGCCACGACGGCCAGGACCAGGTAGTAGTAGCCGAGATCCGTGTCCAGACCCAGGACCTGCGGGCGTGGCATCGGCAGGCCGGCGGTGCTCGGGCCGAACATCAGCTCGCTGTTGTAGAACATCACCTCCAGGATCAGGCCGAAGGCGAACGTGGCTAGCGCCAGGTAGATCCCCGAGAGGCGGATGGCCGGCAGCGCAATGAGAGCGCCGATGGGAATGGTGACCAGCGCGGCCGCGACCAGGGAGAGCACCCAGGGCAGGCCCAGCTCGACCCGCGCGAGCGAGAAGGCGACACATCCGGTGGCGGCGAATCCCATGTGCGCGAGTGAGACCTGGTTCGAGCTCTTGACCAGCATCCCGAGCGACAGGAAGAGCACCACATAACTGAGGGCGATCGTGAACGACAACAGTCGAGCACCGAACCAGAGCGGGCCGGAGATGAGTACGACGAGCAGCAACGCCGCTCCGAGCAGGTGCACCCGCGCCGGGGCGCGCCAGATCTGCCGGGGCCGGGTGAGGTTGATCGGGCGGGCCACCAGCTTCGACCGCGGCGTCACGATCAGGACGACGAACAGCACGATGAACGGGACGCTCTGGCTCAGACCAGCGAAGTACTCGCTCGTGCCGCTGACGTAGCGGGTGATCAGCGAGGCGACCACGCCGAGGCCCAGCCCGCCGGCGTACGTCACCGGGATGTTGGAGAAGCGGCCGATGGCGGCCGCGCCGAACGACTGCACGACCAACAGGGTCAGCACCATCGAGTCGAGGTTGACGCTGGGCGCGAGCAGCACGCCCGAGAGGCAGACGAAGACGGACCCGACGATCCAGGAGGCCCGGCGTACGGCGATCGGGGACGTGCCCGTCATCGCCAGCAGCGTGGGGTCGTCGACGACACCGCGCATCGCCACGCCGAGGCGGGACCGCTTGAAGAACGCCGCGAGGCTCACCGTGGCGAGCAGGGCGACCACCATGGGGACGATCTGCTCGTAGCTCACCACGACCCCGAAGACCTCGACCGTCCCCGTCGGGAGATACCCCGGGAAGTACAGCGGCGCCGCACCGAAGGTGAGCCGCGCGCCGGCCTGGGCGACCAGGATGAGCCCGACCGTGGCAGCGGCCTGGAGCCCGACCGGGACGGTCGCGAGGCTCCTGGCCAGCCGCTCCATCACGAGCCCCAGCACGATGCCGACCACGAGGACGCTGACGAGCAGGCAGAGCACGAGTGGCAGCCCGGCCTCCTCGTGCACGAAGTAGAAGACGTACACGGCAACTGTCGCCAGTGCACCGTGCCCGAAGTTGAAGATTCCTGAGGTCTTGAACGTCAGGACGAGCCCGGACCCCGCCAGGGCATAGACGGAGCCCACCGTCAGTCCGGCAACGATGAACGGCAAGACGTCTGTCACGGTGACCTCCTGGCTGTGATCGCGGTCACGATCAGGTGCATATATCTACCTGATTAATCTGTTTGTGTCCATAGCCAGGTCCAGACTTTGTGGACGTGGGCGACGCCCTACCCGACGCCGGGGACCGGGATCTGCGCGCCGGTGATGGAGCGCGCCTGATCGCTGAAGAGGAAGGCGACGACGTCCGCGAGGCTGGCCGGCGGGACCCAACCCGTCCGGCTCGCGGACGGTTGGCCCTGCCGGTTGCCCGGAGTGTCGATGACCGAGGGCAGGATCGCGTTGACCCGGATTCCGTCGTCGCTGTACTCCACGGCAAGGCTGCTCACCAGCGCCCAGACCGCGGACTTCGCGGTGACGTACGCCGCGGCCCCGGCGAAGGGGCTGAAGGCCGACCGTGCGGAGACAGCCAGGATCGAGCCACCTCCGGCCGCCATGAGATGAGGCAGCGCAGCGTGAGTAGCCAGGTAGGTCGGGCGAAGGTTCAGACGCAGCAACTGCTCGAACTCGTCCACGGAGGTCTGGTGGACCCGGCCGCCAATCGCGAACCCACCCACGAGATTGGCCACCGCCCCCAACGGCGCTACCGGGTCGGCGGCGGCCACCTCAACCACCTCGGCCACCGCCTTCTCGTCCAACATGTCGGTTTCGACCAGCTTGAGCCGCGGATGCGGTGTCAATCGAGCCAGCTCCGACTCAACGACCCACGGCACCACCACGCGCCAGCCCTCGCTCAGCAACCGTTCGGTGACCGCGCAGCCGAGGCCTCCGGTACCGCCGGTGACCAACGCCGTTCTGCTCATGTCCAGGTCCTTCCGACTCACGTGGTGAGGATCGTGACCGCACCCGTGCCGGGTGAACCGTAGAGATGTGTGTAGCCGACGGAGTGCGGGCCGGGAATCTGCCGGGCCCCTGCGCGGCCACGCAGCTGCAGCACGATCTCGTTGATCTGCCGCAGCCCGGAGGCGCCGATCGGCTCACCGTTGGCCATCAACCCGCCGTCGGTGTTGACCGGCAGCT
>WNGB01014246.1_pt1 | contig 16579 bp, 15 predicted proteins | sample 5400681 | NCBI WGS metagenome assembly WNGB01 (sample SAMN13153367, study PRJNA577476) | soil metagenome | isolation source: 115 cm soil or saprolite under grassland replicate 2 | place: USA:California | collected 2016-06-15 | reverse complement strand
GACGCTGTTCAAGGTGGGTTAGGTGAGCCGTGGTCACAGCTGGGCGTGAGCTCTTCTCGGACCACCAGGGGGACCTCTCAAGAGACACCGCGCGCCGAGTCGAGATGGCCCTGTTGCAGCACCTGGCCATCGACAAGGTTCAGCTGGTCGGCTCGCGGGCCCGGGGCGATCCCACGCCGTTCTCGGACTGGGACTTCGAGGTCACCACGCATCAGTTTCCCTTGGTCGCACGGGCGCTTCCATCGCTCACTCGGCCTCTCCGACCGCTCGCTCAGCAGTGGGACCGGTTGAGCAGGCATCACACCTACACGCTCGTCCTGGAGGGCCCGGAGAAGGTGGACCGCCTGTTCGGCGGGTCCCATGAGAAAGAGAAGCCATGGACGGTAAGCGAGAAGACCCTGCCGGCCATTGACGATCACCTCTGGGACTGGATGCTGTGGCTCTTTTCAAAGGACGCCGCGGGGCGGTCCGAAGTCATCAAGGTGGAGCTCGAGCGCCTGTTCACACACCTGCTTGAGCCGATGGGCGTGCGGCAACATCCGGTCGGAATCGATGAAGCCATGAAGGCATACGTCGAAGCCCGCGCGATAAAGGAGCGAGTCCATCACGTCAGGGTCTCAAGACGCTTGGAGCATGAGGTGCTGAAGGCGTTCATGCAGCTGCGCCGTCCCCAGCAGGGCGACCCTTCGGTCAACCCACTGGGTCCCGATCTACGGGATCCTGCGAGGGGTCCGTTGCCGCGTGCGATGGGCAATGACCGGGCGACTTCCTCGATCGAGATCCGGCTCGCCGAAAGAGAGGACGTTGAGGTCGCGGCCGAGATCTTGGAGGATGCCATCGCCTGGGCCCGCCACCGGGGGTTCGACTCCTGGGCACCAGGGGACTTCACCGACCCAGAGGGCGGAGGCCGGCAACGGCTCCTTCAGGCCATGGAGGCCGGCGGCCTGTACCTGATGCTCGTGGAGGGCCAGGCGGTGGGCACCATGTCACTCCTGCCGGAGGATCCTGTGTTTTGGCCCGGAAGCCCACCCATCGCCCTCTACCTCCACCTGTTTGCCATTCGCGGCTCTCAGACCAGACGAGGAGTGGGCGCCGCCGCCCTGGCCTGGGCCGCTCGCGAGGTACTAGGCCGGGGTCGGAGGCTCCTCCGGCTCGACTGCCTGGCCGACAACCGCGGTATCAGGGCCTACTACGAGCGCGCTGGCTTCGAGCACCGGGGAGACGTCGAGGTCAAGGGGATGCGGTTCTCCCTCTACGAGCTTGAAGTCGGCTGGGCCGAGTCATACGACTCGGACGAGTTCTGATGCTGGCCCCTAACCCCAGGCCTAGGGTGACCCAATCCGCTTCCCCTCACGAACGACGATGAAGCGCCTCGCGACCGTCCCGGGCGTCGCTCTGGTCAGCGTCGCTGCGACCATGTGGGGCCTCGATGGGCTGATTCGTAAGCCGCTCTCGCAGTCGACATCGCCCACAACGATCGTCTTTGGCGAGCACGTGGTCCTCGTCGTGTTGACGCTGCCACTCCTGGTGCCCGCGATGCGTGGGCTCTGGGGTGCCGGGTGGCGCTATATCGGGGCCGGGGTGGCGGTCGGCGCCGGGGCGTCCGCCATCGCGACGATCCTGTTCACGCAAGCGCTCTTCCACGGCGACTTCATCACCGTGGTCGTGCTCCAGAACTCGCAGCCACTGATCGCCGTCGTCGGCGCCTCGATCGTGCTGGGCGAGCGGCCCCGACCCAGCTTCGCATGGTTTCTCGTCCCGGCGCTCGTGGGGATCTGGCTGATCGCGCTGCCCGACCCGCTCGCACCGCATGTGCGGGGGTTGGCTCCGATCGCGGAGACCCTCGGCGCGGCGGCAATGTGGGGGTTGGGAACAGTCTTCGGCCGCTTCCTCGGGCGCAAGCTCGCGTTCGAGCAGGTGATGACAATCCGCTTCGTCTTGGGCCTCGTTGCGAGCGCGTGCGCACTACCCATCGTCTCGACGCCGGCATACGCCGGCGCACACGACAGCTTCTGGATCGCGGTGCTCGCGCTCATCACAGGCCTCGCTGCGTTCAGCCTCTACTAGCAGGGCCTCCGGCGCACGCCCGCCCTGCTCGCGGCGCTTGGGGAGCTGGCCTTCCCCGTCACCGCGAGCCTCATCGGCATCTACGTGTTCAACAGCGCGCTGCGCTGGACGCAGTGGGTAGGCGTCGTCCTTACGGTCACCGTTGTCAGCCTGCTGCCCATGTCGCGCCGCGAGATCGTCAGCGTTCCGGCCCGGGAGGCGCACCCGATCTCTCTTGCGGCGGGCTAGCCCCTCGCGCCCATGGATTCGGCGGTGCGCTTCCGAGGGGCGGCCCCCGATATGCATGTTCCGTTTGCTGACGTGAGGCGGACTGGCCTGGACGACCAGACTCACTCGCTAAGGGGCAGTTCGGTCCGGACGGCCGACCAAAGTCAGGGCGCAGCTGGAACCGCCCCTCGAATTCATCACAGCCGAGATGGCTCCTCATCTCGGGTTCGGAGGCGATCGAGAGCAAAGCGTTCGGCCATAGGGTTGTGATTCCAGAGGAAGGAGAGCAACACGAGGGGACCCCACTCGACCGTACAGGGCACTGTTTGGATTGCCTGGGGTGCGCTGGCCAGCGGTCCTCGCGCTGCTCGCCCAACCAACTCAGGGCGCTGCTGCCATCGGAAATAGTTCTAGTCGTCCCCGAGGCGACCGAGTCGCTCACGCGTGTTGTGCGCGAAACCGGTGTCACGTCGTGGTGCATCGCCTTTACCATGACGAGACGGTCAGCGGACTGAAGACATTGATCGATTTCGGCCGGCCTTTGCGTTGACCGATGCGCGCCTGCTCTTGCCGCTCCCTCCTTCGGCTGTCCGATCAGCTGGCGACGATCTCGTAGTGCGCGGCCGTGCTCTCGCGCTCGATCAGGAAGCGGTCGTCCCCGGGGTAGAAGACCGCGCGCTCGATCTCGTCCCCGGCGAACCGTCGGATCGCGTCTTCGGACTCCCAGAAGCTGAGGGTCACGAACTCGGCGCGGTCACTGACCATCCTCCAGAGTACCCACGCCCCCTCGTTGCCGTCGGTCTCTCGGTACTCCCGGAGCCCGGTGTCGCGGAGGTAGTCTACGTACGCGGCGCCGTCCTCGGCGCGGGTGGCACCTCGCCAGATCCTCGCGATCATCCGATCTCTCCTCTGCTGGTCCGGTTGGTCCCTCATTGGCGGCCGCGAGCCGGGACGGACAGGTCGGGAAGCACGGCACGGAGCCAGTCACAAGGGAGTCAGGCCCAAGCCGCGATCGCCGCGCGCATCATCGCAGTCGCGAAGCAACATTGCTCCGGGTATGATCAAATCCTGCACAATCTGGCGCCAGGACGAGCGCCCGATTCGCAGGCTTGGTGATGAAGTGCTCACGGAGCCGACGCCTTGCAAGCGAGATTCGGACACAAACCTGGGGCTACCTAGGAGATATCCGCGCCAGTCATGGCGCGCTAGATGAGACATGGGGTCTTGGGGAAGACGCATCGGCCCGTCCCGCTGGAGGCGACTGCCCTCGTCGCCGTTTCAAGGGACGGAGTCAACCCGAGCTGCTCGTTCGTCGCTTGATCACGAAGGTCACGAAGGTCAGTGCGGTTCGGTGCACGCTCCCGGTGATCTCCCAGCACCCCTCGGTCGGGAAGATCACCCCGCTTGATTGGAAGCCCGTCGGACCGTAGCCGGCCGGCACGTCCGATCGGAGAGGCGGCGCCGGCCCGTCGAGTCGGCGACCGGTGATCCGCAGACGGCCGTCGACCTCGCGCCACCACCCGATCTTCATCCGGACCCGGCAGTCATGATCAACGAACCCTGGACCGACGGCGATCACCCCATGTGGCCAGAGTCCCCCGACCCACAGCTTCCCGTTGCCGAAAGAGGCTCCCCAACCGAAGAACGCATCCCGTGCCTCACCCGGGGGACCGGAGCGTCTGGGAAGCGTGGTGGGGCAATCCCTGGCGTCGGCCATCACGACTGGGGCGGCCGACGGTTCGGGCGTCGGCTCCGACGCGGCCACATGAGGCGAGGTCCCTCGGGCGCTCGCCGGTCCGGAAGAGCTCGACGGCATGGTGTTGCACGCGGCGAGCGAGCCGGCGGCCATCACGAGGATCCATCTCAGCGCTGGATGTCCCGACATCTCGGCTGCTCCGCTCGTCCATTCGGCCGTGTTCAAGCCCGTCGCTTGTACGTTCGGCGTGGCTCGAAGGTTCCACCACTCCTGTCTGGACGCCTGGGGCGGACTCTCATGAATGGCCCAGCAGCATTTGCCGACCCAGGCTGTCCCCGGAGATCACCGTTGAATCCCTGTTGCGACCGGGACGACGTAGGCCTCTCCGAGGCCATATACATGGCCGGGGCGAACGACAACATCGCGGTGTTGCCGGGCCCGAGCATTGGTCCTCTCGTCCTGCCGCCGGTCTCAGCCAATCTGGCGGCGATCCCTGAAGGGATCAAAAACTCAGATCACGCGCGTGACCTGCGGATTCGCCCACCAGAGTGGCCGAAGTCGGCGGACGAGGGTTGCAGCCGTTTGAGGGTTGGGCTTCGTCCCAACGCTCAGCTGGCTGTGGGAGACCTGAGTCCGACGCGTTCAAGTCGCCTGAGGCAACCAGCTCGGGTGGCATACTTATGCGGGTCTTGATGGAAGGTGTCCCCGACCCCGAGTAGGAGCCCGTTTCCCACAGGGATCAGGAGGGAGCTCCCAAGGTCCAACCATGTGCTGCGAACCTGCAGGTCGGCTGCGTGATCGGAGTTTTTGACCCCTACAGTGCGAATTGGTGCCTACACGGGGTCTGGTATCTCTCGCGAGCGAGAACCCAGGCGCCGCCTGCCCCGGGAGACCAACTATCACCGGGTGCGGGTTACCTTTCGGAGCCAAGGGGGGAGGTCGGGATCGAGTTCCCTGGCGAGCGCCAGCTCGAGGGCGAGTTGCTGCGACCTGAGCACGGCGAGGATCGGGGCGAGCGCCTCGGCAACACGTGGAAGCGGCAGGTCCGCGCCCGGCCTGTCGGAGGCTTCAAAGATCCGGACCTCGCGCCGGCGAAGTCCGCGGATCAAGGCCATCACATCGGGCCGGGCCGCCCCCCTGACGTGCAAGGCCAGAACCGGCAGCTCGCCAACGAGAGCGATGGGTCCGTGGCGGAAATCGGCTGCCGAATACGCCTCGGCGACGAGTCGGGCCGCCTCCTTGAGTTTCAACGCGGCCTCCTTGGCGGCGCAGTACAGGAAGCCCCGGGCCACCACGGCGAGCTCCCGTTCTCCTGAGAGCCTCTCGGCCAGCCGCCTCGCCGGGTCACGATCCCCCAGAACGGACTCGGCCGCTGCGGGGATCCCGGCGAGGTCGTCCCGGGACCACGGCACCACGCCCAGGGCCCCGCCCAGCAGGGCGAAGGAAACGAGCTCGGCAATGACGGTCTTGGTAGCCGGGATCGCCCGCTCCTCCCCGGCCCCCAGCTCGACCACCATGTCGGCCGACGCAGCCAAAGGGCTGTTCCCGTCGTTGGTGAGGGCCAGAGCGTGAGCGCCCTCCGCCCGAAGCTCCTCCACCACTTGCTGGATCTCCGGCGTGCGGCCCGACTGGCTCGCCGCCACGACGAGATGGTCTCGGCATTGGAGCCGCCCCCTGTACAGCGTGATCAGGCTGGGCGCCGCCATCGACACGGGGAGCCCAGTAGCCAGCTCGAGCAGGTATCGCCCGTACAGGGCGGCGTTGTCCGACGACCCGCGCGCAACCAGCACGATCCCTCGCAGTGGGCGTGGGACGGCGGCCCGGATCAGCTCGGCGGACACGTCCCAGCGCTCGATGCAGGAGGCCAGTACGCGGGGTTGATCGGCCATGTCCGCGGCCATCCGCGCACCTGGCCTCTTCCGGGACGGCCCGCCGGTCGTTCCGAGGGCAGACGCCGGCTCAGCCAACCGGACGTTCGGCCTCGAGCTCGAACGCTGCGACGGAGGACAACCGCTCGCGTACTTCTCCCGAGGGGGCCATCCCAAGGAGGTCCATGGCCATTAGCGTCGCCCCCACCACCGGGGGCGTCTCCACCCGGGTGAGGACGGCCCGGGGCGCGACCCGGCTGATCTCGCCTCGCAGCGAATCGAGCAGCAACCTGCTCCCGCCCCGGAACAATCCCCCCGCCAGCACCACCTCGAACGAGCGATCGAGGATTCCGAGCTGCCGGGCAACCACCGCGCCGGATGCCCCGAGGGACCGGCCGACCCGACGAAGGATCTCCCTCGCTACCGCGTCCCCGTCCTCGGCTGCGGTCACCACGAGCGGAGCGCCCGAGGGAAGGGGGATCCGGTTCCGGCTCAGCGCTTCCAGCATCTCGGCTGCCGATGAGGTCCCCGTCGCCTGGAGCAGCAGTTCTCTCAGTACCGTCTGCTCTCCCGCGCCTGTGTGGGCCCGGGCCACCGCCGCCACGGCTTCCCAGGTAACGTCCCCCGCGCTCCCGAAGTCCCCGAAGCTGGCACCCAGCCCAAGGGTCCGGTACGTCTGCCCTGCTTCGTTCCGGCCCGCGGCCACCGAACCGGTCCCGGCCACGATCACCACGGCGCAGCTGGCGTCGGTGCCGGCCCGCATGGCGACGAACGAGTCGTTCACCAGCCGCCGGGGTCCAGATATCCCCAGAGTACCTATCAGCGGGTCCAGGCGTTCGACGTCGGCCGGCCAGTCGATCCCGCCCAGCCCGTACGTGCTCGCGCCGACGTCCGACGGGTTGGCCCCGGCGGCCTCGATGGCCTCGAGCACGACGGCCCTGATGACCTCCCCCGCGACCTCCAGGCCGATCGATTCCCAGTTGGAGGGGCCGTCTCGGGCGATCCCGTGCACCGTGCCCGAGAGGTCGGCGACCAGGGCATGGGTCTTGGTCCCGCCTCCGTCCACTCCCAGAACCAGGGTCACGGCGCCACCGGCGACCTCTTCGGTAACCAAACCGATTCGCCGGTCTCAGGGTCGAAGAGGTAGTACCGGTCTGGATCCAGGCCAACCTTTGCCGGAGCACCGGCTCTCACATCGGTCCCCGATTGCATCCGCGCGGTGAACGCAGAGCCGAGCTCGGCCGCCACGAGCGGGATGGGCTCCTCGTCCTCCCCCTCGGACGTGGCCGCGATCGTCTCCGAGCTGGAGAACCGCGGCGCCTCCACCCGGAACATCACGTTCAGCTCGGACCCCAGATCCTCCACCATCTCCACCATCACCTCGACCATAGGCAGGCCGGCCGCCCCGGCCGCATCCGCGGAACGGATGTCGGAGGGACGGATCCCCAGAACGAGCCGACTCGAGCCCGCGCCCCGGAGGTCGAACCCCTGAGGGAGGGGCAGCCGGAAGGGGCCGAACATCACGGCATCACCATCGAGTGTCGCCTCGACCATGTTCATCGGGGGCGAACCGATGAACGCCGCGACGAACACGTTCGCCGGCCGGTTGAACAGCCCCTGGGGCCTGTCCACCTGCTGAACCACCCCCTCGTTCAGCACGGCCACACGGTCCCCCAGGGTCATCGCCTCGATCTGGTCGTGGGTGACGTAGAGCATCGTGGTCCGCAGGCGCTCGTGGATCCGAGCAAGCTCCGCCCGCATCTGGATCCGGAGCTTCGCGTCCAGGTTGGACAACGGCTCGTCGAGCAGCAGGGCCTCGGGCTCACGGATCATGGCCCTGCCCATGGCCACCCGTTGGCGCTGGCCCCCAGAGAGCTCGGCGGGCTTGCGGTCCTGGAGGTCCTGCAATCCCAGGATCCTGGCCACCTCCTCGACCTTCCGGCTGGCCTCGGCCTTGCGGACGCCTCGAATCTTGAGCCCGAATCCAATGTTCTGAGCCACAGTCATGTGCGGGTAGATCGCGTAGTTCTGGAACACCATGGCCACGTCCCGGTCCCGCGGCAGAAGGTCGGTGACCAGTCGGTCGCCGATCCAGATCTCGCCTGCGGTGACTTGCTCGAGCCCGGCCACCAGGCGAAGGATGGTCGACTTCCCACACCCAGACGGTCCGACCAGCACCATGCACTCGCCGTCGTCGATATCGAAGGACACTCCGTCCACGGCAACGACGTCGCGGCCGAATACCTTGGTCACCTGGTCCAGCACGATTCGCGCCATGTCAGCTCATCCCTTTATCCCCGTTACCGTCACGCCCTCGATGAAGACCCGCTGTGCGAGGAAGAACAACACGATGATGGGCAGCATGAACAGGATCGAGGCCGCCATCATCAGGTTCCAGTCGACGTGGTGCAGGCCCTGGAACTGGGACAGGGCGATGGTGAGTGTCCACAGCTTGCGGTTCTCCCCGAGGAACAACAGGGGAGCGAAGAGGTCGTTCCAGTTGTACAGGAAATTAAACAGAGCCACCGCGGCGATGGCCGGTTTGGCCAGTGGGACGATGACCTGTCTCAAGATCTGGAACTCGCTGGCCCCGTCCACCCGAGCCGCATCGGACAACTCCTCGGGGATCGTCATGAAGAACTGGCGGAGGAGGAAGATCGAGAAGGCGTCGCCGAAGAAGCTCGGGATGATCAGTGGCTTGAAGGACCCGATCCAGTGCAAGCGGACGAAGATGACGTACAACGGCACCACGGTCACTTGGAACGGCAGCATGTACGTCGCCAGCACCAGGAGGAAGGCCGCGTTGCGTCCTCGCCAGCTCATCCGGGAAAGGGCATAGGCCACCGGAACGCACGACACCACCGTGCCAACTGTGGAGAGTCCCGCGATGGTCATCGTGTTCACCGTGAAGCGGAGCAGGGGGGCGACGTGAAGGACCCGGGCGAAGTTGGACCATTGGAACGGATGTGGCCAGAAGCTCTGAGAGAGCGACTGCCGGTCGCTCATGAGGGCCGCCAGCACGACGAGCGCGAGGGGGGCTAGGAAGAACACCGAGGCGGTGATCAGGACGGCGTGATTCCCAACGGCCGTGAGGAACCGGCGCCGCCGGACCCCGGGAGGGACCGGGCGAGCCGCCACGAGAGCGCCGGGTCTGGGAACCGTGATGGTGGCTATCTCGCGCCTCCTTGATAGTGGACCCATCGCCTGGACATCCGGATCAAGGTCACCGTGCAGACCATCGTGATGGCGAACAGGACCCAGGCCTGGGCCGAGGCGTACCCCATGTGGAAGTTCTGGAATCCCTGGTTGTACAGGTACACGGAGTAGAACATCGTGGAGTGCTGAGGCGAACCCACGAAGTTGATCTGGCCGGGACCGCTGATGGCTGCGGCGGCCACGTATGCCTGGGTGAAGTACTGGAAGCCATCGATGACGCCAATGACCAACGAGAAGAAGATGACCGGCGAGATCATGGGCAGGGTGATGAACCGGAACTTCTGCCACCGGCGGGCGCCCTCGATGTCGGCGGCTTCGTAGAGCTGCCCCGGCACGTTCAGCAACCCTGCCAGGAAGATGATCATGGCGTCGCCCACACCCCACAGGCCGAGGAGCACCAGTCCCGGCTTGGACCAGGTCGGATCGAAGAACCATAGCGGCTTGGGAAGGTGGAGCAACCCCAGCCATCGATTCACCGGACCGGTGGCGGGGTTCAGCAGGTAGACGAAGCCCAGGGTGGCCGCCACGGCGGGGGCTATGGAGGGCAGGAAGAAGACCGTTCGGTACACGCCGATGCTGCGACGCCGGGTCGCCAGCAATGACGCCGTGAAGATGGCGAACACGATGCGGGTGGGGACGCCCACCGCGATGATCCACAGGGTATTCTTCACCGCCTGCCAGAACACCGGGTCCTTCGTGAACATGAACTTGTAATTGGAGATGCCCGTCCAGATGGGGTGGGACAGCAGGTCGTACTTGGTGAACGAGAAGTACAGGCTGGCAAGCATGGGGTAGAGCAGGAACACGAGGAACCCCACGATCCACGGGGACATGAACAGCAAGACTGTTCCGTATCTCCGCCTGGTCACTCCCCGCCGGACGCGGCGGCGCTGCCGGGGATCGATCCCCGGCAACGCCGGCCCGGCTTTCAGCGTCTGCGCGATCGCCATCGGTTAACCAGGCCCGACCAGATCCGCGCTGTGCACCCTTAGCCTAGGCTCAACTGGTCGTTGACCTGTTTGTCGAGAGCATGGAGTCCCGCCATCAGCTCGGGCACCTTTCCCGCTTGCCATTTCTGGGCGAACTCGTTCCCCAGATCGTTCTGGACCGTTCCGGCAGGAGTCTGCGGCGGGAACCCCGACTTCGCATTCTGGAACGCCTGAAGGAACGCATCGAAGTTCGGCCCGAGGTTCAGGTTCGGTGACTTGATCGAGTCGAGCGTGGTGGGGACATTGTGGATCAGGTTCGCGAACTGAACCAGCGCGTCGGTGTTCGTGGCGAGGTAGCTGATCAGGGCCCAGGCCTCGGCGGGGTGCTTGGATCCCCGAGGGATCCCCACGATCGTTCCCCCGACCACCTGCGCACCGTACATCTCGGGATGATCGTCGGCGGCAGGGAACGGAGCGGTTCCGTAGTTCAGGTCAGGTGCCTCGTCGGCAATGAAGGCGGTCCGCCATTCACCGTCCAGGTGCATGGCCACCTTGCCCTGCTCGAAGGCGTTCGCCGAGGACCATTCATCGCCGGCGCCGGCGATGAACTTGGTGATCTTGTCGTGCCCGTACCAGTCCACGAGCGACTTCTGCCACTTGAAGAGCGCGGCCCACCCGGGATCGGTCGCGTAGGCGGACTTTCCGCTGCCGTCGAAGTACTTGGCGTTCCACGACACGGCCAATCGGCTGAGGTCGTTCTCGTAGAAGTTCCCGATGAGCGGGACGAATCCGGCAACCTTGATGGAGCCGTCCGGCTTGCGCTGCGTCAGCTTTTGGGCCATCTGGGTGAGCTCGGAGATGGTCTTCGGGGGGCCCGAGTATCCCGCCTTCGCCAAGAGGTCCTTGTTGTAATAGAGACCGAACGTGTCGGTGAGGAAGGGAAGCGCGCAAATCTCGCCCTTGTACCGGACGTAGCTCAGGACCGATGGCGGGAAGATGCTGGTGGTGATGTTGCTCTGCTTCATGTAGGGGCCGAGGTCGAGGAACCCTTTGGTGGAGCAGTACCTCCCCACGTAGTCCGGCCGGAAGGAAGCCACCGCGTCCGGCGGGTTCCCAGCGTTGATCGCGGCGAAGATCTTCGCGTCGTCATCGATCCCCGGTGTTGCCTTGACCGTGATCCACGGGTACTTCTGCTTGAACCCCTCGAGCACCTTCTCGAGGCTCGGGAACTCGTGGCTGTCGGCGGACCAACCGGTCCAGAACGTGATGGTCACCGGCTCGTGCCGGCCGGTCGTCTGGACCGGGCTGGGGGTGTTTTCGGTCCCTCCCGCAGTGCACGCCGCCCCAAGCAGGGCCACGGCGAACATGAAAGTCCACAACCGTCTCATCGATCTTCCCCCTCCTCTCATCCCACCGTCGCTTTCAACCCCGGCCCGTCGAGGAGCCGGTTCCTGGCAGCGTCCAGAGCCACCATGAGCGCCCCCTGCAACGCGGCGTCCTCTCCCAGGGTGGACACCTCGATCCGGGGACTGAACGGAGACAGTGCCCGCAGCTCTCGCCGGACTGGCTCCAGGAGCAGGTCGCCGTTGCGCCCGACGCCGCCGCCCAGCACCACCAGCTCCGGATCGATCACCGGGACGATCGCCGCGATGGCCTGGGCCATGCGCTCGGCCTCGACGTCGACGACCCGCCCGGCGATGGCGTCCCCCCGCCGGGCCGCAGCGAAGATCCGCCGGGGATCGAGCGAACCACGCATCCCGAGCTTTCTCGCCGTACGGGCGATCCCCCTTGCTGCAATGTCGGTCTCCAGGGCGCCGAAGCGGCGGCTGGCCCGGTCATGTGGATCCTCCGCTCCCAATGGGAGATAGCCCACTTCTCCCGCCGCCCCTGTGGCACCCCGAAACAGCCGGCCCTCCAGGATCAGTCCCGCCCCGAGGCCCGCCCCGACCTGAAGGAACACGAAGTTGGCGACGCCCTTCCCGGCCCCCAACCGCTGCTCCCCCAGGGCAGCCAGGTTCACGTCGTTCTCCAGCTCGAGATGCGGGCCGAGCTCCTGGGTCAGCGCCGGCAACAGATCTCGCCGCTGCCAGCCGGGGAGGTTGTGGGCAAGGACCACGTGGCCCAGGGCCGGCTCGTAGACGCCAGGGCTGCCCACCACGGTGAAAGTGACCCGGCGCCACCCGACCCCTCCCTCCGACGCCACCGCCCGGCCGACCTGCCCGATCTGCCCGATCAAGGTCTTCGAGCTCCTCACCCGGGAGCGCTCGTCCCGGCGCGCCAGGAGATCGCCCTTGAGGTCGGCGATGGCCGCACGAACGAAGGTGCGGCCCACGTCGATTCCAACGACCCATCCCGCAGACGGATCGACCTCGTAGAGCCGAGCCGCCGGGCCACGACCCCCCGATGATCGCCCAGCCGGCCGGATCAGCCTTCTGCCCTCGAGGTGCGCGAGGACCTGGGCCACCGTGGGCTTGGACATCCCGCTGTACCGGGAGAGCTGGGCTGCAGAGATCGGCTCCATCCCGATGATCAGGTCGAACAGGGTCCGGGCATTGATCGCGCGGAGCAGGCTCGGGGTCCCTGGACGGACAACGTGCTCCACGTCGAGGCTCCCCTCTCTCGTTCTGGCGCCCGTAGGCGCCCCCGGCTCCCGGGCTTCTGGCAGGAAAGTTTCCTATCTAATCGCGGGATGCTAAGCCTCCGGATGCGCCCGAGTCAAGACGAACCTTGCGGAGAGTCCTTGATGCTCGGCGGGCCCGTCCCGGCCTCAGCGCACCGCGGCGTCGCGCGGAAAGAACCTGGGCAGGAACGATCGATTCGCCTCGAGCAGGTCGTCGAGGAGCGCGCTCGCTCTGGCGTGGGTCCCTACCAGCGGGTTCGTCATGAGGGCCTTCAGGGCCACGGAGCGGCTTCCGCTCAAAGACGCCTCCACCGCCAAACGCTCGTACGCCTTCACGTGCTGGGCGAGGCCGAGAATCTCGGGCTGCAGCGGCGCAAGAGACACGGGAACGGCACCCCCGGCCCCGATCGCGGCAGGGATCTCTACGACGGCGTCGGCCGCGAATCCGGGCAAGGCCCCCTCGTTCCGTACGTCCACCACCTGGACGTCGCCGGACCCGCTGTACAGCGAGCTGATCAGTCGGATGGCGGCTTCGCTGTAGAAGGCGCCCCCTCGCTGCTCGAGGAGATCTGGCTTGCGGCGGAGCTCGGGATCCCGGTACAGCTCGAGGAGGCTCCGCTCGATCTCCAGCACCTCCTCTGCCCTGGTCCGCCCCTGGAGCTGCTCGGCCAAGACTTGGTCGGTTGCGTAGAAGTAGCGCAGGTAGTACGAGGGAATCATCCCGAGCTCCTGGATCAGGTCCACCGGCAGGTGGAGTTCGCCGGCGACCCACTCCCCGTGACGCTCCAGGATCTCCGGCAGCCTGTCCTCGCCCTGGATCCGCACGGCGCGCTCCCACGACAGATGGTTCAGGCCGACGTGCTCCAGCTCCACCTCGCCGGGGTCCACGTCCAGGAGAGCGGCCAGGCGCTTCTGGAGACCGATGGCCACGTTGCACAGGCCCACTGCCCGATGGTCCGCGTCGAGCAGGGCCTGCGTCACGATCCCGACCGGGTTGGTGAAGTCGATCAGCCACGCTCCCGGGGCCGCCAGCCTGGCGACGTCTTCGGCCAGCTCGATCACCAGGGGCACGGTGCGCAGCGCTTTGGCGAAGCCGCCGGCCCCGGTGGTCTCCTGCCCGATGCAACCGTGGCGGAGCGGGATCGTCTCGTCCATCAGTCGAGCCCGCTGACCGCCTACGCGGAGCTGGACGATCACGAACCTGCTTCCCTCGAGGGCTTCTGTGCGATCGGTGGTCATCGTCACCTTTTCGCTCAATCCGGCGCCGGCCAGGATCCGGCGAGCGAAGCTCCCCACGACCTCCAGCCGTTCGCCATCTACGTCGAACAACGCGAGCTCATCGACGGGAAGGCGCTCGGCGAAGGTCACCAACCCCTCAACGAGCTCCGGGGTGTACGTGCTCCCTCCACCGACGACCGACACCTTCAGTGTCATGGCCGGGTACTGTACCGCGCATGCGCGTGGCCCTGACCTTCGACGCCGAGCATCCGAGCCGGCCCCACTGCCCGCCGGGGAGCGCCGAAGTGGTCCTGGACACCCTGGCCGAGCTGGGGATCCCGGGGACGTTCTTCGTCCAGGGACGATGGGCCAAGGCCTACCCGGCGACGGCCCAACGGATCGTTCGCCAAGGCCACCTGGTCGGCAACCACTCGCTTTACCACGTGCGGATGCCCTTCCTCACCGACGAGGGGTTCCGGGCCGACGTGCTCGGGGCGGGGACGGCGATACGCGAAGTCATGGGCGTCGACGCTCGGCCGTGGTTCCGGCTGCCGTTCGGCCATGGGGAGGGCGATCAGAGGATCGCCGGGCTACTGTCGGAGCTGGGATACCGGCACGTCCGATGGAACGTGGATGCGGGGGACTGGGATCCGGACCGGCGACCACACCTCATCGAGAAGGACGTGGTGGAGCAGGCGCTGGCAGTGGGAGTGGAGGCGGTCGTGCTGATGCACACGTGGCCGGAGACGACGGTGGTGGCGCTGCCTGGCATCATTACGCGGCTACGGGAGTCGTCGGCGGCGTTCTGTACGGTCGACGAGCTCGACCGTGCGGCCTCGTGAAGCCCCGCTAGCAGTTCGGCTGATCTACCAGGTCAACTGATCCTCGGAATCACCCGCGACGGAAGGGGACCGAGATCACCTAAGACGGCCACTGCGGTTCGGGTGTGTAGGGATGCTCCAATTGTCCGTTAACCCCCTCGAGACGGTGATAGACCTCCCGCGCCACGTATCGTTTGAGACACCGGATGATCTCCTTCTTGGACAGTCCCTCCTTGATCCGCCGTGTGGGGCGCGAATATCCCAGACGGCCGCGGTTCCTCCATCCGTGCCCTGGAGCTTGAGAACACCGTCCTTCGTCACGAGGTGAGGCTCCTCCGCCGCCAGCGGCGAAGGCTCGACCTGCGGCGTCTCGACAGGGCGGTGCTCGCCGCCGCGAGCCGGGCCATCCCTCGTGACCGGTGGAGCCTGTTCCTGGTGCGTCCCCAGACCCTGCTCCGGTGGCACCGGGAGCTGATCCGGAGGAAATGGAACTACAGCAAGAGGGGCAAGCCCGGCCGACCCCAGACCGATCCAGAGATCCGCGCCCTGATCCGTCGACTGGGGCGGGAGAACCGTCGTTGGGGGTGCGTCCGCATCCAGGGCGAGCTCCGCAAGCTCGGGATTCGCATCGGCGCGACGACGATCCGCTCGATCCTCCGGCGCTCGGGACTTGGCCCGGCCTCCCGCGGACCGGACCCGAACTGGCGTGCGTTCCTGCGCACCCAGGCGTCCGGCATCCTCGCAACCGACTTCTTCACCGTCGAGACCGTGATGCTGAGAACGCTCTTCGTGCTGTTCTTCATCGAGCTTTCGACCAGGCGGGTCCACATTGCGGGCGTCACGGCCCATCCCGACTCGGCGTGGGTCACCCAGCAGGCCCGCAACCTCGCCATCGAGGACCGCCTAGGGGGCGTTCGGTTCCTGATCCACGACCGGGACTCGAAGTACCCGGGGTGCTTCGACGAGGTGTTTCGGACCGAGGGAGTGCGGCATCGTCCGCTCGCCGGTCCGGGCCCCGAAGGCCAACGCCATCTGCGAGTGGGTGGGGACGGTCCGCCGCGAGTGCTTGGATCACGTCCTGGTCCTGGGAAGACGGCACCTGGAGCGAGTCCTCACGGCCTACGTGGCCCACTACGGATGAAAGTCAAGTCGGTGTGGACATCTGGGCCGTCCCTCTGCACGATGTGGGGGGTGCGGGTGACCCCGAGCTAAAGAGCAGGGTTTGGGGCTTGTCCCTGCCGCGCTGCCTGGCCCTTGCGGGCCGAAGAGATGCGCGCCCCGGTGGCGGCGCCCGCACCCTTCTTGGCCGTCGCTTTGAAGTCCTTCACGAACCGCCGGTACGCCTTCTCGGCCTGGGCTCCGACTTCCCGCTCCAGCCGGTGCTGAGCCGGCGTGGCGAAGACGCGGACCGGGTTCCGGTAGCCGATCCGGCGGGCGTCTCCGGCGGCCAGCTCGAGGAGCCGGACCTTCTGCCGGACCAGGGAGGGGCGGGCGAAGGCGTAGTCCTCCTCGCGGGTGAGCAGATGCCAGGTGAGCACGGCGAGCTTGCGGGCCACGGCCACCGTGGCGATGTTGGCGCCTCGCCGGGCGCGGATCCGCTCGCCGAACGCCCGGAGCGGCCCGGGGGTCCGGACGGCCGCCCACGCCGCCTCGACCAGCAGGTGCCTGGCTTCGGAGGAGCCCTGCTTGGAGATGCCTCCGTGGCGGGCTGGTGCCGATCCCGACTGACGGACGCGGGCATCAAGCCCCAAGTAGGCCACCAGGTGACGGGGGGTGGGGAACCTTCGGATGTCTCCGATGGCGGCCATCACTCCTGCCGCGGCCATGGCTCCCATCCCCGGGATGGTCATGATCCGTCGGACCTCTGCCAGGAAAGGGCCTGCTCGGCGATGGTTCGGTCCACCAGGCGGAGCTCACCATCGAGAAAGTCGACGTGG
>WNGB01019223.1_pt1 | contig 16581 bp, 20 predicted proteins | sample 5400681 | NCBI WGS metagenome assembly WNGB01 (sample SAMN13153367, study PRJNA577476) | soil metagenome | isolation source: 115 cm soil or saprolite under grassland replicate 2 | place: USA:California | collected 2016-06-15 | reverse complement strand
GCCGAACCTGATGCGGACCGCGCTAATGCCGCTCGTACCGGCACTCGACGCAGCTGCGACACGCTCACGCCACTGACGGGTCTCACCCAGGCGCTTGTGGAGGAACCGCCGCTGGCCGTGACAGCCACCAGGCGGGCCAGCACTCGGCCTGGATCGGATGCCAACCGACTGCGTGCCACAGGTCGTGCGGGTCGGCGACGGACGCGGTCACGCCGGGTGGCCGGGGGTCCAGCGCCGGGCGGACGTCCGGAACTGCCGCCGATCGTGCGGCGTCCTGCCGAGTTGAGGGCGCTCGTCAACGCGGGTCGGACCGGCTTCAGGACCTCTGACCCGGATCCGCGGATAGGAATACAACACAGCATGGCGTAGATGAACGGGTGCCTTGCCAGCAGGGACAATTGGGCTTGTCGAAGGACCAATCCGTCACTGTGGGAAGGACACCCGTTCGGTGATGAAGATACCTGGTTTGGCAGGGCGGGTGCGTATCGGCGCACCGGATGCGTCGTTGACCTCGGCCTGCGGTGTGGTGGCTGTGGCCGAGTTGGTCGGTCGGCTGGGCGTGGCTGCCGCCTTGGATGATGCCGTGGGTGTGGTCAAGCAGCGGGATCGGGGCTTGTCCGCGGGCGAGTTTCTGGTGGCGTTGGCGCAGGCGCAGATGTTCGGCGCGGAATTCTGGACCGGGTTGGACCGCCGCCGCGCCGATACGGCCGGAGAAGCGCTGTCGGCCGTGCCCACGCCGGCCTCGACCACCGCGGTGGGACTGGCGCAGCGGTTCGGCCCGGCCCAGCAGGCCGGCATCGAGGAGGGCATCGGGGAGATCTGCTGCCGGGTGGTCCGGCTGCTGCCGGCCACGCGGCGGGCTGTGCTGCGGGCCGGGACGGCCACGATCGATCTGGACGGCACCGACGTGGAGTGCTACGGGTCGGGCAAGGCCGGGATCGCCTACAGCTACAAGGGTGCGCGGGCGGGCCGCCCGCACGTGGCCACCTGGGCGGAGGCCGGGACGGTGACCGCCGCGGATCTCCTCACGGGCGATGAGGACCCCCGCCCGGGCGCGGGCTCGCTGATCGAACGCAGTGTGGCCACCCTGCGCGCGGCCGGGGTCACCACCCGGCCGAAAGTGCGTGGCGATGTGGGCTACTTCGCCGCCGACATCGCCTGGGCCGCAATGACCAACGGCTGCGACTTCTCGTTAGGAGTCACCCGCAACAAGGCCGCCTGGCGGGCCGCCGCGGCCATCCCGGACGACGCGTGGACGAAGGCGAAGCGGATGAAAGGCGCCCAGGTCGCCGTGTGCGACTACGCCCCGGCCGGCTGGCCGCCGGGCACCGTAACCGTGGTACGGCGGGTCAAGGTGCGCGCCGAGCACATCTCGACCGACCCGCGCGCCCGCCGCCGGCGCACCATCCCCAAAGACCAGCTCGCCCTGGCCCTCGACGGCCTGATCGAGCACGTGTACGCGTACTCGTTCATTGCCACCAACCTCGACGTGTCCACCCCGGCCAAGGCCGCCGCGGTGGAGGCCTGGCACCGGATGCGCACCGACATCGAAGACCGAATCCGCGACGCCAAGCACGGCGCCGCACTGCGGCACCTGCCCTCCGGCACCCGGGCGGCCAACACCGTGTGGATGTGGGGCGCGCTACTCGCGGTCAACCTCTCCGCCTGGCTTCAGGAACTGTCCGGCCTCGACACCGGCGACGGCCGCGGCCGTGCGCACCTGGGTACCCTGCGCCACCGGCTACTCAACGTGCCGGCCCGGCTCGTCCGCCATGCCGGACAGGTCACCCTGCGCCTACCCCCAGGCCGCCACCTGCTCGCTCAGGTGCTGTCCCGACTCCGCCGGCTGCCCGTCTGGACCTGACCACCCGGCCTACCAGCCCCGACCCCAACCCACGGAGACCAGCGAACCCGGCGCTACCGGGACACCAGCATCCCCACGGCAGAAACACCACACATTACATCGACCAACAGCGATATAAGCCGATCATGCCGCCGCTATCTGCGGATCCGGTCTGAGCGAGCAGGTACCCCTGCGGGGAGCCCTCCTGTCCCTCGGCGGGGCGCCCACCCCAGAACACGGTCGCGAAGCCGGCGTCGATCATCCGGCGCTCCATCTCGTCGGGAGACAGCCAGTAGACGTCGAATTCGACACCAAGGTTGGCGCTGCGGCCCCCCGTCGGACCTAGTTGTCACCGGCCTTGAGGGAGTACCAGCAGACCGCCCCTGCCAGGGAGGCGTCCTCGAAAGGCAGTTCACGTAGGTCGGCAACGTCGAAGCCGAAGTCGGGATGGTCACGTCGGGCCACGCGAATCATCTCGGGTGAGAGGTCGATCCCTCGTGGGGACAGGCCCCTCGCTGCCAGGTAGGGCTCCAGCCGGCCCGTCCCGCAGCCGACGTCCGCGACGCTGGTGCCGAGGTCTGCGCCAATGGTCAGGTCGCAGAACAGGTCGAGCACCGCGCGCTCGGCGGGCATGTGGGCCAGAGCGTTGGCCAGGCGGTCGGCGTAGAACTCGGCGAGGACATCGTGTGCAGCCCTCAGCTCCTCGGTCTTGGCGTCCACGACGGAGAACCATAGTTGGTCTTGCCGACAGGAGGGGGCCCACGTCCGTACATGCCGCCGAGAGGCGGTGGTGGCGAAGTTCTGCCGCTTGAGTGACGATCTGGCCTGGGGTGGAGCGTCATCTCGGTGCAGGCGTCATCCGGCGCCACACTGAGATCGGAGGAGAGGACGATGCGCTACGCACTGCTGATGCACTACCGGGAGCCCGGCGAGGGACAGCTCAGCGAAGAAGTGATCGTTGAGGCGAAAGCGGCCTTTGACGCCTACGGCCGGGCGTTGGAGCAGGCTGGGGTGCTGCTGTCGGCCGATGTGCTGCAGCCGACGGCCGCGTCGACGACCGTCACCCGCAGAGACGGTGTCTTGCAGGTTCAGGACGGGCCTTTCGCCGAGACGAAGGAGGCGCTTGCCGGGGTGTTCCTGCTCGACGTTCCTGATCTTGATGCGGCCGTCGGATGGGCCGAGAAGTGTCCCGGTGCCCAGTGGGGTGTGATCGAGGTACGTCCGACCGCGACCGCCTTCGTCGACGGCACGTGGACGCGCTGACGTGCGGTGGCGGAGGGTGGGTAGCCGGCCCTGGCCCGGGTGGGTCAGGGCCGGCGGCCCAGGCCGCCGGCTTGGCCGCCCGTGACAGTTACGGCCGGCTGCTCGCCCTGCTGTCCGCCTCGACCAGCGATCTGGCCTCGGCCGAGGATGCGCTTGCCGACGCATTCGAACGCGCCTTGCGGACCTGGCCCGATCAGGGCGTGCCGGACAACCCGGACGGGTGGCTGCTCGCCGTTGCCCGCAACCGGTTGCGGGACCAGTGGAAGTCGGCCGAGTCGCGCCGGACCTGCCCTTTGGACATCGAACAGGACGCACCGGTGCACGTCGACGACATTGACATCGACGCGATCCCTGATCGGCGGCTTGAGCTGATGCTGGTGTGTGCGCACCCGGCGATCGAACGCGCCGTGCACACCCCCCTCATGCTCAACACGGTGCTCGGCTTCACCGCCGAGCAGATCGGCCGGGCCTTCTCGGTGCCGACGTCGACGATGGCCACGCGTCTGGTCCGGGCGAAGAGACGTATCAAGGCTGCCCGCATCCCGTTCCGTATTCCCGACCGGGGCGACCTGCCCGCGCGGATGGCCGCGGTACTCGAGGCGGTCTACGGCGCCTACGTCATCGACTGGGCAACGACCGGGCCGCAGGCCCGTCAGCTGCCCCCCGAGGCGCTGCACCTCGCCGAGGTGCTCACCACGCTGGTCCCCGACGACGCCGAGGCACACGGGCTCGCCGCTCTTGTCCAGCTCTCGGCGGCGCGCGCCCGGGCGCGGGTCGACCGGCAGGGACGTTTCGTCCCCCTCTCCGAGCAGAACCCGTCGCTGTGGAACCACCATCTGATCAACCGGGCGCACGAACACCTGCGGGCGGCGCACGCGCGAGGACAGCTGGGGCGCTTCCAGCTCGAGGCCGCGATTCAAGCGGTGCACTGTGCCCGGCGACAGACCGGCACGACGGACTGGCCGACGCTGTTGGCCCTCCACCGCCTACTGCACACGGTGGCGCCCTCGCTCGGTAGCGGCGTCGCGTTCGCCGCCGTCACCGCAGAAGTCGAGGGTCCCGCGGCCGGACTCGCCATGCTCGACGCCCTGCTGGACGATGCCGGTCCGCAAGCCCGTCGCTTCCAGCCGGCCAGAGCGGTCCGGGCACACCTGCTCGACCAGCTCGGCCACGTCCAGGAAGCCGTAGCCGCCTACGACAGCGCGATCGACCTGACCCACGACACCGCCGAACGCCAGTACCTGCAGCATCGCCGTGACCAGGCCGAGCGCCAGCCCCAGCGCCGCGAGTTCCAAGGAGAAACACCAGCTTGAAGGCCACGAAGCCGGTTGCGGCCGTACCTGATCGTGTACAACGACGCGCGCTTCTGCCGGTGACCGCGCTGTCTTGCCGACGAGCGTGCATATCGGGTCCGACGAAAGACGAGGTGCGCCAGCGGTATCGGCGACCGGCTGGTGGCCGGTCGCCGATACCCGTCACGTCAGGCCGGCGACGTGACGGCTCGGCCGAGATGGCGGGCGAAGAACCGGACCGCGCTGTCGGACTCGAACCTGGGCAGCTCCTTATGCGCGCCCGCGTTGGCGTGCAACGTCTTCTCCTTCGAAGCGAAGGCGTCAAACAACGCGAGACCGGATTGGCGCGGGATGTGCTCGTCGTCCCACTGGAGCACGAACAGGACCGGAACAGTGATCTGCCGCGCCGTCTCGGTCAGGGTCTCGTGCCAGAAAATACCGAAGACCGCGGCGGTGATCCTGGGTTCGATCGCCGTCAACGGCACCCCGATCGCGGTGCCCATGTTCAGGCCGAAGTAACCGACCGGCCCTTCGGCGCCGATCTCCGGCAGTTCCTGGAGGGCGTCCAGGGTCGCCCGCCACTCCGGCACGGCACGCTCCGCCAGGTGGGCGTTGTAGCGGACGACGATCGGGCCAACCGGCTCACCCGCGGCCATCGCCTGCTGCAGCGCGGCGATCTCCCGCTCGTCGGTCGCCGTGCGCGGCCGGCCGCCGTGACCGGGCGCGTCGATGACGGCGACGTTGAAACCGCAGCCGGTCACGATGTGGTGTGCACGTCCGGCCATTGCCGGTGCCTTCTTGTGTGTGCCGCCACCGTGACCCATCAGCACCAGAGGCGCGCGATCGGAGCCGGATGAGGGCGACCAGAGCACGCCGGTGACCTCACCCACAGTGAAGTCGCGCTCGAGGACACCGTTCGACGATGTCTCCGCAGTGAAACGCACAGAATGCATAGGTTGTTGCCTTTCGGGAGTGCCTTGTTGTCGAGGCGCTCCGGTGACACCTACGTCAATCGCCCGACCGTGACGAAGAGGGGGAGCACCCACATCGATACAGCGTTCATGGGTCTCACCTCCTCGAGCGATGTCACGGTCTGCCGCACGCTATCAACCCGGACGTCGTCCCGCCCAACCATTTTCCTGCCGACCAACTTGGCGGTCCGCCAATGCACCCATCTGCCGCCGAGCGGGGCGTGACGGAGCGTGCCGGGGACGCGCCGTCACATCCTGACCTGCCGAGAAGCGCAGGCCACGGAACAGGGGTCCGGTGACTATGCCGCGATGATTGTCATGGATTCAGCGGCGACCGGGCAGTGAAACCGGGCATGCTGCCGTGTGCCGCGCCGACCGGTGTGTCAAGGTTGCCAGACACGCGTCGAGGACGGGTCGGGTCTGCCGAGCAGGCCCGCGAGCAACTGGAGGCGTTCGTCGTCCGGGCTGCCCTCCTGGGCGGTGTAGACGATGAGCACCGGACCGGGAGCACCCGGCATCGGATAGGCGTCCCAGTCCAGGTTCAGCTGCCCGACCAGCGGGTGGTTGACGCGCATCCGGCCCCGGGTTGTTTCCTCAACGTCATGGCGGGCCCACAACGCCGCGAACTCACTGCTGCGCACGGCGAGTTCGCCCACGAGCTCCACCGCGCGCGGGTGACCTGGTTCGGCGGCGACCTGGGCCCGCAGCATCGCCGTCAGTTCGGCGACGGTGGCCGCCCGATCTGGGCACGCCTGGTCGGCCTCCGGGTGCAGCAGCAGCGCGGTCGGCTCGCAGCTCAACCGCTACCGGCGGCGGCTGACCCACCGCGGCCGGATGGTCACCATCGGGCTGTCCGGCGCCGCCCTGGCCGCAATCGCCGCATCCAGCGTGTACGGCGCCCGCCGCATCCGCACGTTCAGCGCCAACCCCGACGCTGCGCTGCTGCGTGACCTGGCCGACTACGTCACCTCCGGCGCGCTGCGCCCAGTGGTGGACAGCGTCTACCCGTTGGCGGACATCGCCTTGGCACACCAGGCATTCGAGCGGGGCGGCGTGGTGGGCAAGCACGTCGTCGCGGTGTCCGGCTGAGGAATCGAACACGCGCTCCGTACCGTTGAGCGACTCCGGCTCTCATGCCGCCGACCGCGCGCTACACACCGTCACTGCGAGCGGATCCAGCTGGCGGCCGGAGGTGCCGAGAAGAGGATGTTCGGCCGCGGCCACATACCCTCATTACGGCGGAATGACCGTGACACCTGGCCATCGCAGCTGTGGTTGGTGCCGCTCGAGTCGGGCAAGGGACCGTTGGAAAGTGACGCGTCGGGGATTCCGCCGCCAGACGCCGTCCAGTAGATCGTCCAGGCCGAGTGGGGCGCAGACCTCGATCGTGTTGTCCTCGCGGAGGCGTACTGCGACTGCGGTAGCGGTTTCAGGCCAGGTCGCCACGGCGTTGTGGATCGAGGTCAACGGCGCGACCGGGCCGCCTCCGAACTTGCCGGCGTACCAGGTGTGTACCGCCGCCTGGTTACGCGCCTCCCATGGGACGTGCGGCGAGCGTCTATGGAGTTGTTCGGTCACCCGGTCATCGTTGGCGCGGCCGAGATCATGAGGATCGAAGAAGGCGACGTCAACATCACGGACCTGACCGGGTGAGAAACCGAATCCGTAGCGCTCACCCCAGACAAGGTCGCGAAGGACGCCGGCACCCACCCAGGCAGCGGGGATCTGCTCATCGCGCACCGTTTCGAGCACGCGCAACATCCAGTCGCTCGACCGAACAAGGCCGATCAGAGCCTCCGTCACGGTACGGCGCCTCCCGTGTAACTGCGATCGTCGAGGTCTTCGTCATTCCGCAACATACTGCTCTGCCGCCGAGCGTTCGCGTCCGTGATCGCTAAATGCAGGTCGTTGGGTCAACGCTGCGTGCACCCGTTGGCGCAGGAGCTCGTACTGCTCGCGACATCTCCGCGGAGCATCTGGTGGACGCTGCTGCACCTGGCCACCGGTGACCGCCTCGCCAGGGTGGAACTGGTCCGCCGTAAGGTCGACTTCGGCGCCATCGGGTAGCCGGTTCCAATAATGGTGGCCGGCCTTGGTCTGACCAACGAAGACCTCGCCCAGGATCAGGTCCCCGCCGAGCAGGTCCTGAACCACCAGGGATGTCACCCCGCATTGACCCCTGGCCGGGTTGTCGGGCCGCCAGTTCTCCAGATCGTGCGGGTCACAGGTGTCAGGCCCCCAGGCGGCCCGCAACAGCGGCCGCAGCAACTCCACGTTCAGCACCCCGGGACCATCGCATACGAGTACGACAAGTCCGCTTGAATACCAAGGTCAGGTTTGCTGATCTGCCGCGGTCAGGACGCGCCGGTCACTCGAGCGGGCCGCCGCCGAAGCCGATCTCGTTGCCGTCGGGGTCGCGGTAGATCACCTTGCGCACACATCGGTGCTCGGCGAGCTCCCACACCGCTTCCGTCGCGTTCGGGAGGAAGGCGGGTTCGGAGCCCAGCAGCCGCTCGTACCAGGTGAGCGCGCGCTGGTAGTCGCTCACCGGGAGGCCCGCGAAGAGGTCGACCGTCACCGCGTTCACGCTAACCCCGCAGCCGAGTGACATGCGCGCGGAGGAGAACGCGCGGAGGAGAACCAGCGCTTGCGTTCGGTGCCTCGAGCTCGCCGTCGATGGTCTCCTCGGCGCCCCGCCGACGCTCGACTGAGCAACCAGAAGCGCCCGATCGTGCCGCGACGCGGGCGTTCTCCTTCAACGTCACCGACAGGGCGTGGCGAGCGCAGCGAGCCGCCCGCAAAGGCGGAACGCCGCGCGTACTGATTTGCCGCTGACAACGCGCGGAGAGGGCGGGCGACTCCTCACTCTCCGTGTGGCCGAGCCGGAACAGAGGCTCTCAAGGAACGCCCAGCGAGGGTGTCGCATCGAGTAGCGCCGAACTCCCGCCACCGGCCGCGGGCGATGGGTCGGAGCCTTGATCATCGCAATCTTCACCCTTCACCCGGACAGGACCAAGGCCAGGTGCCAAGATTGGATGGCCGCTACTGACCACGGCCGAGTCCGGTGCAACGATCCGATCGCGTCCGGGCCGGATTGTGGCACCCGGTAGCCGGCGACCACGCAATCGGCGGTGCGCTCATGCTTGATCTTGCTCATCACCCGCTTGTCCGGCTGGTAGGTCAGATCGAGCGGCTTGGCGATCAACCCGTCCAGTCCGGCGCCCTCGAACTGCTGGAAGCAGCGCCGGGCCGTGGCTTGGTTGCGGGTGGCCGGTGTGAAATGGATCGGCGGTGCGGCGGCGGCGAGCACCCGTTCCAGCGCCTCCCGGCGTTTGATCAACGGTGGTCGATCCCCGCCGCGGCGGATACCGCCACGAAGGCACCCGGCATCGACGTCCTGGCGATCAAGGGCGAGCGGCGGCTCGGGGCCGAGGTCAAGCGCGCCGGCCCGCCGGGTCGGGTAGCCGGGGACCGGGTGTGGTCGTGGGTCGCATCGCGGCGGCAATGTGCATGATCAGCGTTCAGGGTATTCCACTGGGCCGTTGCAGACGTCCTCGCCATCGAAGAGGACTCCAGCGTTCGGCGCAGGCAAAGAGCACTGGACAATGGCCGCCTTGCCAGGTGCGTTCCGCTATCGAAGCCTGCGCGCCGTCGCCACTGGCATCCCCTGCACGTGGTCACGTTAGTCACTGACCTAGCCGCACGGCGCGGACCTGCCCACATGTCCGGTCGCACCGGAGCCGCCGAGCGCTGTAACTCAGCTCGACTTGGTCCGCCGGCGGGTTCGCGCAGTCGCGTGAGGTCTATCAACGCTGTGACGCGAGCGTCGGCATCATCCGTCGCCCGAACAAAGATGCGAGTCAATATTGACGGACCCTCGACGGAGGAATCCGCGAACCATAACGTCGCCTCACGGTCGGCGTAACGGAGTACCAGACTGGAGGTCTTCGTCATGACAGCAGCAAGGCTGGACCGGCGCACCGTGCTGCGCGGGTTGGGCGTCGCCGGCGTCGGTGCCACCGCCGGCTGGGCGGTCGGCGCCGACGTCGCCGAGGCCGTGACGAAGCCCAACATCGTCATTCTCATCGACGACCGCATCTTTACCGAACCCGTACCCGACCCTGGCAAGTTCCTTAGATCCAGGTAAACGAATAGAAGGTCATGTCGGTTCGTCCAAGGAAGGAGTCGGGTGTGTGCTTCATCGGCCACCAGCGCCGACGACGCTGGTGCAGCGTCACGGTGTCCGCTCTCGCCACCCTCGCCGCTTCAATCGTTCTAACCGGCGCGTCGCCGGTCACCGCCGTCGCGGCGGCACAACCCAACGTTGTCGTCATCATGGTCGACGACATGAACGTCTCCGCGTTTGGCGTACATGCCGCAGGTCCGGTCGCTCATCGGCACGGCGGGTACGACATTCACCACTAGCGTTGTCTCGTACTCGTTGTGCTGCCCGTCCCGCACCACGTTCCTGACCGGTCAGTACGCCCACAACCACGGCGTGCTCGACAACGCGCCGCCCGACGGCGGCTACGCCAAGCTGCGTGGCGCCGAGACACTCCCGGTATGGCTGCGCCGCGCCGGGTACGCCACGGGACACGTCGGCAAGTTCCTCAACGGATATGGCACGCAGACGCCCACCGAGATCCCGCCCGGCTGGACGGAGTGGTACGGCTCGGTAGACCCCACGACGTACCGGATGTGGGGTTACACGCTCAACGAAAACGGCATGCTGCGCACCTACGGAACGTCCACAGTGGAGGACCCGGCGCTGTACCAGACCGACGTCTACGCGACGAAGGCGGTGTCGTTCATCAACCGACGTGCGCCCAGCACCCAGCCGTTCTTCCTGTCGTTTGCCCCGCTGGCCCCGCACGGTGAGCGTCACGACGGCGCCGACCTCAGCCAGCGCGACCCACGCCCAGCGCCCCGGCACCGCGGCGACCTCGACACCGCGATGGTGCCCAAGCCGCCGAGCTGGAACGAGGCCGACGTCTCCGACAAGCCAGCGGCCATCCGCGCGTTGCCGCTGATCGACGCCGAAGCGGAGCGCAGGATCGAGGAAGTACGGCTTCGCGGACGGCTGGAGTCGCTGCTGTCCGTCGACGAAGCGGTGGCGTCGATCGTGGCCGCCCTGCGCTCGCACGGCGAGCTGAACAACACCGTCATCGTCTTCACCTCCGACAACGGCTGGATGCAGGGCGAGCATCGGATCCGGCAGGGCAAGGTCGTGCCGTACGAGGAGTCCATCCGCGTGCCGTTGATGATCCGTGGGCCGGGCTTCCCCGCCGGTCGACAGGTCAACACGATCGCCGCGAACATCGACCTGGCGCCCACGATCCTGGAGGTGGCCGGTGCGACTGCCGGCCTGACCATAGACGGCCGGTCCCTCGTACCGATCGCCAGCTCGCCCGACACGGAGCTGCGTGGCATCGTGATCGAGACCGGCCCGAAGGAGTCAGGCCCCTGGTACGCGGGGATCCGCTCGGCCCGCTGGAAGTACGTCGAGCGCTCCACCGGCGAGCGGGAACTCTATGACCTGAACCTCGACCCGTACGAACTGCGATCGTTGCACGCCGATCCGCGCTATGCGCAGGTTCGGCAGACACTTGCCGCCCGGCTGGCGACACTGCGTACCTGCGCGGGCAACGCGTGTCGACAGTGGACACCGGTACCGCCACCGACGCTGTGACCCGACGGTCGCCGGCCGGCGTTGCCGTGCGCCGGCCGGCGTTGCCGTGTGCCGGCTGGCAGCCGGGTAGGCAGCTAACCGCGAGCGGCGGTCCGAAATCCGGTGTTGGCCGGCGTACTCCCACTCGGCCTCGGTCGGCAGGCGCCGGCCCGCCCAGTCGCAATACCCCACAGCGTCGTTCCAGCTCACGTGGACGACCGGGTGGTCGTCGAGCCCGTCGGTACCGGAGTACGAGCCGCTCGGGTGGCGCCAGTCGGCGCCGCGGACGCCGATCCACCAGGGCGCGGCGGCGAACGGGGCGAGCAGCTCGTCCGGGCGGCGCGCAACGCCAGACCCGTAACGCTCAGCCTCGGTGACGTATCCGGTGGCGTCGACAAACGCGGCGAAGTCGGTGTTGGTAACCGCCGTGGCGTCGATCGTGAACGGCTCGAGCCGGACCGGGTGGACCGGGAGCTCGCCTGCCGCCAGTTGGCGGCCGCGGGCGGCTAAGCAACGACCTTCGGCTCGCCGAGCGGCTGAGCGTGAACAGCGCGGCCTGCCGGGCCAGCTCGTACTTAGCGCGGCAGCGTGCAGAGCACGAGGACGGCCAGCGCCGCCTGGCCGAGCCCAACCGCCGCGATGTAGCGCATCGGAGCCGCCTGCCCGGCCGGGCGATTGCGCAGCGTCCGGCGTCGCACCCGGCCGATCGCGTACGTCATGAGGGCGAGCCCGGCTGCCAGCCCGGCAAGCCAGAGCTGGGCGGTCGGCACGCCGCCGCCGTGTGCCCGATGGACCAGCAGCAGGATCCCGTTCGCGAGCATCGCCAGGCTCGTACGCTGCCACGCCAGCGCAGTCCGCTCGTGCTGCAGACCGGGCGCGCTCATGAGTTAATGACCAGCAGCACGACGGCGACCGCGACCGCAGCGAGACCGGCGCCCTGCACGACGATCAGGGACGACCGAGGCAGTGGCTCGCCGCGCCGCATCGCCTTCTGTACACGGTACCAACGCCACACCCCACCGACCGAAGAGAACGCGCTCAACACGCCCAGGAAGACGCTGAGCGATGCCCGCGCGCCGGGGACGCCGAATTCGGGGACGAGCTGCGCGACAGCGACCGAGGCGGCCAGCAACGCGAGGGCGGTCCGGAACCAGGCAAGGACGGTGCGTTCGTTGGCCAGGGAGAACCGGTAGTCCGGCTCGGCCTCCACAGCGGGAGCGCGCCGGGCGCGCGGCCACCTCATGCCGACCGGACCGGTTGGGCGGCCAGCGGGTCGTCGTTGAGCGCGTCGCGCACGGCGCACACGAGGGCGGTGAGCTGCCTCGCGCGCAGGAGCCGCTCGGAGGTGTCGACCTGGAGCACCACGCGACCAACGATAGAGGGGCGCTGGCATGTCGTCGGTCACCGACGCCCGCCTTGCCTGGAGCGATCGCTGCGCACCGAGCTTGGCTGGTCGATGCGACGTACGGAATCGGTCGGGATTGCCCACCCGGCACTCAAGTGTCGAACACTCACTTGCGTTGGCACCACACGGGGATGGTCAGCTGCGAACGAGGCTTGGCGCAGGGGGCGGTTATGCGATTGAGGCCCATTGTTCTCGCGTCGTTCGCGGCGGGCCTGCGGATGACTCACGGGATCTGCGGATGGATGGCTACTTCACCACGGAACGACACCAGCGTCTACGCCAGGAGGTTCGAGCCTTTGCCGAGACCGCGGTACGGCCGCGCATACCAGATATGGAGGCGTCGAAGGAGGTCCAGCATGACCTGTCGCGGCTGATCGCGCGTCAGGGCTGGCTCGGGGTAACCATCAGCCGCGACTACGGGGGGATGGGCCTGGGACACCTGGCGAAGACCATCATCATCGAGGAGCTGTCGCGGGTCAGTGGCGCCATGGGCGCCATGGTGCAGGCTTCCCAGCTGGGTGTGGCGAAAATCCTGCACTTTGGCAACGAAGTCCAGAAGAAGACCTGGCTGCCGGTCGTCGCGGACGGAAGCTGCCTGCCCACAATCGCGGTCACGGAGTCGCAGTCGGGCGGGCATGTCCTCGGTATCGCGGCCACTGCCGTCCGGGACGGAGATGACTACGTCCTCAATGGCCGGAAGGTGTTCGTCGGCAATAGTCACGTGGGCGACCTGCACGGCGTCGTGGTGCGCACCGGGCATGGCTCAGGGGGTCTGTCGGCGTTCCTGGTTGAGTCAGACCGGCCCGGCTTCTTCCTCGGCCCACACCGTGCCGCCATGGGCCTGCACGGATTCAGCTTCGGAGAGCTCACTTTCGACAACTGCCGGGTCCCTGCGGCGAACCTGCTCGGAGCGGAGGGCGACGGGCTAGCCGTTGCCTACTCCTCCAGCATCTTGTACGGCAGGCCGAACTTGACCGCCGTATCGCTCGGCATCCACCAGGCGCTGATAGAAGAGACCTCGGCATTCGTGACCGAGCAACACCGCTACGGCAGGCCGCTGCACGACCTTCTTCCGATCAAGCTCAAGGTGGGGCAGATGCAGTCCCGCCTGATGACCGCCCGGCTGGTCGCCTACCACGCGGTGCACCTGTTGGATCAGGGCCTGCCCTGCGACGCGGAGCTGATGAACGCGAAACTGATCAACGTCGAGTACGCCTTGGACTCAGCGCGTAACGCCATGGAGGTACACGCCGCGTGTGGGCTGTTCCCGGATCGGCCCGTGGAACGGTATCTGCGCGACGCACACCATATCTTCGCACCGGCCGGAACCTCGGATGTGCAGCGGCTCCGGCTCGGCGAGGTAGCGCTGGGCATGTCGAAGGGGCAATGGTCGCACCGACTCGCCGCCACCACGCGAGCGGCAGCGGACGCATCCTCACCGACCTAGCGCCACTGTGGTCCGCGCTGGGTCGAGCACCAGAGGCGACGAGGATCTCTACGTGGCGGTTTCCAGCTGCCCCTTGCCCAGGTTGGCAAGGTGGGTACGTACCTGGTCGGCTTCGGGAACGTCGAGGTCGGTGTAGATGGCAAGGGCGTGTTGCCAGTGGCGGCGGGCGTGGTCGGCCTCGCCGGTGGTGTGGTGGGTGTGGGCGATGCCGTTGTGGGCGCGGGCGTGCTCGTAGCGGTCGCCGACTGCGCGGGCGAGGGTGAGCGCACCGGTGTGGTGGGTGCGGGCCTGGTCGGCTTGGCCGTCGGCGAGCAGGACTTCGCCGAGGCCGTTGAGCGCCTCGGCTTCGCCGCAGAGATCGCCCAGGTCGCGGAACAGGGTGATCGCCTGTCGGTGGTGTTCGACGGCCTGCCCGCGGCGGCCGAGCTTGAGGTGGATGATGCCGAGATTCGTCAGCGTGAAGCCTTCAGCGGAGCGGTTGCCGACCTCGCGGAACACGGTGAGGACCTGCTGGAGTTGGTCGACGGCTTGCTGGTCGCGGCCTTGGCGTTCGTGGACGAGGCTGAGGGCGCCCAGCGCGAAGGCTTCACCCGGCCGGTCGCCGGCCCCGCGGAGCACGATGAGGGCCTGCTGGGCCTGCTCGCTGGCCTGCCGGTAGCGGCCCATCCGCCGGTAAAGAAGGCCGAGAGTGGCCAGCGCGCGGGCTTCCCCGAAGCGGTCGCCGGTGTCGCGGAACAACATGAGGGCCCGCTGGGCGTGGTCGGCAGCCTGCCGGTAGTGGCCCTGTTGCCAATAGATGCGGCACAAGTTGATCAGCGTGTGGCCTTCACCGACGGGGTTGGCGATCTCGCGGAACACGGTGAGGGCTTGCCGGGCGTGCTCGGTGGCCTGCGCCAATCTGCTCTGCCGCCAGTAGCCGGTGGCAAGGTTAGCGAGGGCGTAGGCTTCGGCGGCGCGGTCGCCGGTGTGCTTGGCGGCCTCGTGGGCGCGGGTGTGCAGGGTGATGGCGTCGCTGTGGTGTCCGTTGTTGGAGAGATAGCGGAGCACGGTGGCGGTTAGCTGGATGATGTGGCTGGGCCAGTGGGGGGCGGTGGTGTGGCCGGCGGTGGCGATGAGGTTGACCCGTTCGGTATCCAGCCAGTGGCGGGCCGCGGTGGGGTCGGACAGTGGTGGGGTGTGTGTGGTCGGTGCGGGGATGCGGGGCCGGTGGTGCCCCTCGGCCGGGTACAGGGTGTCCATGGCGGCGGCGGTGGTGTGGAGGTAGTGGTCGAACAGTCGGGTCAGGGCGGCGCGGCGGTCGGGTGGGCGGTCCTCGTCGACGGTGCGGCCGGCGGCGTAGGCACGGACCAGGTCGTGGAAGGCGAATCGGCCGGCTGTGGCCTGCTGCAACAGGTGGTCGGCCGTGAGCTGGCGCAGGTGTTCGTGGGCGGTGTCGAGGTCCAGCTGGGCGAGGGCGGCGGCGGCGTAGAGGTCAATGTCGTTACCCGGGTGCAGGGCCAGCAGCCGGAACAAACGCCGCCGATCGGGCGGCAAGTGCTGGTAGGACAGGCTGAGCGCGAGCTCGACGCCGTCGTCGAGCCTGCGGTCATGGTGGCGTTCGTCGAGCCGGTCTGCGTGGTCGGTGAGGGTCCAACGTGGTTTGGCGCGCATGTGCGCGGCGACCAGGCCGAGGGCGAGGGGGAGGTATCCGCAGCGTTGCGCCACCCGCGCCGCGGCGGTTGGGTCATCGCCGGCCGGTATCCCGGGCACGGCGCGGGTGAGGAAGTCGTGCGCCTCGTCGGGGGTGAACACGTCCACCGGCAGGTGAGTTGCCATGCGAAGGCCGGCGAGGCTGCGCCGGCTGGTGATCAGGGTGAGGCCGCCGGGGCTGCCCGGCAGCAGCGGTTCCACCTGCTGCTCGTCGGCGGCGTTGTCGAGCACGACGAGCGCTCGCATGCCGGCCAGCCGCTGGCGGTACAACCCCGTGCGGGCGGACAGGTCGTGGGGGATCTGGTGGCCGGGCACGCCCAACAGGCGTAGGAAGCTGTCGAGGACCGCGGCCGGGTCGGCCGGCGGCTGGGCGGGGTCGGGGTGGAAGCCGCGCAGGTTGGCAAACAGCGTCTGGTCGAATGGTTGCTCACCGGCGAGCAGGTGCCCGGCGTGTACCGCCAGCCGGGTCTTGCCGACCCCGGCCATGCCCTCGATCGCGGCGATCACCACGGCAGCGCCGCTGCCGGCGCCGTGGGTGGGCAGCTGCCGGAGCCGGTCGATTTCGCTGCTGCGGCCGGTGAACTCGGCCAGGTCCTCGGGGAGCGTGTCCTGGGCGCGGACCTGGGCGGCCGCCCGCGTTTCGGTGAGGACCACGCGCAACGCCTGGTGCCACTGCGCTACGTACCCGGCGTCCGGGTGCAGCGCCCGCACCACGGCGATGACCAGGTCAACGTTGACCCGCCGCCGACCGGTCCGGAAACAGTCCACGACGGTGGTCTTCTTGGTCAGCTCGCCGGCCGGACGGCCGGCATCGGTCCAGGCCGCGTTGATCTGGTTCTTGATGACCTCGTACGACGGATCGCCGGCCCAGATCTTGAGCGACCGCAGTCGCTCGATCAGCTCGTCGAGCGTGCGCGCCTGCCCAGGGTCGGGCAGCGTCACCCGCGTCTGGACCTGTTGCGAAGATCTCATGGTCAGCCCCCGATCATGCCCACGATCACGA